>Ga0182030_10000060_pt1 | contig 153883 bp, 137 predicted proteins | sample 812S3MmetaG_FD_121299 | JGI IMG/M metagenome (GOLD analysis project Ga0182030, IMG submission 121299) | Permafrost microbial communities from Stordalen Mire, Sweden - 812S3M metaG (Illumina Assembly) | ecosystem: Environmental > Terrestrial > Soil > Wetlands > Permafrost | place: Sweden... | reverse complement strand
TCGCCGTCTGCGGCAAGCTCAGTCGCTCCTGTCCTCGACGGCGACCAATCCGCTTGCTCTCCCCGCGAATGTCTTAATCAGTTTACTCGGTCCACTTGTCCAACCAACGGGGACCACCTCATACCGGCGCGCATCGGCCGCCCCCCAAAAAGTCCCCCAAAAACAACGTCTTTTTCAGGTCGTCTCATAGGGAAACCTCGTCAGGCTCATATCCTGAAGGTCGCTGGTTCAAATCCAGCCCCTGCACCCAATTTGAGGCCCTTGGACCCGGTCCAAGGGCCTTTTTGTGAGTCGATAATTGAATTAGCGGAGGTATGCCTCCAAACAACCATCGAGCGCAGAAAGGTGCTCGTGCGAAAGTTGCCCGATAACTCCGCGCAAACGGCCCTTTCGCACCTGGCGGATCCCTGGTATCACCGCGTAACTCTCTTTGCCTCCAAAGTTGCCGACCGACATTCGAAGCGGAAGGATTTCGGGCGCAACCGTGGACGTGGGTACAACTACCACGGTGTTGAGCACCTCGTTGTGGGCTGTGCCCGACACGACAATACCGGGTCGCACCTTGCCCATTTCCGGTGGGGACGTGTCGCTCAAGTCCACCCACACCACTGTGCCACGCTTCATGGCTTCTTTGGCTCGATTTCGTCTACTAAAGGGGCCGATTCCCAAACCTCCATAGCAGCGCGCTCGTCAGGGTTATCCTCCAAGAATTGCTGGTAGACCACCGCAGATGCCCTGTTCTCTCGCGCCCGGTGCTCCTTTTCGATCAATTCACGCACAAAGCCGGATATGCTCTCATCTTTTGGTTTCAACGCCGTGACTTTTTTAACTAAGTCGGCCTCTAGTTTTATGGTAGTTGCTGACATACCATCATGGTAGTCACTCAGTATGCCACGTCAACCGAAACTGTCGAGCACATTGCAAGTAGGCCATCAATTGGTGGACGGAAGATCGACAAGCTCATAACCTGAAGGTCGCTGGTTCAAATCCAGCCCCTGCACCCAATCTAAGGCCCTTGGACGCGATCCAAAGGCCTTTTGCTTAAACGAATTACGTTATACACTGCTTGCGATCCTGGAAAGTACAACCGCATGCAACAACGTGCAACTTTGGGCATCAAGTCCCGTGGTTTCACCCTTTTTAATCAAGTCCCAATTGAATACTCCCAACCTGCTCCCCGGCACGGCTGCGCTGAGGCTAGAGCCCCTATTTCAAACCTGGTCGGGAATGGCGTAGGGAGGGCGGTGGGTTTCCCGAAGGAGGAAACGGGCGCGCTCCAGAGCCGCCTCGCTCCCGGACTCCACCTGCGCGATGTTGTCGCCCTCAGCCTGAATCCACTGGCCCAACCTAAAGGGGTCCCGGCTGAGGTCGACGCCGTTGGCGCCGAGATTTTTCGCCAGCCCGTCGAGATACTTTCCAGCCGCCGGTACGGCCTCCAGCGATGCTCGCACTTGGCCGAGGCCCGCTGTTGCACCGATGCGATACGAAATGTTACCGAAATGGCATAGCGATGCCCCGGTGTGGGCGACATCGCAGGGAGCAACAAGGTCCGCAACCCGGCGACTTCGAACCGTGCCCAGGAAGTTGGGCATGTGGCCGGCCCCGCCATCCCCAGGAAACTTCATCACCAACTTGTCATTATTGTCGTATACCGCGCCTCCATTCATGCCGGCAAAATATCCCCCTTCGCATTGCACGACGATTCCGAATCGCACACCTCGAGTCTGGTCCATGTATTCTACGCCCGGCTTGGCCGGCAATCCACGGTGCTCGAAAATGAAGGGCACTTCCGGGTAATCGTATACGGCGATTATTGAGTTGGGGGTCTCCGCGCGGTCCGCGACCACATATCGCCCCCCGAGGCATAGAATCCGGCGTGGTGGCGCCTGGTGCCCGGTGAAAAAAAGGCACATGTCAAGCAAGTGGACCCCGTTGTTCCCGAGGTCTCCGTTGCCGGTGGCCCAGCTCCAGTGCCAATCGTAATGTAGGCTCGCGCGCTCCAGCGGCGCCATGGGCGCTGGCCCGCAGAACATGTCGTAGTTCAGCCAGTCGGGATACCAAGGCAGCCGGTATCCGATGTCCTTGCGCAGGTTGAAGTACACGGCGTGCACGTGAAGCATCTTCCCGAAATGTCCTTCCCGGAGATACCTGCCGGCGGCCAGAAGGCCGGGATCGGACCGATGCTGCGTGCCCACCTGCACGACGCGGCCGTATTTCCCGGCGGCCTCGATCATTTTTTGGCCCTCCCACACCGTATGCGACATGGGTTTCTCGACGTAGACATCCTTGCCGGCCTGGCACGCCCACACCGTGAGCAGCGCATGCCAGTGGTTGGGCGTCGCGATCACGACGGCGTCAACGTCGGAGCGGGCGAGCAACGCTCTCGCCACCGTCGTGGCAAACGGGGCGATTTGCCGGCCCTTGAGGCCTTCGAGGGCCTTGGAAAGGATCCGGGGATCGACGTCGCACAGTGCAACCACGCGCACGCCAGGAAGACCCTGCAGTTGCTTTAGATGGTCGCCGCCCTTGTTGCCGAGGCCAATGATGCCTATGCGCACCGCGTCGTTGGCGCCGACCGGATCCGCCCATGCGGAGCGGGTCAGCCGTGAGGCAAGCCCGGCACCAGCTGCCAGGGCGGACGTCTTGAGGAATGTGCGACGGGTGATGGGGGACATGGTTTCAAGAAGGCTCTTCGTTTAGAATTAGGGACATGGGGAAGAAGCGCCACTAAATCCCCTGTGACCCTATCCCGAGTTTAGGTCAAGCGAGGCTCTTCTCCTTAAGCAGCCGGCCGCCCCTCGTGACGGGCAGGCGGCGCGCCGTGTCCTCAGTGACCTTCTCGGAGCGCAGGACCGATCGCCGGGATTGAGAATGAGAGCAGCGAGAGAACGCTCCCCGCGTTTGCACATACTCGCGTTCTCCATTCTTCATTTTTCGCTCAGCATTAGCTCCGCGCGAGATCCCGCCGGGCGGACTCCATGAGCAGGAAGAACGACTGGCCCTCAGTCGAGGTGCCGGCCTTTTCGAAGCGCGGCGCGCCGCACACGCCCTGCACCAGGCCGTAGGCGTCGATCTTTGGGATCGCCGCGGCGCGCAATGAATCGGCCGTTTCCCGGTACACGGCCGGCAACCAGCCGCCAGCGACACCGCGGTAGAGCGTGTAGGCCAACATCTGAGCGAAGTTTGTTTCGACGAAGGTGCCTGGCTCGTCGAGCACGTCGTGGAACAGCCCGTCGGGCCGGCGGTACGGCAGTGCGGCCTCGACTAGCTCGCGGATCCACACGACGAGCTGCGCCTTTTCGGCGGCCATAGACGACGGGATGGTCCGCACCAAGCGCGTCATGCCGGCCATGGCCCAGCCGTTGCCGGTGGCCCAGAGCGCCTTGCGCCGGAACTGCTGCAGGTCGTCATCCCAGATGTGCGAATACAGCACCTTCGCAGGATCCTGCAGGATGCGGCGGTAGCCCGCGACCTGCCTGAACGCCTCGGCGGGCTGGCCGGCGACCGCAAGGTAGGGCGGCAGCATGTAGATCGCGTCCACCCAAACCTGATTCTCGTTCATGTTGTGGTAGATGATGCCGTCGCGATTGCGCGGGGCCTTTTGGAGCACGAACTCGAGCATGCGGTCCGCTGCCTTCTGGAAGAAGGGGTCGCCGGTCCGTTTCGCGGCGAAGAGCACCGGCTCGCCGTTGGAGCACGGATCGCACACGGGCACGTTTCCCTCGTTCACGCCGAGCCGGCCGTCCTTGAGCTGGTTCACCACGGCGTCTCGCGCCAGGAGCACGACCAACTCGGCCTCGCCCAGCTCCAGCAACGCCTGCGATGCCGTTCCCTGCTCCCATGCCCGCCGCTGCATCGCCAGCAACGCCCGTTTCACCTTCTCGACGCGCGCAGTGTCGGTATCGAGTGCGGGTGTCGCCGCAGGCGCGATTGTGGCGGCGCGCTCATCGCGACCGGCGGCGAACGCGGTGAAGCCAAGCGCACCGCCGGCGAGCGCCGTGGTATAGAGAAATTGCCGACGCGGGAATTCGGTGGACATGGGGATCGAAGGGTTCGGGTTTTCGGGTTCGGGATTTCGAGATTGCTCGGGGACCGGCAAAGTCGAAGAACGTCGCGAAGGTTTGCACGCAAACCGCTCTGCTGCCAACACCGGCGTCGAGCGCCCGGCGACATCCCGCCCTCCGGCGTTTGGCTTCTCGAACACGGCGTGGCCAAGCCGAACCACGCGGGTCCAAAAGGACGGAAGCATCCCAATGACCGTCGAGACTTGGAGGATGCCGGTTTGCCGGACGGTGATGACAGAAGCGGTGTCGAATCCCAAACGACACACCATCCGTGAGGATACACGCTGAGCAGCCCCACCTTCTTGGGTCACGTTGGGGGAGTCGGTCCGGGCGCCCGTGAAACAAGACCGGCCAAGCTCTGTAGTTTCCCCCGTAGTTCGCCACATTCTTGATGCAAAGAATTGACGGCTAAAATAGCCGTCGGTGGCTCATAACCTGAAGGTCGCTGGTTCAAGCCCAGGCATGGACTGCCGGGGTCGTTGTCTTGGGTTGCCCGCACTGCGCGATGACGCGGCTCCATTTCAGACATTGGGGCGTGCAGCGCCCATCCGAATTCATATTGTGCGGGTCGCAACAAACGGGAACCGAATGAGTCGAAGCCCAAAGAAGGAAACCGATCGCGACGCGGCGATGGCGCCCCCCGCGGCCGAGCCTGCCCAAGGCGTCCGATCTTGGCTTAGGCAATGGCTTCCCGGCCTAGCGCTGGTGGCCATGACGCTCATCACCTACGAGCGCGTGCGCCACGCGGGATTCATTTGGGATGATGAGATGCACGTGACCCAGAATCCCGCTATAGTCGGCCCGCTGGGATTGTCGGACATCTGGACCAGCAGCGCGGCGCGATATTTCCCCTTGACGCTGACCACCTTCTGGATCGAGCACGCCCTTTGGGGCCTTAACCCGCTTCCTTACCATGCCGTCAACGTCTTCATGCACGGCGCCTGCGCTGTCCTCCTCTGGCGGGTGCTAGGGAGCCTGCGCGTCCGCGGGGCCTGGCTGGGCGCCGCAATCTGGGCGCTCCACCCCGTCCAGGCGGAGACGGTGGCTTGGATCACCGAGCTCAAGAACACCCAGTCGTGCCTGTTCTACCTGCTGGCCGTCCTCTTCTTTGCCAGGTGGCTTGCGGCCGAGGGCGGTGAGGCCACGGGCTCGCGCCCGTGGAACTACGCGCTGGTGCTCGTCAGCGCGGCGATGGCCATGGCGAGCAAGTCCTCTGCCGTCGTCCTTCCGGTGGTGCTGTGCGCCTGCGCCTGGTGGGCCACCGGGCGATTGAGGTGGCGCCACCTGCTCGCCCTTTCGCCGGTCTTACTCATGTCCATCGCCTCAAGCGCCCTGTCGGTGTGGACGCAGCACCTTGAAGGCGCGAATGATCCGGCGTGGTCCCGCGCACTGCCCGAACGGATCGCGGTCGCCGGCGACGTGGTCTGGTTCTACATCGGCAAGCTCCTTTGGCCAAGCCCCCTGATCTTCATCTACCCGCGCTGGCGCGTCGACTGGACTTATGCGTCATCCTATCTCCCCTTGGCGGCGGCGTGCGCCGTGTTCCTCGTCCTTTGGTGGAACCGCAACGGGAGGCTCAGGCCCGTCTTCTTCTGCTTTGCCTACTACCTGGTGGCGTTGCTTCCGGTAATGGGCCTAGTCGATCAGTATTTCTGGCGCTATTCCTTTGTCGGAGATCACTTCCAATACCTAGCCAGCATCGGGCCGCTGGCCCTGGCGGGCGCCGCGATTGCAACCGCGCTCGGCCTTCCATGGAAGGGACGGCCCGTCCTCGCGCCGGTCGCCTGCGGGGCGCTTCTGTCGACGCTCGCCGTGCTGACCGCCCGGGAGTGCCCGAAATACCATGACCCGGAGACGCTGTGGCAAAGCACCGTCGCGGAAAATCCCGGCGCCTGGATGGCCCATAACAACCTTGGCGCGGAGCTGATGCACTCCGGCCAGGTCGACGAGGCCGCGAAGCAATTTCGAACGTCCCTGGAACTCCAGCCAAACAATCCCGCGGCGCACGGCAACCTGGCCGATGCCCTGCTGCGCCTTGGCCGCACCAACGAAGGGCTAGCCCATTACGGCCAGGCCCTGGAACTTGATCCCCTCAACATCTCCACGCAGACCGACTACGGCTCCGCGTTGCTTCAGCTTGGAAGGATCGGGGAGGCCATCCCCCACATCCAAAAGGCCCTGGAGGCAAACCCCTCCTTCGCAAAGGCGCGGGCAGCTCTAGGCACCGCCTATCTACAGGAGGGCCGGATCGATGAAGCCGTGACTCAATTCAACGAAGCCCTAGCGGTGGATCCCGAGAATTGTGCGACCCTCGCCGACCTCGGCATCGCCCTCGCCCAAAAGGGGCGGTTGAAACAGGCTGTCGCCCAGTTCCAAAGGGCCCTCGACATAAACCCGGACTTCTCCACGGCCCTGATAAACCTCGGCAACGTCCTCCAGCAGCAGGGCCGCCTTGATGAGGCGATCGCCCGTTATCAGAAGGCCCTCCGCTTGGACCCGAATTCGGCAGTCACCCACAACAACCTCGCCTTTGTCTTTCTGCAAGAGGGACAGCTTGACCAAGCCATCACCCACTATCGAAGGGCCCTTGAGATCAGGCCCGACTATCCCGAGGCGCGACTGAATCTCGGATCCGCCCTTCAGAAGAAGCACGCGGATCAAGCCGGCGGCCAGCCTTGGGATGCTTCGTCCAACAGGTAACCAGAGGTGCGGGCTTGGCGTGGGACTCCCAATCTATCCGGCATTCCCGGGCCCTTCAGCCGAGGCCCACCACTCCGGTCACGCTGCCTGGTTCTGATTGCTCCGGGGCGTTGCCCCGGCCTGGTGCGTCGCTGTCATGATTGAGTCCTTTCTCAATGCCCAACCCTTGTCCGTCAAACCGGAGCACAAATCTGGGCTCTTGGACGCTGCCCTAAGGCCCTATTGTTGGCTCGATTGCCTTTCCCAACGCATTCAGCCTCTTTCGGGCCGGCTCAACCACCGCTTTCGGCTCTCCCCAACAATCTACGAGCCTCACACGCTGCCACGCTCCCGACGAACCCCCAATGACACTGCCCGTCACGCGCCTAGTCCTAATCGGCTGCGCCGCCATGGCCAGCGCGGCAATGGGTGCTAACGCCGACATCGAGCGCGTCGTCCGTTTGACGCGATCTCCGTCCCTTTACGAGCGCACCGACTTTGTTGTCGTCCTCACGGCAAACTGGAGCGACCCCTACCGTTCGGAGGACGTAAGGCTCGACCTGCGGTTGCGATCGCCTTCCGGGAAGTCCGTGTCCGTGCCCGCTTTCTTCGAGAGGGGCTCAAGCGGCCAGCCGTCCGTCTGGGCCGTACGCTACGCCCCAGGCGAGGTGGGCACCTATCTCGGCTCGTTCGATCTCGTCAACGGCACAGGAGACAAGTCGACCGCCTCCATTTCCTTCACCGTCTCAACCTCCCCCTCCAAGGGATTCCTCCACGCCGCGGGACCGTGGGTGCTTCGCTTCGACGACGGCACACCTTTCCGCGGCCTCGGTGAGAACCTGTGCTGGGAGTCCCGCTCGAATGACGACTCGAGGCACTTCAAGGAGCTGCAGCAGAGCCAGCGTTTCAACGACGACTACATGCTGGGCGCGCTTGCCTCGGCTGGGGGCCAATTCACACGGATCTGGATGTGCCCGTGGAACCTGCCGCTCGAATGGCGGAAGGTCTCCCGGGACACCGACCGCTACAGGGACGACGCCGGCCATTTCAACCAATCGGCCATCGACCGAATGGACCGCCTGGTCGAGTCGCTCGAGGCGGCAGACGTCTACGCGATGCTGACGCTGGAGCCCCATGTCGCGCTTCTCGGCGCGGGCTGGGACAGCAGCAACTACAACCTGCGGAACGGAGGGCCTTGCGCAGAGCCCAGGGACTTCTTCACGAATCCGGCGGCGAAGGCTCAGTTCAAGAACCGTCTGCGCTACGTGGTCGCCCGCTGGGGCTACAGCACGCACCTCGCCGCCTTGGAATTCTTCAACGAGGTCGACAACGCCATGTATGGCCAGAAACCGGACCGCATACCGGACGCAGACGTCACCGCATGGCACGCGGAGATGGGCGCGTACCTCAAGGGCCTCGATCCGTACGGCCATCTCGTCACGACCAGCATCTCGCACCGGCCCGTCGAGGGACTGAACCAGGTTGGCGCCATCGACTTCAACCAGCTCCACATCTACAAGCGCACGGGCACGATTGCGGCCGCGATTCGGCAGTCCGTGCAGGTCGAGGGCAAGCCCTGCGTGGTGGGTGAGTTCGGGTACGAGTGGGACTGGAGCAAGAATTTCAACGAGTTCGCGTGGGACATGGACAACGACTTCAAGGAGGGCCTTTGGCTCGGCCTATTCTCCCCCACCCCGGTCATGCCGATGAGCTGGTGGTGGGAGTTCTTTGACGAAGGGCGCATGACCGCTTCGCTTGCCCAGGTGCGCGAGGTGAGCGACCGGATGATGAGGGCGGGTAACGGCGCGTTCGCGGATGTTCCCTGCTCGGCCCAGGACCTGACGTGCCTAGCGGTGCGGTGCGGGTCTGCGACATTCGTGTACCTCTCCAATCCGTCAAAGCAAGCGAGGTCCGGAAGGCCCCAGGTGGGGATCACTCATGCGGCAACCGTGGGCTTTTTCGATCCCGATACGCTTACCCGGTCGGAGGCGCCCGCTGAGGCGGGAGCGGACGGCAGTCTCAGGCTGCCCGTCTTCGAACTCGGGCCCGGCCAGAGACGGATCATTGAGATCCGGTGAGCAGGGGTCCCAGGCCTCTATAGAGCAGCCAACTATCGGGGCTGCCTGAAGAAACCAGCAAACCCGGGCCGCGCGAGTGTGGAGCAGGTGCGGTACTATGGCGCTGCCCGCGCCTAAAGGGTGCGGTGGTTTGGGACCCCGAAGTTCCCCCTACAATCAACTGAAGGGCGCGGGTTCAAACCCAGCCCATGAACCCAGTCTAGGCCAGGCCGAGATGGCCAAGAAGGGCGTCCAATTCGGTGAAATCGGGCACGATCACATCCGCGCCGGCTCGGATGAGGCGGGCACGCTTGTGAAGGTCGATGCCCTGCCGGCGCACCTCGTCACTGGCGACCCCGACCGTGAAAGCCCCGCACCGACGGCCCTCGCGGATCTCGACGGGGCCGTCGCCAATGACAACCAGTTCATCGCCGCCAATCCCGCCGCCCTTGATGATGCGTTCAAGGACCGATCGCTTGGCCTCGATACGCAGGTCGCCGACCGCCCCGTGGATGCCGCCGCTAAACAGCTGCCCGTAACCGAGCGCGCGGGCCTCGGCCACGACATCCGCTTGATCGGAGCCGCTGACGAGGTAAAGCGTCACACCGGCAGCGCGCAGGCGCTCAAGGAAGTGGCCGGCGTTCTTGATCAGCCAGTCTTCCGGCCCACGCTCACCGCGTTCGAGCTGTTTGAGCCGGGTGTGCACGACGGCAAACAGCCCGTCGTTGTAAACGGCCTTGTAGCCGTGCTCATTGAGGATGTCGGATGTAGCAACATAGCCAAATTCGCGCACGAGGTCGGCGAGACCCTTCATCTGGGCCAAGGTCTGGACACCTGTCGTGCGGTCAACATAGGCATGAACGGCGGCGACCACCCGGGCGGTGCCCCCATCGCCGATGTCGGCCGGGCGTCGCCCGAGGACGGCCTTAACCATCATCGGCTCCATGATGGCCTCCCAGCCCTGCCGCAGCGTCGAAATGGTGCCGTCGTGGTCGAGAATGGCGTGGCGGATTCTCCCACCCGGCCGCCGGTTGGTAACGAGCTCGATGCGTGTGCCCGCCAAATATCGCGCCAGACGCGGCTGGGCAGCAAGACGCGGAGAGTGAATGTAATCTGGTGCAGCACCGACAGTCCGAAGCTGGGCCGGGGTGGCCGTTCCGGTCGTCCGCACCTGTCGAGTCGTGATGGCCGCGGCCAGATTGGCGAGCATGCCTGCCTCCAGGGGCGCAGCGCCGACAGCGAACGAAGCTGCCAGCGCCGCGAGCGCCGTGTCACCGGCACCAACCGGGTCTATCGCGCCCGACATCTCGATGCCGGGCACCTCGTAGAGCCCGCCATCCACTGCCAGCACAAGGCCCTGTTCGCCCCGCGTGACAAACACCGGACGGCCTTGGCGGCGCGCCAGAACCTCGGCGTAACGCGGCGCCTCGTCGAAGGATGCCGGCTCGGTTTCGCCCAGCAGGCGGGCGGCCTCACGGGTGTTGAGTTTCAACACAGAGGAGGCAAAGCGCTCCGCGTGGTGGCGCGAGTCGACGATAAAGAGCGTTTGGGGATGGCGGGCGATGAGGGCGTTCAGGGTGGGCACGGCGTCGGCCGCCCAGCCGGTCGGGACTTGCTGGTTGATGATGACCACGGGACACCGCGTCGCCGCTGTTTCAAGCCTTGCAAGCAGCTGCGGCCAGACCGCAGCCGCGAAGGGATTGCCTCCGCCGAAATCCAGGCGGTTGAGCTCGTCGGCTCCGCGATAGGGCTTCGCGTAGACCAGCGTCTGCCAGCCCTCCGGCCCGCGCAGCACGCCGTCGGCCGGAAGGCCGCGCGCGGCAAGTTGCCGGATCAGCTCGTCGCCAAAAGGATCAGCCCCGACGAGGCCGATGAGTTCGATATGCCCGACACCCAAAGCAGCGAGGTTCGCGGCGACATTGCCGGCACCACCCGGTGAATAGCGCTGTGTCTGGACCTTGTGGACTGCGAGTCCGGTTTCGAGCGAGGTCTCTGCGGCCGCGGCATCAAGCAGCCAATAGGCGTCTAGGCAGAGGTCGCCAAAAACTGCGACGCGCGCTTGGGGAATGCGGGAAAGCAGGTGCTCGAGCCACGTGGAGTCTCGGAGGAAAGAAGGGGATTGCGTCATGTGCGTTTTCGTGTGCCGGCCATCGAATGGATCCCCCCGGGGGTAGCCAAACCAAAGCGAGGCGGCGCACCCATTCGCTTAACGTGCCCCGGGCTCGTGGTCTAGGCGAAGTTCATGGCGCCTTTTCCGCCAGCCGCTCGAGTCGTTTCACACACTGGACCATGGACCGCATGGTGTGATAACAGATCTTCCAGCCGTGCCCGAGCGCGTCGTCAATCGGCGTGCCGTCGCGGGCCAGCCGTTCGAACCATTCACCGCCGCCTGGCAGGTGGACGAACTTGCTGAAGACGAAATCGTGGACGGTGCGAAAGGCCCTCCAATACCTCTCGTCGCCAAACATGGCGTAGGCGTCAAGCATGCCGACCAGAACTTCGGCCTGCTGCCAGAACTGCTTCTCGGTCAATGTCGTGGGGGAGTCCTGCGGTCCCTCCACCAGCACCCCGCCGCATTCCCAGTCGATGCCGAACCTGAGGCAATGATCGAAGATCTTTCGAACGACCTCCCGGTAGGTGTCGCGGGGCTGGCCCAGCACGTCAGCCGCATGCAGCAGCAGCCAGGCAAACTCCACGTTGTGTCCGTAAGAGGTGCTCTCCAGGGGCCGGGCCACCCCGTCGACCGGCCTGGCGTCGCGGCCCCAGTCCACGGCGAACATGATGGCCGGCAACGGGACAAAATCCGGCGTGAACTGGATGTAGCCTGTGCCAAACTTGGAATCGAGCATCCGGGCGATGATCAGATCGATGATCTCCAACAGACGCCGTCGGTGCGCCGGACGGCGCGTCATCTCGTAAAAGCCGGTCAGGGCCTCCATCGCGTGCATATGCACATCCATGCTCTTGCGGTCGCCGCCATACCGGCCGGGCCTTTCCAGCTGCCAGTCCGGCTGGAAGAGTTCAAAGAACCCGCCGTTTCGCGTGTCGACCATGTGCTTGCAGATCGTTGCGTAGGTGCGCTCCGCAGCGGCGCGTCCTCGCTCGTCGCCAGTGGCCATGAAATATTCGCTGCAGGCGTAGAGGCCGAAGACCTGGCCGTAGCCAACTTTGCCCGTGACCATGGGTTTGCCCCGGCGGTCGGCGATCCAGATCCAGCCTTCGTGCTGCTCGTCCCAGAGATGGTTCAGCACAAAATCGGCAGCCCACACTGCCAGTTCCTCGCATTTGCCCCCGCCATAGCCGGCACGGTGAGTGCTGGCCATGGCGTAGAGCATGCGGATCTGCGACAGGTAGGTCTTGGCGGTTTCACCGGTGGGCTGCCCATTGCGGTCGAAATAGGGCAAGAAGCCACCGCATTGCCGATCTACCGAACGCTCCATCCAGAATGGCATCAGCACATTGACCAAGTAGGACTCCGTTTTCCTCAGAACCTCCGTGATTTCCTCTTTCGAAGGCATGGTGGAGGGAGTGAACGCAAACGGAATCTTTGTCGAGGGGATGGTATTCCGGGTTGCGATCGGAATGGAACATTTGACCTGCCCTTTCTTGCCGGAGAACCAAAAAAGGGAGGCGGATGCCCATTCTCCACTACAAGTTCAGCGCTCATGGACGCGCCGTTGCGCCGAATCGTGCCGCGCCTCCCAGTGCTTCATTGCGCGGCACATGAGGCACCGAGTAGGAATGCGGGCGATGATATGTGAGTCTGCATGAGGTCGCACAAAGGCCTATTGCCGGGCTGCCAAACGACGATAGCCGCCTCAGAGAAAAGGAAGCTCCGTGGGAGCCTAGGCTAGATTCCGTCGCTCACGCTCGCGTGCGTTGCCCCTTGCGGCTGCAGGCAGAGCTCGACGCCGGTCGAGAGGTCGGGAAGGAGCCAGGTACTTGAGTGCGGAAACGCTGCCGAGCCCTCCTGCGTCGATCCAAGCCTCATGGCCAGCACCTATGACGCTACGATCGTGTACGCCCTCTGCGAAGGGCTCCTGTCCTATGACCCCAGGGACCTTCACCCATCCCCGGAGTCGCCGAGCGATGGGAATCAAACGGCGATGCGACACGGTGGACGTTTCACCTGAGGAAGGAGTCCCGTCGCGCAGGCTGCCGGCGAGGGCGATTTTCTCTTGGATCTGGCCTGGGGTCACGGGTTTGCTGCTCGTTTGGTCTTTCGTTGAGAGAGGAGGGGAAAATCCCTGAACATCCTCCTCAATCGACATTCCGCAGTCGAGATGGAGAACCATGACATAACCTCTTGTTTCCCAACCCAGCCACCGCCCCACCCGCGATTACCTCAGCACGCGGCGATTGGTGATCGCGCGCGCATAGATGAACAGCAACACGCCGACTGCGAGGATGATTGCGGCAAAGATCAGTGGTCCCGCTCCGCCCATTACCCTCATCCCATCGGAGAGCGCAAAATTGTGAAAATCGGTGAGAACAATGCAGATCGTCGACGCGAGAAAAAGGTGAGACGCCTGGCGCCTCCGGAGCAGCAGCAGCAGCGACCCCAACACCCCGCCCCACACCGCAACTCCCCAGGTGGTTACAACCCAGAACGGGAAGCCCAAGAAGAAGTCAAGCTGCGCGGGTGTGAGGGCCTTCAGGTAGGCCTGGTTCCTGGTCTCAGTCATCATGAAATCCATCGCGCCGAAAAGATTCCAGACCAGCGAAACGGCTCCCACGACCCAAAGATGCCACGGCGCCTTTGCTAGTGGGGAGCTCGTATCAGCCATGGGGTGAGCGAAGAAAAACCCAATATCCTGTCAATCCCGATATTCGGCGCGGCCCCCTACATTCTAACACATTCCCCTTTCTAAACGTCAGGTTGTTCCGATCATAACCCTTGTTCCTTGGACATCCCTAAATCCGACTCAGCACAGCGTGCTTAGTCTCGCCGCTTATGCCCTACTGTTCCCCCTAGCCTATGCTGCTATGCGCGGGATGTGCTCCGGCGGCTATCGCGGCCTGAGCGGCCGCTCTGCGAAGCCCGCAGATTGAGATCCAAGCTACATGGCCCCCCGCCGTCGAAACCGGCGGGGGGCCTTTGTTTTTTCGGCCAGCGGGCCGACGCGACGCTCGGTGCCCCGCGAACGCGACACCATTTGTTGGAACAGCTCCGGCACCAAGCCATGCCTGCATGCGCGAGGTCGTTGGTCGCATTAGCGCCAGCCGATTCACGGCCTAATGCCCGGATGGCCGGGCTTAAGGCCGGTGACCCGTGGATCTTAACCGCACTCAGGCAGCCCGGTCAATGAAGGGTGCGTGCGTCGACCCTCCGGACGGTACGGGATCGAAGGCCATCTGCGCCGTCACGCTCCCCATCATCTCCAATCCGACGCGCAGGACCACCTTGCAAACGCGCTCCTGCACAACGGGATCCCACGACACGACAAGGCAGCCGCGCCGTTCCCCCTCGAGCCAGGTCTCATCCCGGATGATCTTCCGAATCAAGGGGATTTCCAGGGCGATTATCGGGTCGGGATGATTCACGGCGCAAGAAGGGGATTGCAGATTCAACATCGCCCGAATTCCCGGCCACTGTAGCGAAGGATGCGGTTGGCGAACTCGCCCGCTCGCCGCGGGATTTGGGACACCCCGGGGCGGTCACCGCGGGGATGCCCCGCGGCGGAGCACGGGGCCGCTGCGCCCCGGGGTCCGTCCGCCATCGCCGTTGACCAGGGGCGCCGGGCAACGCAATCTGCCACGCGGCAAACGGCCCGCTCCTTTTATGAACCTCAAACACACGCTGGTCCCCTTCCTGCTCCTCGCGGCGGTCTGCATTCCGGCCAGGGCGGAGTCCTGGGGCGCCGGATTGGCGGGACTCTACCTCACTGTTGACGGGGGGGCCCAGGTCCGCGTCACGCAGGCGCCCGACGGAACCTACACGGGCAAGCTCATCTGGCTGAGGGACGACAAGGACCGGCTGGACAAGAACAATCCCGACCCCGCGCGAAAGGCGGTCCGTGTCCTCGGGCTCGTCATCCTCCGGGGCCTCAAGGCGAATGTGGAGACAAAGCGCTGGGAGGGGGGAACCATCTACGACCCGAAGAACGGCAAGACCTACGACGCCTTCGCCTGGCGCGACCCAGACCGGCCGGGGACCCTCTTCTTGAAGGGATACGTGCTCGGCATCACCTGGCTCGGCCGCTCGACGACGTGGACCGAGGAGAAGACGTCCCGTGAGTGACGGCGGCCGCCTGCCCGCCGGATAGCGGGCCTCATACCAGCGCCGGGCGAAGCGGGCCCTTCCCTTGCCAAGCGGAGGCTCCCGGCCATGATGGGGACTATGAATGCAACGCCTGCTCCCAAAGTTCCGGACGCCGCTGCAAGCGGCGTGTTTGCGATCGGCGGTGACCTGCCGGTGCACCGCCTGGGCTTCGGCGCGATGCGCGTGACCGGGCCGGGAGTCTGGGGCGAGCCCAGGGACCCGGCCGAGGCGCGCCGCATCCTGAGGCGGGTCGTGGAACTCGGTGTGAACCTGATCGACACAGCCGACTCCTATGGCCCGGAGGTGAGCGAGCGTCTGATTGCCGAGGCCCTGCACCCTTATCCCAAGGGGCTGGTCATCGCGACCAAGGGCGGCCTCACCCGCTCCGGTCCCGGGAAGTGGGCTCCGGTCGGCCGGCCGGAATACCTCCAGCAGTGCGTCGAGCTGAGCCTGCGCAGGCTCAAGGTCGACCGCATCGACCTCTACCAGCTCCACCGCATTGATCCGAGGGTTCCGGTTGCCGAGACCCTCGGCGCGCTCAGGGACCTCCAGCAGGCGGGCAAGATCCGTCATGTCGGCCTGTCTGAGGTGTCGGTGGCCGAGATCGACCAGGCGAAGAAGACCGTCGCGATCGTGAGCGTCCAGAACCTCTACAATCTCGGTAACCGCCAGAGCGAGACGGTCCTCGACTACTGCGCCAAGCACGCCATGGCGTTCATCCCCTGGTTTCCGCTCGCGGCCGGCGAGTTGGCCCGTCCCGGCGGCGCGCTGGAGCGGGCCGCCGGCCGGCACGGCGCCACCGTCTCCCAGCTCGCCCTTGCGTGGCTTCTGCAGCATTCGCCGGTCGTGCTGCCCATTCCGGGCACCTCGAGCGCGGCCCACCTGGAGGAGAACGTGGGCGCCGCCTCAGTCAGCCTCTCCGAGGCCGAGTGGGCGGAGATCGCCAAGGCGACCGGCGGTTGACCCGCCGGCGCCGCTCAGGGCTTGAGCGGCCGGCGGTAGATGCGCCATTCGAAGGCCCCGAGGGAGACCTCCGGCAGGCCAATCTTCGCGCCGCTCGCCGCGGCGCCCGACTGGAGCTCGACGCCGAAGTCAGGTGCGTTCTCCACGCGGACCGTGGCGGCCTGGGGGCGGTTGGAGAAGTTGACGACCGTGACAAATTCCTCGGACTCGCCGCGGCGCAGGAAGGAGACGACGTTCTGGGGGGCCGAGTTTTCGAGCCAGACGACCGTTCCCCCCTGCAGGGCGAGATGGCGGTGGCGCAGGCTGATGAGCCGGACATAGGTGTCCCTAAAGGACTCGCGCCCCTTGGGCTCCCAGAAGATGGGCACCTTCTCAAACAGCGCCGGATCACCCGACTCGCTCGCGTCCCCCACCTCCATGCCGTTGTAGAGGAGCGGCACGCCGTCAAGGGTGAGTTCCATGGCGCTCGCCGCGAGCGCCGCGGTCCAGCCGAAGCGGCTGATCGCGCGGGGCTCGTCGTGGTCATCCGAGATGCGCAGGTGGAGCGCCCCGCGAGGGAAGGCCGCCTGCTCGGACTCCTCCCAGGTGCGCCGGACCTCGCTGGCGGGCGCCCCTTCCATGAGCACCTTGTTGAGGGCGCCCAGCATGGGCCAGGAATAGTCCAGGTCGAAGGCGTGCACGAGAAGCTCGGGCTTGCTCGCCTCGGCCAGCATCAGAAACCCGGGACGGATCTCCTCCAGGTCCCGGCGCACATCCTCCCAGAAGTCGGTCGGCACCTCGCTGGCGACGTCGCAGCGGATTCCGTCGAGCCGGAAGTCGCGCGCCCAGTACTTGAGCATGTCGCGCATGTACCGGCGCGTCTCCGCGTTTCCGTAGTTCAGCGCGGCGACGTCGGCCCATTCCGGATGGGGCGGGATGATGTGCCCCTCGGCGTCGTGCTTGTAGAAGCCCGGATTGGACATCATCACGCTGTCCCACGCCGTGTGGTTCGCGACGATGTCGATGATGACCTTCATCCCGCGGGCGTGGGCCGCCTCGACGAGGCGGTGCAGGTCGTCCTTCGTCCCGTAATCCGGGTTGATGCCGTAGTAATCCTTCACGGCATAGGGGCTGCCGAAGGCCCCCTTGGCCTTGAGGCGGCCGACCGGGTGGACCGGCATCAGCCAGAGGACGTCGACCCCGAGCGCCTTCATGTCGTCCATGCGCGCCGTGACCCCGGCAAAGTCCCCCTTTGCCGAGAACTGCCGGGGGAACACCTCGTAGACAACCGCCTCGCGGATCCACGCCGGGGTCGGGCGGGCTTGAACGGCCGTCCAATCCACCTGCGCGGCGGCCCGGAGGGCCGGCAGGCACGAGAAGGCAAGAAGGAGCGAAACGGCCGCGCGTCGGTACAGGTGGGGGTGCATCATGGCTGTGGGGTCCAAGCCTCCGGAGGGCCCAGGGCCCGATCGATCATGTGCCGGGGGCGTGGCACCTGGAAGAGCGTGGGCCGCGGGCCGCGAGGCCGCGAGGAACGAGGCCGCGAGGTTACCTTGAAGGATCGGAATTATCCTAGGTCGCGCAGCCGGGCCCGTCCCCAGGGCGCCGGTTCAACCGGGGCTACGGGACCGTCAGCTCGAGGGGGGCGAACCCCTTGGCGCTGACGATGACCTTGTCGGTCGCCGCAAGCTCGGTGATGGTCCAGACTTGGCCCGGATCGATGGCATGCTCGGGAAGGTTGCGGGTCTTGGCCGTGGCGTGGAAGGTCACGCTCGCGATCACCTGCGCGCTCGCCGTCACGACATCCTTCGAGACGTTCTTCAGGTTCAGCACGTACGGGCCGTCCTCGCCGCTCGTCACCTTCGCGAACGTGGGGACCAGGGGCAGGCTCGGGGCCTTGTCCGCCGCGGGCGCCGAGGCCGGGGTATCGGCGGCGCGAAGCGCGGAGAATTGGAGGGCGACGAGCGCGAGGGCGCAGCCTAGCGCAAGAAGGGCGATCCTGGAGGCGACTGGGCGGGCGTGGGACGGGTATGATTTGGTCATGGTTGGGTGAGGCCGTTCTTCATATTTGGATTTCGGGACAACGCAAGGCGGACCGAGCGCCAGGGGTGGGCTGCGCCGGCCGGGGCCCTCCCGTCGTCCCGAACGTCCTCAAGGAACCCGCACAAAACGAAGCACCGCCCCGCCCCCCCCCGCCATGCGCACGTCAAGGGTGTCGCCGGCCGAGACGTCGCGCTCCTCAATGTCGAGGTGCTCGGGATTGTCGGAACTGTCGGGCGCGTCGTGCCACCAGCGCAGGTGCCACCGGCCCTCCCCCAGGAAGTCGAGCTTCACCGTGCGCACCCGGCTGTAGCTGTTGTTCAGGGCCGCGAGGTACCAGTCCGGGCCGGAGCGCCGCGCGATCACAAGGTGCTCGGCGACAACGCCCGAGACGACGCGGGTCTCATCCCATACGGTCGGCACGACCCCAAGGAAGTCGATGCCGGCCTGGCCTCGGAGGTTCGTCGGATGGTCGCAGACGCACATGACCGGGCTGTCGTACGCGACAAAGAGCGCAAGCTGGCCCGCGCGGGTGCTCTGCACCTGCGCGGGGCTAGCGTGCGGCTGGAACTGCTCCGCCATCCGGTTCACGAAGCCTCCGGGCGTGAAGTCGCCGGGTCCGGCCAGGAAGCGCGTGAACGGCAGCGTGACCCGGTGCTCCGGGGTGACGCGCCGGCTCCACTTGTTGTATTCGTTCCCGAGGATCCCCTCCCGCGTGATCTGGTTCGGCCAGGTGCGGATCATCCCCGTCGGCTTGTAGGCGCCGTGGAAGTCCACGAGCAGGTGGTGCTCGGCCGCGCAGCGCGTGATCTTCTCGTACCAGTTCACCATCTGCTGGTCGTCCCGGTCCATGAAATCGATCTTCACGCCCGCGAGGCCCCATTTCTCGTAGAGGGCGAACGCCTGCTTGTAGGCGTCCCCCCTGTCGGCATCGCTCCAATAGAGCCAGACCCAGAGGCGAACCTTGTTCTGCGCGGCGAATCTCCGAAGCTCACCCATGTCCACCTCGGGTACCGTCCGGGTGATGTCGGAACTCGGACTGCGGGTGCCCACGTACCAGCCGCCGTCCACAAGCTGATACGGCCAGCCCATTTCGCCGGCGAACCCGATGAAGTCCTTCATCGTGCCGGTGTCCATTTTCCCAATGCCCGACCACCAGCGGTCCCAAGCCATCATGCCGGGCTTGATCCACGACGTGTCGGCGATCTGGCACGGCGTGCTCAGGTTGAGCACCAGGTCGCTTTCAATGAGCCGCCCCGGCTCCCTGCCGATCATCAGGACCCGCCAGGGGGAGGGGTGCGGCAGCGAGACGTTGACCAGGCCGTTCCCGTCCCATCGCGGGGCCAGCCGGCTGCGCAGGGTCACCGCACCCGTGCCCGCCGCCTGGGGCTCGCGCGCCAGCCACAGCCCCGCCCAGTCGACCAGTTCGGCCTCGGTGACCGCGACCCACGCGGCGGGGGTGTGGGTGAGCATCGGCAGCCCGGTCACCGTATCGATCGGGAGGTCCGAGAGCCGCTGCCTGCGAAACTCCCACTCCTGCGAGCCGTGGAAGCCTCCCCTCGAGTCGTAGTCGTCGGGCGGCACCGCCACGTGGTCGCCGGCGAAGCACACGCTGTCCGCCGTGAACGCGAACTGCGTCAGCTCCTCTTCAATGACAACGTCCGTTGGCCCCTCCCCGCCCGGAAGCACGTAGCGGAAGCCCACGCCGTCATTGAAGGCGCGGAACACCACGGAGAAGGTCCGGCCCCCGCCGCCCCTCTCCCTGAGCTTGATCGCGAGCTCCCGGTAATGGTCCCGCACCTCGCGCCGCTTTCCGAGCGGGTTTGTCCAGACCGTGTCGCTCTCGGAGCGCGCGGTGTCGATCAGCGCCACCTCTTGGCCGAGCACGACCCCCCCCCGCAGGCGCAGGCCGAGCCTGGAATCGTTCAGGACCGGCGTGCCGTCGACCGACACCCGGTAGCTCAGGACGCCCGTGGCGACGACGGTCACGGCGATGCGCCCGTCAGGCGACTGCAGCTCCTGCGGCGCCGGCGACGGATCGCCCTGGGCGGCCAGGGGTAGGCACCCTGCGGCCGCAAAAAGAAGCGCAAGCAGCGCGGGGGCTGGGCGGAGGCAAATCCTGCTGGGCATGGGGACGGCGGGGGCGTTCATGGGGTTATCGCGGTTATCGATGTATCGGTGGGCGCCGCGTGTTCAGGGCGGGCAGCGGGTCGGCAGCGCCCGGACGCCCACCGCGCCTACGCGGTCCGGCCACCCTACGGTTCCGGCCAATCCTGATCGACGCTAAAAAGAAGCCCCCGGGGGCGCCTTGGCTCCCAAGCATCGGCTGCCCGGGTCCGGCGCGGCTGCGCCGACTAGTGGACCTGCTTGCGAACCGCCGAGCCGCCCTGCGATCGAGGTTGATCGGTCATGGCCGATTAACCAGCGTTCCTCATGCCTCGTTCAAATTACGAAGACGAAATCATCGTCTCATGGGTCGAACTGCACCGCGACGCTCGCTTCCTTTCGGAGCAGCTTCACGCGAAGGGATCATGGAAGGGCATCATCGCGATCACCCGCGGGGGCCTGATCCCGGCGGCGCTCGTCGCGCGCGAACTCGACATCCGCCTGGTGGACACAATCTGTGTGACAAGCTACGCCAAGGCCGCTCCCGGAGGCGCGGAGCAGATCAGGGAGGACGTCAAGGTCTTGAAGGGCGTCGAAGGGGACGGCGAGGGCTATCTATTGATAGACGACCTGGTCGACTCGGGACGCACGGCCCAGGTCGTGCGCCAGCTCCTCCCAAAGGCCCATTTCGCAACCTTGTACGCCAAGCCGCTGGGCCGCCCCATCGTCGACACCTGCGTAAAGGAGTTTAAGCAGAACAAATGGATCTTCTTCCCCTGGGATATCGAATACAAGTTTGCCACGCCGATTAAGGACGGGGGCCGTGCCGCAGCCGGGCCGTGATGGGGCCCGGTCGACGCCCGGAAGGCAGGGACTCGAGTCCGGGAAGACCTCCAGTCTATGCCAACCCGTGCTGGTGGCGGTCCCGGACGCGCCTCAGGTCATGAGCCCTCGGTCGGCGCAGCCGAGGGATGCGAGTTCCAGAGGGCGATCACGGGCTCCGCGGGATCGCCGCGCTCGTACGCAAGGATCCCCAGGGATGCGGTATCAAGCAGAAGCCTGTCCCCGTCGCCGATCGGCAGGCCAATCCAACGAATGGCCAGCGCCCGGCCGAAATGGCCGTGGGAGAAAAGGGCGACATTTCCGTCCATCGCCCGGAGCCGCGCGATAAGCCTGTCCGCGCGAGCCTCGACCCGGGCAGGCGATTCGCCGCCCGGGCAGCCCTCCTTGAAGAGCCGCCACCCGGGCCTTCTCGCAAGTATCTCGGCCGAGGTCAGGCCCTCGTAGGCGCCGTAGTCCCACTCCGCGAGATCCGGCTCGACTTCGGCCCCGGCGCCCAGTCCGGCAAGCTCGCAGGTGCGCCGCGCCCGCCGCATGGGGCTCGTCAGCACCCGGGCGAATCCGATGCCGGAGAGCGGGCCGGCAAGCCGGCGCGCGTTCAGCTCCCCCTGCGCGGAGAGCGCGAGGTCGGTGCGCCCGGTGTGGCGGCCCGACTTCGACCAATCCGTCTCGCCGTGGCGTGCCAGAAAAACGCGGTGCAGCATTGCCAAGGCCTAGATGACTGAGGGGCCGCAGTCCACCTCCAGTTGCCCCTTTCCCGTTCGCCATGGGCGCAGCCGAGGAGGTCGCGGCCCGGCACGGCCCCAAGCGCACCTCGGACCGAGCCCCTTCCTAGCCGGCGAGCTGCTTGCGAATCGACCGAAGCTCCGCACGGCGCACCCTTGAGATGCCCGGGTAGCTCATGTCGAGGCCCTTCAGGGCTTCGATGACGATCCGCGAGACGATGAGCCGCGCATTGGGCTTGTCGTCTGCCGGGACGATGTGCCACGGCGCCGCCTTCGTGCTGGTCGCGCCCAGGCATTCCTCGTAGGCGTCCATGTAGTCGCCCCAGAACCTGCGCTCCTTGACGTCCGCGAGGCTGAACTTCCAGTTCTTCTCCGGCACGTCGATGCGCTTGAGCAGCCGCCTTCTCTGCTCCTCCTTGGAGAGGTGCAGGAAGAACTTGAGGATCCGCGTGCCGTTGCGGCGCAGGTGCTCCTCGAACTCCACGATCGAGCGATACCGGCCCCCCCATATCGTCCTCACGTCCATCAGCTCCTGCGGAAGCCCCTGGGACTGCAGAATCTCGGGATGCACGCGGACCACCAGCACCTCCTCGTAATACGACCGGTTGAAGACCCCTATCCTCCCTCGAGCCGGCAGGCGGCAGGTGGTGCGCCACAGGAAGTCGTGCTCGGCCTCCTCGGCGCTCGGCTGCTTGAATGAGTGCACCTCGCAGCCCTGCGGGTTGACGCCGCTCAGCACGTGGCTGATCGCGCCATCCTTGCCCGCGGCGTCCATGGCCTGGAAGATGAGCAGCAGCGCGTAGCTGTCGGAGGCGTACAGGAGATGCTGGAGCACGCTCAGGCTGTGCACGTCATCGGCCAGGGCCTCCTTGTAATGCTTGTCCGACTTGTAGAGCGGCTCAATGTCGGTCGGCCACCTTTTCAGCCTGACCTTTCGCCCGGGTGTGACGCGGAAGTCCTCTGGTCTAATCTTCATGGGTGCTTAAAGGGTGCGTTCACGGCGACTTCCTCGGCTTGAAGGCCGACCCGCCGGCCAGCTTCTCCCATAGGGCGCGCTCCTGCGCGGTCACGGAGGAGGGCACCTGGATTCGAACGACGGCATAAAGGTCGCCGCGGCTTCCGTCCTCGCCGGGAAGCCCGAGACCGCGCAGCCGGAGCTGGCCGCCGGCCGCGGTTCCGGGCGGAACCTTGAGGGATGTCGTCCCGTCGAGCGTGGGGATTCGTGCCCGGACGCCGAGCACGGCCTCCCAGGGTGCAAGGTCGAGGTCATAGTAAAGGTCCGGACCCTTCACGCTCAGGTCCGGGTGTCGCGCGAGCCGCACCCGCAGGTAAAGGTCGCCGGCCTGCCCTCCGCCGGACCCCTCGCCTCCCTGGCCGGCGAGGCGGATCCTCTGGCCCTCGCGCACGCCCGGTGGAATGCGCACTTGGTAGGTATCGGTCCGCTCTCCGTCGCCCTGCGGACGCCGTAGGGTCACCTTGCGCTTCGAGCCCTGCAGGGCCTCCTCGAGCGTCACCAGGATGTCGGCCTCGACGTCCCGGCCGGCCTGGGCGCGCTCCTCGCCGAAGTCGAAGGACGACCCCTGCTCGGCGAACCCTCCCCTGGCGCCGCGGCTCCCGCCGAAGAACGACTCGAAGAAATCGCTGAATCCGGTGCCGCCGAACTCGAAGTCGGCCGCTTCCCTGGGACTGCGGCCTCGGCGCGCCCCCGCCTGGCCGGCCATCCCGCCGCCGTCGTCCTGCCAATTTGGCCCAAGCTCGTCATACCGGCGCCGTTTCTCCGGGTCGCCCAGGACCTCGTAGGCTTCGTTGATCTCCTTGAACTTCGCCTCACCCGCGGTCTTGTTCTTGGCCACGTCGGGATGGTGGATGCGCGCGAGCTTGCGGAACGCCTGCTTGATCTCCTCCGGCGTGGCGGTCCGCGCGACGCCCAGGGTCTCGTAGTAGTCCTTGTATTGGATTGGCATGGTTTTCCCAGCTTTGTGCCCAACCCTGACACGAACCGGCGCAAAGCACAACGTCGCCCGCGACCGCCGGGTGGCGCACCCCTCGCCTAGCGGGCGGGCGGCCCATCCGACCGCTCCCAGAACCCGACGGCGAAGTCGCCGTCGTTTCCGTACATGTGGTGCCAGTAGTAGCGCGGCTTGATCTGCTCGCGCAGGGGCGCGAAACGGGCGTTCTTGTCGGCGTTGTCCCGCGGAAGCCACAGGATGTACCTCACATTGTTGTGGAGGAGCCAGCTGAGCGGGTCCTGGAGGGTTCCCGCGTACAGCGCGTTCATCTGGACATAGCGCTGGTCGATTTCCAGGTACGAACCCCGCCAGGCCTCCTCGAGCCATGGCCACCCGAGGAAACTCTGCTTTCCCGCAAACAGGGTCACCGCGGGCGATTCGGTGTTCCTCATGGCGAGCCCGCTCTCAAGGGTCACGCCGTCCGGCCGCAACGAAAGCTCGACGATCATATCCCTGATCACGTCGTCGCGCTCGATCCACATCGCCCCGGAAAGGTGCCCGACCGACGCCTTGGAGCCCTCGTAGGCCCCCGTGTACTGCCTGCCCAGGTCAAAGGCGAACGCCAGGTTGGGAACGAGCAGGGCCAGCGTCCCGTACCTGCAGACCCGCGACCTCGAGCCGAGGTTGAGCGCGCCCAGCGTCACGACGATCCCCGCGTACACCCAGGGCCACCACTTGAGCGTCGAGTTGAAACGGCTCCACTGGGCCCCGTAGATGTCGTGGTTGTAGAGGAACTCCGTCCCGATTAGCGCCGCGGTCCAGACCGCGACGAGGAAGAGCGCCAGGGGGCGCCGCTCGCGGTTGAACGGGCCGAGCACGAGTATCCCGAGCACGGGCCAGAATATGATCAGCCAGCCGAGCCACGGCGTGTGGTCGGCCGATCCGGTGAGACCGATCGCGGCGTTGCTGCCGATGGCCTGCTGCGTGAACTGCAGGAGGAAGGGATACTCGAGCGCCGTCGCGGCAGCGAGCCCGGCCAGGGCGGGAGCCAGGTAGCCTTTCTGCTTGCGCACGGCGGCGAAAAGGAACCATCCGCCCACCAGCAGGAATTGCAGCGGGAGGATCCACGCGTTTGAGATAAGCGCAATGGGGAGGGTCGCAGCCAGGAGCGCGTGGTTGAGGGCGCGCTGCCGGCCCGCCGCGCCCGTCTCCTGGGCGGCGATCAGTGCGGCGGCGAAGGCCAGGAGGAGGAAGCCCGCCAGCGGCGGGTGGAAGTCGCCCTTGATCAGGAAATAGCTGAGCGGCTCCATGGGAAGGTCGCGCGGGGCGAGGCCCGGCGTCGTCATCCACGCGGCGACCTGCCGGCCGAGCGGCGACAGCTCGCTCTGCACCATGGACCCCCCGACAAACCGGACGATGTCGAGCACATAGGCCTCCTTCAGGAAGACGTGCGCGGCGACGGCGGCGCCGCTTCCCCCGAGAAGAAGCGAAAGGACCCCGACCCAGCGCCCGGGCGTCCATGTGCACAGCGCAGCGATGCAGCTTCCCGCCAGGAGGGTCAGGAACCCGACCATCGTGCAGAAGGCGAGATGGTAGCTGATGCCGGGCCCGAGGCCGAGGAGGCGCCCGAGCAGGGACGCCCCGTAATGCTGGAAGCTGTAGTAGCAGTTCGCGCGGAAGGGCGACAGCCAGAGGTCCGGGGGCGGCAGCTGCGTGCCCCTCATGTAGGACTCGATCAGGCCGAAGTTCGGCATCTTGTCCTCGCTGGCGTCGATGTCCGGAAACGTGTACCTCCACAGGAGACAGTAGAGGAATCCCGCGGCGAACAGGACCTCCATCCCCCAGTTCTCCCGGAGCACCGCCCGCGCACGCCATATCAGCCACAGGGAAAGGGCCGTGGTGAGCGGAAGGAGCGGAGGGCGCGGGCCGAATCCGACGTAGTGCTCCAGGCAAAAGCACACCATGCAGACCGCCAAGACGCCGGTCATCCTCGCGATCGCGTAATTACTTACGAATCGCCGTGCGGCCATGCCGGCGCCGACGAGGTTGATCCAAAGCCCGGCGATCGCCAAACTTAGAAATACCAGCGACATCGCGGTGAAAATTGCCCGCGGGGCAGGCCCCATGCGAGCCTGGAGTTGAGTGGCGGGCGAACCCGCGCGGGGGGGCCGCGAAAAGACAAACTTTGCAAACGGCGCCCGCGCCCTATGGGCTTGCGGCTGCGTGCCAACCAAAAGCGAAAGCCGAATTCCGCGCAGGCGCTGGGGAATCGGCGTGCTCCTCGGCTCGGGCATCCTCGTCAGCTTCCTCGACAGGATCAACCTGTCGATCGCCGGGCCCCAGCTCGAGAAGGCGCTCAACATCGGCCCGGACGGTCTGGGGTTCCTCCTGAGCGCCTACCTCTGGACCTACACGGTCCTGCAGATCCCCATCGGGCTCGTGGTCGACCGCCTTGGCGTGACCCGTGTCGGGCGCTGGGGAGCCCTGCTCTGGACGCTGACCTCCGCGGTCACGGCGGTCGCGGGGGGATTCTGGGGCATCGTCGCCGCGAGATTCCTCCTCGGCATAGCGGAGGCCCCCTCGTTTCCCGCCGTGTCGAAGGCCACCGGGCACTGGTTCCCGCGGTCCGAGCGGGCCCGGGCAACGTCGATCTTCGACGCCGCCGCAAAGTTCTCGAATGTGCTCGGGATCCCCGTGATCGCGTTCGCCGTGGTGACGCACGGATGGCGGTGGGGGTTCGCCATCTGCGCCGCCATCAGCCTCGTCTATTTCATCGCGTTCTGGGTCCTCTACCGGGACCCGAGCGCCGATCCCCGCCTGAGCCGCGCCGAGCACGAGCACATCCTTGCCGGCGGCGGCGTGCCCGAAGGCCTCTCCGGGGAGACCTCCCTTGACATGCTGGGCTACCTGCTCACCCAGCCGAAGATCTGGGGCCTGGCGATCGGCTTTGGCGCCTATGGCTACTCCTTCTACCTGTTCCTGACCTGGCTGCCATCGTACCTGGTCAGCACCAGCGGGATGAGCGTCCTGCGGTCGGCCGCCTACACCGTCACGCCGTGGGCGGTCGCGACCCTCACGGACCTCCTGGTCGGCGGCTGGCTCATCGACGCCCTCATCGCCCGCGGCGGGGACGAGACCCGCGTGCGCAAGACCGTTCTGATCTGCGGGATGCTGCTCGGCCTGGCGGTCATCGGCGCAACGCGGACGACGAGCCCGGCCTGGGCAATCCTATGGATCTCGGTCTCGCTCGGCGGCCTCGCCGCCGCGGCCCCCGTCGGATGGTCCCTTCCCTCCCTGATCGCCCCCAAGGGCGGCGTCGGGGCCGTCGGCGGGATCATGAACTTTGCCGTGAACCTGATGGGGATCGCCGCCCCGATCGCGACGGGCCTGATCGTCAAGGCCACGCACTCGTTCATCGGCGCGTTCCTTGCGGCCGCGGCGATACTCGTGGTCGGCATCCTGGCGTTCATCTTCCTGCTTGGACGGATCGAGACCATGCCGGGCCCGCTGCCGGCGGCCTCGCGAGCGCCGGATTGACCTCGCCCCCGGGGAATGCTGAATCCTCTGCGCAATAAATGAAGAGGACCCTCATCCAGCCGCCGAACCACCCGGCCCCGCGGGGCGCGTACAGCCCGGGGCTCCTGGTGGAGCACGGGGGCTCGAGCACGCTCTACCTGACCGGGCAGCTCGCGGTCGATCCCGAGGGCAAGGTGGTGGCCCCGTTCGACGCTGCGGCGCAGACCGAGTATGTCTTCGGCCTCATCGGCTCGATTCTTCGCGCCGCGGGGATGGACTTTGGCGACGTCGTCAAGGTCGACACCTTCCTGACGCACATGCCCGACTTCGAGAAGTTCTCCGCGGTGAGGAACCGGTTCTTCGCGGATTCGCGCCCCGTGAGCACGCTGCTCGAGGTGAAGGGCCTCGCGCGCGAGGGCTGCTGCGTCGAGATCGAGGTCACCGCCGTGAAGTGAACCCGTGACGGCGCCCGCCACACCCTCGCCAGGCACCCCTGCGCTCTGCGTGGCGGACGACGCCACGTTCTGGCCCTGGCTCTCGTCGCCCACGATCGGGGCGTGGCCTGACCGCGGGGCGACGGTGGTCGTGGTGCCGCTCGCCGGCATGGCCGACTGGGGGCTCGGCCATCCCCTCGACGCCGAGGAGACGGTGCTCACCCACGTGATCCGGGATGCCTGCCGGCTCATCGGCCCGGATCGCAAGCCGCTGGTGCTGCCCCCGCTGCGCTTCGCCTTCGGCGCCGATCCCTCCTGCGCCTTTCCCGTCGACCCGCCGACGGCTCACGCGCTGATCGCCGAGGTGGCCGCCTCGGTCGCGGCGGCCGGGTTCCGAAAGGTGGCGATCGTGAACGCGAGCCCCTGGAACGAGGAGCTGTGCGGCGCCGCGGCCCGGGACCTGCGTGTCTCGCGCGGGCTCCATATGTTCCTGGTCCACCTGAGCGCGATCGACCTGGATTTCCATCCCGTGCGAAGCCGCAGCCGCCGCGGGCTCCAGACGCTCCTGACCGCCCTCTACGGCGCCGAGCCGGAGCCGGCCGGGCCGGCGGCGCCGCAACCGCCGCAGAGGCCCTGGGAGGACGAATCCGTGGTTCCGCTGCCGGGTCCGGCCGTGCCCCTTGCAGAGGCGCAGGCCGAGGGGGCCGCGATCCTCGCCGCCGCCGCGAGCCGGCTGGCAAAGCTCCTCTCGGACATCCACGACCGCGCCCCCCTTGGCGCGACCCTCACGCCGTCGTGAATTTCCCGTCCTATCGCGACCGGTATCTCCCCGCGATGACGCTGCGGCGCATCGGGTCGCTCCCCGACAAGTCCTGGGCGCCGGTCATCCTCGCGACGGGGGCGATCGAGCAGCACGGCCCGCACCTTCCGGTGGCCGTGGACGCCCTCATGGGCCAGGTGTGGCTCTCGTTGTCGCTCGCCCGGCTCCCGTCCGGCGCCTCCTGCTACGTCGCGCCGCCAATCACGATCGGCAAGAGCAACGAGCACACCGGCTTCCCGGGGACGCTCATGATCTCCCGGGATACCCTCCGGTCGCAGGTCCTTGCAATCGCCCGCCAGGTCCGCGACTGGGGGTTCAGGTCGCTGGCCGTCATCAACACCCATGGGGGCAATGTCCCGGTCCTGGTCCCGACGCTTCGGGAGGTCCGCACCCTCTACGGGCTTAAGGCCGGTCTCCTGCAGTCGGGGCCGGTGGCGGGGCTGTCGGCCCAGGAGGCCGCCTTCGGGATCCATGCGGGCGAGGTGGAGACCTCGTGGGTGATGGCGGCGGCGGGCCTGCTCGCCGACCCGTCAAAGGCCGTGTGCGAATACCCCGCGCGGATCGGGGACCCCGGGGAGGTGCGGCCAGTCGCGGCGCCCGCGCTTGTCGCATGGGCCTCGCGCGATGTCTCCAAGTCTGGCATCATGGGCGATGCCGCCGCGGCCACCGCCCAGAAGGGCGAACGCTGGCTCGAGCAGGGGGCGTCCGGCTATGCTGCGGCGATCGCCGAGGTCTGCCGCGTCGCCAGGGCGTCTGCGCCATGAAGAATCGGGTCCGCCCGGCCCTCCGCCCGCCGCGCAGGCCGCGTCTTGCGTGCCCGGCCCCGCTCCCACACTCTTCCCTTATGACCTGTCGCAAGGCGCCATTCCCCCTAGTGTGCATCGCAGCGTGCCTGCTAGCCCAGGCGTGCGTCCAATACCTCCCCCCCGAAGGGGCCAGTTCGCCCCCACCGCCGCCGCCGCCGCCCTACCCCGCGCCCCCCCCAGAGGCGCAGCCCGCCGCGCCGAACCATGATACCCGCGAAGTCGACGCGCTCATGGCGCCCATCGCCCTCTACCCGGACCCGCTGATCGCGATCCTGCTTCCCGCGTCGACCCAGCCCTCCGAGATCGCCGCGGCGTCGGCCTACCTGGTCCAGTACGGCGACATGTCCCGGATCGACAGCCAGCCGTGGGACCCTAGCGTGCGCGCGCTCGCGCATTACCCGACGGTCATCGCCTGGATGGCGCAGAACCTCGAGTGGACCAAGGCGCTCGGCTCCGAATTCGCGTCCTCGCCGGCGGAGGCCATGGATTCCATCCAGAGGCTGCGCGCGCGCGCGTGGGCCGCCGGAACGCTCTCGTCGACGCCGCAGCAGCAGGTGTTCTCGGATGACGGGGCGATCGACATCCTTCCCACGCCGGATGACGCGCTCTACGTGCCCGCGTATGATCCGAGCCTCATGTTTCCCGACGAGCCGTACTACGGCTTCGACGGCCCGTTCATGTTGTTCGGAGGCCCGTTCGCCGCGGGCATTTGGCTAGACTACTCGTTCGACTGGCGCCACCACCGGGTCTGGCACGGGAACGGCGGCGAATGGCACCAACACGGCGGCTGGCGGGCGCCCTATTTCGGCGGCGACCAGCCCCCGCAGGGGGCGAGGCCCTGGCATCCGCGCCACGGCGATCTCAGCGAACCGAAGCCGGGCGGCGCGAAGAACGGCAACGCGGCGCCGGCCCCTCGCCTTATGCCCGGTGCGCCCAAACTCCCGCCGCCCCTGCGAGCCAGGATCACCGAGCCGCGCCCGGCCCAGCCCGCGCCTGCCGTCGGGGCGGCGCAACCAGTTCCCGGGACCTCCGCCACCCCGAAGGAACGGCCTCGGCTCGGCGTGCCGGTCGAGGGAGCCCCGCAGGGTCCGGCCGGTGCCGCCCACACTAACTCCGCGCCGGCAAGGGCGCGGCCGGCCCCGCCGCCAGCCCCCGGCACCAGCGGAGCGCGCGCGCCGGCCTCCGCACCGGCGAGAGCGCAGGCGGCGCCTGCCTCCGCCCACGCGGCCGCCGCCCCTGCCGTCTCCTCGTCGTCGTCCTCCTCCTCTTCGAGCTCCGACCACCAGCCTCAGAAATAGCATGGTTCTTCCCATCTTTTGGGTCGACGCGTTCACGGAGAAGGTCTTCGCGGGCAACCCCGCGGCCGTGGTCCCGCTAGACTCGTGGCTCGACGACGCGCTCCTCCAGCGCATTGCCAATGAGAACGGCCTCTCGGAGACCGCCTTCTTCGTCCGCAAGGGACCGGCACGGGCCGAGCTGCGCTGGTTCACGCCCGCGGTCGAGGTCGACCTTTGCGGCCACGCGACGCTGGCAACCGCCCACGTCCTGTTCACCGAGCTGGGACAGACGGAGTCGCCGGTGGCATTCGATACGAAGTCGGGCCCCCTCTACGTCACCCGGAAAGGGCCGCTGATCGAGCTCGACTTTCCGTCCCGACCGGCGGCGCCGGCCGAGCCTCCCGGGGAGCTGCTTCGCGGACTGCGCCTTAAGCAGGCGGAAGTCCTGCGTTCGGAGCGGATGTGGCTCTGCGTCTATCCGACGGCGGACGACGTCCTCGCCCTCTCGCCCGACTTCGGCGCACTCGGAAACGTCGTGCCCGGAAGGATCATCCCTACGGCCCCCGGCAAGGACTGCGACTTCGTCTCCCGGTTCTTCGTCCCCCGACGCGGGCGTCCTCGAGGACCCCGTGACCGGCTCAGCGCACAGCACGCTGGTGACTTACTGGGCAGCGAGGCTCGGCAAGACGTCCTTCCACGCGCGCCAGGTCTCGAGGCGCGGCGGGGAACTCTGGTGCGATCTCGTCGGCAACCGGGTGAGGATGGCCGGCCGGGGCGCGCTCTACCTGAAGGGCCAGATCACGGTCTGACGCGACGCCTCGGCCGCCCTCACTTCTCCTTCATCTCGTAGACGCCATCCCACTCCGGCGCCGGCGGGTGGACGCGGTAGCCCTCGGCGATCTTGATATAGACAAGGGAAGGGTTGCTATGGGTTCCACGCTTGCGGCCCGGGCCGTGCGACTCGAGGACCTCGGAGCGTCGGAAGAGCTCGATCGCCCCGTCCCAGTCGCGCGCGTAGTACTTCGAAAGTCCCTGCTCGAAGAGCGCGATGCACTCCCTCAGCCGGTCGGTCGCGTCCTCGGCCAGCGCCGCCAGCTCGTGGATCGGAAGCGGCTGGGTGCGCCCCTTCACGACGATCCGCCCCAGCGCCCGGAACACGACCCGGCCCGCCCCCAGCCTCTCGCACTCGGCGCGCGTCGACTCTGTGCACATCGAATAGACGCCCCAGCTCTTCGCGCCGCTCTCCATGCGGGCGGCGATGTTCACATTGTCCCCCATCATCGTGTAGTTGAATCGGGTGTGACTGCCCATGTTGCCGACGACGCACGCTCCCGTGTTGAGCCCGATACGGGTCTGGAGCCCGTGGACGATATCCGGCCACCGGTCGCCCTCGCCGATCCACTTCTCCCTGAGCTCGTCGACCCTCCTGTGGACGCGCAGCGCCGCCACGCACGCCCGGTGCGGGTGGTCGGGAAGCGCAAGCGGGGCCCCGTAGATGGCCACGACGGCGTCCCCAATGTACTTGTCGAGCGTGCCGCCCTCCGCCTGGACAATGTCCGTGCACGCGGTCAGGTACTCGTTCATGAGTTCGACCAGGCGGGCGGGCGAAAGCTTCTCGGAGAAGGTGGAGAACGACTGGATGTCGCTGAAGTAGGCGGTGATGTTCTCCTCGATACCCCCGAGCTTCGGCTCCTCGCCGGAGTCCACCATGCGCGACACGAGGGCCGGCGAGACGTAGGCGCCGAACATGCCCTTGATCCGGCCCTTCTGCTTCTGCTCCTCGACGATCTGCCACAAAAGCCCGACACCCCCCGTGGTGATGGCCGCCCCAATCGGCGCAATGATCGGAATCATGAACTGCCCTGTTTTGAAGAGCTGGAACGCGACAGCGACGTAGAGAACCGCCGACAGGACTGCCATGATCTTCGCGAACACGGCCCGGCCGCCGCCGGCGAGGGCAAGCGACGTGACGAGTGCCGCAAGCCCGAAAATGATTGCGTATGAAGCGGCCGAGGGGAGCCGTCGGATATATTTTCCCGAGACAATGGTCTTAAGCAGGTTGCCATGGACCCCCACCTTGGGTTCGGCCACGTCGTCTACAGGCGTGGGGGCGACGTCCTGAAGCAGCTTGTCGACGGGGCCGATGAGAACCACAGCATCCTTGAACTGGGAGAAGAATTCTTGGGCGCTCTTCCGTTCCTCGGGTTTCTCGGACTCGAGAATCTGCGAGTACTCAAAGACATCGGCGAAACTCACCCGGGGATTGTAAGTCGCGCCAAACCAGGGCGAGAACCAGTTGATCTCGACCTGCTGCCGGTTCTTGAGCGGGATGCGGGTAGCGAGCGACCCGTCGGGCCTCACCAAATCCATGTGGTCGCCATCGACCCTTACCCCGTCCTCCTCCACGCCGTAGTAGAGTCGGGCTAGCTCGACAGCCATCGCATAGTAGGGCTGATCCTGAGCCTTGGTCGGGGCGTAGAGCATGACCCAGCGGGCCGCTCCATTCACGGTGTCGATGAGACCGATGATTGGCGCCGGCAAGGAAATCGTCGGCGAGATCTTTAGCTTGGGCCGCTCCGGCGGCTCGATCTGGCTCACCGGAGGAAGGTCGGGGCGGGTGACGTCCGGAAACTCCCGTATCTTGAGCTTGCCGCTTTCGTCGCGAAAATCGCCCGCCGTGTAGGAAGTCCCGAGCACAACCGGGGGCGCAGGATTCTGCCGGAGGTAGCGCGCCAGCGCGCGGTTCCCTTCGTACAGCTTGTTCTCGTCGGCCGACTCCGCCTCGCCGGCCTCCGAAAAAACAAAGTCCATCCCGATTGCCTTGACCCCCCCGCGTTCGATGAGGGTCTTCGCGACAACCGCGAAATACTTCCGGCTCCAGGGCATGTTCCCGATCTCCTGCAGCGCGAGAGAGTCCACGTCCACGTAGACTATCCTTATAGGTGCCGTCATCGGCCCCCGGTACCGGAACCGCAGGTCGACCATCCTGTTCTCGGCAAACTCGAGATATCCGTAGTGCGCGAGCGCGCACCAAATGAGCGGGATCGGCGCAAGAAGCAGCCAGCGCAGCCTGAAGAGCGCGGACTTTTTCGAGGATGCCACGGGCCCGCACGCTATTCAGCGCGGGGCCGCAATGAAAGCAGATTTGCTGTCAGGCGCCGCTGCCAGACTGGGGTGAAGTCGGAGCAGGCACGGCGGCCGGCTGGGATGGATTGTTGTCAGTACCGTTGTCGTTGGCATTGCCGCCTCCATTTCCGTTGCCATTGCCGCCTCCATTGCCGTTCCCGTTGCCGTTGCCGTTTCCGTCTCCGTTTCCGTTTCCGTTGCCGTCTCCGTTAGGACCTAAAGGCGTAAACACCGTGGAGCTGGTCGATGCGGCCATCGTTTGCACCGCCGCGGTGATCTGCGTCAATTCCAAAGGAGATACGTCCTCGACCGGTGGGAAAATGACATTCGTGACGGTTCCCGTACCGCCGGGCGTTGTCGGCGGCGTATAGTTGAAGTACGCCACAACCGTCTTGCCCGATGGAATGCTCACCTGCGTCGTTACGCCCCTAGTAAGCACGACTTTGCCGTCCGCCGTCGTCACGACAAAGTAGACCTTCCCCGTGGCCGGGTCCGGGTGAAACACGATCCTGAAGATGGTGCCGCGGATGCCGGCCGCGCCGACCGGGGTCTGCACCGTGAACTCGGAACCGCGGTCCACGTTCAGGTGGACCACCTTGCCGACAAGCTCGCCCTTCGTGAGGCTAAGCTTCGTTGTGGACGTGGTGGGTTCCTGCTTGAGTTCCGACAGCTTGACGTCGGCGGCGAATGGATCCTGCTCAAATTGCTCGATGTTGAGGTTCGAATCCCCGGCCACATTGACCGTGGCTCCATTTGAAAACGCTAGGATGATGTTCGCCCCCGGAGCCGTGACGATGGTCGTCTGGTCGGAGACCTTGTCTCCATCGCGAAGGACGCGCTTTGATCCGTCCGAATTCGAAACCGCTTCGACATGCCCCTGAACACGGGCGGCGATAATCTTGCCTTTGATCCTGACGGGGGCGGTTGGAGTCGTTTGGCCTCCCGCGGGCATAAACCCTACAAAAAAACCCAAGATTATGGCTAACAGTATCTTATTTAGCATGGAAGTAGCGCTTAGGGTGGTTGTTTGAGCCCGGCCCTCAATCGTTGACGCAATGCTTGTGCAAGAAGGAAGCCCGGGTCAAGGCGCAAGCAGAGTTCAGTAGCAGCCAAGGCAGCGCCAGTCTCGGTCGAGGCCAGGCTCAAATGGTAGGCCTGATAATACCAGACATCTGCCCGTGTCGGCGCAAGTTGCAGAGCCCGAACGAAACAGTCCCCGCCCTCCAACCAGCGATACTGCATGTCGAGACCGGTGCCCCGCCGAATCCAGAATTCGGCGATCACCGGGCAAAGGCCCACGGCTCGAGCCGCCTCCTTCTCGACCTTCACGCCGAGCCCCACGGTCTCCTTGGGGACGACGAGCGCCTGGAGGGAATCCACATAAGCCAGGTCGGCCCAGGCCTGGGCGTTCTCCGGATCAAGCGCCACCGCGCGCTCGAACGACACCCGGTCGCTCGCCAGGATGGCCCCCTGGCCGGATACATCGTTTCCCGCCTTGGCCATCTTGTCTATCGTCGCGCGGGCCAAGCTCCTGATTTTCTCCGCCCGGTATATTGGCACGGCCCAGAGTGCCGCCACCGCGAGGGCCCCGGCCGCGGCCAGAAGCGCCGCGCCACGGACAAGGCGCCGGACGAGCGGCGCGCCAGTCTCCTGCGCTCGTCTCACGTGCCAGGCGTCAGCTGTCACGAGCGCGGCGATCGTAGCAAAGATCATCGCAAGCGCCGGGATCTTGAGGTGGAAATCGACCAGCAGGTGGAGTGCGAAGGCCACAAGTCCGGTGAACGCCGCACCCGCAAAGCCCCGGGCGCCCATGCACCGCCACGCGACCAGACCCGCGGCACCGAACAGGAGGACGAAGCCCACGGCGCCGTAGTCGCAGAGCGTGTTCAGGTAGTCGCAATGGGCGTAGACCGGCTGGTCGTGGAATCCCTCGGGCCGGTAGGCCTCGAACAGCGCGTCGAAGCTCGCCGCGCCGCCTCCAAAGACCCTGTGCTCACGGAAAATCCCCCACGCGCCGCGCCAGAGGATGGGCCGCGAGTGCTCGCCGGCATCCTTCACGAACCGGTCGGCCCGCTCGCGCATCATGGGAAACGAGAAATAGAGGATGGCAACGGCGGCAGCCGCGGCCCCAACGGCGACCGCCGCGCCGGCCAACCTGCGGCCAAAGCTTCGGCCCCGGGAAAGCAGGGGTCTTAGGGCGAACGCTGCCGCGAGCGCGAGCCACGCGCCTCGGCTCACGGCGAGGACGAACCCGGCGGCGAGCGCCGCGAGGGCAACGATGCAGAGCGCACGCACGGCACGGGTCCGTCCCGGCCCGAAGGCCTGCGCCCCGACGGGCGGGATCAGGAGCGCCATGAAGACTCCCAGGCTGTTCGGGATCCCGAAGGGACCGGAGGAACGGCCGATGAACTGGTCGGCCTGCGTGCGCCCGAGCATGATCCACCTCGGATTCACAAAATGCTGGTAGCCTGCCAGTGCCGCGGACGCGACCCCCAGCCCGACGACGACGATCCAGAGCGCGCGCCGGCAGGCCCGGGCCTCCACTCCATTCAGCACGACCCAGTACACCGCGGCGGTCTGCGCCCAGTTGATCCAGTCGATCCAACCAAGCCAGCGGACCGGGGACACCCAGGCCACGTTGGCCGCCGCATAGACAAGGAACGGCGCGAAGAGCCAGCCGGCAGGATGCGCGCGCATGCCGCGCAGGGGATCGGCAAGGTGGACCGCGAGGAGCGCGGCCGTGAGCACCACCATCGCGACCCGCGTACCCGGAAGAGAACCGCCCAGGCAGAGCGTCGTCCACAGGAGGTTCGCCGACAGCAGGGCGACCCGCGCCCACTCCCATGCCGAGGCTCGGACGTGTGTTGGGGAATCGGGCATTTCTGGAAGGCGGGCGCTCGCGCCGCCGGGCAAGACTGCGCGGCCGCCCCCGCGCACCGCGAACAAAAAAACGGCGCCATCCCGGGGGACGGCGCCGTTGAAGTTCCGAGGCGGCCTGCGCTCAGGTCGTCGGCACCAACTGGATCGTCTTCACGATCCGGCCGGCCACCAGGTACGGGTCGGCGGCCGAATTCGGACGGCGATCCTCGAGGTAGCCCTTGTAGCCGTTGTTGACGAAGCTGTGCGGCAGGCGCACCGAGGCGCCGCGGTCCGCCAGCCCGAAGTTGAACTTGTCGATCGACTGGGTCTCGTGCAGGCCGGTGAGCCGCAGGTGGTTCTCCGGGCCGTACACGGCGATGTGCTCGTCGCGGTACTGGTTGAACGCCGCCATAAGCTTGTCGAAGTAGGCCTTCCCGCCGACCTCGCGCATGTGCTTCGTCGAGAAGTTGCAGTGCATGCCCGATCCGTTCCAGTCCAGGGGCTGGTTGAAGGGTGCGAGCACGGGCTTGCAGCGCCATTCGATGTCGACCCCGTAGGGCTCGCAGAGGCGCGTGAGGATGTAGCGGGCGACCCACATCTGGTCGGCGGCGTTCTTGGAGCCCTTGCCGAAGATCTGGAACTCCCACTGACCCTTTGCGACCTCGGCATTGATGCCCTCGAGGTTGATCCCCGCCGCGAGGCAGGTGTCGATGTGCTCCTCCACGAGCTTGCGGGCGATCGGCCCGACGTTCTTGAAGCCCACGCCCGTGTAGTACGGGCCCTGCGGCGCCGGGAATCCGCCCTCGGGGAAGCCGAGGGGCGCGCCGTCCTTCCAGAAAAAGTACTCCTGCTCGAATCCGAACCAGGTGTCCGGGTCGTCCGGGATCGTCGCGCGGGAATTCGAGGGATGCGGCGTCTTGCCATCCGGCATCATGACCTCATTCATCACCAGCACGCCGTCCTTGCGCGTGATGTCGGGATAGACGGCCACGGGCTTGAGGATGCAGTCGGAGTTTTTGCCTTCGGCCTGCTGCGTCGAGCTCCCGTCAAACCCCCACATGGGGAGCTGCTCGAGCTTCGGAAAGCTGGCAAATTCCTTGATCTGAGTCTTGCTGCGCAGGCTCGCCAGAGGAGTGTACCCGTCGAGCCAGATATATTCGAGTTTGTATTTGGGCATAGTTAAACGGTTTAGAGCGGGGATTTGATTGAGGTTTTCGCGCCGTGTGCGCAAGGATTTTGAGCGTCATTGAAGCCCACGGACGAAAAACTCGAATTAGGTTTGAGCACCTTGCATGCCAGAAGCCAGCCGGGCGTTAATACTTCCTTAACATTGCACCGATGAAGGGGATTAAAGCGGCAACAATTGGGAAAGCGGACGCGCTTGCCAGCGCAGAATTTCCGGGAAGCTGCTACAATCCATTTTCTAATGCATGAGATGAAAGACACTCCCCGCGCATTGGTGCGGATCAGCTTCGACGGGCGGGTGCACAAGACGTTCCGCGGGCACCTCGCCCGGGAGCGGTTTGAGCAGGAGGTGCGCGTCCTTAAGCGCCTCGAGGAGAAGGGCTGCACCTTCGTGCCGCGGCTGCTGGAGTCCGATCCCGAGCAGCTGAAGATCATCACCACCAACTGCGGCACCCGCGTCGACCAGATCAATCCGGAGCGGCAAAAAGAGCTGTTCGCCGAGCTCGAGGAGTTTGGCGTTCGCCACGAGGACCCCGAGTTGCGCAACATCACGTACCGCACGTCCGACGGGCGCTTCTGCATCATCGACTTCGAGTTCGCGACGCTCCTGGACGGGCCCAATAGCGTGTCCCTGAAGCCCTCGGCCGCCCAATGAACCCCGAAGGACCCCACGCGCCCGCCCCCTTGAGGCCCGATTCAGGGCACGACCTCCGCTGGTCGGGGATCACGAACGTCGGGCGCTTCCGGTCCAACAACGAGGACTCGTTCCTGGCGCTCAAGTTCGACGGCCACGACGTGACCTACCTTGGCAAGACGGGGCAGGCGTCGCTTGCCCAGGCGGACTTCGTCTTCGCCGTAAGCGACGGCATGGGCGGGGCGATGTCCGGGGAGTTCGCCAGCCGCATCGCCGTCGACAGGATCACGCGCCTTTTGCCCCGGAGCTTCAGGCTCTCGGCGGCAGGCATCGCGAGCGGCTTTGACGACATCCTCTCGGAGCTGTTCTCCGTGATCCACTCCGACATGCTGCACTTTGGCTTTTCCTATGCTGAGTGCGCGGGCATGGGGGCCACCCTCACGCTATGCTGGATCCGGCCCGACTGGATGTACTTCGGGCACCTCGGCGACAGCCGCGCCTACTACCTGCCGCGGGACGGCGGGATGACGCAGGTCACCAACGACCACACCCATGTCGGCTGGCTCCGGCGCAAGGGCAAGCTGAACGAGCGCGAGGCGCGAAGCCACCCGGGCCGCAACGCCCTCCAGCAGTCGCTCGGCGCCGGCAACCAGTTCATCGAGCCGCACATCGGGGCGGTCGGCTACCAGCACGGCGACCGCTTCCTCATCTGCTCGGACGGCCTTGTCGACGGCCTCTGGGACCGCAGGATCGAGGAGATCATCCGTACCCATCCCTCGGCGCCTGGCGGGCCGACCATCGCGCAGGCGCTTATCGAAGAGTCCGTCCGGGAATCCGGCCGCGACAACACGACGGCGCTCGTGATCGAATTTCCCGCGCCCAAGGCCGATTGCGCGCCATGAACTTGGTCTTCGTTTACGGGACCCTCAAGCGGGGTTTCGCCAACCACCACCTCATGGAGGGCCAGGAGTTCGTCGGTGCGGCCAGGACGGCCCCGGGATACGCGCTGTACGACTTCGAGGGATTTCCCGGCATGGTGGCCGACGCGGCGGCAGCCGAGGGCGTGGGCGGCGAGGTCTGGTCGGTGGACGACGAGTGCCTCTCGGGCCTAGACGTCCTTGAGGGAACCTCCGAGGGCCTCTACCACCGCGAACGGGTGCCGCTCCTTGAACCCTTCGCGCAGCGGCACGTCGAGGCCTACCTCTATCTCAGGAGCGTCGAGGGAGCGAAGAAGCTCGGGGGCGTCTGGGGTCGATAGGCCCGGACGGCTCCCGCTCTAGCCGGTCGGGACCCCGGGCGCGTCCTGGCGCGGGGCGGCCTCCGGAGGGGGCACCGCGAACTTGCGGACGCCCGTGAACTTCGCCCGGAACAGGTCGTCCAGGAGCCCGAGCACGCCGGCGGGCACCCGCGCCACAAGCTCGTCAAGGGGGGGGAGCTTGTCGCCGACGACCAGCGCCGCGTTCCCGTCCGCGGGATGCACGGAGGTGTCGCCGCGCGCCGCCGCCTCCGACAGGAAGGAGGCCTCGGCGGATTCGTCCGGCCACTCCGCCTCGTCCGCCGGCGCCTCGGCAGGGGCACCCGCCGCGAGCGCGGCCAGGCGGGCCTCGAGGCGGTCAATCAGTCCTTTTTTTTTTCGCCGGCCTCCGGGGGCCCGCCGGCCTCGCCGGCGAGGCTCGCGAGCTCCTTAATGAGGCTGTCGATCGCCCGGGCGCGGCTTGCCTCCACGGCCTTCAGGAGCGTGACCTCGAAATTGATCTTCTCGGCGAGGCCCAGCTTGACGCTCCCCTCCCCCTCGCGAAGCCCGTCCAGGAGGCGCGTCAATTGCTCGGTGGTCATCGGGGTGCCGAGCCGTCCGCTTCGCCCGCCCGCCGCGATCGATTCCAGGAGCGCCTGGCGCACCAGCGCCTGCAGGTCGGTGAGGAGCCGCACGAGGTCGCGGCCCGCGGAGTCGCACTCGTCCACGATCGCCACGATCCGCCGGTGGTCGCCTGCGGCGAGCGCCGCCGCGAGCTCGGCGATCTTCGCCTCGGCCACCAGCCCATAGACATCGAGGACGTCGGCCTCGGCGATCTCGCCCCCGCAGAACGCGATCATCTGCTCCAGGATCGACTGGGCGTCGCGCATCCCCCCGTCGGCAAGCCTCGCGATGCACGCGCGTGCGGCGCTGTCCACGCTGACCTTCTCCGACTCGGCGATCGCCTTCAGACGCTCGGAGATGAGGGCGGCCGGGATCGGCTTCAGGTCGAAGCGCTGGCAGCGCGAGAGGATCGTCGGGAGCACCTTCTGCACCTCGGTCGTCGCGAACACGAACTTCACGTGGGGCGGCGGCTCCTCGAGCGTCTTCAGGAGCGCGTTGAAGGCCTGGGACGAGAGCATGTGCACCTCGTCGATGATGTAGATCTTGTACCTGCCCTGGGCGGGCGCGTAGACCGAGTTCTCCCGCAGGTCCCGCACCTGGTCGACGCTGTTGTTGGAGGCGCCGTCGATCTCGATCACGTCCAGGTGGCTGCCCTCCGCGATCGCCCTGACCGCCGGGTCGTTCTCGTCAAAGTCGGCCTTCGGGCCGCCCGTGCAGTTGAGCGCCTTGGCGAAGATCCGGGCGATCGAGGTCTTGCCCGTGCCCCGCGGCCCGACCAGCAGGTACGCGTGCGCGATCCGGCCCCGCGCGATGGCGTTTCGCAGGGTGCGCACCACGTGGTCCTGGCCGACGACGTCGCCAAACGTCTGCGGCCGCCATTTTCGCGCGATGACCTGGTATCCTGTTGCGGACAAGGGAGGAGTCTAAGGGAAGAGGAAGTGGCCAGGCACTCCACGGCACTGGTAGAACGTCGGTACCGTTGCTGCCTTCCGGCCCTGGCGGGGTTCGCGCGCCTGCCCATGCATGGCGCCTGGCCGAGGCGCAACATGCGCCGCCCTGCCGGGCGCGCAACACCTATTTCGGCGACGCGGGCGCGGCGGGCGCCTCGCCCTGCGCCGGCCCCTGCTGGAAGCCCCCCCTGAACTGCTGCAGCCGGGCGCGCTGCCGGGCGATCAGTTCGTCGAACTTCGTGCGCTGCTCGGGCGTCAGGATCTCCTCGACCTCGTCCTGCATCTTCTCGATGGCGAGCGCGGTCTTCAGCTGAACCTCGCGCCGGTCCCGGCCCAGCTCGGTCGCCGTGCGCCTCACGATCGGCATGATCTTCGCCTTCTGCTCCTCGGTCAGGTTGAGCTGGTTGGCGAAGCTGCGCATGAGCTGCGGCCCGAACTGCAGGGGCTGGCCCTGGTGAAAGGGGCCCTCGGCGAGCGCCGCGGGATTCAGGGCCCGGTGGCGCACAACCCAGCCGACGATCCCGAACGCCGTGGCCCCGCCCGTCACGAGCCCCGCGACGAAGATCGCGATCGTTGCCAGGATGACTTGCCAGGTCTTGGTCATGGGTCAGGAGCCGAGGTTCACGACCTCCGCGACCGGGTCGTCGTTTGCCGCCACCGCCGAGTCGTCCTCGAACGCGCCCTTGATGGCCGAGTAGTTCAGGCCCACCGCGACAAGGGCGAGCAGGCACGCGACACCCGCCGCTCGGAGCGCCATCCGGCCAAAGACCGAGGCCTGCGGCGGGGCCTGCTCAAAGGCAAGCGCGGCCACCCGGGTCGAGAACCCGTAGGGTGCGGCCTCGTCCCCGGCGCGGGGCGCCCTGCGGGCGGCCTCCACGAGGCGGTGCCAGGATTTCTCATGCGGGCTCATGTCTTCTCCTTCTCTATGAGATCACGGTAAAAGCGTTGCAACTTCCGTCTGGCCCGGAAGGCGCGCACCTTGACCAGGGTCTGGTTCCAGCCCGTGAGCTGGCTGATCTCGGCGACGCTCTTCTGCTCGAGATCCAGGTACTGGATGACGAGCCGGTCCTCGGGCTTGAGCTGGTCCAGCAGCTTGCCCACGAGCTCGCGGGCCGCGAGCGCGTCGTCCGGCGCCACGTCGTTCTCGTTCGTGATCACCGCGTCGAGGACGTCGGTCTCGCGCTCGGAAAGGTCCGCCCACCGCAGCTCGGGCCTGCGCTTCTGGGCGCGCAGCTGGTCGATGCAGGTCGTCACCGCGATCCGGGACACCCAGTGGGTGAACGGGACCGATCCCTGGTACTGGTCGATGCGGGTGAACATTTTCAGAAATATGTCCTGGGCAAGGTCTTCCTCGGACACCCTCCTTGGCAGGTGGGCCCGGACGATGCGGATGACGAGGGGATGCAGGTGCTCGACAAGCTCCCGCGCAGCAGTCTGGTCGCGGAGGCGAACGCGATCAAGACAGCCGGCCAGATCAAACGACTGGTCGTCAGGCATGCGGTCATGGAGGCATCATCGAACACCTTCTGCAAGACGCCGATCGCATCCCCCCGGTTACCAGGCGCGCCGCATCTTGACATTGGGCGGCCTCCGCGGATCAATGGGCCCAGAAGAGATGGCACCCGCCCTCCAGGCCCTCCGACTTACCTCCGCGCACGACCTTTAAAGGACGCCGCCTAGCGGCGGGTCGTGCGTAGGCCTGTTTTTCCCCCTTTTCGCCGCGGTCCCGGACGGACCCAGACGGCGTTGTACTCCCGCCAGAAACCCGCCAATCTCAACCTTCCTTTGCCATGCAGCCTGAACCCATCACCAAGTACGCAGCCTTCCCGCTCGTCCCCCTGCCGAGCCGCCAGTGGCCCAGCCGGACGCTCACCCGAGCCCCGATCTGGTGCAGCGTCGACCTGCGCGACGGCAACCAGGCGCTCGCCCAGCCGATGAGCGTCGAGGAGAAGATCGAGTTCTTCGAGCTGCTCGTGCGGATCGGCTTCAAGGAGATCGAGGTCGGGTTCCCCTCGGCCTCCCAGATCGAGTTCGACTTCACGAGGCGCCTGATCGAGGAAAACCGGATCCCCGGGGACGTCGCGATCCAGGTCCTCTGCCAGTGCCGCGAAGACCTGATCACGCGCACCCTGGAGTCGGTGCGGGGTGCGAAGAACGTCATCTTCCACCTCTACAACTCGACGTCGCCCAAGCAGCGCGAGTACGTGTTCAACCTGCCGAAGGAGGAGATCGTCCAGATCCCGGTCCGCTCGGTCGGGCAATTGAAGCGCGAGAGCCGCGCGCTCGTCGAGGCGGGCACCCACCTGCGCCTGGAGTACTCCCCGGAGAGCTTCACCAGCACCGAGCTCGAGTTCGCGCTCGAGGTCTGCGAGGCGGTCACCGACGTGTGGGGCCCTACCCCGACGGAGAAGATCATCCTCAACCTGCCGGCCACGGTCGAGTACGCGACGCCCAACGTCCACGCCGACCAGATCGAATGGATGTGCACGCACCTGACGCGGCGCGACGCGACGATCGTCTCGCTGCACACCCACAACGACCGGGGCACGGGGGTTGCGGCGACCGAGCTCGCCCTGCTGGCGGGCGCCGACCGCGTCGAGGGGACGCTCTTCGGCAACGGCGAGAGGACCGGCAACCTGGACATCGTCACGGTGGCGCTCAACCTCTACACCCACGGGATACACCCGGGCCTCGACTTGAGCGACCTGAACGCGATCCGGGACGTCTACGAGCGCTGCACCCGCCTCGAGGTGCCCCCGCGCCACCCCTACGCGGGCGAACTCGTGTTCACCGCCTTCAGCGGCTCGCACCAGGACGCCATCAAGAAGTCGCTCGCGCACCAGAAGGCCGGGAAGCCCTGGGACGTCCTCTACATCCCCATCGATCCCGCCGACGTCGGCCGCAGCTACCGCGCGATCATCCGGATCAACTCCCAGTCGGGAAAGGGCGGCGTCGCCTACGTCCTGGAGCACGAGTTCGGCTTCCAGCTGCCGAAGCTGATGCACAAGGAGATCGGCCGGGTCGTGAACGACCTCGCCGACAAGAAGGGCACCGAGCTCTCCTCGGCGGACATCCGGGACGCCTTCCAGCGCGAGTACCTCGAGCGCAGGTCGCCCGTGGCCCTCGAGCACTTCAAGACGACGGAGCGCGACTCCACCGTGAAGTGCGAGGCGCGCATCGTCTTCGACGGCAAGCCGCGGTCGATCACCGGCGCCGGCAACGGCCCGATCGACGCGTTCGTCAAGGCGCTCGGCTCCGCCGGGCTCCCGAAGTTCGACGTCGTCAACTACTCGGAGCATTCGCTCGGCGGGGGCGCCGAGGCGAGGGCCGTCAGCTACATCCAGATCAAGATGGAGCGCGGCGCCGCGTTCTTCGGGGCCGGGATCGACACGAACATCGAGCTGGCATCCATCAAGGCGATCGTGAGCGCACTCAACCGGGCGATGAGGCCCAACGATGACGTTTGAACCGGCGAAGCGCCCGCTCACGGGCGAGACGCTCGAGAGCCTGACCGCCTCGCTCGGGGAGCGCGGCGAGAAGCCGTTCCGCGCGCGCCAGGTCCTCGACTGGCTCTACAAGAAGCGCGCCCGCGCCTGGGACGACATGACCAACCTGCCGAAGGGCCTGCAGGCGTGGCTCGACGCCACGTACACGCTCATGCCCGCGGCGCTCGTCCTCAACCGGCAGTCGGCCGACGTGACGGACAAGCTGCTTCTCGAGCTCGGGGACGGCTCGCTCATCGAGACGGTCATCATCCGCGCCCCCCAGGACGGCGTCGGCCTCGACCACTCCCGCAAGACGATCTGCATCTCGACCCAGGTCGGCTGCGCCATGGGCTGCGTGTTCTGCGCGAGCGGGCTGGCGGGCCTCAAGCGGGACATGGGCGCGGGCGAGATCGTGGCGCAGCTCCTGCAGGTGTGCTACGCCGAGGACAAGCGCACGCCCCGGGCCCGCGCCGAGCTCGTGTCGTTCGACAACATCGTCGTCATGGGCATGGGCGAGCCGCTCGCCAACTACGACGCCCTCATCCGGGCCCTCACGATTGTGAACGCCGAGTGGGGGCTCGGCTTCGGGGCCCGCAGGATCACGGTGTCGACGAGCGGCCTGGTCCCCAAGATCCTCCGGCTGGCCGACGAGCCCCTGGGGTTCCGCCTCGCGGTCTCGCTGCACGGCGCCACCGACGAGGTGAGGACGAGGATCATGCCCGTCAACAAGGCGTACCCGCTCGCCAAGCTCCTGCCCGCGGTCAAGGCCTTCAGCGAGCGCCACGGCCGGATGGTGACCCTCGAGTTCATCCTGATCGCTGACGTGAACGACTCCGTCGAGCAGGCCCGGCGGCTGCGCGACATCGCGCTCGACCTGCACGCCCACGTGAACCTGATCCCGTACAACACGGTGGAGGGCCTGCCGTGGACGCGCCCCGACGCCGAGCGCCAGGCCGCGTTCGCCTCCGTCCTCGACAAGGCGGGGGTGTCCGTGACGCTGCGCCGCGAGAAGGGCCACGACATCGCGGCGGCCTGCGGGCAGTTGAGGCTCAAGACCGAGCGGGAGCGGGCGCAACCGCAACCCGATGACAAAAATTCATCTTGAAAGGACGACGGAACTAATGAGTTGTTATCCGTTTCTCACGGAACCCCAGCTTCCCGTTCCCTCCCCCCTCACGACATGATTGAAGTCAAAGCCCTCGTAAAAACCTATGGCTCGAAGCGCGCGGTTGACGGCGTGAGCTTTTCGGTGAAACGAGGCGAGATCCTGGGTTTCCTGGGGCCCAACGGTGCGGGTAAGTCAACGACGATGAAGATGATAACGGGCTTTGTGAGGCCCGACTCAGGCACGGCGCTGGTCGACGGGATCGACGTGCTGAAGGATCCCGTGGCCGTGAAGCGCAAGCTCGGCTACCTGCCCGAGAACGCCCCGGCGTACCCGGAGATGACGGTCGAGGAATTTCTCGGGTTCATCGCGGAGGTCCGGGGCTTCCGCGACGCGGCGGCGCGCCGGGCGCACGTCGAGCGCGCGGTCACCCTCACCCACCTGGTCACGGTCCGCCGGCAGACGATCGACACGCTCTCGAAGGGCTACAAGCAGCGCGTCGGCTTCGCCCAGGCGCTCCTGCACGACCCGCCCGTGCTGATCCTCGACGAGCCGACGGACGGCCTCGACCCGAACCAGAAGAACGAGGTCCGCCACCTGATCAAGAACATGGCCGCTGAGAAGGCCGTCGTCCTGTCGACGCACATCCTGGAGGAGGTGGAGGCGATCTGCACCCGGGTGATCATCATCTCCCGGGGCAAGCTCGTCGCCGACGAGTCGCCCGCGAAGCTCCTGGCCCGCCAGCCCGGCGCCCGCATGGACGAGATCTTCCGCAGCCTAACGCAAAGCGACCTATGAGGCAGGTGACCCCCATCTTCAAACGCGAGTTCGTAGGCTACTTCCGCACGCCCGTCGCCTACGTGTTCATGGTCGCGTTCCTCGTCATCTCCGTCGCCCTCGCCTTCTCGCGGTTCGGCGGGTTCTTCAGGAACGGGTTCGCGAGTCTCGACACCTACTTCGGGTTCTACCCGTGGCTGTACCTCTTCATCGTGCCGGCCGCGGGGATGCGCCTCTGGTCCGAGGAGAAGCGCTCCGGCACGGCCGAGCTCCTCTTCACCCTTCCGGTGACGACGCTCGAGGCCGTGATCGGAAAGTTCCTCGCCGGGTGGGCGTTCCTCGCGCTCTGCGTGCTCCTGAGCTTCCCGATGGCGTTGACCATAGCCTATCTCGGAAGCCCGGACTGGGGCGTCGTCGCGACCAGCTACGCCGGCGCGATCCTCATGGCCGGCGGGTTCCTCGGGGTGTGCTCGCTCTCGAGCGCCCTCACGAAGAACCAGGTGATCAGCTTCGTGGTGAGCTTCGCCTTTTGCGCGGTGCTCGTGTTCCTCGGCTACAGCGGCTTCACGGGCTTCCTCGAGGCCTACCTGCCGGTCGGCGTCGCCAACGCCGTCTCGAACTTCAGCTTCATCACGCACTTCAGCCCCATGGTGAGGGGCATCGTGGACGCGAAGGACGTCGTGTTCTTCCTGTCGCTCACCGCCTTCACGCTCTTCCTCAACGTGGTCGCGCTCGAACGCTAGCACCGACGATCCGCCATGACCTCCGGCAGCAAGACCCTCGCCATCGTCCTCCTCTTCCTCGGGCTCGTCCTCGTGAACTACCTGGCGACGTCCGTCCCGGCGCGCTACGACGCGACCGCCGAGAAGATCTACACGCTCTCGCCGGGCACCAAGGCCCTCCTCTCGAAGATCACCGAGCCGACGACGCTCGACCTCTACTTCTCGAGCCAGACGACCGGCCAGTACGTCGAGTACAAGAACTACGCCGAGCGCGTGCGCGAGATGCTGCGCCAGTACGTGCGCGCCTCGGACGGAAAGGTGCGCCTGAACGTGATCGACCCGGAGCCCGACACGCCCGAGGAGGAGAAGGCCACGGCCGCGGGCATCGAGCCGCAGACAATCCCCGGGGGCAGCGCCTTCTACTTCGGCCTGGTCGCCACCCAGGCCGACCAGCAGAAGGTGATCGCGGCCCTGACGCCCCAGCGCGAGCAGTTCCTCGAGTACGACATCTCCGAGCTCATCTATGGGGTCGGCCAGTCCGACAAGAAGAAGCTGGGGCTCATCACGAGCCTGCCGCTCCAGGGGTCGCCCGGCATGCCCATGATGGGGCAGCCAGGCACCGAGGGCCAGTATGTCGTCAGCGAATGGGAGGATACCTACAAGATCGTCCCGGTCGAGGCCACCGCGACGGAGCTCCCGGCGGACCTGGACGTCCTGGCGGTCATCCATCCGCAGAACCTCTCCCCGAGGCTGCAGTACGCCATCGACCAGTTCCTGCTGGCCGGCAAGCCGGTCTTCGTCGCCGTCGACCCTTCGTCACTCTACTTCAAGCGGCAGGCCGGGCAGTCGGCGATGTTCGGCGGGCCCCAGCCGAGCGTGTCGAGCGACCTGCCGGTGCTATTCGGCGGATGGGGCGTCGCCTACGACCCGGAGAAGGCGGTCGGCGACCTCGTGAACGCCGAGGAGGTCGAGCTGCGCGACCAGTCGCGCATCCGCTACCCGGTGTGGATCAGCCTGCCGCCCGAGAGCTTCAACACGAAGTCTCTTCCGACGGCCCAGCTCTCCTCGGCGCTCTTTGTCGAGGCGGGAAGCGTGACGCTCAAGCCCGGCACCAGCCTCACCTTCACGCCGCTGATCGAGACGTCCGACAAGTCGGGCGAGGTCCCGGTCGCCGCGCTGCAGTTCGCGCAGCCTGACGAGGTCGCCCGGCAGGTCACGCCGAGCGGCAAGCGCACGCTTGCCGCCCTGATCACGGGGAAGTTCAAGTCGGCGTTCCCCGACGGGCCGCCGAAGAACCCCGAGCCCGCGGACAAGAAGGACGAGAAGCCCGAGGCGAAGGCGCCGGAGCCGGCGGCCCCGCCCTCGCTCAAGGAGTCCAAGACCTCCTCCATCCTGATCGTCGTCGCCGACACCGACTGGCTCTTCGACGACTACAGTGTGCGCAAGTTCAACTTCATGGGCCAGGCGGCCGCCGAGCCGTTCAACGACAACCTCGCCTTCGCGGCCAATTCGCTCGATTTCCTGGCGGGTGCGCGCGACCTGATCTCGATCCGCGGCAAGGGCAACTCGGTGCGCCCCTTCACGGTCGTCAAGCGGATGGAGGCCGCCGCCGCCGAGAAATACAAGGAGAAGCTGACGGCCCTCGAGGCCAGGATCAACGAGGTGCAGGGGAAGCTGGCCGAGCTCCAGGGCAAGAAGAGCGAGGGCGGCAGACTGCTCGCGTCGCCCGAGGCGGAGCGGGCCATCGAGGACTTCCAGAAGCAGGCCGCGTCGCTGCGGGGCGAGCGCCGCTCCATCCGGCTCGCGCTTCGCGAGGGGATTGACGCGCTCGAGAACCGGCTCCTTGTCGTCAACCTGCTCGGCATCCCCCTCCTGGTCTGCGGGTTCGGCCTTTGGTTCTACTGCAGGCGCCGGGGCTAGCGCCCAGGAGCGCTCTGAAAAGAGGACCTTTGGTTCAACCGATGAAAATCAAAAACCTCGCCCTAGCGGTCGCCCTGCTCGCCGTCCTCTCGGTCGCGGCCTACCTGTCGAACCGCCCGCGGCCGGCCCCGTCCGCGGACCCCCGCGTCGGCAAGGCGCTCCTCGATCCGGACACGGTTTCCAAGGCCGCGGGGATCGTGGTCGCCGACCAGGGCAAGAAGGTCGAGCTCGCCCGCGCCCCCGACGGGTCGTGGCGCGTCTCCAGCTACTACGACCTGCCCGCCGACTTCGACAAGGTCTCGCGGCTGGTCCAGGACCTGAACGAGGCCAAGGTCGACCGGTTCGTGACCGCCAACCCGGAGCGCCTCTCCCGCCTCGAGTTCAAGGACTCGCGCATCGCGCTCAGCGACTCGGCCGGCAAGGGGATCTGGAGCCTGACGCTCGGCAAGTCGTCCGATTCGGGCAGCGGGCGCTTCATCCGTTTCGGCGACGAGCCGAGGGCCTTCTTTTCGGGGATGCACGTCTGGCTCGACACCGACGCCAAGGGCTGGGCCAACGCCCAGTTCCCGAGCGTGAAGCCGGACGACGTCGCCAAGCTCGAGATCCCCTTCGACGGGGGCGCGGCGCTCACCGTGTCGAGGACGAAGAAGGACGCGCCCTGGGCCGCGGCCGAGGCGCCCGCCGGCAGGAAGCTCCTGGCCGAGAAGGTGTCATCGCTCCTTTCGACGCTCACCTCGCTGCGGTTCTCCGACACGACCGACGTGAAGGACCCGGCGGCCGCAGAGGCGCAGAAGCATATGAGGACCTTCAGGCTCACGACCTTCGGCGGGACGACGCTCACGGTCTCCCTCGGGCGCAAGCCCGAGGAGAAGAAGCTCAAGCCCCCGGTCCCCGACGCAAAGGAGCCGCTCGCGGCGCTCGCAAAGGGGGCGGACGCCAAGCCCGAGCCGAAGCCGATCACTCCTGAATTCGAGACGATTCCCGCGGGGCCCGTCTTCGTGGAGATCTCGAACTCGGAGCCGAGGGCGCCTGTCAACGAGCTCATGAAGCGCCGGGCCTTCCAGGTCGAGGAGTACAGCTTCACCGCGCTCCCGCAGAAGGCGGACGAGCTGTTCGAGACTGAGAAAGCCAAGTAGGACCATCGCCGGGATTGGGTGCCGGGATCCGCGCCCGTTGCGCCGACCGCCCTTGCCACGGGGAAAGGGGACGGCTACCCTGGGGGGGTCCGAGCGACGTGTGCGTTGCCACCCGAAAAACCCCCATGAAAAACGAACCTGAAAAGGAGACGAACAAGGGTCACTTCTTCGACCTGATCAACCGGCCAGGGCAGCCGCTCTCGGGGCCCCGATCCCTCGCAAACGTCAAGAAGCCGATGTACCCGGTCTCCGGAGGCTATGGTGGAAGCCAGATCCGCTCGCACAACGTGGGCGGCGCCTCCGGCAGGCATGGCGGAAAATCCCGTTGACCGGCCGCACCCGATTTTCCTTTACACATATCAACCTTTATAGATGCGTTGATATGTGATACAGCCCGACCGACCGCTCTCCGAGCTCTTTTCGCACCGACGTCCGCTGCGGTCGATTGAGTTCTTCCCGCCGAAGGACGACGCCGGCGTGGAGGCGCTGCGGCAGACCGCCTCCGCGTTGAAGAACGTGTCCCCCGACTTCGTCTCGGTCACGTACGGCGCGGGCGGGAGCACCCGCCAGCGCACGGCGCAGGTGAGCGGACTGCTGAAGGCGGACTTTGGCTACACGGTCATGCCGCACCTCACGTGCGTCGGACACACCCGGGCCGAGCTGAGCGAGATCGCCGACCGGATCCACGGAGACGGGTTTCGCAACGTCATGACCCTGCGCGGCGATCCCCCGAAGGGGTCCGCCGAATTCACGGCGACGGCGGACGGGCTTCGGCACGCGAACGAGCTCGTGAGCCTCCTGAAGGGACGGTACCCCGACCTCTGCCTGGGGGTCGCCGGGTACCCGGAGAAGCACCCCGAGGCGCTGTCGGCCGAAGCGGACCTTGAGAACCTGGTCAGGAAGGTGGGGGCCGGTGCGGACTTTGTCACGACGCAGCTCTTCTTCGACAACCAAGTCTACTACCGGTTCGTCGACCGCTGCCGGAAGGCCGGGATCACGGTCCCCGTGATCCCGGGCATCATGCCCGTCCTCTCCCTGAAGCAGGTAACGCGCTTCACATCGATGTGCGGCACCCTGCTCCCGCAGGTCCTCATCCGCCGGCTCGAGGCCGCGGGCGAGGCGCCCGAAATCGTCGAGGCCGTGGGCATCGACTGGGCCTTGGGGCAGATCCGCGGCCTGCTCGAGCGCGGCGCCCCGGGCTACCACCTCTATATTCTCAACCGGGCGAAGAGCGCGCTGGCGCTCGCGGCCGGGCTCGCCGCCTAACCTCCCGCGAAGACGGGCCTGAATCCCGCCTCCGAGAGGATCTGGGCGACCGCGTCGCGCTGGTCCCCTTGTATCTCGATCCGCCCGTCCTTCACCGTCCCGCCGCAGCCGCAGGCGGCGCGCATGCGCTTCACTAGCCTCTCCTTTTCGGGGAGCCCGATGCCGGTGAAACCGTCGACAACCGTGACGGTCTTGCCTCCCCGCCCCCCCTTCTCGCGCCCAATATCCACGCGGCCCCGGTTCCTCTCCGCTGGCGCGGCGACGGGCTCGGGCTTGCCGGGCGACGCGGCGGGGGCCTGGCGAAGGCCGGTAGTGTCCAATGCGGCGAAGGGGTTGTGACCCAGGCCCTGGCCGCCGCTGGTCGGTATCCTTTCCTCCACGTTCAGCGCCCTCCGCAGGAGCCGGGGATGGCGGCCTCCCCGCCCAGGAACACGAGCGCCTTGGGGTAGCTCCGGTTCTGCAGGAAGTGGGCCAGCTGGGGATGCAGGCTCGTCCTGCCCTTAAGGAGCAGCTCATCAAGGAGCGCCATCCGGCTGGCGACGGCTTCGCCGTCGGCCCGTTTGATGGCGTCCAGGAGCTCGACCAGGGTGCTCTTGATGCGTTCTTCCATGCTTTTCGCGCAGCCGAAGATAATACGAGACGGGCGGTTGTGAAGCTTGATTGCAACCGCGCAAAGAAGGCCCCTCGGGCTTGAGTTCGCAGGGTCGCCCTGCAGAGTATGCGCCAAAACCGACCATTGGCCGGAGCTTCGCGCCGGCCGCCCTGATGAATTCGACAACACTTCCAACGACCGCCAACGCCGACGTCTTTGAGTCCATGTACCGGCAGTGGCTCGACAACCCGGACGGGGTCGACCCGACCTGGCGCGCGTTCTTCCAGGGCTTCTCGCTCGGCAGCAACGGCAGCCCCGCAATCGGGGCCCTTGAGGGCGGCACCCGGCTGCCCCCCATCATCGACAGCCTCAAGCAGTCGCACGTCCACTACCTGATCGGGGCCTATCGCGCGATCGGCCATCTGCAGGCCCACCTGGACCCGCTCAGCGGCCCCCCGGCCCCGACCCCGAAGCTGGCCCTCTCGGAGTACCAGCTGGGCGACGGCGACCTGGAGACCTCCTTCGACGTCGGCACCTATCTCGGCGGGGGCCAGATGAAGCTGCGCGGGATCATCGCCGAGCTCCAGAAGACCTACTGCGGCCATGTGGGCGTCGAGTACGCCCACATCCAGGACCAGGACTGCCGGCTCTGGCTCCAGGAGCGAATCGAGTCGACCCGCCTGCAGCCGGTCTTCACCCGCCCCCAGAAGGTCAGGATCCTGCGCAACGTCCACAAGGCCGAGCTCTTCGAGAAATTCCTGCACACGAAATACATCGGCCAGAAGCGCTTCTCCCTCGAGGGGGGTGAGACGATCATCCCGGCTCTCGGCGCCCTGATCGAGCACTGCCCCGACGCGGGCGTCGAGGAGATCGTCATGGGGATGGCCCACCGGGGCCGCCTCAACGTGCTCTGCAGCGTGATGCGCAAGTCGTTCGACCAACTCTTCGAGCAGTTCTCGGAGAACTACATCCCCGACACGGTGGGCGGCGACGGCGACGTGAAGTACCATCTTGGCTACGAGTCGGTCCTGACGACGGGCTCGGGCCAGAAGGTCGAGGTGCGCCTCGCCGCGAACCCCTCCCACCTCGAAATCGTGGACCCGGTCGTCGAGGGCAGGGCGCGCGCCCGCCAGCGCATTCGCGGGGACTCGGAGACGCGCAGGCGCGTGCTCGCCCTCCTCGTGCACGGCGACGCGGCCTTGGCCGGCCAGGGGATCGTCGCGGAGACGCTCAACTTCTCGCAACTGTCCGGCTACACCACCGGGGGCACCGTGCACTCTGTCATCAACAACCAGATCGGCTTCACGACCGACCCGCAGGACGCCCGCTCGACCCGGTACTGCACGGACGTGGCGAAGATGATCGAGGCCCCGATCCTCCACGTGAACGGCGACGACCCGGAGGCCGTGTGCATGGTCACCCAGCTCGCGTTGGATTTCCGCGTCCGCTGGAAGAGGGACGTCTTCATCGACATGTACTGCTTCCGCAGGCACGGCCACAACGAGACCGACGAGCCCTCGTTCACGCAGCCCCTGCTCTACCGCACCATCGCGAAGCACCCCCTGATCTCGGCCATCTACACCGAGCGCCTGGTCGGCGAAGGCTCGATCAGCGCGGGCCAGGGCGACGCAATCAGGGCCGAGTATTCGGCCGCGCTCGAGGAGAACCTCGCGAAGGCCAAGGCAAGGGAGGCCGCCAAGGCGGCCCGGCGCGCCAAGCCGGGCGACCCCTTCAAGGGATCGACGGCCGAGTTCCAGCCCGAGTACCGCCACACCCTCGTCCGCACGGGGGTCTCGGCGGAGGACATCGGCCGCATCGTGCGCGGCCTGACGACGCTGCCCGACACGTTCAGGGTCAACCCGAAGATCCGGCGCCTGCTCGACGCCCGCGCGCAGGCGCACCGCGACGGGGGTCCCGTGGACTGGGGGTTCGGGGAGGCCCTGGCGTTCGGCTCGCTCCTGCTCGAGGGGGCCCCCGTGCGGCTGAGCGGCCAGGACTGCGAGCGCGGGACCTTCAGCCACCGCCACGCGGTGCTTGCCGACATGGAGACGGGCGAGAAGTACACGCCGCTCAAGCACCTCGACCCGAAGCAGGCGCGGTTCTGCGTCTACAACTCGCTGCTCTCCGAGGCCGCGGTCCTCGGCTTCGACTACGGGTACTCGCTCGACTTCCCGGACCTGCTCTGCCTCTGGGAGGCCCAGTTCGGCGACTTCGCCAACGGGGCGCAGGTCGTGATCGACCAGTTCATCGTCAGCGGCGAGTCGAAATGGCAGCGCACCTGCGGGATCGTGCTGCTCCTACCGCACGGCTACGAGGGCCAGGGCCCGGAGCACTCGTCGGCGAGGCTCGAGCGCTTCCTGCAGGCGTGCGCCGAGGACAACATCCAGGTCGCCAACGTGACGACCCCCGCCCAGTACTTCCACCTCCTGCGCCGCCAGGTGAAGCGCGCCTTCCGAAAGCCCCTGGTCGTGATGTCGCCCAAGTCCCTCCTGCGCCATCCCGCCGCGGTCTCGAGGATCGCCGACTTCACGGGCGGGGCGTTCCAGGAGATCCTGGAGGAGGAGGCGCCGCCGGCCGCGCCCGCGCGCGTGATCCTCTGCTCGGGCAAGGTCTACTACGACCTCTGCGACTACCGTGACCGCAGCGGCATCAAGGACGCGGCGATCGTCCGGATCGAGCAGCTCTACCCGCTCCACACGAAGCGCCTGGAGGAGATCGCCGCGAAGGACCCCGGGGCCCGGCTCGTCTGGTGCCAGGAGGAGTCCCAGAACATGGGCGCCTGGTCGTGGATCTGCCCGAAGGTCGCCGACGTCTTCGGAAAGATCCCGCTGTACGCCGGCCGCGACGCCTCCGCCTCCCCGTCCGTCGGCTCGCTCGCGCTCCATAAGCTAGAACTCGCAGGACTGCTCGAAGACGCCTATACCCTGTAACCATGCCCCTCGAAGTCAAAATCCCGCCCATGGGCGAATCGATCAGCACCGGAATCCTGGCCAAGTGGCACGTGAAGGACGGCGACACCGTGAAGAAGGACCAGCCGCTCTTCGAACTCGAAACGGACAAGATCACCTCCGAGGGCACCGCGGAGGCCGCCGGCAAAGTCTACCTCAGGGTCGAGGCCGGGGCGGACGTTAAGATAGGCCAGGTCGTCGCCCTGATTGAGACGGGCGACGGCACCCCCGGGCCGGGGGCCGCGGCCCCCGCTGCGGCGCCGGAGCCGGCGCCCGAGCCCAAGCCCGCAGCGCAGCCTGCCCCCGCGCCGCAGTCGCCCGCCGTCCGCCGCATCGCGCAGGAGACGGGTGTCAATCCCGCCGAGGTCGCGGGCACGGGCAAGGCGGGCCGCGTGACCAAAGGCGACATGCTCCAGGCAGCCGAGCGGCCCGCGCCGCCCGAGGCCGCGGCCGCCCCGCAGGCGCCGGCGCCCCCGCCCGGGGCGCGCCAGACCAGGCGCAAGCTCTCGCCCCTGCGCCAGAGGCTCGCCGAGCGGCTCGTGGCCGCACAGCACACCGCCGCCCTCTTGACCACCTTCAACGAGGTCGACATGTCCGCGGTGATGGCCCTGCGGGCGAAGCACCAGGAGGAGTTCGTGAAGAGGAACGGCTTCAAGCTCGGGTTCATGCCGTTCTTCGTGAAGGCGGTCGTCCACGCGCTCAGGGAGCTGCCGGCCCTCAACACCCAGATCGAGGGCGACACCCTGGTCCAGAACCACTACTATGACATCGGCGTGGCCGTCTCGACCGAGAAGGGCCTGATGGTGCCAGTCATCCGCGACTGCGATGCGCTCGGGATGGCGGCGATCGAGCGCGCGATCACCGACGCGGCGGGCAAGGCGCGGGAGGGAAAGATCACGCTGCCCGACCTCGAGGGCGGCGTCTTCACGATCACGAACGGAGGGACGTTCGGCTCGCTGCTGTCGACCCCGATCATCAACCCCCCGCAGAGCGCGATCCTCGGCATGCACGCGATCAACGAGCGCCCGGTCGCGGTGGCTGGCCAGGTCGTCATTCGCCCGATGATGTACGTGGCGCTCACGTACGACCACCGGCTGGTGGACGGGCGCGACGCCGTGACGTTCCTAGTTAAGGTGAAGCAGGGGATCGAGGACCCGGCCCGCCTCCTTCTCGGCCTCTGAACCCGCCCATGGACTCGTATGACGTGGTGGTGATCGGCGCCGGGCCCGGCGGCTACGTCTGCGCCTTCCGCGCGGCGCAGCTTGGGCTCAAGGTCGCCCTCGTGGAGAAGCGCGCCACCCTCGGCGGCACGTGCCTGAACGTCGGCTGCATCCCGAGCAAGGCCCTCCTGCATTCGACCGAGCAGCTTGTCTTCGCCCGCGACCACGCGGCCGAGCATGGCATAAGGACCGGCGCCGTGGCCGCGGACATCGGGGCCCTGATGAGGCGCAAGGACGCCGTCGTCGCCAGGCTCGTGGGCGGCGTGGCCGCCCTGGCGAAGGCCCGGAAGGTGGCCGTCGTGACGGGCGAAGCCTCGTTCGCCTCGCCGACGGTCCTGACGGTCAGGGGGCCCGGAGGCGCCGCCAGCCTTTCGGCGAAGCACTTCGTGATCGCCACCGGGTCCGCCCCCGCGGAGCTCCCCTTCATGAGGTTCGACGGCAGGACGGTGGTCTCGAGCGACCAGGCGCTCGCATTCGACGCCGTGCCGCCGTCCCTTGTCGTGGTCGGGGGCGGCGCGATCGGGCTTGAGCTCGGCTCGGTCTGGGCGCGTCTCGGCAGCAGCGTGACGGTGGTCGAGTTCCTCCCGAAGATCGTCGCCAGCTTTGACGACGATGTTGTCCGCGTCTTCTCGCGGCTGCTCCAGAAGCAGGGCCTGAGGATCGAGACGGGGGCAAAGGTGACGGGAATGCGCACCGACGGCGGAAAGGCCATCCTCCTGGCCGAGCGAGAGGGGACGGCGCTCGAGTTCCCTGCGGAGAAGATCCTCGTTGCGGTCGGGCGCAGGCCCTACACCGACGGCCTCGGCCTGGAGGCCGCGGGCGTCGCGCTGGACGAGAAGAAGCGGATCAAAGTGGACGGGCGCCTGCGGACAGGCGTGCCCGGGGTCTGGGCGATCGGCGACGTCGTCGCCGGGCCCATGCTGGCCCACAAGGCCGAGGAGGACGGCGTCGCGGTCGCCGAATGGATCGCGGGACGGGCGGGCCACGTCGACTGGGACCTCGTGCCCGCGGTGGTCTACACGGACCCCGAGGTCGCCTCCGTAGGGCTCGGCGAGGACGCCGCGAGGGCCGCCTCGATTCCGGTGAACGTCGGCCGGTTCAATTTCGCCGCGAACGGGCGCGCGATCGCCAACGGCTCGACCGACGGGTTCGCCAAGATCGTCGCCGACGCAAGGAGCGACCGCCTCCTCGGCGCCCAGATCCTTGGCCGGGGCGCCAGCGAGCTCATCGCCGAGGTGGTCGCCCACATGGCGTACGGCGGGAGCGCGGAGGACCTGGGGCGGACGATCCACGCCCACCCCACGGCAGGCGAGGCCCTGAAGGAGGCGGCGCTGGCGGTTTCGAAGTCAGCAATCCATGCTATTTGACACGCGCGCCGGGAACAGAATATCTAGCGATGCTCCCTCCCGGGTTCAAACAAGGGCCCACCAAGTGCCGGACACCCTCTCAACCGCCAGGACAACCCGGCGGACCCATGCGGTCCGCACGGGCGCCGTCGTGCCGTCCGGCGCCGGCCGCCCGGCCCACCCCTGCAAATGACCCCAGCCGAACGCGAAGAGGCCCTGGAACGTCGCGAGGCCAACGCGACCCTCCTGGCCGCCAAGCTTGAGAAGGACCGGGCCGCGCTTGAGGCTGAGATCGCCGCGTCCGCTGCGGCGTCAAAGGCGGCGTCCGCTATCAACCGGGCGCTGCAGGCCGACGCCGCGAAGAAGGTGAAGGGCCTCGAGGCCGAGTGCGTTGCGTGGGAGGCGAAGCTCGCCCGGCTTAGGGCGGAGGCGGGCAAGCTCGCCCCCGCCGCCCCGGCGCCGGCTCCCGGACGGAGCGCGATCGAGGTCGAGGCCGAGAGGGCCCATGTGGCCCGCGACCGCACCCCGCTCGACGAACAGAGGGCCGCCTTCGAGCGCGAGGCCGCGGAGACCCGGGCGAAGCTCGGCGCGGAGGCCCACGCGCTCGCCGATCTCAGGTCGAAGCTGATCGCCGTACGCAGCGAGATCGAGGGCGGCGTGAAGGCGCGCGAGGCCGAGGTCCGCCGGAAGGAGGCCAGCCTAGTGGAGGAGAGGAAGGAGCTCCAGGCGGCGGCCGATTCCCTGGTGAGGGAAGAGGCCCAGCAGCACGAGTTGCGCGCGAAGCTGGAGGCGCAGGTCGCCGCCGTGGCCGCCAAGGAGGTCATGTTCGAGGAGCGCAGCCGCCAGCTACAGGAGCGCCTCAAGAACTTCGCGAGAACATGAGGCGACCGATGACCCGCTGATCGCCCACCATGCCCAAGGTTGAAGAGACCCAGATCGTAGTCGAGTTGACCCAGCACACCGTGCGCGCGCTGCGCGCGGCGAACGGGACCGTGGAGGCCGGGGGGGAGTGCGCGCTCGAGGACAAGCCAGCGCTCGAGGCGCTCCTTGACGCGGTGGCTCCCGCGCGGAAGACCGAGGGGTTCAGCGCGGCGGCCCTGCTCTGGCCCGGCGCGTCAAGCTGGCACCTTTCCACCGACACGGAGGCCCTTCTGGACCGTTCGGACGAGTCGTTCCGCTCGGTCGCCTCCGGGTTGCAGACGGACCCGAGGGCGCCGATCGCCTATGCGACGTGCAACGCGGGGGACGGGGGGAAGGTCACCCCCGATGGCACGGAGCGCTGGCTGCTGACGGCCTCGTCGCGCGAGTCGATGGAGCGCTCCCGGAAGGCGTTTACGGACCTGAAGGTCGTGGCGGACGGCATCTGCGTCTCCGCATTCGCGACTGTCGGAGCGGTGTCAAAGGCGCTGCGGGCCGGCGGCGCGGGAGGGGCGGTCGCGCTCTGGGACCCGGGCTGGGGCCAGTCCCACCTGCTCCTCGTCAGCGCGGCCGGAGCCGAGGCCGCGGTCCCCTGCTCGGTCGGCATGGACGCGATCTTCGAGGCCGTTCAGTCGACCCTGAGACTTAAGTTCCGAGGCGCGGGCGCACGGCTCTTCTTCAACGGCGCCTATGATTTCACCGAGAGCGGTCCGAAGATCGCCGCCATCGTCAGCGCGGGTCTCAAGGAGGCGCTCGGCAAGCTCCCGGCGTCGGCCAGCCCCCCGGCGCTCGCCTGCCTGGGGCTCACCGGCAGGCAGTCGTGGTTTGTCCGGGAGGTGTCCGCCGCCGCGGGAATCCCGCACTGGGAGCCGGGCCTGGGGAAGCTGGCAGCCGAGATGGGGCTTAAGTTCGCCGGCGCCCCAGTGGAAGCCTCGTTCTCGCTGTCGTCCCTCGGTTTGCTGCATCTGGTGAGCGGGCGGATGGGCGGCCGCGAGGATTGGATCGCGCCGTGGGGCGAGGCCGAGGCACCGCCCGAGGCCGAGACTGCGGCGCCCGCGCTGATCGAAGAGGAGCCCGAACCGGTCGCCGAGCCCGTGGTGAAGCCGGTGGCGCCGCCCCCCACCCGCCCGAAACCCATGCTTTCGCTGGACACCCAGGCGAGCGCCGCGCCCGGCGCCCCGAAGCCGGTCCGGCCGACGGTGCCCCCGCGATCCGTGGCCACCCCGCCGATTCCTGCGCCTGGGCCCCAGGCGCAGGGAACCCGGGCGACGTTGCCGCCGCTGCAAGCGCGCCCGATGGCCCCGCCGCCGGCCATGAGCACGTCCTTCTCCGCGCCGAAGGGCACACATCCCTCGTTCCCGGCGCCGTACGCGGCGCCCCCACCCTCGTTCCCGGCGCCTGCTCCGGGAGCGCCGGCCGCCTTCCCGGCGACGCCGAGAAGCTCCCAACCGTCCTTCCCCGCGCCGCATTCGGCCGCTCCCCCGTCCTACGTCCCGCCGGCCCCGGACGCCCCGCCCCATTTCCCCGCGCCGGCCCCTTCGGCACGGCCGCCCTCATTCTCTAATCCGGGCTTCGCGGTCCCCGAGGCCCCGCTTCCCGAACCGGGTCAGGCGGCCACGCCCGTGGGCCGCGGGCCGAAGATGGCGATAGGGGGGACCATGCCCCCAACGCCCGTCACCGCGCTTCCCTTTGAGGCGGTGTCCAGGCTAAAGCCTGTGGCCAAGGAGGCCGCGGAAGGGCCGGCGCATCCCAAGAGCAAGGTCGGCTTCTACGTGTGGCTCCTCGTCGCCGCTGGCCTCGTCTTTGCGGCCATTGCCGTCGTGCTGGAGGCGCGGATGGAGCGGGCGAAGGCGTATGACCTGGAGCAGCAGGAGCAGCTTGCCCACCATATCGCCGAGCAGCGCCTGAAGGAGGCCGAGCAGGTCGCGAAGGAGGAGGCCGAGCGCAGCCGCAAGGAGCTGGAGACCGCGATAGAGACCACTAAGAAGAAGACCGAGGAGGAGACTCGCCGCAGGGTCATGGAGGAACAGGAGGCCCAGCGGCTGGCGAAACTGCCGGGTTCGCTCGTCGTCGCGACCTCGCCGGACGGCGCGGCCGTTTCGATCGACGGGGCCGCCCCCTTGCGCTCCCCGGTGAAGGCGGAGGGGATCGCCCCGGGAAGCCACCAGGTCCAGATTTCCCTGGCGGGCTTTGAGCCCGTTCAGACGACCGTCGAGGTCAAGGGGGGGACGGTCGCAGACCTCGGCGCCATCAAGCTGCAGACCATCTACGGGGCGCTCGAGCTCGCGAGCAGCCCGGACGGCCTGGAATTCGCGATCCGCGCAGCAGCGGACCCGGCGGGCAAGCCCGTTCGCACGGGCAGGACGCCCGCCACGATCGACGATTTTATCCACGGCGACTACGTCGTCACGTTCTCGCGGCCCGGATGCCGCGACCACGCCTCCAAGGTGACGGTCGTGACGGGCGCGAAAGCCCGGGCCGAGACCCAGTACGTGGACGGCTCGCTCGAGCTCACGAGCGACCCGAGCGGAGCGTCCGTGAGCAAGGACGACTCCTTCCTCGGCACGACACCCCTCGTGATTCACGACCTTACGCCAAAGGTGGCGTCGTTCGCCCTCACGCTCCCCGGCTACGACTCGACGCCCGTCTCCTGCGAGATCCCCGAGGGCCAGACGCTCAAGTTCTCCGCCCACCTCCTGCGCAGGGACCGGGTCTTCACGACGAGCGAGGTCAAGACCCCGCCCGCGAGCTATTCGGCCCCGGCGCCCGTCTTAAGCGCCAGCCAGCGCAAGACGGGAGGCGAGGTGGTGCTGTCGCTCGTCGTCCGGCGCGACGGATCGGTGGCCGACGTCGAGATTGTCCGCTCGACCGACGACGACATCGCGCGGCGCTGCAAGCAGGCGGTCGAAAAGTGGCTGTTCCGCGCCGCAACCGCGCCGGACGACCGGACCGTCGACGCAAGGATAGAGCTGCCGTTCAATTTTCCGGCATCCCCCCAGTGACGAGCCGCGGGCCGGGATCCGGCGCGCTCTGGCAAGGAACCTGCTGAAACGGTGCCGATGGCATAAACAAGATCCACGTGTCGCTCCTAAGCAACCCCTACGACCCCGGCGATTTCTTTGACGAAATGTACGCTGGCGACGGTGGCGTGCGTCCCCACTACCGCAGTCTCGTCGAGCGGCTCGGCACGCTCCCGCTGGCCGAATTCGAGCGCAGGCGCGCGGCGGTCGACCTCGCGTTCCTGCGGCGGGGCGTCACGTTCACGGTGTACAACGACTCCGAGGGCACGGAACGCATCTTCCCGTTCGACCTGATACCGCGGATCATCCCGGCAAAGGAGTGGTCGAGGCTCGAGGCCGGGCTCATCCAGCGCATCACGGCGCTTAACCTCTTCCTGCACGATCTCTACCACAAGCAGAAGATCATCAAGGACGGCGTCATCCCGGCCGCCCAGATTCTCAGCGCCAAGCATTTCCGCCGGGAATTCATGAATTTCGCGGTTCCCCACAACATCTATGTGCACATCTGCGGGACCGACCTGATTCGCGACCGGGACGGCAACTACCTTGTCCTTGAGGACAACCTGCGCTGCCCGTCCGGCGTCTCGTACATGATGGAGAATCGTTCGGCGATGCGGCGCGCCTTCCCCAACCTCTTCCAGAGCTACGGGGTCCGCCCGGTCGAGGGCTATCCGGAGATGCTGCTGAAGTCCCTGCTGCACATCGCCCCGCACAGGGACGAAAAGCCGAGCGTGGTCCTCCTGACGCCCGGCGTCTACAACAGCGCCTATTTCGAGCATTGCTTCCTGGCCCGCCAGATGGGGATCCCCATCGTCGAGGGACGCGACCTCCTGGTGCAGGACGCCCGCGTGTACATGCGCACGACGGCGGGCCTGTTGCCGGTCGACGTGATCTACCGGAGGATCGACGACGACTTCCTCGACCCGTCGGTGTTCAGGCCGGACTCGATGCTCGGCGTCCCGGGGCTGGTGGCCGCCTACCGGGCGGGAAACGTGGCGCTCGCCAACTCGATCGGCACCGGCGTGGCGGACGACAAGGTTATCTACGCCTACGTTCCCAAGGTCATCAAGTACTACCTCGACCAGGAGCCGATCCTGCCGAACGTGAGCACGTACCTGGCGTCCGACCCGGCCGACAGGAAGTTCATTCTCGAGAACATGGCCAAGCTGGTGGTCAAGTCGGCGAACGAGGCCGGCGGCTACGGCATGCTGATCGGGCCCGCCTCGAGCAAGGAGGAGGTCGCCGACTTCCGCGCTAAAGTCGCCGCAAACCCCCGCAACTTCATCGCGCAGGATCCGGTGAACCTCTCGCGTTCGCCGACCTGGTGCGATAACCGCCTCGAGGGCCGCCACATCGACCTGAGGCCCTACGTGCTGTGCGGGGAGAAGACGGTGGTCACACCCGGAGGCCTCACCCGCGTGGCGCTCAGGAAGGGTTCCCTCGTCGTCAACTCGTCGCAGGGCGGCGGCTCCAAGGACACCTGGGTGCTCGCAGGAGACAAATAGCCCCCCAAGCACGCGTCGCCATGCCCCCAGCTCCGAAGATCCCCGCCCCCCGGCCGCAGGCCAACGTGATGCTCTCGCGCGTCGCGCACTGCCTCTACTGGATGAGCCGGTACATCGAGCGCGCCGAGAACATCGCCCGCCTGCTCGAGGTGAACCTGCAGTTCATCCTCGATTTCAGGGGATACGACGACGCGCACCTTCGGGAGCACTGGGGGTCGCTCCTCGCCAGCTCCGGCGACCAGGAGCTGTTTGACAAGCACTACGAGACTGCGGAAAGCCGGTCCGTCACCGAGTTCTTCGCCTTCGACCTGCGCAACACGAACTCGATCCTGTCCTGCGTCTTCGCGGCGCGCGAGAACGCCCGGATGATCCGCGACCAGATCTCGGTCGAGATGTGGGAGACGATAAACGAGCTCTACCTGTTCATGAAGTCCCGGAGCACCGCGGACGTGTGGGCCGCCGGCCCCTACGAGTTCTTCCAGGACATCAAGCGCAACTCCCACCTCTTCCAGGGGCTGACGGACTCGACCTACTCGCGCAGCGAGGGCTGGGAGTTCATCCAATTCGGGAAATTCGTCGAGCGGGCCCACAAGACGGCGCGGATCCTCGACGTGAAGTACCACATCCTGCTGCCGAGCGCGGGCGACGTCGGCGGGGCCCTCGACACCGCGCAGTGGCAGGCCGTGCTCCGGTCGGCGAGCGCGCTCGAGGCCTACCGCAGGTTCTACGTGCGCGAGATCCTGCCGTGGAAGGTCGCCGAATTCCTCATCTTCTCGGACTCATTCCCCCGTTCGATCCACTTCTGCGCGGCGCAGGTCGACGATTTCCTGAGGCGGATACTCGGGGAGTCGGGGGCGCGCCCGCGCACGGAGGCAGCCCGGGCGTCGCGGCGGCTGCTGGCCGACCTGCAGTCCCTGACCATCGACGAGGTCCTGAAGGAGGGGCTGCACGAGTTCCTAGTTGAAATCGCCGCGTCTCTTGAAAAGATAAGCGACGAGGTTGTCCAGACGACGATGTTCTACCAGGCCGAGTCGACGCAGGAGGAACAGCAGCTGCAGCAGCAGCAGTGGTAGGGACGCCTCGCAGGGGTGTCCTTATCGCGCATACATGCTCATCAGTCTTCTTCACCGGACCACGTTTGTCTACGCAGGCAAGGCGCACGACAGCTTCAATGAGGTCCGCCTAAGACCCGTGGACGACGCCGGCCAGGTCCGCCGCAGCTTCGAGCTGCGGACGGACCCGGCCGCCCGCATGCGCGACTACACGGACTTTTACGGGAACGCGGTCCACTACTTCGACGTCGCCGACGGCCACAGCCGCCTGATGATCGAGGCGATCTCCGAGGTGGAGACGACGCCCAACTCGGCCCGGCCGCCCGTACCCGAGGTGCCCAACCTAGAGCCGGGCAGCGAACGGGAGATGCTCGCCGAATTCCTGGTGGATTCCCATTACGTGCCGCTGGAGGTCGAGGTGTGGAAGGAGGCCAAGGATGCGCTGAGCGGGGGCCGGTCCGACGTGTGGTCGGACGTGCGGACGATCTGCGGGCACGTGTTCCGGACGTTCGCCTACAAGCCGAGGATCACCGGCGTCGCCACACTGGCCACGGACGCGATCAAGCTTCGCTCGGGCGTCTGCCAGGACTTTGCGCACGTCGCGCTCGGGATGTGCCGGTGTTCGGACATCCCGGCCCGGTACGTGAGCGGCTACTTCATGCGGTCGCAGCGCAAGCACGATGACGACGAGGCCTCCCATGCGTGGATTGAGGCCTACGTCCAGGGCCACGGATGGGCCGCCTTCGACCCCACGCATGACCGGCCCGCGGACGAGCGCTATGTCAAGGTGGCGTCGGGGCGCGACTACGCGGACATCCGGCCGGTGAGCGGCACCTACCGCGGGGCAAAGACCCGCTCGCTCAACGTCGAGGTCAGGGTCCGCGAGGCCGAGGCCGCCGGCGCCGCGCGCTAGGGTTTCTCCTGCTCGACCGAGACCACCCGGCCGCCGGAGTCAAAGACGACGCGGATGCGGTCGTGCACCTGGGCCGGGAAGCCGTCATAATAGGGGATGCCGCCGTAGAAGTACGGGCCGCCCCAGCCCCTGAAACGGTGGTAGTAGCCCATGTAGATGACGCCGCCCTGGTAGTCGACGTAGGTCACATAGTGCCACACCTGATGCTGTCCGGTGGCGTTCGTGATGATGGTTTTGCGGTCGGGGTCTCCGAGCGCCAGGGTGACGGCCTCCATGTCGAAGCCCGGCGCGATCTGCCCGGCCTTGACGAGCGCCTGCTGGTCGGGGTTGAGCCTGGCGAAGGCCTCCGGGCTGCGGCTGATCCTCGAGTCCGGCGTCGAGCAACCCGCGATCAGCGCCCCGCAGACGACGGCCGAGACGATGGTGAAAATTCTGGTGGTCTTCATGGCGATGGGAGAATCTTGGTGTTTAGGACTAAACGGTTCAATCGACCTCGTCGGGGATAGACTCCGGCAAAGGGCGATGGTTTCACAATGATGCAAAAGCTCCTCATTCTTTGGGACATAGACGGAACGATCCTGCAATCGGGGAGGGCCGGCATGAAGGCGCTTCAGGCTGCCCTGCAGGACGTCTTCGGGGTCTCGGGGTCCTTTGAGGGGATCGAATTCGCCGGGCGGACGGACCCCTGGATCATCCGGCAGATCTTCTCAAGGTTCGGGATCGAAAACACCAAGGAGAACGCCGAGCGCTACATCGACGGGTACGTGTCGGCGCTGCCCGGCGTCCTCGGGCAGAGCGGCACGCGGATCCTGCCGGGCGTTTCCGAGATCCTCGGCAGGGCCGCCGCGCACCCCGGCGTGGTCCAGGGGCTCCTCACGGGCAACCTGCGCCGGGGCGCGCAGGCCAAGCTCGGGTTCCATGGCCTCTGGGAGTACTTCCCCATCGGGGCCTTCGCGGACGACAGCGAGAGCCGCAACGAGCTGGGCCCCCACGTCCTGCGCCGGGCCAGGGGCCACTGGGGCATTGAGTTCACCGGCGACCGGACATGGGTCGTGGGGGACACGCCCCATGACATCGCCTGCGCGCGCGCCTTCGGCGCCCGGGCGATGGCCGTCGCCACGGGCGGCTCGAAGGCGGCGGAGCTCGCGGCGTTCAACCCGGACGCCGTGCTCGAAAGCCTGGGCGACACCGAGGCGTTCTGGCGCGCGGTCGGGGCCTGAAGGCGCAGGGCCGGTATTTGTTTGCCGAGAGCGCGCCCGCGAGGAGTATTCCCAACCCAATACACCCCGCTCCATGCCACGAACCTACACGATCGCGATCGGATCGGACCACGCCGGATTCAAGTACAAGGAACTGATCAAGGCCATGCTCCTGGCGGACGGGCACAGCGTGCGGGACATGGGCACGGACTCGGAGGCGCCCTGCGACTTCCCCGACTTCATCCGGCCGGTCGCCGAGGCCGTGGCGCGGGGCGAGTTCGAGCGCGGGATCGTGCTCGGGGGCTCGGGCAACGGCGAGGCGATCGTGGCCAACCGCATCCGGGGCATCCGCTGCGGCGTGTGCTGGAGCGAGCAGGTGGCGGTGTGGAACCGCTCCCACAACGACGCCAACTGCCTGTCGATTGGCCAGCGCACCGTGACCGCGGACGAGGCCCTCAGGATCGTGCGCACGTGGCTCTCGACCGAGTTCGAAGGGGGCCGCCACATCGCCCGCATCCGCAAGATCGACGGGGTTTGAACGGACGACGAGCTTGCCCACCGGGCTCCCTCCGCCCAGCGTCATCCTCCGGCCATGGCATTCCCCAAAGCTCCCGCGATCCTCGACGCGCGCGACCTGCAGGTCGCGGAACTTGACGAGAAGCCGAACGAGGCCCTGCTCCGGATCTACGCCTGGATGCAGCTTGCGCGGCTCACCGACAACCGGATCCTCGACCTGTTCCGCCAGGGCCTGATCCGCGGGACCGTGACGGGGGGCCAGGGCAACGAGTGGATGATCGTGCCGCTGGCGCTCCTGGCGGACAAGACCGTGGACGTGGTCTCGTTCACCCACAGGGACCTGGGCGGCCACCTGATCTGGGGCGGGCACCTGTGCCAGCACCTGAACCAGTACTTCGCGAATGCGGACAGCCCGACCCGGGCCCGCGAGGGCAACATCCACCACGGCGACCCGTCCAACCGCTCGCTGCCGATGATCAGCCACCTGGGGGCGATGATGGGCCCCGTCCTGGGCGCCACCGACTCCCAGCGGCGCTTCGGCAGGAGGGCCGTAGGCTTCGCGTTCTTCGGCGACGGCGCCTCGAGCACCGGCGACGTGCACGAGGCCCTTAACCTGGCGTCGCTCCTCTCGCTTCCTGTCGTGTTCGTCATCGAGAACAACGGCTACGCCTACTCCACGCCGGTCGCCGACCAGTTCGCGGCCGGCACCGAACTCTGGAAGCGGGCGGCCGCCTACGGCATCGAGTCCGCCCTTATCGACTGCGCCGACCCGGGCGAAGCCGCGCGGGTGCTGGGCGCCGTCATCGGCAAGGTGCGCGCCGGCTGCCGACCCATGCTCGTCGAGGCGCGAACGCTGCGGCTGCGCGGCCACGCGGCCTACGACACGGGCGACTACCTGCGCCCGGGAGAGGCCGAGGGGTTCGCGGCCAGGGACCCGCTGCCGAAGTTCCGGGCGTCGCTTTGCGCGCGCGCCGGGGCCGGCCGGGTCGAGTCCCTCGACTCCGAGATCGCGGCGTTCATCGAGGAGTGCGTCAAGGTGTCGATCGCCGTCCCGCGCCCGAAGCCCGACGGCATGCAGGACGGACTCTTCGCCCCCGCCCCCAAGCCCTTCCCCTGGCGCGCGGAGCCCGCGCAGCCCGAGACCGTGACGATGGCGCAGGCGCTCAACCGGGCGATCCGCAAGGTGCTCGCCGAGCGCCCGGAGTCGATCGTGCTCGGCCAGGACATCGCGACCTACGGGGGCGCGTTCAAGGTGACGGAGAACCTGTTCAGGGAGTTCGGACGCGCAAGGGTGTTCAACACGCCGCTCGCCGAGAGCACGTGCACGGGATACGCGATCGGCATGGCGCTCGGCGGCCACCGACCGATCGAGGAATTCCAGTTCGCGGACTTCGCGACGGAGGCGGTCACGCAGATCACGCTCAACGCGGCGACCCTGCATTTCCGGTCGGGGGCCCCCTGCCCGCTCGTCCTGAGGATGCCCTGCGGCGGCGGGCTGACGTTCGGGTCCTTCCACTCGCAGGAGCTCGAGACGCTCTTCCTCTCGATGCCCGGGATCAAGGCGCTGTATCCTAGCAACCCCCAGGACGCGTTCAATGCGCTCCTTGCCGCCAGCGAGGACAACAACCCGGTGATCCTCTTCGAGCACAAGGGCCTGTACCGCCGGGGCAAGCACCCGGTCGTCTGGGACCCGGCCTACCGCGACGTCTGGCATCCGAAGCGGGTCCGCAGCGGCGGCTACGCGACGCTCGTGACCTACGGCGAGATGGTCCACCTCGCGGGCGAGGTGTGCGACTACATCGCCAACGAATACGAGTCGGACATCGAGGTCTTCGACCTGCGCTGCCTCTCGCCGCTCGACCTCACCGAGATCGCGGCCTCGGTGGGCCGGACGGGCAGGCTCATCGTGCTTCACGAGGGGCGGGGGACCCACGGGTTCGGCGCCGAGGTGGTCGCGAGGATCACCGAGGGCTGCCGGGCGCCGCTCAAGGCGCCGCCGCTGCGCATCGCGTCGCTCGACCTGCCGGTGCCCTTCGCGCCCGAGCTCGAGGCTGTGTTCCGGCCGACGCGCGACCAGGTGATCCAGCGGATCACGGGGTGGATGTCGTGAAAAAGGCCGCGATCCCGCGCCTCGCCTGGGCCCGCGTCCTCCTCTTCGCGATGGACGTGGACGGCGTCCTGACCGACGGGACGGTCTGCGTGTCCTCCGACGGCACCGAGACGAAGCGGTTCTCGATCATCGACGGCCTCGGGCTCCTGCTCGTGCGCAAGCAGGGCGTCGACCTCGCCTGGATCTCGGGGAGGCCGTCCGAGGCGACGAGCCTGCGGGCGGCCGAGCTCAAGATCCCGCACCTGATCCAGGGCCGGCATGACAAGCTTGAGGCGCTCACCAGCCTTGCCGCGGGGCTGGGCATTCCGCTATGCGACTGCGCCTACATGGGGGACGACTTCATCGACGCGCCGGCCATCGCCGCCGCGGGAATCGGCATCTCGGTCCCCACGGGGCTTCCCGAGGCGATCGCGTGCGCCGACTACGTCACCCGGAGGCCGGCCGGCCTGGGGGCGGTCCGTGAGGTCTGCGACCTTCTGCTGGCCTCGCGGGCCAAGGGGGCGGGGAACCCAACGGCGCGGCGGCGTACGAAGGCATGGTGAACCGGATCCAAAGACTTGGCCTCGCGGCGGCCGCGCTCCTCGCCTGGGCCCCTCACGCCCCGGCCCAGGAGGTCGCCGCGGCGCCGCCCGCCCGCAACTGGACGCTTCCCCTGTTCACCCGGGAGGGCTACCGCCAGGTGACGCTGCGCGGGGACGTGGTCCGCCCGGTCAGTTCGGACCGGATCGACGCCACGGGGATGACCGTCACCGTCTTCTCCGGGGACGCCGCCGCCAGGGTCGACTCGGTCCTGGTGAGCCCGGAGGCGACGTTTCTCCTGGGCGAGAAGGTCGCCCAGGGCGAGAAGGCGGTCCGGCTCGTCCGCGACGACGTCGACGTCAGGGGCGTGGGATGGAGGTACAACTACATCGAGAAAAAAGTTCTCATTTATCACCACACCCATGTAGTGTTCCACACGGCGCTGCCCGACATACTTAAATGAGATTCGTACCCCTTCTTGCGACGGCGACCTTGTTTGCACTGTCCGCCGCCCGGTCCGCGGAGCCTCCGGAGACGACCATCGACTGCTCGGGGCTTTTCGAGTCGGTGAGCACCGACACCGAGACGACGTTCACCTTCCACGACCAGGTGGTCGCCGTCGGCAACGACATCACGCTCGACTGCGACTTCCTGAAGGTCATCTCGACGCGCCTCGGTGACAAGGCGGCGACCATCGGGAAGTACAACAAGTTTAAGTACATGCTCGCCACGGGGCACGTGCGCATCGTGCAGGGCGACCGCATCGCCACCTGCGGCCGCGCCGAGGTGTTCCCGGGCGAGGACCGGATCGTGCTCACGGAGGAGCCGGTCGTCGAGATCCCGACCGAGCACTACAAGGCGACCGGGCCGCGCATGGTCCTGTACCGGGGCCAGCGCCGGGCGGTGATCGAGGGCACGCCGTCGCAGCGCGCGCACATCTCGCTGCCGGCCATCAAGGACCTGGGCTTCCCCTCGGAGAAGCCCCCGGGGAAATAAGATGGAAGCCACCTCGATCGTCACCGAAGGCCTCGTGAAGACCTACGGGCACCGGGCGGTTGTCGACGGCATCGACCTGAGGATGGCCGGGGGCGAGGTCGTCGGGCTCCTCGGGCCGAACGGCGCCGGCAAGACGACGACGTTCTACATGATCGTGGGCCTCATCCCGGCGACCAGGGGCCGGGTGCTCCTGAACGGGGAGGACATTACCCACCTGAAGATGCACCAGAGGGCGCGCCGGGGCATAGGCTACCTTCCCCAGGAGCCCTCCGTGTTCCGCAAGCTCACGGTCGAGGAGAACATCACGGCCATCCTCGAGGCGGTCCACGTTCCGCGCAAAGAGCGGAAGGCCCGCCTGGAGCAGCACATCGAGGAGCTCGGCCTGGGGCAGGTCGCCCGCCAGAAGGCCTACACGCTCTCGGGGGGGGAGCGCCGCCGCCTCGAGATCGCCCGCGCCCTCGTGACCCGGCCCCATTTCCTCCTCATGGACGAGCCCTTCGCCGCGATCGACCCGATCTCGGTGGCCGACGTCCAGCGGATCATCCTCCAGCTCAAGGCGAGGGGCATCGGCGTCGTGGTGACCGACCACAACGTGCGGGAGACGCTGCGCATCGTCGACCGCGGCTACCTGATCCACAAGGGCCGCCTGCTCAGCGAGGGCTCCAGCGAGTTCCTGATCAAGGACGAGAAGGCCCGGAAGTTCTACCTCGGAGAGGACTTCGACCTCTGAAACAGCCGGCTGACACTGGGTGTGATCGGAACGCTCCCGATCCGACCGAATTGATCAAATCTCGATTTCCGGCTCCCGCGATTTGCCGCGATCATTTTCCTTAAGCGTAGGCGGGATAAGAGAATCGAGCGACCACTCCGACATCTTTGATTTGGCCTTGCCCGGCAGAGTCGGGTCGTTGTCGCGTTCCGGGTCGGTCATCCCGAATCGAAAGAACTGGGCTATTTTTGGCAGCTGAGAGTTCGAAAGCTCCATCGGGAACACCTCCGCCAAATCAAAATCATGCTTGCGCCCAAGTTTCAAATTCAACGGATCGCTTCTTAGCGACCTTGAAGCCTCAAAAAGGTTAACGAGCTGCCGCTCGGTCATGCGTCCAGCTAGAGATTCTGCGTGAGCTGCCCGAAGGTATTCCCGAACACAGGGTATTAGCATCTTCACATGGCGCACATCTTGGCGCCGCGACTGATCGATCTGCGCAACGTTCGCAAGTTTAGCCTTCAGCAATACAATCGGCGATGGAATGCGGTAGATTTGACCGGGAATAAGTTCCACGAGATCGGATTCCACAAGCTCTTTAGCCGACAGGCCATTTACACTCCCGATTACCTCGACAACCAACTTCACGTTGTTTGGAAGTTCCTTGGTCAGCATGGCCAAGCCCACCGTACGCGGTTCGTAATAGCATGTGAGCTTCCAATTGGAGATCTTCGCAAGGCGTTCGGCCATCGCGCGGTCACCCACAATATCGGCATCCTTGCTGATAAACGGCCGAAACCTATCCAATACCGCGTCCTACGAGGCAAAATGCTCCGCCCAAATATTCACAGCTTGGCCACCCACGATAAGCGGGCGCTCGGGCAATGTTAGTATTTCGGCGAAATCCCTAGGCTGCAGCGGCTCAGCCATGGTCGCTAAAGTGCAAGATCCGTGAATTCCGTGCACGAGGTATTGCCGTGTTTTCGCGGCAAACTTCCTCGGGCGTAACAACCCCAAACTTGATCCGAGCGGCATCCCATACACGACACTGCGCCTTGTATTCGGCCACACTGTCCGCAGTGATCACCTCCGGGAACACCGGTTTGGGCGGTAGATGATCAGGATCTTTCATGGCAACGGGTCCCCTTTGGTTCTGGCTAGAACCATCGGTGTAAACAGGAGCCACGTCAACGAACAGCTAAAGACGATTCCCGTGAGGCCCACCACTGAGAACTCCCATTAAACTGGACGCCCCGGCCCTGCCCCGTTTTTCCGTGCGTTCCCCCTGCCTATTGTGCAGGAATCGGGGTATGCAGAAGGCTATCCACGGCATCACTGTCGCCCACTTCTACGACACCTACCGGGAAAAGCTCAAACTGGAGCTCGTGACGGGTGACGCCGGCCTCCACAGGCTGATCCGCGAGGGAAGCATCAATCGCCCCGCGCTGGCCCTCACGGGTTTCTTCAAGTATTTTGCCAACAAGAGGATACAGGTCATTGGTGCAGCCGAGATGACCTATCTGAAGACGCGCAGCCAGCTGGACCAGACGATGATCTTCAAGGAGATGGCCAAGCGGGCCGTCCCCTGTGTCGTCCTCACCCGCAACTACAACCCCACGAAGGCGATGCTCACGGTCACCTCCGAGATGAATCTGCCGCTCTTCAAGACGCCGCTGATCACGATGAACCTCGTGAACCTGGCGACGCTCTGCATCGACAACGAATTCGCCCCGAGCGCGATCGAGCACGCCACGACGCTCGACGTGAAGGGCGTCGGCGTGCTGCTGCGCGGTGAATCCGGGGTCGGAAAGAGCGAGTGCGCCCTTGCGCTCATTGAGCGCGGCCACTCGCTCGTGGCGGACGACCTCACGATCATCAAGCTCCTCGACGAGCGGGAGCTGATGGCGTCGAGCCGGGCGCTCAACCGCGGCTACATGGAGTGCCGCGGGATCGGGATCATCAACATCGCGGAGATGTTCGGCGTGAAGTCCATCCGCCTCGAGAAGCGCATCGACCTGGTCGTCTCGCTGCACGAATGGACGCCGGAGTGCGTCGAGGAGCGGACGGGCCTCGAGGAGAACACCTACGAGATCCTCGGAATGAAGCTTCCCCACATCGAGCTCTTCGTGCGGCCCGGCCGCGACATGGCGCGCCTTGTCGAGGTGGCGGCGCTCACCCAGGCGCTCAAGCGCATGGGCCATGACCCGGCCAAGGACTTCAACGACCGGCTGATCGCCTTCATGTCCGAGGACAGCCCCGCGAAGCGCATGAAGATAAAGCCCATGGAACGCGAGGAACCCGCCCCCGGGCGCCTCAATCGGGAATAGCATCATGCCCAACACCGAACGCGCCGACGGGCGCAAAGCCGACCAACTGCGCCCTGTCTCCTTCGAGGCCAACTTCGCACCCCACGCGACCGGCTCCGTCCTGGTCCGCTTCGGCTCAACCCAGGTGATCTGCGCCGCCACGATCGAGCCGGGCGTGCCGACGTGGATGAAGCAGCAGGGCGTCAAGGGGGGCTGGCTCACCGCGGAGTACTCGATGCTCCCCTACTCGACCCACGAGCGGAAGGCGCGCGACATCAACAAGGGCCGGCTGGACGGCCGCACGGTCGAGATCCAGCGGCTTATCGGCCGCTCGCTGCGCGCCATGATCGACCTGGACAAACTGGGGCAGAACACGCTCTGGCTCGACTGCGACGTGCTCCAGGCGGACGGGGGCACCCGCACCGCGTCCATCACCGGCGCGTATCTGGCCGCGCGGCTCGCGGTCCAGAAGCTCATCGACGCAGGAGACCTCCGGGAGAGCCCGCTCACCGACTCGGTGGCGGCCGTCAGCGTGGGCCTGTTCGGGGGGGTCGGGCTCCTTGACCTGGCGTATGTCGAGGACAAGGACGCGCAGGTCGACTTCAATGTCGTCATGACGGGACAGGGCAGGTTCGTCGAGGTGCAGGGCACCGGCGAGGAGTCGACCTTCAGCCACGAGCAGCTCAACGAGCTTCTCGCGATGGCGCAGAAGGGGCTAAAGGAGCTCTCGGCGCTCCAGGCGGCCTTCCTCGCGAGGCATCTGCTCGCGAAATGAATCCGTGCGATACCCGGAGAAGCTCTACCGCTGGGCTTGGGACCTAAGGTCGACCCCCGAGGCGCTCTGGCCGCTGGTCTCCAACACGGACCGGTTCAACCGGGACTGCGGCTTCCCCCCGTTCGAGGTCCGGGCGCCCGCCAAGGGCGAGCCCGCCCCCGAGCCGGGGCTGCGCCGGCTCAGGTCCAGGTACCTCGGACTCGTGGGCGAGTGGGAGGAGCGCGAGTTCGAGTGGGTGCAGCCGGTGCGGTTCGCCGTCGAGCGCCGGTTCTCGAGGGGGCCCCTGGCGAGGATGGTCCAGTCCTGCGAGCTCGGCGCCAAGCCGGGAGGCGGGACGACGATCGTCTACGAGATGCGCGTCACGCCCGCGAACCCGATCGGCGCCTTGATCGTGCCCCTGGCGATCGGCCTCCGCGCGCGGCGCGTCACCGAGCGCGTGTTCCGGGGTTATGACGAGATCGCCCAGCGGCCGGGCAGGCCCCTGCCGCCCCTGGCGCAGTTCCACCTCGACAAGGCCCCGCCGAGGCTGGCGAACGTCGCCTCAAAGCTCATCTACGAGGCCCAGCAGCCGGTGGCGCTGGTCGAGCGCCTGTGCGCGTACGTGTCGTCGGCCGACGACCTTTCCGTCCAGAAGATGCGGCCGTACGCCATCGCGGACCAGTGGTCCGTCGACCGGCGCCAGACGCTTGACCTCTTTCTTCATGCGACGCGCGCCGGGATGCTGGACTTCAGCTGGGAGGTGCTCTGCCCCCACTGCCGGGGGTCGAGGCGGGGGAAGCCGGACCTCTCGGGCGTGACCAGCGAGGCGCACTGCGACTCCTGCGGCGTCGACTTCACCGTGAACTTCGACCAGTCGGTGGAGCTCACCTTTGTCCCGAACCCGACCGTCAGGCGCGTCACGCGGACCGAGTACTGCCTCGGCGGCCCCCAGATCACCCCCCACGTCGTCGCGCAGAAGCGCCTCGGGCCGGGCGAGAGCCTCTTCGTCGCCATGTCCTACCCGCAGGGCCGGTACCGCCTGCGCACCCAGGGCGTCGCGGCCCAGCAGGCCTTCCGCATCGAGCGGTCCGGAGGCTCCTCGGCGCGGATTGACGTGGGCCCGGGGATCGAGGCCGCGGACGAGCCCGTCGTCGCGCCGGACGGCGTCCTGAACATCGTCAATGCCGACCGGGTCGAGTGCCTGGCCGTCATCGAGCGGGTCGCGTGGAGCGACCAGGCCGTGACGGCCGCCGCGGTCACCTCGCGGCAGATCTTCCGCGACCTCTTCTCGAAGGAGATCCTTCGCCAGGGGGAGAGGATATCGGTCGGCGTGATCACGATCGTCTTCACGGACCTGAAGGATTCGACCCGGCTCTACACGGAGATCGGCGACGCCCCCGCGTTCGGGCGCGTCCTCAACCACTTCGACCTCGTCCGGGCCGAGATCGCCGCCGAGGGCGGCGGGATCGTGAAGACGATGGGCGACGCGGTCATGGCCGCGTTCACGCACCCGGTCTGCGCGGTGCGGGCGATGAGGAAGGCCCAAACCGCGCTCTCGGCGCCGGAGAAGGCGCGGCCGGGGTTCGCACTGAAGTGCAGCATCCACCAGGGCCCGTGCCTGGCCATCAGCCAGAACGAGCGGCTGGACTACTTCGGGACGACGGTGAACGTCGGCTCGCGGCTCTGCGCCCTGTCCTCGGGCTTTGACATCGTCGTCTCGGCGAGCGTCCTGCGCGACCCGCAGGTCGCCGCGCTCCTGGCCAGCCCCGGGGCGAGGCTCACCGCGCGGCGCGACGCGGCAGCGCTCCGCGGGCTTGGCGACGTCCCATTTGAATTTTGGAGGCTGGCGTGATTGTATTTTGATGTCTCTTGGCCCCCGAATCTGACAAACCTCATCCGACCGGATATGAACATACACGAGTACCAGGCGAAGGCCCTCTTTGAAAAATTCGGCGTCCCGGTCCCCAAGGGCGCCCCCGCAAAGACGCCCGAGGACTTCATCAACGCCCTGGCCGCCCTCCCCGAGGGCCCGACCATGGTGAAGTCCCAGATCCACGCGGGCGGGCGCGGCAAGGGCGTGTTCACGGACGGGTACAAGGGGGGCGTCAAATTCTGCAAGACCAAGGCCGAGGCCAGGGAAGCGGCCTCCCGGATGCTCGGCAACACGCTGGTCACGGCGCAGACCGGGCCGGCCGGCCGGAAGGTCCAGACGGTGTATTTCACGGTCGCTAATGACATCAAGAAGGAGTTCTACCTCGCGATCCTGCTCGACCGGGCTGCGTCGCGCCCGGTCATCGTCGCCTCGACGGAAGGGGGCGTGGAGATCGAGAAGGTCGCGCGCGAGACGCCGGACAAGATCTTCAAGGTCCTCATCGACCCGGCCTACGGCCTCGCCGACTACCAGGTCCGAGAGCTCGTGACCAAGCTCGGGCTCGCGCCCGCCGAGGCGAAGAACGCCTCCAAGCTCATCCGCTGCCTCTACGCCATGTACTGGGCGACCGACGCCGCGATGGTGGAGGTGAACCCGCTCGTCACGACCCCGACGGGCGAAGTCCTGGCGCTGGACGCCAAGGTGTCCTTTGACGACAACGCGCTGTTCCGCCACCCGGAAATCGTCGCCCTGCGGGACCTGAACGAGGAGGACCCGAAGGAGACCGAGGCCTCAAAGCACGGCCTCAGCTACATCGCCCTCGACGGGAACATCGCGTGCCTGGTGAACGGCGCCGGCCTCGCGATGAGCACGATGGACATCATCAAGTACTACGGGGGCAACCCGGCCAACTTCCTCGACGTGGGCGGCGGCGCGTCCACCAGCCAGGTGGTCGCCGCCTTCAAGATCATCCTCGGGGACCCGAACGTAAAGGGGATCCTCGTTAACGTCTTCGGCGGGATCATGGACTGCAACGTGATCGCGACCGGGATCGTGGCGGCCGTCCGCGAGGTGGGCCTGAAGCTGCCGCTCGTCGTCCGCCTCGAGGGCAACAATGTCGAGGCCGGAAAGGCGGCGCTGGCCGCGTCGGGGCTGGCGATCGTCTCGGGCGACTCGATGGCGGACGCCGCGCAGAAGATCGTCGCGCTCGTGGCGAAGGCAGCCTGAGCCGGGGCGCACCCCCCATCCCCGTCCCCATGAGCATCAAGATCAAGGAAGTCGCCTTCGTGAGCCACCCCGTGGCCGACATCGCCCGCGCCCGGGCGTTCTACGAGAAGCTCCTCGGCCTGAAGGTCGTTGTGGAGCTCGAGTTCTCGCCCGGCACTTGGTGGATCGAGTACGACGTGGCCGGGGTCGCGCTCGCGGTCACGAACGCCTTTCCCCCGTCCGGGAGCGGGGCGGTCGGCGTGGCCCTCGAGGTCGCGGACCTTGGCGAGACGCTGGCCGCGGTGAAGGCGGCGGGGATCGCGCTGACCATCGAACCCCAGGAGTTCCCGCCCTGCAACATGTTCGGCATCAACTCGCCGGACGGTCATCCCATCATCTTCCACAAGCGCAAAGCCTGATCCCCATGGCCATACTCATCACTCCAGAGACCAAAATTCTCATCCAGGGCATCACCGGCGACTTCGGCGGCCGCCACGCCGGGCTTTCCCTCGACTACGGCACGAAGGTCGTCGCCGGTGTCACCCCGGGAAAGGGCGGGCAGGTCTTCGAGCACGGCGCCTACCGGGTGCCGATCTTCAACTCGGTCGCCGACGCCTCGCGCGCGACCGGCGCGATGGTCTCCGCGATCTTCGTCCCGCCGCCGTTCGCGGCCGACGCGGTCCTCGAGTGCGTCGACGCCGGCCTCGACCTGGCGGTCGCGATCACCGAGGGCATCCCGATCAAGGACATGGTGCGCGTGAAGCGCGCGATGGCCGGCGGGAAGACGCGCCTGCTGGGCCCCAACTGCCCGGGGATCGTGGCGCCGGGGGCGGGCGAGAAGTCATTCGGCGGGTGCCGCATCGGGATCGCGCCGGGCTACATCCACAAGAAGGGCAGGGTCGGCGTCGTCTCGCGCTCGGGCACCCTCACCTACGAGGCCGTCTACCAGCTGACGGTGCGCGGCATCGGCCAGAGCACGAGCGTCGGGATCGGCGGGGACCCAGTCAACGGGACCACCCACCTGGACGTGATCCGGATGTTCAACGACGACCCCGAGACCGTCGGGATCATCATGATCGGGGAGATCGGCGGCAACGCGGAGGCCGAGGCCGCGCGCTGGATAAAGGCCAACTGCCGCAAGCCCGTCGCCGGCTTCATCGCGGGTGCGACGGCCCCGGCGGGGCGGCGCATGGGCCACGCCGGCGCCATCGTCGGCGGCGCGGCGGACACCGCGGCCGCCAAGATCGCGATCCTCAAGGAATGCGGGATCGAGGTCGCCGTGACGCCGTCGGACATGGCCGAGGCCCTCATCCGGGCCGCGAAGGCAAAGGGCGTCGCGCTCAGCTAGGCACCGTCCCGGGGCGGGAGCCGGTGCTCGAGGAGCTTCGCGTGCTTGTAGAACGAGTTCTCGAAGCGAAGGACGGCGATTACCAGGCCCGGCCCGCCGTCCAGGAACCCGAGCTGAAGGACGTAGGCCTTGAAGAAGGCCCATGAGGCCCGGAAGTACGCCCGGCCATAGCCCGCGCGGGCCCCGAGGCGCTCCTGCTTGGCGACCCCGAGCGTCGTGTAGCGGTCCATCTTGGCGATCGCCTCGGACAGCGTCCTGTAGGGAATCTGGACGATCGGGCTCCTCATCCGCCCAAGGCGGCCGTCGAGTTCCCAGCCCTCGTGCACCTCGTCCGACGCGGAATATGTCATGCGGCCCCGCCTGAACAGCTGGGGCTGGCGGTAATCCGGGAACCACCCGCTGTGGCGGATCTCCCGGCCGAGGAGGACGTTCCTGCGGGGCACGAGGTAGGCGTCGGCCGAGGCCGGGTCGGCGACGATCCTCAGGATCTCGACCCTCGCCTCGGGCGTGCAGCGCTCGTCGGCATCGAGGCTGAAGATCCAGGGCTGCGTCGTGTGCAGGATCCCGGCCTGGCGCAGCTCGCCAAACCTCCTGAACTCCACCTGGACGACCCGGGCGCCGCGACCTGTGGCGATCTCGACGGTCCTGTCCGTGCTGAACGAGTCGATCACGACGACCTCGGCGGCCCACGAGACGCTCTCGAGGGCTGGGCCGATCTTATGCTCCTCGTTCCTCGAGAGGATGAAGACGGATACCGGGGGTGGGGACGCCATGGCGGGGCAGGCTCAGATCTTTCCGACGCCGGAGCGAGCGATTTGATACAGGTAGCCGCAGCAGCGCCAGCCCCGAACGAGCGCCCGCTTGGCCCGTCCGCGGCTGAAGACGACGAAGCAGGCCGCGCAAAGGACGAGAAACCCGGCCAGCTTGAAGGCGCTGGCGACGGCGCGGGACCCGAGGAACGGCAGGGGCGAGCGGCGCGACTCGCGCAGGACGCGCACGCGGTCGACCACGCGGGAGCGGGCGGAGTCGAACGCGTGCCGCAGGGCGTAGTGCAGAGTGAGCCTGCCGGCCGGGATCTGGTGGAGGACCCTCGCCCCGGGCGCGAACCACGCCTCGAGGCCGCCGGCGCGCACCCGCCGGATCATCTCGCTGTCCCCGCCGCCAAAGAGCGCGGTGCCCTTGCGGTCCAGGTGCGTGTCGAACCTGCCGAAGCGCTCGAACACCCACCGCGGGAAGGCAAAGTTGGCGCCCATCGGGGACTGGCCCGGCGGCAGCGGGCCCGGGTCCTTGCGGAACCTGAGGGGCCTGTGGGTGCCCTTGAGCCAATCGGGGATGCCGTCGGGAAAGATCGGGACCACCTCTCCTCCGACCACGCCCACCGGGGGGGGCGGCTGCCCCGAGAACGGGGCGACGAGCTGTGCAAGCCAGTCGGGCTCCATGAGGATGTCGTCGTCGACGAGGGCGATCACGTCGCCCTTGGCCTCGTCGATCGCGCGGTTGCGGCCGTGGTCAAGGCCTGCGCGCTCCTCGAGGATCCAGCGCGGCGACGGCATGGCGGCAAGGAAGGACGCCACGACGTCCCGAGTGTCGTCCGTCGAGTTGTTGTCGATCACCAGGAGCTCCCAACAGCCGGCCGGATAGTCCTGGCGCACGAGCCCGGCAAGGGTCTCCCTGAGAAAACGGGAGCGGTTGAAGGTGATGACGGCGACTGTGACCCGGAGCGTGGGCATCTATGGTTCGGCGTTAATGCGTATGATTTCAAACTGATAACCAACGAGTTGCAATAAACCAAGCCTTAATCGGAAAAAAACTCTGGACGGACGGGCCGCGACTTTCATGATTCCCGGCGCATCAGGAACGAACCGGCCCTCAAAAAGCCGGTTCTGCCAACCGGGCCGGGAGCGGCCACGGTGGAACGGGCGAAAGCCCGGATGTGCGGGGCCCAAAAGGCCCCGAACCAAAACGCTCCCGAAAGCGATGACCGACCTGATGCCCAGGTCGGTCTTTTGCTTTCAGCCCTGCTGCGCGATCCGATCCACCACGAACATCACGCATCATGACAAGCCACGCCGAACACGCCGGGATCCGCATTGCCGCGGACAACCCCAACCACCACCTCTGGAACAACCACGGGACATGGTTCCTGCACTACACCGTGCATCCGACCGCGTTCACGAAGGAGCGCATCCGCCGCTCGCTCGGGACCAAGGACCTGGGCATCGCGCGCTCACGGCGCGACGCGTTCTTCGCCCACATCGCGGGCAAGCAGGCGGCCGCCTAGCCGTGCTCAGCAGGCGACGGGCGCCGCGGGCTGCCCGAAGGCGACCATGACCTCCGACCCGACCGAGTCGGCGAGGAGCCGGCCCCTCGCCTCGAGGCGTACCTGGGAGCCGTCGCGCGCGGCGAGGCCCTCGGCTGCGAGCCTGTCGATGAGCGCCTCCACCCTCGCCCACGGGGCCTCCGGGCTCCGGGCGCGCAGGGGCCCCAGGTCCACCCCCGCGTTCATCCTGAGCCCGAACACCAGGGCGTCCTCGGCGAGAAGCGCCGCCGAGAGCGCCGTCCGGTCCTCGGTCATCCGCTCGCCCCGGCCGACCCGCTCGGCCCACTTGGGAAGATCCGCGACATTGGCCCCCCGCCACCCGCCCATCTGCGACGCGGCCGACGGCCCGAGGCCGGCCCACTCGCCCATCCTCCAGGTGTTCAGGTTGTGGACGCAGGCGTGCCCCGGGCGGGCAAAGTTCGAGATCTCGTACTTCGCGTAGCCCGCGGCGCCCAGCCTCTCCCAGGTGCGCTCGTACATCCGCGCCTCGTTCTCCGCGTCGAGGCGCACCCGGCCCTGCGACAGCTTCACCCAGAGGGCGGTGTCCTCCTCGAAGGTCAGGCAGTACGTCGAGATGTGGTCGGGGGCGAGCGCCACCGCCTCGTCGATGTCGGCCTCCCACTCGGCGGCGGTCTGCCCCGGCAGGGCGAACATGAGGTCCAGGTTCACGCTTGCGAAGCCGGCGGCGCGGACACGCTCATAGGCGCGGTGCACCCGCTCCCGGGTGTGGGCCCTGCCCAGAGCCGCGAGGAGCGCCGGCCTGAAGCTCTGGACCCCGAGCGAGACCCGGGTCACGCCCGCCGACCGGAGCACCGCGAGCCGCTCCCGGGTCACCGAGGAGGGCGCAAGCTCGACCGTCCATTCCCCTGGTGAAGCCCCCCCGGGGATGCCGTGGACGACCTCCGCCACGCGCCCCAGGTCGGCGGGCGAGAGCAGGCCCGGGGTTCCCCCTCCCCAGAAGACGGTCGACAGGGGCCTGTCCCAGCCGATAAGCGCGGCCTCCGCCGACAGGCGATTGACGAAACACCTCACGGATTCGGCGGTCGGACTGACCTGATAGAAGGCGCAGAAGTCGCAGGTGGAGGCGCAGAACGGCACGTGGACGTACAGTCCGAGCGGTTCGGGGCGCTCAGCTTTGGCTTGCTCCTCTGCGGCGACCGCGCTCATTAATATTAACCAAATGGACCTCAAACGAATTTCCTTCGCGAGACAAATCCTGCCCGCCTCAAGTGCGGCACTCGCCACGATGCTGCTGTGCGGCTGCGCAACGATGAGCCTGACGAACCTCACGCCGCCGTCCCTGCCGGAGAATCCGTCCGGAATCTACACGTTCACGCTGCGCGTTACACCCCAGTCGGCCACCGTCGTGCCGGACAGCATCGCCCCCCACATCGTCGTGGGCGCCGAGAGCCGCGACATGAAGAAGAGCGACACGATCCCCGGCATCTACGAGTTCGACTACAAGCTGCCGCCCGGCCAGGACGCGATCGGCTACTATTTCCTCGTGAACTACTCGACCGAGGGCAACGGCATGTCCGCGGCCCGTGAGGCCTACACCGGGGTGGCCCGGGCGAGCATCGTCCGGCGTTACGTCCTCTCCCTCGAGGTCAACCGCGGCCCCGTGGGCGCGAGGATCGGCGTCCTCGGCCGCGGCTTCACGCCGCAGGACCTGATCGGCTTCGACGGCACGGCCGTGCGCACGGTCTACGAGTCCCCCACCTCGCTCGGGTTCTTCGTCCCCGCGCTCGCCCCCGGCAGGACCTACAAGGTCACGCTGTCGAGCGCCGCAGGCAACTCCGTGGTCGGCACATTCCGGATAGACTCAAGCGAGGTCACGGCGGAGCCGGCCGCCCTCACGCTCGTCCCGGGCCAGAAGCAGACCCTCACCTTCACAATCTCGCACCCGGCGCCCGCAGGCGGGCTCCTTCTGGACGTCACCACCGATGTTCCCGAAAGCGTGATCATGCCGGAGGTGATCGTGCCGGAGGGACAGACGACGGCCTCGGTGACGGTTGAGGGCGGCAAGCCCGGCGCCGGCAGCCTGTTCCTGAAGGGCTACGGCAGCGGCGAGGTGAGCGTCCCGGTGACGGTTGCGCCGGGGAAATAGGCCCCGGGCAGGCAGGCGGCGCCCCCGCCAAAGATAGGTTGAAAAGCGGGGGGTGCGCACCAATCTTGGAGACCGTGGAATCCAAGGACGTGAAGCTTTCTTTCGAAACGGCCCTCACCAAGCTGGAGACGATCGTCGAGTCCATGGAATCGGGAGAGGTGCCGCTGGCCGACCTCCTTGCTAAGTTTGAGGAGGGGAACAAGTTGCTAAAGCACTGCGAAGCCCGTCTTAAGGAGGCGGAGCTCAAGATCGAACAGCTGAAGAAGGAAAGGGACGGCGTGGCGTTCACCAAGTTTGAGACGGAGCGCCCGGGCGAATGAAGGACGCCCAACCCCGACTCCTGGACGCCATCCGGGGACCGGCCGACGTGAAGGCCCTGGCCCCGGCCGACCTTCCGCGCCTCGCCCAGGAGATCCGGGACGAGATCATCTCGGTCACCGCCACGCAGGGGGGCCATGTCGGGCCGAACCTCGGGGTCGTCGAGCTCACGATTGCGCTGCACCGCGTGTTCGACACTCCCCGCGACTCGTTCGTGTTCGACGTCGCCCACCAGGGGTACGTCCACAAGCTCCTGACTGGCCGGGGCGGGGACTTCTTCCGCAAGCTGCGCCGAAGCGGCGGCGCAAGCGGCTTCCTCTACCGCCCCGAGAGCCCCCACGACGCGTTCGGCGCGGGGCACGCCGGGACGGCGCTCAGCGCCGCGCTCGGCATGGCCACTGCGCGCGACCTGAAGGGGACGGGCGAGCACGTGGTCGCGGTCTGCGGCGACGCCGCGTTCACGTGCGGCATCACGCTCGAGGCGCTCAACAACGTCGTCACGTCGACCAAGCGCCTCATCGTCGTCCTCAACGACAACCAGTGGTCCATCGCCCGCAACGTGGGCGCCATGGCGAAGTACCTCAACCGGCTGAGCACCAGCACGACCTACAACCGGATCCACCACGACCTCGAGAAGTTCTTCACGGGGCTGCCCCACGGCCACGAGATGAACCAGCTCTGGGTCAAGTGGAAGCGCGAGACCAAGGACTTCTTCGTGAATTCGAGCCTGTTCGAGAAGTTCGGGCTCCGCTACATCGGCCCCATCGACGGCCACAACCTGGAGGAACTCCAGAAGAACCTCGAGTTCGCCAAGCAGAGCGACGTCCCGGTCCTGATCCACGTGATGACGATGAAGGGGAAGGGCCTGGATGCGGCCCTCAACTCGCCCGAAAAGTTCCACGGCGTGGGGGGCTTCGACCCCGTCACGGGCGACCCCGTGGCGCCAAAGCCGGGCACCCCGCCCGCCTACCAGGACGTGTTCGGCCAGGCGCTCGCGCGCTTGGCGAAGGAGGACCCGCGCGTCGTGGGCATCACGGCGGCGATGCCGAGCGGCACCGGGCTCTCGAAGCTCGCGGCCGAGGTGCCGCGCCAGTTCTTCGATGTCGGCATCGCCGAGGAGCACGCCGTCCTCTTCGCGGCCGGCATGGCGGCAAAGGGCATGCGCCCCGTGTGCGCCATTTACTCGACCTTCCTTCAGCGCGCCTACGACCAGATCATCCACGACGTCGCGCTCCAGAACCTGCCGGTCACCTTCTGCATGGACCGGGCGGGCCTCTCGCCGAACGACGGGCCCACGCACCATGGACTCTTTGACATCGCCTACCTGCGGTGCATCCCGAACGTCACGCTGATGCAACCCAAGGACGAGGACGAGCTGGCCGACATGCTGCAGACGGCCGTCGAGCTGGGATCCCCGGCGTTCATCCGCTACCCGCGCGGCCCGGGGGCCGGCGTCCGGGTGAAGGACCGCCCGGAGCGCCTCGAGGTCGGGCACGCCGAGGTGCTGAGGGAGGGCTCGAACATCGTCCTCTGGGCCATCGGGCCGATGGTGCGCGACGCCCTCCAGATCGCGCAGAGGCTGCGGACGGAGGAGAACCTTTCGGTCGGCGTCGTGAACGCGCGGTTCATCCGGCCGCTCGACCGGACGCTCCTGCTCAGCCAGGCGACGGTCGTGCCGCTGATCGTGACGATGGAGGACCACGCGCTGACGGGGGGCTTTGGGAGCGCGGTCCTCGAGGCCCTCCAGGAGGCGGACTGTCCGGCCTGCGTCGAGCGGATCGGCTGGCCCGACAAGTTCGTCGAGCACGGTTCGGGGGTCGAATCGCTGCGTGCCGCCTACGGACTCTCGCCGGACGACCTGTACCGGCGCGTGCTCGAACGCTGGAAGCGCCTGAGCGCCGAGCGGGTCGAGGCCGGAGCCTGAGCGGGGGCCCGTCACGCCCCGGAGGCGACGGCCCTGACGAAGGCCTCCCTGGCCTCGATGTGGGGATTGTGGCCGGAGCCCGCGATCACCTCGATCCGGGCCGAGGGAAAATGCGCGAGGATCGCCGGGCGGTCCTCCGGCTGCACGTAGGCCGACTTGCCCCCGGAGATGAAGAGCGCGGGGCCGCCGAAGCGGTCCCCCGGCGCGAGCGGGTCGCGCTCCAGCTCAGGGAGCGCCGCGGTGATCGCCGGCAGGTTGATCTGCCACCTAAAGCCCCCCTCCGGGGTCCTCTCGAGGTTCGTGGCCAAGAACTTCCTCATGGACCATCCCAGGACCCGGGCCCCAAACCGCGTCTCCGCCTCGGCCCTCGACTTGAGGTTCCCCAGGTCGAGCTCGTTCATCGCCTCGAACTCCAACCTGTGGGCGGGCCAGTCATAGTCCTTCGGGGCCACGTCCACCGCAATCAGCCGGCTCACCCGGCCGGGGTGCCTGCAGGCGAGGAGCATCGCCACCTTCCCTCCCATGCTGTGCCCGAGGAGCTCCGCCCGGTCGACCCCGTGGGCGTCAAGCCACGCCACCACGTCGGCCGCCATCGCTGCGTACCCCATCCGGTCGGCATGGGGCGACATCCCGTGGTTGCGCAGGTCGAGCGCGTAGACCCTCCGGGACGCGGCTAGGGCGCGCCCGGCCGTCTGCCAGTTGCGCGAGGAGCCCAGCATCCCGTGCAGGAGCACGAACGGCGGGGCGCCCTCGCCCCCGAGGTCCCTGTGGGCAAGCGCGACGACGGCGGTGTCGGAACGGGAGGCCATGGCGGATCAGCCCCCACTGTGCCCGCGGCCCGCGTCGCTCCAACATTGAATTCTGCAAATTTGGGGGTTCGAATGGCGTCCGATGGCCGAACCCCAGAAACTCACCCCGATGATGCAGCAGTACTTCGAGGTGAAGCGCGGGCTGCCGAGGGACACGCTCCTGCTCTTCCGCCTGGGCGACTTCTACGAGCTCTTCTTTGACGACGCGCTCGTGGCCTCGCGGCTCCTGGGCCTTGCGCTCACCAAACGCCAGGAGCATCCGATGGCCGGGCTGCCCCATCACGCCGCCGAGGCCTACATCGGCAAGCTCCTGGCCGCGGGCAAGAAGGTCGCGATCTGCGACCAGGACGAGCCGGCCCAGCCGGGGCGCCTCGTCCGCAGGAAGCTCACCCGCATCCTGAGCCCCGGCACCACGCTCTCCGCAAGCCAGCTGGAGGCGGCGCGCAACCGCTACCTCTGCGCCGTGGCCCTGGACAAGCGGGGCCTCCACGCCGCGTGGATCGAGCTGTCGACCGGCGAGTTCAAGGTGGCGACGGCGCCGCGGATCGGGGACCTGCTGCCGCTTCTCGCGTCGCTCGACCCGGCCGAGCTCCTCGCCCCGGAGGGCGAGGTCGAGCGCTGGAGGGTGGCGCCGCACGAAGAGGCCCCGGTCCACGCCCTGCACGCGTTCGCCGCGGGCCGGACCTTGACCGAGCTCCCGGCGTACCGCTTCGAGACGGCCGCGGGCGCGCTCGCCGTCGCGCAGGCGATCGGCGTCCTCAACCTCCAGGGCTTCGGCCTTGAGAGCGACCATCCCGCGCTGGGGCCGGCGGGTGCGCTCGTCGGCTACGCGACCGACAACCTGTGCGCGCGCCCCGAGAACCTGCGCGGCCTCCAGGAGTACCGCAGCGCCCGGACCCTCCTCTTGGACCCGGCCACGCTGCGCAACTTGGAGATCTTCTCCTCCGTCCGCGGCGGCCGGCAGGGCTCGCTCCTCGCCACGATGGACCGGACCTCGACGGCCGCAGGCGCGAGGCTCCTCGAGCGCTGGCTCGCGGCGCCCGGCCTCGACCTGGAGGAGGTGCGCCGGCGCCACGCCCTCGTGGGCGAGTTCATCGCGCAGCCCGCCCGCCTGGCCGGCCTCTGCGAGTTCCTGCGGGGGGTCCGGGACATCCCGCGCATCCTAGGAAGGCTGCAGAACCGCCTGCGCAACCCCCGCGAGCTGTGCGGGGTGCGCGACACGCTCTCCCGCGTCCCGCAGATCTCCGCGGAACTGCGCGCTATCGGGCCGAACGCCGACGGCGTTCGCGGGCGCATCCACGAGCTTCCTGGGCTGCGGGACCTCCTCGCGGCCGCCCTCGCCGACGAACCGCCGGCGGACGTCTCCGAGGGCAACTTCGTCAGGGAGGGCTACGACCCGCAGCTCGACCGGATGCGCGCGCTCATGAGCGGCAACAAGGCGTGGCTTGCGGACCTCGAGCGCGGCGAGCAGGAGCGCACCGGGATCCGGAGCCTGAAGGTCCGGTACACGAATAATTTCGGCTACTACATCGAGATCACCAAGGCCAACCTCCACCTCGTCCCGCCCGACTACGTGCGCCGGCAGACGACCGTGGGGGGCGAGCGCTACGTGACCGACGCGCTCAGGCAGAAGGAGCGCGAGATCCTCCACGCCGAGGACAACGCGCTGCTGCGCGAGAAGGAGATCCTCGATGCGCTGATCGCGGCCGTGCTCGCCGAGTCGCAGACGCTGTCGCAGACCGCCGACGCGCTGGCCGAGATCGACGTGCTCGCGGGCTGGGCCGCGATCGCGAGGGACTGGGGCTACTGCCGCCCCGAGATCGACGGGGGCGACGCCCTCGAGATCACGGACGGGCGCCACCCCGTGGTCGAGCAGGGCTTCCGCCAGGAGGGCGCCGGCGGGGCCTCCCCGTCCTTCGTCCCGAACGACACCGCGCTCGCGTGCGACGACGCCCAGATCGCCCTCATCACCGGACCGAACATGGCGGGCAAGTCGACCTACATCCGCCAGGTCGCGCTTATCGTCCTCATGGCGCAGGTCGGCTCCTGGGTCCCCGCCAAGTCGTGCCGGTTCGGGGTCGTCGACAGGATATTCTCGAGGGTCGGCGCGAGCGACGACCTGGCGAGGGGCAACTCGACGTTCATGGTCGAGATGAACGAAACGGCCAACATCCTGAACAACGCCACGGACCGCTCGCTCATCATCCTCGACGAGATCGGCCGCGGGACCTCGACCTACGACGGGCTCAGCATCGCGTGGGCGGTGGTCGAGCACCTCCACCGCGACCCCGTCCGCGGCCCCCGCACCCTCTTCGCCACGCACTACCAGGAGCTGACGCAGCTCGACAAGCACCTGCCACGGCTGCGCAACCTCTCGGTCGCCGTGAAGGAGTGGAACGACGACATCGTCTTTGTGAGGCGGGTCGTGCCCGGCGCGGCGGACCGCAGCTACGGCATCCAGGTCGCGAGGCTGGCCGGACTGCCCCCGGCCGTCATCGAACGGGCGAAGGCGATCCTGACCCGGCTCGAGGGGGATGATTCGACCGTCTCGCTCCCGGCCCCGCAGGCGCGCCCGAAGAAGAAGATCACTGTGGCGCCGGCCGACACGAGCCAGCTCGACCTGCTCTAGGTCCCGGGCCAGGCGGCCCGACGCGCGGGATGGGGGGCCAACGCCCATCCCGAAGGAAGGCCCGCTCCGGGGAGATTACCGGGCAGATGCGACTCTCCAATCGGCGCCCGGCGCCGATTCCCCCACCGGCCGCCCTCAGCACACCTGGCGGAAGCCGAGGCCCATGAGCGCCGCAGCCTTCCTGAGCGGCGGCGCCCAGCCGCCCTGATTCGCTGCAGGGGCGCCAGCCGCGGCGGGGCAATCTCCATGGGGTGGTCATGCGGAGCATCCGCAATAGCACATGCCCTTGTCGGGGGATTCCAGGACGAAAGGCAGGGAGCGGCGTGACCCTCCCCTGCCCCGATCAGGGCCTTCGCGCGTCGCTCCTCAGGCCCTTCCTTGAAAAAAGGGCGCGCCAGCGGGCGCCGATCGGCTTCTTCACTCTCGCGACGGCCAGGAAGCCGATCGGATTTGAATCGGGAAACGCCTCGACCACCTGGAGGACGTCGATTCGCCCGTTCCACACCCCCGCGCGGTTCCCGATGCGAATCAGCTCGAGGAGGCTCGCGCTCTCGAATGTGTGGAAATGGATGTTGATCTCGAACCCGGCCTTGGCGCTGGCGTGGTAGGTTGAGGCCAGCTCCTGTCGCGCCTCGCGCTCCCGCTCCGGCGGCGTCGAGGGGGAGAAGATCGACCAGTCGATGCCGAACGTAAAGTCATCGATATGGGTCCCGTCCGACTGCGTGACCCGGTTGTTGTAGTCGTCAAGCATGTGATTCGGGTCGGTCAGGGGGCGCGCCCGGTCAAAGGTCCTGCGCCGGTCGGGAACCACCATGTAGAGGATCCCGCCGTGCCTCGTGACCCGGAACCATTCCGCAAGCGCCAGGAGCGGGTTCGCCACGTGCTCCAGGACGTGCGACGTGGCCACGAACGGCACCGAGGAATCAAAGAAGGGCAGCTCGCACGCGTCGCCGTAGTAGTCCGCCAGGGTCGGCTCCCCGGCGTAGTTGGAAAACCGGTCCAGGTACACCGGCTTGATCCCGGGTATCGGCGTCTTGAACGCCCCGATCTCGATTCCGGGACCCGAAAGGTACCGCTTGACCAGGTCGGAATGTTCCATGGCGCCGTCGGATGCCCTAGTGTCCCACGGGAGGCTTGCCCGAGTCCGACATAGCAGGATCCGGCGGCCGGACAGCCCCTTCGGGGCACACCTCGTCGAGGAAACCCTCGTCCCAGGCGATGGCCGTGAACCCGCTGTTGACTCTGGGGTCGGTGCAGCCGGCGTACAGGTGCTTCAGGCCCCACGCAAAGATGCGATGGGAGGGTTGGCCGGGCATTCCGATCTTCGGCGCGAGCAGGTTCCACTCCCGGATCCTCTCCTCGCCCGAATCGGGGCGGCGCGAGAACCAAAGGCCGATTGCCTCGTCCGATCCCTCGCGCTCGATGGCGGGTAGGATCTCCTCCTTCGTCAGCTTGAAATGCGCGAAGAACACGCCGTCGATCCCCATCGGGCTGCAGAACGCGCCCTGGAAATCGGCCGGCAGCGTCCCGTCAGAATGGCGGCGCGCCTTGTCGATGAAGCGCGCCAGCCACATGCAGCCGGCAAGCTTCTCGTCGGGTCGTCTAAGCGACCGCACGGTGACGAAGGGACCAGATCTGCTTCGCCTGGGCCACCGTCTCGGCGAGCACGGCGGGCGTCAGCGCCTGCTTGGGATCGTCGCCGATCCCGTGGCTCGGCTCCACGTGCGCCTCGATCAACAGGCCGTCCGCACCGTACGCGACCGCGGCGAGCGCGCAGGCGGGCACGTAGGACGCCCTGCCCACCGAATGCGACGGGTCGACCACCACGGGCGCCCAGGTCTTCTCCTTGAGCAGGGGCGTGATGCTCTCGTCCGGCTGGTTGCGGTATCCGTCCAGCGCCGGAGCCGTGCCCCTCGGGCAGAGGACGATGTTCGGGTTGCCGAAGGCCGCGACGTACTCCGCAGCGGAGATGAACTCGCTCAGGGAGCCCATGTGCAGGCTGCGCTTGAGAAGGACGATCGTTCCGCGCTTCGCGACGGCGCGGCCTATCGAGCGCAGGAGCGAGTAGTTGAGCGCGTTGCGGGCCCCGACCTGGAGCATCTGGACGCCGGCCCCGAGCGCGACCTTGAGCTGCTCCTCGTCCATCACCTCCGTGTCGACCGGCAGTCCGGTGATGCGCGAGGCCTCCATCAGGATCTCGATCGACTTGCTGTCGCCCTGGAAGGTGTAGGGATTGGTCCGGGGCTTCCAGACGCCGCCGCGCAGGACATGGGCGCCCGCCTCCTTCACCGCCGCCGCGGTCTCCAGGAAGTAATTGGGATTCTTAGGGTCGATGGTGCACTGGCCGGCAATGACCACCAGCTCCTCGCCAAGCGTCACCCCTCCGATCGTGATCCGGTGGCTCGCGAGGTCCGACCTGCGGTCCATCAGCTTGAAGGGGGACTGGATCCGGTCGATCCGCTCGACGTAGTCGAGCCCCTCCAGGCGGTTGATCATCAACTCATCCCGCTCGTCGCCCACAATCGCATAGATCGTCCGGACGGCTCCCACGATGGGCTGGATCGAGCACCCAAACTCGCTGACGATCGTGGTGACTTCCGCAATCTGTTCGGGAGTGAGGCGGTTGGACTTGGGCAGGATCATGGAGGGATTGGCGCGCGAACGGGAGCGTCGACCCTGCCAAAAACGGGCCTAGCCGTCCATGAAGATCTCAACCGATGATCCCAAACTCGGGAGGAAGGGGCGCGGTGGCCGAGAACTCAAATTCCTTGCCCCCGAAGTCGTACTTGAAGGCGATGGCGAGAGAGTGGAGAAACATCCGCTTCGGCCTGCCCCCCCTGGCGAACTCGCGGTTGGCCGCGAAATCGCCGTAGGTCCTGTCGCCGACGATCGGGAGCCCCCGCTTGGCGCACTGGACCCTGAGCTGGTGGCTGCGGCCGGTCCGGGGCTCGAGCCGCACCAGAGACAGGCGCACCGGATCCGAACCGCAGCGCACCAGCGTCATCACGCATTCGGCGTGGAGATTGCCCCCGCCCGCCGCGGCCCGGATCTGCCCCCCCAGCTTCCTCACGTTGAGCACATCCTTCCAGGTCTCCGTGGTGTGCCTCGGCTTGCCGAACAGGAGCGCCTGGTAGGTCTTTCGCACCAGCCTGCGCTGGAACTGCGCGCGAACCTCGTGGGCGAGCGCCCCGTCCGTCGCCGCCAGGATGAGCCCCGATGTCGCCGAATCCAGGCGGTTGACGAGCCAGAGCCTGCTCACGGCGCCCTTTGCGTCGGACCATTCGAAGCGCTCCTCCCTTTCGTCGTACCGGGCCCGGATCAGGGAGCGGCTCTCGTCGCCGGGGCCGTTCGGATGGGAGAGCACCCCTTCCGGCTTGTCCAGCGCGACCAGGCCATTCGCATCGAAACCCGCCGTCCTGACCCCGGGGCCGAAGGGGATGTCGGACCGGAAGGCTTCGCCCGGTGATTTCATTCGTAGTAGAATCTGAACGTCAGCTCCTGGGAATTGCCGAGGACGGCGATCATGTCGTCGGTCCAATCGCCGTAGGGCGCGGTCATGGTGATGGCTGAGATGCAGCTCTGCTTGCCCTGCTCGCTCGAGGTGCTTTCCACGTCGATGATCTCGGTGATCTTGCCCTTGGAGTCCATCGTGAACTTGACCGTGACGTAGGTTCCCGCCGGGGGCTCCGTCCGGCTGTCGAGGAGGATTCGGTCCCACTGTATCTGTATGGCTTCCATCATCTTGTGAAGATACGCACCGTAGCTGCTCCACTTGGCGCTGTAGGCGACGGGGCCGATGTTGCTCGTCCCAAAGTTGTTCTCCTCAAAGACCGCGGGCCGCGTGTGCTCCTGCTCCAGGACCGGCCGGGCCCTGGGCTTCTTCGGGTCTACGGAGGGCTCCATGCTGTTGGCGCCCTCAACGATCGGGGCGTTCTTCGCCCCGTCCACCTTGTCGGGCATGGGCTTCGCGACGTCGGGCACCTTCCCCATGTTGCTGCCGATGCCGTCGTTGCCCTCCTTCAGCTTCTCGAATCCCGCGAGCGGATCCTGCGCCTGCTTCGGCGCGGTCATGGTCTTTGACGGCGTCGCCACGCTCGGGACGACCGGCACGGATTCCATGGGCTTTGTCAGCTGTCCGCTCACGGTCTGGTTGGACTCGATGTCCTTCTTGCCCTCGAGCTTCGGCTTGTCGTTGTGCTGGTCGAGCTGGGGCTTCTCCTGGGCGAGCACCTGGTTCTTGGAGCTGAAGTTGTTCGTCTTGTCGGGGACAATGTCCGGGGCGTTTGGATTCGCCTCGACGTACTTGTTCGGCGGCGGGGGCTTGGGCAGCGGGATGAAGGCGTCGGGGGCGATCTCGATGTTGAACTGGCGGGCGGCCAGCTTGTCCTTCGCCGAAGCATGGACCTCGTCGGTGCGCAGCAGGTACGGGGCGAACGCGAAGAGAAAAAGGTGGACGAGCAGGACGGCCGCGATCCCGACCAGCACCGAGCGGTTGTCCGGATCTCGCCAGAAGCGCATGGCGGCGCTCCTAAGCGAGGAGCCGGGGGAGGGTGCGGTGAGGGAATGCGTCATCAGGCGGATTCGGAAGGAGGTAAGAGTGAACCCAGTAGGACGCCCCTGGTCAAAATTTGTTTCGTGGCTTCCATCGGCAGGCCCATGATGTTCGTGAACGAGCCGCGGTAGCCGGCGATGATCAGCTCGGTCTGCTCCTGGATCGAATAGGCGCCCGCCTTGTCGAGCGTGTTGACTAGGCGCAGGTAGTCCTCGATCACCGCATCCCCGAAGGGCTTGAACACGACCTGGCTTGCGACGCCCTCGTCGACCTTGAGCCCCGCCGACCGCCGCCTCACGGCGACGCCGGTGAAGACGATGTGCTCGCGGCCCGACAGCCTGCGGAGCATGGAGCGGGACTCGTCAAGGTCGCGCGGCTTGTTGATCGCAAGGCCGTCCAGGAACACCGTCGTATCCGCGCCCAGGACAATCGCATCCGGATGGCGCACGGCGACCCAGTCGGCCTTGAGCGCCGCGTTGTGCGCGACCATGGCGCGGGGATCCGTCGAGGGATCCTCATGTTCGGTCACCTCCGCCACGACGACGTCGAAGGGCACGCCGAGCTGGGCGAGCAGCTCGCGGCGCCTGGGGGAGGCTGATGCAAGTATGAGGCGGCAGGGTCGGGTCACGGTCGGAGGCATAGCAGGCTGTCGAATATGTTGAAAGAAATGCCATTGGCGTCCATGGTAACCCCTTACATCCAAACGAATGCGTCTGGGACTTGCACAGATCAATACGACGGTCGGCGACATCGCGGGCAACCGCCGGCGCATCCTCGACGCCTACAAGATCCTCGTGGGCCGCGGCGCCGAGCTGGTCGTCTTCCCGGAGCTCGTGACGTGCGGCTATCCGCCGCGCGATCTCTTGTTCAAGCGCCGCTTTGTTCCGGACGTTGAGGAGTCTCTGGCGGTCCTGGCCGCCGCCATCGGGGAGGTTCCCGCGCTCGTCGGGACCGTCGAGTCGAACCTGAGCGGGACGGGACGGTCGTTCTTCAACAGTGCCGCGTTCTGCCACCGGGGACGTGTCGCCGGGTTCGCGCGCAAGTGCCTGCTGCCAACGTACGACGTCTTCGACGAGGACCGCTACTTCGAGCCCGCGGCCCAGACCACCGTCATCACCCACGCCGGCGCGAGGATTGGCGTCACGATTTGCGAGGACATCTGGACCCACCCCATGATCAGCACCCGGCGCCTGTACAACGGGCTGGATCCGGTGAGGCAGCTGGCGTCGCAGAAGTGCGACCTCATGGTCAACCTGTCGGCCAGCCCCTGGAATCACGGCAAGGCGGGCGTCCGCCAGACGCTGGTGACGGACGCGGCGCGCGCCCTCGGGTGCCCGGTCGCGTACGTAAACGCGGTCGGGGGCAACGACGAGCTGATCTTCGACGGCCGGTCGCTCGTGAGCGATCCGTCCGGCCGCGTCGTGACCGGAATGGCGGCGTTCGCCGAGGACCTTGCGGTGGCCGAGACGGCGCCGGGGCACGCCCCGGGCGCGCTCGCGCCGAGCTTCGAGCAGTCCGAGATGGCCGACATCCTCTCGGGCCTCACGCTCGGGCTTCGGGACTATGCCCAGAAGGTGGGCTTCCGCACCGCGCTGGTCGCGCTCTCGGGCGGAATCGACTCGGCCGTCGTCGGCACGATCGCGGCGGCCGCGTTCGGGCCCCAGAACGTGATCGGCGTCTCGCTGCCCTCGGAAATCTCGTCCCAGCATTCGCGCGACGACGCGCGGCTGCTCGCCGCGAACCTCGGGATCCGGCTTGAGACGATCGGCATCGCGGACGTCGTCGCCTCCTGCGATGCCGCGCTCGCCCCGATCTTCGCGGGCAAGCCCCGCGACGTCACGGAGGAGAACATCCAGGCCCGCGTCCGGGGTGTCCTCATGATGGCGATGTCGAACAAATTCGGGTCGCTCCTCCTGACGACGGGCAACAAGAGCGAGATGGCGGTCGGCTATTGCACGCTCTACGGCGACATGTGCGGGGGGCTCGCGGTGATCTCCGACGTGTATAAGACCCAAGTCTACGCGCTCGCGAACTGGATCAACGCGGACGCGAGACGCTCCGGCCGCACCCCCCCGATTCCCCAGTCGAGCATCGACAAGCTTCCCAGCGCCGAACTGCGCCCGAACCAGACCGACCAGGACACCCTCCCCCCGTACGACGTGCTCGACGCCGTGCTCAAAGGGTATGTGGAGGAGGGGCTCTCGCGCCGCGACCTGGTCGCCCAGGGCTTCTCCGAGGCGGTCGTAGCCGACGTGGCCCGCAAGGTCGACCTCAACGAATACAAGCGCAAGCAGGCGGCGCCGGGCCTGAAGATCACCCCCCTTGCCTTCGGCGTCGGGCGCCGCATACCCATCGTCCAGAAATACATCAGCTGATGGAATCCTCCGAAACCCTCTTCGCCCGCGCGCTCAGGCGTATCCCCGGCGGCGTGAACTCCCCGGTGCGGGCGTTCCGCTCGGTGGGGGGCGCACCCTTCTACGTCAGGTCCGCCCACGGCGCCACGCTGGTCACCGTGGAGGGCCGCGAGCTGATCGACTTCGTGTGCACCTGGGGGCCCGCGATCCACGGCCACAACCATCCCCTGATCCGGAAAGCCGTCGCGGCGGCCCTCGAGGACGGGACGAGCTTCGGGACGCCGAACCGCTTCGAGGTGACGATGGCCGAGCTCATCTGCAGGTTCGTCCCCTCGGTGGAGAAGGTCCGGATGACCAACAGCGGGACCGAGGCGACGATGTCGGCCGTGCGGCTGGCCCGGGGCTACACGCGGCGCGACAAGATCATCAAGTTCTCGGGCTGCTACCACGGCCATTCGGATTCGCTCCTGATCAAGGCCGGGTCGGGCGCGCTCACGCACGGACATCCGGACAGCGCGGGCATTCCGGCCTCGTTCGCGCGGGAGACGGTCGTCCTGCCGTTCAACGACACGGCGTCGCTCGACGCCGCGTTCGCGGCGAACCCCGGCCAGGTTGCCGCGGTCATCGTGGAGCCGTATCCCGCCAACGTCGGGCTCATCCTTCCACGGCCCGGATTCCTCGCGCACCTGCGGGTGTCCTGCACCGCGAACGGCGCCCTCCTGATCTTCGACGAGGTGATGACGGGGTTCAGGCTGGCGAGGGGCGGCGTCCAGGAGATCGAGGGGATCGTCCCGGACCTGACCGCCCTCGGCAAAATCATCGGCGGAGGGCTTCCCGTGGGGGCGTTCGGCGGGCGGGCGCAGATCATGGACCTCGTCGCTCCGCTCGGGCCCGTCTACCAGGCGGGCACGCTGAGCGGCAACCCGCTGGCGCTGGCGGCCGGGATCGCGGCGCTCGAGCTGCTCGAGGAGTCCATGCCCTACAGGGGACTGGACGCGCTCGGCCGCAGGGTGCGCGACGCCCTCGCGGGAGCGTGCAAGGAGAAGGGCCTGCCGGCCCAGGTCCCGCAGACCGGTTCGATGTTCAGCATCTTCTTCACGCCGCGGGCCGTGCACGACTATGCGGGCGCGCTGACGGGGGACGCGAAGCTCTTCGCGCGCTTCTTCCGCGGGTGCCTCGAGGCCGGCGTCTACCTGCCGCCCAGCGCCTACGAGACGGCGTTCATCAGCACGGCCCACGAGGGCGCGGCGATCGACCGCGCGTGCGAGGTCATGGCGTCGGTCATCCGGAGCCTTTGATGCCCCGACCGCGCGAAGGAGCCTGAAGATGGGCCGAATGCCACTGACCCTCTGCCTCATGGCGTGCGCGTGCGCCGCGGCCGCGGCGCAGCCCGCGCCGGGCGACATCATGCCCCTTTCCGAGATCAGGGCCGGGCAGCGCGGGGAGGTGTGGACGGTGTTCCGGGGCGTGAAGCCCGAGGCGTTTGCGGTTGAGGTGTCGGGCGTCGTCCTGAACGCGCTCGGGCCCGGCAAGTCGATCATTCTCTGCAGGCTCACCGACCCGCGGGTCCAGGACATGGGGGCCGTCGCCGGAATGAGCGGAAGCCCGCTCTACATCGACGGCAGGTTCGCGGGCGCGCTCAGCTACCAGCTGCAGCACTTCGAGACGGTCCGGTACGCCGGCTTCACGCCCGCCGCAGACATGGAGGAGGTCGCGGAGCGTGTGGGCGCTTCCGCTCCCCCGTCCGGCCGGCAGCCGGATTCCGAGGGACCCGCGCCCGGGGAGACCTCCGCGTCCCCGCTCAGCGCCATGAGGCCCGTCTTTGCCCTGGGCGGGGTCTCCCCGCGGACGGCGTCGATCATGGCGCCCTGCTTCGAGTCGCTAGGCCTCTCGGTCGTCGCCGTCGGCGGCAGCACCCAGGGGCAGCAGGCCGCGGCGTCCGGGGCCGCCGAGGTCCGGCCCGGTGACGCGGTGTCGGTGGCCCTGACGACGGGCGACATAACCATTGCAGGGACCGGAACGGTTTCGCGCGTCGACGGGAACCGGGTGGTCGCGTTCGGACACCCCATGCTCGGCCTGGGCGACGTGCAGCTGCCGATGTGCTCGGCGGAGGTCGTCGCCATCCTGCCCTCCACGATGGAGTCGTTCAAGATCGCGAACATAGGCCCCGTCATCGGCTGCATCAGCCAGGACCGGATGTCCGCCGTGTCCGGCCTCCTCGGGCCCGGACCCGAGATGACCGACGTCGAGGTCGTCGCGGGCCGCGCCGGCGCGCCGCGCAGGATCCTCCACTTCCAGTCCGTGCGCGACAAGCGGCTCGCGCCGATGATCATGCTCACGGGGATCGTCGAGGCGGTCTTCGGGTCGAACGACAGCGAGCAGGGGGAGGGTTTCCGGATCGTCAGCACGGTGACCTTCTCGCCGACGCGCCAGGTCTCCCGGGAGTCGGTCTACGCCGGGCAGCAGGGCTTCCTGCTGGGCATGTTCGACTTCGTGGCCGCGCTGTCCGCCGAGCTCCAGAACCCGTTCGAGAAGGCCCTGCCGACGGCGGTCCAGTTCCGGGTCGAGCCGCTCGAAGAGAACCCGGCTGTCACGGTGGAGCGCTTCCAGGTGTCGCGCGCAACCGTGCGCGCCGGGGAGACGCTCCAGGTCACGCTGGGCTGGAGGAGTTTCCAAGGTGCGGAGGATTCGAGAACCGTGGACATTCCCGTCGACCCCTCGTGGACGGGCAAGACCCTCGAGGTCCTGGTGGTGCCCGGCCGCGTCCTGGACGAGCTCACCGGGCACGGGCGGACGTTCAGGCCCGGGCAGCTCCGGAGCTTTGACGCCTATCTGGACGCGATGAACGGCGGCAGGCCCGTGGACGGCCTGTGCATCGCCGTCGTGGAGAAGTCGGCCCTGTTCTTCGACCAGGCCTCCGCCACGCCGGACGCGCCCGCCTCGATCGCGCGTATCGCCGGCGCCGCGGACTCCGCGCGCTACCAGAGGCGCGACGCGCTCGTCCCGCTCTGGGAGACGCGCATCCTCGAGGGCAAGGTCTCGTTCTCCGATTTCCAAAAGACCGTGCGCGTCGTCGAATAGCCCCCCCGACAAGGAGCCCCCTATGCCCACAGAAGACCACGCCCGGCGGGCCATCGCATTCGCTCTCGCCCTAGCGGCCGCGTGCGGCGCGTCGGCGGACCCCCTCTCCAAGAAGGCCGACGTCGACTTCTACCGCGACGTGCCGAGCCGCGACCTGCACGGCCTTGCGACGCGCTCGGACGGGCGCCTTGTCGCCGGCCCCGTCCTCACCGACCTGAAGGGCCACGCCCCGTGCGAGCTGCTGTGGTGCCTTGAGCCCGAAGCGGGCGGAACATGGCTCGTGGGTGGCGGCCCCGGCGGCCGGATCATGGAGGTCACCGCGGACCTCCAGGCCGGAACCTTCTCGTCCAGGGACCTGGCCAGGATCGGCGACGTCCAGGTCTACGCGATCAAGGCGCTTGCCGACGGGGCGGTCCTGGCCGGCACCTCGCCGCGGGGCGGGATCTACCTGGTGCGGGACGGCAAGGTCGCCGCGCGCACGGGCCTTCCCGCGGACTCCGTCTTCGACCTGATCCTCGGGGACGACGGCAAGAGCGCGCTCGCCGCGACGGGGAACCCGGGGCGCATCTACAAGATCGACCTCTCCAAGCTCAAGGCCGCCGGGGTTTCGGAGGAGCGGACGACGGACGCGAAGGCTCTGGCCGCCAGGGGCGTCACGCTGTTCGGCGAGGTGACCGACCGCAACCTGCGCCGGCTGGCGAGGCTGTCCGACGGAAGGGTCGCGGCGGGATCGGCCCCGTCCGGGAACATCTACCTTTTCCAAGCCGACGGGGGCTCCCCGTACATCGCGCAGGAGAACCACGACGCCGAGGTGACCGACCTTCTCTCCGACGCCAAGGGAGGCTACTACGCCGCGGTCGTCTTCTCAGGCGGGGAGATCCACCCGGTGCAGGCTACGATCCAGGTGACCGAGGCCGCCGAGGGCGCCGAGGCCGCGGTGACCCTAGGGCCCACGCCCAGCCCGGGCCCGTCGCCGACCCCGGCGCCAAACGGCGTCGCGCGCAAGCCCAAGGAGAACACGGTCGAGGTGATCAACGCGCAGCCGCAGGTGGAGCATTTCCCTGGGCGGAGCGCCCTCACCTGGTTCTCGGCCGAGGGGTTTCCCGAGACGCTCACCTCGCGCTCCGGAGTCGCCTTCTACAGGATGGGCCGGGCGGGCGACACCCTGGTCCTCTCCGGGGGCGAACTCGGGGAGATGTCCGGGTTTGACCTGAAGAGCCGCCTCGCCCTCACGTTCTCCGGCAGCGTGTCGTCCCAGGTGAACGCGCTCGAGCCCGTCCCGGGTTCGCCCGGCCGGTTCTTCGCCATCCGCAACAATGCGCCGGGCTTCTCGATCCTGGATTTCAACGCCGCTTCGGCGCGGACGGCCCAGACGAAGCGGGTGGACTTGGGCGCGCCCGCACGGCTGGGCGCCCTGAGGTTCAACCGGCTCAGGGACGTCGACCCGGCGCAGCTGTCGGTCTGGATCCGCACGACGAACGGCTCGGGTGAGCCCGAGGGGTGGAGTCCATGGATCGCGATGGCTGACAACGACGGGTGGAGGGCCGCCGCGCCCGTCGGCCGCTACGCCGAGGTGAAGCTCTCCTTGCCCGCCCTGTCGGCCCCGTCGCTCGAGCTCGACAAGGCGTCGCTCTACTTCCTCGCGCAGAACCACCGGCCCCAGCTCCAGGACTTCAGGGTGCTGTCCCCGAATTTCGCGATCGTGGTGCCCCCGGAGATGCCGCCGCCGGTCGTGACGACGGTCGGGCAGCTCCTGCAGGCCGGCGACCACGACGGCGAGCGCCGCAAGTCCTCCTTCCTCGGGAGCCAGGTCGTGGCTTCGCCCGGCACGCGCGTCGTCTTCTGGACGGTGACGGACCCGGACGGCGACAACCTCGTCTACACGTTCTCGATCCGCCACGAAGGGGATGCGGCATGGACCGACCTCGCCGTGGGCGCCACGGAGTCCTACGTCCAGTTCGACACCCTGCACCTTCAGGAGGGAACCTGGTTCACGCGGCTGGTCGCGACGCAGGCCGCTCCCCGGCCCGAGGCCGAGCGCCTCTCCGTAACGTTTGACACCGACGACCTCGTGGTCGACCACACGCCGCCCGTGATCGAGGAGGCGCTCGTGCGCCGCGAGCCGGGCAAGGTGATCGTGAGCATCCGAGGCCGCGACGCGCTCTCGCTTCTCGACAGCGCGGAGTTCACCTTCAACAACGGCGTGCACGAGACCGTGGAGCAGCCCGCCGACGGCATCCTTGACGGCCGGCAGGAGACCTTCGTCCTCGAGCTGCCGGCGGAGCGCCTTTCGGGGGCCACCTCGGTCGAGATGACGCTCTACGACTCGGCCGGCAACGGCTCGACCCGGCGCCTCGGCCTCTAAAGGCGGGGGCCTTCAGGCCCTCGGGTGGGCCTTGTTGTAGACGTCCTTCAGGCGGGCGATGCTCACGTGGGTGTAGACCTGCGTCGTCACGAGCTGCGCGTGGCCGAGGAGCTCCTGCACGATCCGCAGGTCCGCGCCGGCGTTGAGCAGGTGGGTCGCGAATGAGTGGCGAAGCTTGTGGGGGGTGAGGTCGAGCGGCAGGCCGGCCAGGGCCAGGTGCCGCTTGATCATGAGCTGGACCGAGCGGACCGTTATGCGCCCTCCGCCCGGGTTGCAGAGGACCGGGTCCCCGGGCCCGACGCCCGGCGTGAACTCGTCCCTGAACCGGGCGAAGACGGCGCACGCGACCCTGCCGAGGGGGCACAGGCGCTGCTTGCGGCCCTTTCCCGTCACCCGCGCAACACCCTCCGCAAGGTCGACCGCCCCGTGGTTTAAGCCGACCAGCTCGCTGACCCGCAGGCCGGCCCCGTAGAGAAGCTCCATCGCGAGCCGGTCGCGGCACGCCGTGAAGGCGTCGCAGCCCCCGTTCTCCAGCAGGCGCACGGGGCTCGCGAGAAGGGCCCTCGCCTGGTCCTCGGTTAGGAACTGGGGCAGGCGCTTCTCGAGCTTCGGCAGGGGGGCCCCGGAGAACGGGTTCCTCTTGAGTCGGCCCCTCCTCATCCAGAAGCGGCACAGCGACCTGAGGCCGGACACGTGGTTGTGCAGCGTGCGCCGGCCGTAGCGGCGCTGCGCCTCGATCACGAAGTCCCGGATCTCGCGCGGCCCCAGGGCGCCGATCCCCCTCTCCCAGAGGCCGGCCGTCGCAAGCCAGCGGTAGAAGTCCTCGAACGCCGCGCGGTAGTTGCGCACCGTGTAGGGCGAGCACCGGCGCTCGCGGGCCAGGTGCTCGCCAAACGGCGCCCACCAGGCCGCGACGACGTCCTCAGGCAGTGGCGGGTGTCTTTGGGGCGCGTCCTTCGACATGGCGCATCAGCCCGTCCGCGTGCCTGCGCAGCAGGCCCTCCGGATCCATGTCCCTTGACTGGGCGGCGGCGGCGATCTCAAAGAGAATCCTGCCGAGCGACTCGGGGTCGAGCTCGGCCGCGAGCCGCGCGACGCGCTCCGGGTCGACGCCCGACTCGCGCACAAGGCCCTTCTTGCCGATCTGCTTCCAGACGGCCTCGGCGTACATGAGCGCCGGAAGCCTAGGGGGAAGCTCCTTGAAGAGGGACGGGCGGGGGGCGCCCTGCGGCCGCTTCTCTCCGGCCTTGATCTTCTCCCACTGGACGAGCACCTGCTCGGACGTCTCGAGCTTGCCCTCGCCAAAGACGTGAGGATGGCGGCGCACGAGCTTCTCGTTCACCTCGCGGGCAACCGCCTCGAGGTCAAAATGCCCCGCCTCCTCGGCGAGCTGGGCGTGGAAGATCACCTGGATCAGTACGTCCCCGAGCTCCTCGCGCATGTGCGGCAGGTCGAGCCGGTCTATCGTGTCGAGCAGTTCGCTGCATTCGTCGATGAGGCAGCGGGCAAGGCTCTGGTGCGTCTGCTCCTGGTCCCAGGGGCAGCCCCCGGGCCCGCGCAGGCGCGCGATGGTGCGACGCAGTTCGTCGATTGCGCTCATTGCGCCGAGAATGGGGCCCTTTGGACGCCCGTGACAAGGATTCTGGTCTGGTTTTCGCGCGCCGGGTATGCTTCGTGGTGGTCGTGCACGACAAGCTTCGCGAGATCATGGAGTGGAAGCGCGGGGAAATCGCCCAAAGGGTGAGGCCCGTCTCCGAGCGCGAGCTCGCGCGCCTGGACGCCTCCCTGCCGAAGCCGCCCCCGTTCGCCGCCGCGCTCCGCAGGGCCGACGGCAGGCTCGCCGTCATCGCGGAAATCAAGCGGCGCTCGCCCTCGGCCGGAGAGATCGCCGTGAACGCCTCGTCCGTCGGCCAGGCCGCCGTTTACCAGGCCGCGGGCGCCGACGCCCTCTCGGTCCTGACCGATGCGAGGTACTTCGGGGGCTCGATCGAGGACTTGAGGGGCGTCGCGGCGCGGATGCGCACGATGGCCCCTTGCCTCCCTTGCCTGCGGAAGGACTTCATGGTCCATCCGATCCAGGTGCTCGAGGCCCGCGAGTCGGGGGCGAGCGCGATTCTGATTATCGTCAGGGCCCTTGCGGAGGACGAGATCCGCATCCTCCACGGGGCGGCAAGGTCCGCGGGTCTCGCCGCCCTCTTCGAGGTGCATGCGGAGGACGAGATCGAGCGCGCCCGGGGGCACGGCGCCGAGCTGATCGGGGTCAACAACCGCGACCTGGCGGCCTTCACGACGGACCTCGGCTTGAGCGAGCGCCTGATCGCCAAGTTCCCCTTCGGGGTGGTCGCCGTCAGCGAAAGCGGCATCTGCACCGCCCGGGACGCCGCCCGCGCCCGCCGGGCGGGCGCGCACGCCGTGCTCGTCGGTGAGGCCCTGATGCGCTCCCCCGACCCGGCCGCGCTCGTCGCCTCGTTCCGCGCAGCCTAGGACGGCATCCGATGGCCCTCACCCCCACCGCCACCCGCGAGCTGCTCGCCCGGCTGGGCCACACGCCGAAGCGGTTCCTCGGGCAGAACTTCCTGGTCGACGGCAACATCGTCCGCAAGTCGCTCGAGCTTGCCGGCGTCGCCGCAGGGGACGCCGTCGTGGAGATAGGGCCCGGGCTCGGCACGCTGACCGGCGCCCTTCTCGAGGCTGGAGCCGAAGTGTGGGCCGTCGAGCGCGACCGCACCCTGCACGCCCACCTCGAGGCGGACCTCGCCGCCCGCTATCCGTCGGCGCTCCATCTGGTCGAGGGCGACGCCGTCGAGAGGCCCCTGGCCTCCTTGCCCGACGCGCGCGCCCCGGGCTGCAAGGTGGTGGCCAACCTGCCCTACGCGATCTCAACGCCGTGGATGGACGCCGTGCTCTCGGGCCCTCTGCCCGGCCGGATGGTGCTCATGCTCCAGCGCGAGGCGGCGGAGCGCTACGCCGCCTCCCCGGGCACGAAGAGTTTCGGGGCGATCTCCATCTTCCTGCAGGCGGCCTACGAGATCGCCCCCGGGCACCGCGTGAGCGCCTCGTGCTTCTATCCGAGGCCAGACGTGGATTCGGCCCTCCTGAACCTGATCAGGAAGGCGGCCCCCTTCGTGTTCTCCCCGGCGGACAAGGCGCTCATCCGCAGCTGCTTCCAGCAGCGCCGCAAGCAGATGGGGGCTGTCATCAGGGAGCGGATACCCGACCGGGAGCGGCAATGGAGGGAACTTCTTGGCTCCGAGGGATTCTCACCGGCGGTGAGGGCCGAGGCCGTACCGGTGCCCACCTGGATAAGGCTCGTTCAGGCGCGCTGAAGCCCGGCTTGAAAGCACCCGCGCAGTCATCCATCCTCTTGGGACACAAAATGCTCAGAACCATCCCGTTTCTTCTCCTATCCGCGGCGGCCCTCACGGCCGAGGCCCAAGATGGAGCCGCCGGACTTTTGGGTTCCATAGACGCAGGGGTGTACTCGTCCCCTACGGGAGCCTTCAAGGTAACGGTCCCCGTGCTCCCCACGCTCGGGGGCGTAATCAGCGACACCAAGAACGTCGTCACGTTTCACGACAGCTACGGCGTCCACATCAGCGTCGCCGCGTTTCCCCAGGACGCCACGCAGCGCTGGGAGCTGTCGACGCAGGGCATGAAGGACTACCTGGTCTATTTCTTCACGTCGTTCGTCCTACCCGACTTCAAGCGGTTCACCCCCGGAGCCCACGTCGAGAACGCGGGGTACGCGGCGGATTTTCTGGACGGGTCGATGTTTGCGTACGTCCTGCTGCCCGGAGGGTCCATGTTCGACAGCCCGCCGGTGTTCGGGCCCCGCACGACGCCCGCGGTCGCGAAGCGGGGTAACCTGCTCTTTGTCAGGAACGGCTTCACCTTCGTCATCAGCACCGAGCTCTCCGAGAAGGTGACCGAGGGTTCCCAGTGGAAGAGCACGCCGCAAGAGGAGAACCAGATCCTGCGCAGCCGGCTGGTCGACATCATTAAGAAGATGGTGTTCATCAAGCCCGCGCCGCCGAAATAGCCCCGGCCGGCTCCGGGATCCGAATCTCAATGTCGCTCGGGCACTTCATCGCGTTCCTGCTGATCGGCGCCCTCGCGGGCTGGCTCGCGGGGATCATCACGAAGGGAAGCGGCTTTGGCGCCGCCGGCAACATCATCGTCGGAATCATAGGCGCCTTCCTGGGCAGCTTCTGCTTCGGCCTCCTCGGCATCGTGGCAATCGGCTTTATCGGCCGACTCCTCTTCGCGGTCGTGGGGGCGCTCCTCTTCACCTGGCTCCTGGGCTTCGTCCGAAAGTGAAGCCCTGCCGCGCACGGCCGCTCACATGTGCGCGATGACCGCGTCGCCGAAGGCGGAGCACTTGATCTCGGTGGCCCCCTCCATCTGGCGGGCGAAGTCATAGGTGACGCGTTTCGCGCCAATCGCCCCGTTCAGCCCCTTCAGTACCAGGTCGGCCGCCTCGTTCCAGCCCAGGTAGCGCAGCATCATCTCCCCGGAAAGCACCACGGAACCGGGATTGACCACGTCCTTGTTGGCGTACTTCGGGGCCGTGCCGTGCGTGGCCTCGAATATAGCGTGGCCGGTGATGTAGTTGATGTTGCCGCCCGGAGCGATTCCGATGCCGCCGACCTGCGCCGCGAGGGCGTCCGAGAGGTAGTCCCCGTTGAGGTTGAGCGTGGCGATCACGTCGAAGTCGGTGGGCCGCGTCAGGACCTGCTGGAGCGTGATGTCGGCGATGGAGTCCTTGATCACGATGCCCGCGCCGGGCTTGCCCTCGGGGATCTTGCACCAGGGGCCGCCGTCGATCTCGACGGCTCCGAAGAACTCCTTGGCGACCCGGTAACCCCAGTCCCGGAAGGCACCCTCGGTGAACTTCATGATGTTGCCCTTGTGGACGATCGTGACGCTCTTGCGCTTGTTGCGGACGGCGTACGCGATCGCGCTGTGGATAAGGCGCACGCTGCCGGAGTAGCTGACGGGCTTGATGCCGATCCCCACCTGGACGTCGCAGGGGAACCCCTTGGCCCCCACGTCACTCCAGAACGCCTCGGCCTTGGCCTTGGTCCCGAAGCGTATCTTCTCAAATGACTTGGGGAATTCCTTGGCGATGAAATCCAGGACCTTCTGGGATTCCGGGGTGCCGGCCGCGAACTCGACGCCCGCGTAGATGTCCTCGGTGTTTTCCCGGAAGATCACCATGTTCACGAGCTCCGGGCGCTTCACCGGCGAGGGGACGCCGGAAAACCACTGCACGGGCCTCAGGCAGACGTAGAGGTCGAGCATCTGCCGCAGGGCCACGTTGAGCGAGCGGATGCCGCCGCCGACCGGGGTCGTCAGCGGGCCCTTGATGCCCACGGTGAACTCGCGGAAGGCCTCGACCGTGTCGTCAGGCAGCCAGTTGTTGAAGCGCTTGAAGCTCTCCTCCCCGGCGAACACCTCGAACCATTCGATCTTGCGGTTTCCGCCGTAGGCCTTCTCGACCGACGCATCGAGCACCCTGACCGCCGAGGCCCAGATGTCGGGCCCCGTTCCGTCGCCCCTTATGAAGGGGATGACCGGATGGTCCGGAACGTTGAGCCTGCCGGCTGAGATGGAGATTTTCCCGCCCGCGGGCGGTTTTGCGTCTTTGTAGGCCATGGGGAATGCTGGATCGGATTGGTTGAGCGGCCTCAAGCTTTTAGGCCCTTGCAGAATTTCGCGAGCCTCGCGGCGCCCTTTGTGATGATTTCGTCGCTCGTGGCGTAGCTCAGCCTGAGGTAGCCCTCGGCCCCGAAAGCGGACCCGGGGACGGCCGCCACCTTCTCCTTCTCAAGCAGGCGCTCGCAAAACTCCATGGAGCTCAGCCCGAAGCTCGATATGTTGGGGAATAGGTAGAACGCCCCCTGGGCGAGGACGCAGGTGACGCCCGGAATGGCGCACAGCGCGCCGTGGAGCATTCGGCGGCGCCTGTCGAACGCGGCGAGCATCTTCGCGAGGGAGGCCCGGGTCTTCTCCCGCTCCCGCAGGGCGGCCAGCGCCCCGTATTGCGCGAAGCTCGTCGCGTTCGAGGACATCTGGCTCTGGAGCTCCGCGGCCGCCTTCGCGATCTGGGGCGGGGCGACAAGCGTCCCCAGCCGCCACCCGGTCATCGAGTACGTCTTTGAAAAGCCGGAGGCCACGATCGTCCGCGCCTGCGCCTCGGAGTTCAGGGTCGCCAGGCAGGTGGACGTGAGCCCGTCATAGACGAGGTTCTCGTAGATCTCATCCGACAGGACATAGAGGTTGTTGCGGACCGCGACGTCCATGACCGCCTCAAGCTCGAGGCGCGTGTAGACGACGCCGGTCGGGTTCGAGGGAGAATTGAGGATGAGGAGCCTGGTCCGGCTGTTGACCGCGGCCTCCAGCTGCTCCGGCTTCAGCTTGAAGCCGGTCTTGTCGGTCGCGAGGACCGCCTTGGGGACGGCGCCCGCGAGCTTCGCCATCTCGGGATAGCTCACCCAGTACGGCGCCGGGATCACGACCTCGTCGCCGGGCGAGCACGTGGCCATGATGGCCAGGTAGCACGAGAACTTCCCTCCGGGGCTGACGACGACCTGGCTGGGGGAGATCTTGAGGCCGTACGTCCCGGCGTAGGACTCGGCGATCGCCTTTCGCAGGTCCTCGATGCCGGGAGTCGGAACGTACTTGGTCTTGCCGGCCTGCAGCGCCGAGGCGCAGGCGTCCTTGATATGCTGCGGCGTGTCGAAATCCGGCTCGCCCGCGGCGAAGCTGCATACGTCCTCGCCGGCGGCCATGAGCGCCTTGGCCTTCGCGTCGACGGCGAGCGTGGGTGACGGGGCCAGGTTTCGGGCCCATGTGGAGAGTGCGGGGAGGGGTGCGGAGGACATCTGGTGCAGGGGAACCCATCAAAAGGAACCGACGGCGCCGAACGCAAGAAGGGAGCGACCTGAACTTCGCGTGCAGATCCCCCCGACCGGTCCGGTCAGCGGGATTTGGACTTCTTGGCCGGAAGGCTTTCGAGCGCCAAGCGCAGCAGCTCTCCCACGCTCGCGTCCTTCTTCTTCGCGTAGCGCCTGAGCATGGCGCGCTGGTTGGCCCCCAGACGCACCGACACCTGGCGGTGCGGGTCGCGGGCCGGATGGCAGCTCTCAAAATCAAACTTGTCGATGGCCAGCCGAACGACCTCGCTCGCCGTCTTGAGGCCGTACCTGCGGCGGTGGCTCTCGATCTTGGCGATCAGGGAGATCGGCAGATCGAACGTGAGCGGAGCCGATGCTGAACGTGTGGCCATGGCAATGTGTGGAACCGGAACGGCCCATGAGCAGGCACTCGAGACGGCTTCGCCGCAACGAAATTCTTCAACTCGCCCCTACGGGGTCATCCGCAGGACATGGGACGTAGGCGGTGGCGCGAGAGGCAGCCCGAGCTGCGAGGGATCGAGGGCCCCGGCGTTGGGCTGGACGCCGACGGCCACCGCCGTCAGCGAGAGCCGGGTTTTGTCGCGCGTGGACTCGTTTCGGACGTCTAAGTCCTTGGGTATCCATCGGTCGCCTACCTTCCTTAGCTCCAATAGGGTGAGGGTCTTAGATACGCGGCCGGTGCTCCCGATGATCTCGGACTGCTCCAGCGCATCGTACTGGGCGTCCAAGTACGCGCGCACGGACCTTATCCCCGGGTTCCGGGCGGTGAAGTCCGCCGATGGCAGAAAAACGTAAATATTGGCCGGCCGGCCCCGGATTCGCTCGGCGCCCGCCGGTTTGTAGTCGAGCCAGTACAGGAAGGGCATGGGCAGGACGTCAAAGGGCGTCATCTCGACTCCGGGCACCAGCGGCGTGGCCGCGGCGTCCTCGCTGAGGGTACCGGCCCCGGCCCCGTCCGACGTCCAGACCGCGCCGAAGGGGCCGCCCTGCACCAGGAAGCGGTGCGTGAAGCCGCCGTGTCCAATGTCGAGCTCGATGCGGGTCGCCGGCCCCTGGTCGTTCCTCGCGCCCCAGAAACGGCCGCGGTACGCGCGCTCAGGGCCCCGCCGCGGCATTTGCCGGAGGTCGAATTCCGCGTACACGGGCTCGGCCCATATGGAGCGCCTGAACTGCTCAAGCAGCGCGGCGGCCGACGCGCGGTCTGGCTGGGGCGCCGGGGCTCCCGACGCCCCCGCCGCGAGACCCGAGGCGATGAGGGCGACGACGGCCGCGGCGATCGCGCGTGCCCGAACCGGTCGCGGAGAAAGCTCGACCGAGCTCTTCAAAAGCCGATCAGGGCTTGGTCGCCGGAGCCGGTGTCGGGGCGGCCTTTGCCGGAAGCGCGAGGCCGGCAGGCGGTGACGTCGGCGCCGCGGAGACGGGGACCGAGATCGTCGGCAGGGCCCCGGCGGAGGAGGCCGCGTGCTTCCCCTCGTAGATGCGTCCAAGATAGAGCGCGAAGCTGAGCACGAAGAAGACGATCGACGCGTTGATGGTGGCCTTGCTAAGCACGTTGCCCGTGTCCGCCCCGAAGGTGGCCTCGGCCATGCCGCCGCCCATGGCGGCCCCCATGCCCCCGTCGGACTTCGCCTTCTGGGCGAGCACCAACAGGATAAGGATGACGGACGTCAGGATGAGTACGAACGTGAAGATGCCTAGGAGGATGCTCATATCGGTGAAGGGTCAGCGAAGCAGACCGGCCCCGTTGTTGTCAACGCCGCGCGACGGGGCCCCGCGAGGGGTCAAAGGGCGTCCGCGCGCTCTATGCCGAGCTTCTCCAGCAGGCGCTGCAGGTCGTCATTGCCCCGGTATTCGATGACGATCCTGCCCCTCTTCGCGGTGTGGATCACGGCCACCCTAGCCCCGAGATGCGAGGCGAGCCGCTTCTGGATGCTCTCGACAGCCGCCGCATCCCTCTCGGAGAGCCCCGCCCTCCGGGCCTTGGACCGCGACGCCCCCGGCGCCTTGATGGTCCTGCTGAGCTTCTCCGTCAGCCGGACGCTCAGGCCCTCCTCGATCACCCGGCGGGCCAGGACCGTTCGCACCGCCTCGTCCTCGACACCGAGGAGGATCTTCGCGTGCCCGACGCTCAGGAGGTTCTTGGCGATGTATCCCTGTATCTCCGCATCGAGCGAGAGCAGACGCAGGGCGTTGGCCACCGACGCACGGCTCTTCCCCACCCGCTCCGCGGCCGTCTCCTGGGTGAGGTCGAAATCCCGCAGCAGGCTCGCGAATCCCTGCGCCTCCTCGATCGGGTTCAGGCCCTCCCTCTGGAGGTTCTCGATCAGCCCGATCGAGGCGGCGGACGCATCACTCGCCTCGACGATCCGCGCAGGGATCGCCTTGATCTTGAGCTGCTGGAAGGCGCGCCAGCGCCTCTCCCCGGCAATCAGCTGAAACTTGTCGCCGTGCCTGCGCACGACCACCGGCTGAAGGAGGCCCTCGCTGCGGATGCTCTCGGCCAGCTCCGCCAGCTGCTCCGGAGCGAACTCGCGCCTCGCCTGATAGGGGCTCGGCTCGATCAGGTGCACCTGGATTTCGAGGAACCCCTGGGCCTGGGCAATGTGGGCGCCGGCCGCGAAGGTTTCGGGCGCGAGCGGCTTGGCCGCGGATATCAGGCCGCCGAGACCGCGGCCCAATCTGGATTTTTGTGGGTGTGCCATTATGGAAAACGCTTCGATCCGGATCCGGCCTACTTGCCGCCCGGGACGAAAAGGACCTGCCCGGCCTGTATCCGCGAGGGGTCCAGGAGCTTGTTCGCGTCGATGATGTCCTGCGTCTTGGCGCCTGTCTTCTTCGCGATGAGGCCGACGGTGTCGCCCTTCTGGACCGTGTAGCTCATGCCCTCCTTGGGATAGGAGTCGCCGAAGGCCGGCTTCGCCGGCGGCCCCTGCGGCGCCGGCCGGGCCTGCGCGGCGGCGCTTGGCTTCGCGATCGAGTCGAGGGCCGCGTTCGTCTGCTTCGCCAGCTTCTCCATCTGCGTGCCGACCTGCTCCAGGATCTCGCCGCGGGAGGACGCGACCGCGGACTTGATCGCCGCGTTCAGCTCGGCCACGGCGCTGTTGAGCTGCGCCACGCTCACCGTGTCCCTGCTGCCCTCGACGCTGGCGACCTTCGCCCGCAGCTCCGAATTCTCGTGCTCAAGCTGCTCGACGCGCAGCGACAGCTCGTTGACGCGCTGGGTAAGGCCCCGGACGTCCTCGCGCATGTCGGCGACGTCCGTCTGGGCTGTGGCGCGCGGCGCGCCGACCGCGGCAACCGCGATCAGGAGACTGCAAAGGGCGGACCTGCCAGGCATCGGGCGGGAATCTTGCCCAAAGGCCCGGTGAAAACAAGCGGCATGTGGCGGCCGCGCTCAGCGCCTGAAAGGCTCCGAGGCCACGAGCGCCGCCATGGGACGCGACGGGATGACGGTGCCCGCGACGACGGGGAAACCCCGCAGGAACTCGGGCGCGGGAAGCATCCTGCCGCCCGGGCGCTGGAGCCTGCGCACGCGCAGGAGGCCCGAGCCGGCGGCGACGAGCAGGCCGTCGGGTCCGGAGCCGAGGACGGAGCCCGGACTGCCGACGGTGCCCCCCACCATCGCGTCGGCCAGGCCGAGCTTGATGTCGGCGCCGCCGATAGGGATGACGGCCGACGGCCAGGGATGGAGCGCGTTGATCCGGGCCGAGAGCACGGGTGCGGGCGCCGAGAAATCCAGGGCGCTGTCGGCCTTGGACAGGCGCCGGCAGAAACTCGCTTGCGCTCGGTCCTGCGCCCGGAAGACGAGCTCCCCCAGCGCAACAAGGGGGAGGGCCCTCGCGCAGAGAACGACCGCGGCGAGCGCGAGCCTCTTCTCGACGTCGGCCGCGGTGTCCAGCGGCGAGATCGGAACCCGCTCGACGTCCCCGACCGGGCCAGCGTCCAACTCGCGCACGATCCGCATGAGGCTCATGCCGGTCTCCCTGTCCCCCGAGGCGACCGCCGACTGGATGGGGGAGGCGCCGCGGTAGCTCGGGAGCAATGACGCGTGAAGATTGAGCGTGCCGAGGCGCGGGACCGAAATGACCTCATCGCGCAGGATGTGGCCGTAGGCGACGACGAGCGCCACGTCGGGGCGCAGTGCGGCCAGGGCGGCGATCGAGGAGCCGTCGAGCCTTTCCGGCTGGTGGACCCCGAGCGGGCGCCCTTGGGACCACTTCTTGACGCAGTTGGGGCCGACGGCCTGTCCCCGGCCCGAGGGCCGGTCGGGACCCGTGAAGATGCCCACGAGATCCGCGACGGCGCGGCCCTCGCCCGCCAGCCAGTCCAGGAGCGGGAGGGCCACCGGATCCGAACCCATGAAGACGAGGCGCATCGGTTCCGCCATCGAGATTACCTCCATCCGCTGCGGTCGACCTCGTCTCCGCGCGGCTTGCCGACAAGCTCGAACTCGACCGGGCAACCGCTCAGGTCGAATTCCTTCACCAGCCCCGCCTCGAGGTAGCGGCGGTAGCTCTCCGTCAGCCGCTCCTCGCGGTTGCAGAAGATCTTGATCCGGAAGGGGCGGTTTCCGGTCTGCGTGGCGTAGTAGATCTTGAAGCGGCGCGCGCCTATGGCGGGAGGCGGCGTGCGCTCCGCGAGGCGGGCCAGCGTCTCGTTCAGCCGGGCCGTGGGCAGCTTCTTGTCCAGGGTGCGGTGTAGCTTCACCGCGGCGTTGAGCATCCGGTCGACCTCAAATCCGCTCAGGGCGGACACGAAGATGAGCGGCGCCCCCGGAGTGAAAAAGAGCCTGTCGAAGAGCGCCCTCTCGTACTTCTCGCGGTAGTCGCGCTCGCTCGTGTAGCCCTGGATCCCCCCGTCCCTGGCGAACGCCTTGTGCACCAGGTCCCACTTGTTGACGATGACCGCGATCGGCTTGCGGTCCTTCACCGCCTCGCCGGCGATCGCCTTGTCCTGCTGCGTGACCCCATCCATCGCGTCAAGGACCAGGAAGACGACGTCGGACCTCTGCATCGCCTCGAGCGAGCGCAGGCGCGAGAAATACTCGACCGACGACGAGAGTTTCGTGGCGGCCTTGATGCCGGCCGTGTCGATCAGCCTGAAGGGGTAGCGCTTCCCGTCCCGGCCCTTGAAGTCAAAGGGCAGCTCGATCGCGTCGCGGGTCGTGCCCGCCAGGTCGTTCACGATCAGGCGGTCGCTGCGCAGAAGCCGGTTGGCGAGGGACGACTTGCCGACGTTCGGTCGCCCGATGAAGCTGATGCAGATTGGGCCCGGAGGCCGCTTGCCGGCGGGCGCGTCCGGCGCCGCCTCCGCAGGCCGCTCCGGGGCGCCGCCGATCCGCTCCAGGATGGCCTGGCGGAGCTCCCCCTCGCCGCGGCCGTGCTCGGCGGACACGAAAATCGGCTCCCCGAGGCCGAGGCGCGAGACGCCCTCGTGGTCGGCCTTCTCGTCCCCGAAATCGGCCTTGTTGACGACGAGGATGACCGGCTTGCCGCCCTGCCGCAGGCGCCTCGCGATCCGGTCGTCGAGCGCCGTGACGCGGTCGAGGCCGTCGACGATGAAGAGGATGAGCGCCGCGGTGTCTATGGCGAAGCCCACCTGACGCTCGGAGGCGGCGATGATCGCCGCGCTCGAGGTCTCACCCTCCTTGAGCCCCAGGCCTCCCGTGTCCATGAGGGTGTAGCCGTCGTCGACCTGCGCCGAAATGACGTCGCGCGTCACGCCCGGCTGGTCGTGGACAATGGAGATCCTCTTCCGCGCGAGGCGGTTGAAGAGCCGGCTCTTGCCGACGTTCGGACGGCCTACGATGACGACGGAGCGGAACATGGTGTCGCGGTGTTCACGAACCGTTCGATCCGGTCGCAGGCCTCGACAAGCTGGTCAAAACCCGTCGCAAAGCTGGCGCGGACAAATCCCCGGCCGTTTTCGCCGAACGCGGAACCCGGGACGACCGCGATGCTCTGCGAATTGAGGAGACCGTAGGCGAAGTCGCGGTCGCTCAGGCCCGTCGACGCCACGCTCGGGAAGGCGTAGAAGGCGCCCCGGGGCAAGTGGCAGGCGAGCCCCGCGGCGTTGAGCCGGCCGACGACCAAATCCCGCCGCCGGTGGTACTGCTCGCGCATGGACTGCACGCCGTCCCCGCCTCGGGCGAGCGCCTCGACGGCGGCCTCCTGCGAAAGGATCGGCGCACAGAGCATCGAGTACTGGTGGATCTTCATCATTGCGTCGATGAGCTCGGACGGGCCGCAGGCGTACGCGACCCGGAATCCGGTCATCGCAAACGCCTTCGAAAAGCCGTGGAGGAAGATGGTGCGCTCCCGCATGCCCGGGAAGACCGCGATGCTGGTGTGGGTGCCGTCGTAGAGGAGCTCCGAGTAGATCTCGTCGCTCAGCACGATCAGGTCCTTCTCCACGGCGAACTGGGCGATCTTCTCGAGGCGCGCGCGGTCGCAGGTCCCGCCCGTCGGGTTGCATGGGAGGTTGACCATGAGCACCTTGCACCCCGGCTGCCATGCCTTCGCGATGTCCTGCGCGTTGAGCGCGAACCCGTCGTCGGCGCGGGTCGGCACGGGAACCGCGACCCCGTGGGCCAGGGCCACGCCCGGGTGGTACGAGACATAGCAGGGCTGGTGGTAAAGCACCTTGTCCCCAGGGTTCAGGAGGGCCCTGAGCGCCAGGTCAATCGCCTCGGACACCCCGACCGTCACGATGACCTCGTCGTCGGGGCGGTAGCCGAGCCCGTAGTGTTTCCCGACGTAGGTCGCGATCGCCCGGCGCAGCTCGATCAGCCCCAGGTTCGACGTGTAGTGGGTCTTGCCCTTCTCAAGGGCGTAGATCGCGGCCTCGCGGATGTGCCAGGGCGTGTCGAAGTCCGGCTCGCCTATCCCGAGCGAGATGACGTCCTTCATCTTCGAGACGATCTCAAAGAAGTCGCGGATGCCCGACTTGGGCAGGCCGGAGACGTGGCGAGCGATGAAACGCTTCACGGCGACACCTTCAGCCGGTCCGCCTCCCCGGCGGGGGCGTCGATCAGGAAGGAGCCCTCCTTGTAGGAGCGCAGCATGAAGTGCGTGCTCGTGGAGAGCACGCCCTCGAGCGTCGAGAGCTTCTCGGAGACGAACGCGGCGACCCGCTGCAGGCTCGGGCCGTTGACGAAGATCAGCAGGTCGTACGCCCCCGACATCAGGTAGCAGGACTCGACCTCGTCGAAGCGGCTCAGGCGCTGGGCCAGCCGGTTGAAGCCCCCGCCCCTCTCGGGCGTGATCTTGACCTCGATCACGGCGCGGACGGCGGCCGCGGACTCCCTGGAGAGGTCCAGCACCGGGCGCCATCCGAGGAACACCTTGTCGCTCCTGAGCTGCTCGAGGTGCTTGTTGATCTCGGCTTCGGGAAGGCCCGCCACCTGCGCCATCTGCGCCGTAGTGAGGTAGCCGCCTTCGATCAGGAGCTTGAGGACAGGGTTCATAAGGGGTGCCAGCGTCGCATAGGTTCGCGTGGCTTAGCCATCCCAAAAACAATTCCCGGGATTGCGTCCCGGGGCCGGTTCCTACATGCGGTGGACTCCCATGTTTGATTCCCTGACCGAAAAGCTCTCCTCCGCCCTGAGAAACCTCCGCGGGGTCGGCAAGCTCTCCGAGGAGAACATGGCGGCGGCCCTGGGCGAGGTCCGCGCCGCCCTCCTCTCGGCCGACGTGCATTTCAAGGTGGCCCGGGAGTTCGTGGAACGGGTCCAGGCCCAGTGCGCCGGCCAGGAGGTCCTCAAGGGCGTCACGCCGGGCCAGCAGATCGTAAAGATCATCCATGACGAGCTTGTCCGCCTCCTGGGGGAGGGTTCGACGGAGCTGAGCGGCGCGCGTCCGCTGAAGGTCATGATGGTGGGACTTCACGGCTCCGGAAAGACGACCTCGACCGCTAAGCTCGGCCGGCTTCTCAAGAAGCGCGGGTACCGGCCGTTTGTCGTCGCCTGCGACGTGCAGCGGCCGGCGGCCATCGATCAGCTGGAGATCCTGGCGCGCCAGGAGGGGCTCGGCTTCTATGCGGACCGCGAATCGAAGGATGTGCCCGCGATCGGCCGGGCGGGTCTCGCCGCGGCCGAGGGGGCCGACGCGATCCTGTTTGACACGGCCGGACGCCTTCAGATCGACGAGGTGCTAGTCGACGAGGTCAGGCGCCTCGGCGCAGCGGTCGGCCCCGAGGAGATCCTCCTTGTGGCGGACGGCGCGCTCGGCCAGGAGGCCGTCAGCGTCGCGAAGGCGTTCCATGATGCCCTGCAGCTCACGGGCCTCGTCCTCACGAAGCTCGACGGCGATGCGCGAGGCGGGGCGGCCCTGTCGATCAAGTCGATTACCGGCATCCCCATCAAGTTCGCGGGAACCGGCGAGAAGACGGAGGACTTCGAGCCCTTCTACCCGGACAGGCTCGCATCTCGGATCCTCGGGATGGGCGATGTCGTGTCCCTGGTGGAGAAGGCGCAGGAGTCGATCGACCAGAACGAAGCGGAGCGGATGGCGGAGAAGATGCGCAAGGCCGACTTCAACCTCGAGGATTTCCTCGCGCAGCTTCAGTCGGTTAAGAAGATGGGCTCTATGCAGAGCATCCTGGGGATGATGCCCGGGATGAGCGGCGTCCAGCTGGGCGACGGCGCCGAGCGCCAGATGGCGCGGACCGAGGCGATCATCAAATCCATGACCTTCCAGGAGCGCCGCAAGCCGGACCTGCTCAACGGGAGCAGGCGCCAGCGGATCGCGAAGGGAGCCGGCGTGAAGCTCGCCGACGTCAACCAGCTCCTGAAGCAGTTCCAGCAGATGCAGAAGATGATGCGCATGATGAAGGTTGGGAACCAGAAGAAGCTCATGCGCCAGATGGAGGCCATGAAGGGTCGGGGCGGATTCCCGGGAATGTGAGCATTTCCGGCCCTGAACCTTATGCGAAATCATCGATTTGCCGGAACTCCTGATTGACTTTCCTGACAGATGGCAGACAAATGTCTGCCATGGAAGCTAACACTAGGGAATTCGCTCGCAATTTTGCGCGCTACCGCAGGATAGCCTCCCTTGGTGAGAAGGTGCGCATTTCATCTCCGGACGGCGTCTTTGTCTTCACGAGAGAGGGCCCCGGAATGACGGGCTCAGATCTCCTTGCTAGGTTGGGCCGTCTTCGGCCCGGAAAAGGACTATTCTCTGCCCAGGGCGCGGATAGGATCGAGGCCGGGGCGCGGACAAAGAAGGCGGCGCGCTCGCCGTGGGACTCATGATCTGCGACTCGACTCTTTTTGTGGCGCTCGATCGGGAGCGTCGGCGACGGCAGGAGGGACCAGCGCATCTTTTTCTCCAGGCGCATGCCGCTGAGAAGATTGAAATGAGTGTGGTCACGAGAGGCGAGTTAGCGCGTGGGTTCTCTCGCCGGGCGGATTGGGAAGATTTCTGCGAGGGCTTCACCGTCCATCCCCTTGATGAAGAAGTACTGTGGAAGGCCGCAGAGATCTTCCAGGACCTAAGGAAACGTGGTGAACCCACCGGGGAGAACGATCTATGGATCGCAGCTACGGCTTTGGTCACCGACCAGCCAGTGGTCACGGCCAACTCAAAGGATTTTCAAAAAATCCGCGGCCTTCGTGTTCTATCACATTCGTCAAGTGGCTAGATCGAGTCCGGGCGTTGCCGCTCCAAGGATCGTGCCATGATGTGCCACTATAATCTCTATTGCCCCTAGCGAGTCTCAATAGCCTGGAATGCATAACACGTTGGCCTGCCAATATCCGCAGCAGATGCAGAAGGTCATGCGCATGATGAAGGGCGGGAACCAGAAGAAGTTCATGCGCCAGATGGAGGCGATGAAGGGTAAGGGCGGATTTCCGGGGATGTGACTTCCTTTGCGAGCGCCCAAGTTGGGCCACGACCTTGCGTATTCCGCTAAATGATTAATGGCCTGATGGATAGGCTGTTTGCACCTCGTCACCAAAATGATAGGAGCCGGAGGCAAAATGCACTTGCAACACATTGAAACACAAGCTGATTTTCAGACATGCAGAAGTCAGTTACCACCAGTGTGCGGTTGCCTCGTGACCTGAAGCGAAAGGTTGAACGCAAGGCAGCCTCCGCGGGCTGCGGAAGGAATCGAGTCATCATTAAGGCATTGGAATCCTACCTTCGGGAGGACGAACAAGCGGCTTACGAGACCGATGCGCGCCACCAATCGCAGTTGGCCGCCAAGCTCGACTCTCCAGACACCGATTGGGACAAGATGGTCGAACGCGACTTCCCTGGGCAATGACCTGGATTCGAGGAGACTTGGTCACATGGGTGGTCCCCGGCGATTTTGGGAAACCCCGCCCCGTTGTCATCGTGCAGGCGGATGTGTTCGTGGAGCATCATGCGTCGGTCACCGTTTGTCCATTGACCACCCATCTGACAGGATTGCACCTCTTTCGCATCACGGTCGCTCCGGACAAACACAACGGCCTCAACGAGCCATCGGAAATCATGGTCGACAAGCTGAGTTCGATGCGACGCGAAAGGTTCGGAAGCTCAATCGGCCGTTTGTCGGTACGCGATTTGCGTGCAGTGGATGAAGCATTGCGTCGGTGGCTCGCATTGGGGTGATACAGAAAATGAAGATGACGCGCGGAGGAAACCCGCAAGAGCTCATGCGTCAGTTGGAAGCGATGCAAAAGCTCGGACAAAGATTCTGACTTGTGCCGCGAGGTAACGTTGGCGCGATTCCGCCGATTCGAGCCGCTCGGAGAGTCGATTTGGACGTCGTGAAGGATGGACGCGAGCGGGCCCGCGATTATGTGTGAAAAGGCAGACCGGCTATCTCCCGACTGCGCCCTGTCCGTCTCGCTCGAGGGATACCGGCGGCGCATAGTCGCCGATGTAGGTCTTGTTCCAGAACCGGCCGGTCCGCCGCTGCGTTTCGAGATCCGTGAACGTGAAGTGATACACCGGCATCCGGATGATCGTGGGCGGCCTGTCCGGGAAGGGGTCGCTCGCGAACAGGCCCGTGACATCGGGGTTTCGCTGGACCAGGAGCCGCGCCACGGTCGTTATGATCGGTGGCAACGGATAAAAGACCGCGAGCTGGAGCGTCGCCTCAAAGCGCGGGAACCAGGGTGCGACGAAGGGCAACATGCGACCCTCGCTTTGCGGCTTGAAGCGGAAGCCATACGTGCGCCAGGTCCTGCCGCCATCGTTCGATCCCGTGAACTCCACCTCATCCTTGGCCGGGGCGAACCCCGCAAAGGGGATGTAGGCGTTGGCGCTCTTGAAGTTCATGGATAGAAACTCCACGGGCCTGGACACTGCGTGCGGGATGCCGTGCTCCGTGGTTCGCGTGCAGGCCCGAATGAACGTATAGGCAGCCACGATGAACTGGGCCGCGACGAGGGTGCTCAGCACGCGGACGCGCCAAGTGGAGGACGCCTTCGCGGGGCCCGCCGCCGGCGCTGGGGCGCCGGCGCGACGCGGCAGCCCAACCCTGGCCGCCGCCGCCGCAAGCATCTGGTCGTCAAGAAAGACTAGGCCCAGCGCGAGTGCCGCGGTGTTCAGCCACCCGAAGTTGAGCGTCAGCTGGATGCCCGCCTGGAAGGCGGTCCAAAGCCCGATTGCGATCCACCGGCCGCGGCGGCCGCCGAACACCGCCAGCACGGGCGCCGCCAGCTCGGCAGCGAACGTAAGCGCGATCTCGAAGACGTGGTAGGCGTCCGGCAGCAGATGATCGTAGTAACCCAGAATGGTCGGCGAAGGGCTGGTCTCGTAGAGCACCTTCATCACCGTGAAATTGCGCCAGTGCGTCTCCCCGAGAAGAATCTTGCACAGCCCGGACTCGAGCATGATGCGGTACAGCAGCCAGCGCACCGCAAACACCGCAATGGGGAGCGGGGGCGACGCGGCGCCGAGCCCGGGGCGCAGGCCCGATGGGGCGAGGACAATGAAAAGCAGACCCGTCTCCAGCATGAGCTGGTCGTCGATCGACGACGTGAACAGCTGCCATGTGGACACAAACGACAGGAAAAAGGCCCAGCAGCAGAAAAGGGCCATCCTCGGCCAGAGGTTGAGCACCAACGCGACAGCGGCCAGCAGCCCACCCCATTCGAGGAACGCGATCATCCCTGGGCCGCTGCTTATCCAGAAGAGGCTCGGCGCACGGAGGAACCTCTCGGCGGGATTGGGGAAGACCTTGAGCAGGGCCGTGCAGAAATCGGCGACCGGACATATTCCGCGGGCGCCTATCAGCGCCTTGCTCTCGTCGATGATCCCAGCAAAGACGATGACGAAGATGGCCCCCACGCACCGCAAAAGAATCCAACGCGGCAAGAGGTAGGTGGCACCGCCCCCGAAGCCCGAAAAGTCCTTCAGCTGTCTCCAGAGAAATCGATGCACACCCATGTGAGGATGACGACCATTCAGATTCCCCTAATCCTAGCAACGTTATCGGGCGGTGTGGCAAACCCAAGGGGGGAAAATGGTCCTGGATTGCTGCGACTGCTCTTGTCACCGGCCCGCCCGTCGTCACAGCCGACGCTAAGAGCTTCCAGACGATCCGTGGCCTAATGGCTCTGTCGCATCTCTGTATGGCGCCTGGATGCCGGGGCCGTGAGCCTACTGGCGGCGGCCGCACAGCCGGCCAAGAAGCAGCACGACCATCGGGGCGGACACCATGACCTCCTTGGTCGCCATGTCGGGGACGCAGAACATGACGCTCTCAGCAGGGCGCACAGGTTCCCGCCCCGCCGGGCAAGGGCTCCTTGCGCCGCCCGCGGTCGCTTCCGGCCGCCCGGCTCAGGCCCCACGCACAGGCGCCTCGGCAATCCCGAGCGGCGTCATCGCCTTCCAGAGACCCCGTGTGAAGTCCGGAATAGCCACTGGCATGCTGCCGGCGGCCACCGAGCGGGCGGAGAGTTCGACGATGCAGCTCCAGGAGGCGGCGTCATAGACGACGCTGTCGGGCGTCGCGCCCCGGCGGAGGCAGTCCAGATGGCGCCAGTTCATCACATAGTCCATGCCGCCGTGGCCGGCTCCGGCCGCGCGCTCGGCAAGCCTGCTCCAGAGCGGATGCGTGAACCTCCGGCGCATTTTCTCCAGGTCCTTCTCCCCCAGCCACTCGTGGGGCCCCGTGGCCTCAAGGCCGTACCGAGCCGGCGCATCCAAAGCCAGCCTTGCCGGGTAGTCGAAGAAGGTGCCGCCCGTGCCGGAGAGGGCGTTGATCCGGCTGTAGGGGCGCGGGTTCACCACGTCGTGCTGGAGCATGATGGTGCGCCCCAGCTCGGTCCTGATGACCGAGGTGTTCATGTCGCCGCAGACGTACTTCTCCCCGGCGTGCCTGCCGCCGTTCGGCTGCTTCAGGTCGCGGTAGCGGGTGAGGCCGCCCTCACCGGAGCTCACCGAGACCAGAAGCCTGAACTGGTCGCCGCGGCCGATCCCCAAGTACTGCGCGACGGGACCCAGGCCATGTGTCGGATACAGGTTGCCGTCGAGCTGCCGGTGGTAGTCGCGCCGCCAATCTCCCTCGGAGCCGAGTTCGAAGAGGACCTCCCTCAAGTCGTGGATATAGCCGCACTCCGCGTGGGTGAGCTCGCCAAAGACGCCCTGCCGGGCCATGTTCAGGACGAGCAGCTCGTTTTCGCCGTAGCAGCAGTTCTCAAGCATGACGCAGTGGCGTCGGGTGCGCTCGCTCGTGTTCACGAGTTTCCAGCAGTCCTCCACGGTCATCGCGGCGGCGACCTCGACGAATGCGTGCTTGCCCCGCTCCATCGCGCGCAGGCACATCGGCACATGCCAGGCCCAGGGCGTGGCGATATAGACGACATCGATGTCGTCGCGATCAACCAGCTTCTCCCAGACGCTCTCCGAGCCGCTGTAGACGGACGGCTGCCGGCCGCGCTGCGTCACGCACGCCCCGGCGGCCGCCTGCGCCCGGTCGTCCCGCAAGTCGCAGACCCCGACGACCTCCGCGAACTCGGTACCAAGGCACGAGCGCACGTGCTCCAGGCCCCGGTGGAGGCCGATGACCGCCACGCGTACGCGTTCGAGCGGCGGGGTCGAGAGCGTGTGCACCGGCATCTGGCCCTCCGGCCTTGGGGGCGCGCTCCCGAGGTCGCTTTCGGCCGAAGCCCCGCTTGCTGGCGCAGGCTCGGCGGCCCGGCCCGCGCCAGCGAGGCGCACGAGGGACGCTCCGACGCCGGTCAGCGCGGAAGCCTTCAGGAACCCGCGACGGGATAGGTTTGGGGTGATCATGCTTCTTTCAGTGGGCGGGGTTCGGCGTCTTAGTCGGGCACTGGTGACTTGGGCGACCGCCCACCTCCCCGCAACAAGAAAGCGGTCGCTCCGCGGCCGGTGGACCCATAGCGCCCGCCCTAGCGAGACCCGGCACCAGTCTCCATCTAGGCGGCGTGCGCGTGGCGCGCCGCGAGGTATCGGTCGATTGACGCAGCCGCGACGGCTGAGTCGCCAACGATCGTCACCAGCGGCACGGAGCCGCGGACGACCGAGCCGCCCGCGAAGACGCCCGGAAGATTCGTCATCAGGTCCTTGTCGACGATAAGGAATCCCTGCCTGTCGAAGGCGAGCTCCGAGAATTCGTCCATCTGCGTGAGTTTCGGCGCCTCGAAGCCGTAGGCGACCAGCACCACGTCCGCCGGAATCTCGAATTCCGAGCCGGCGACCGGGGAGACCCTCCGGCGTCCCGAGGCGTCGGGCTGGTCGGGCACCGTGCGCACACAGCGCACGGCCGTCACGTCGCCTTCGGCGTTGCCGATCACCTTGACCGCTTGGGTGAACGTGAGCAGGCGGGCGCCCTCCTCTATGGCGTTGTCGATCTCCCGGGAGCTCGCCGTCATGTCGGCGATGTCCCGGCGGTAGGCACAGACGGCCTCGCTTGCGCCGCACCGGATCGCCACCCGCAGGGCGTCGACGGCCGTCTCGCCGCCGCCGAGCACCACCACGCGGCGGTTGTGGACGTAGACGGGCGGCGAGGTGAGCGCGACATTGGTGGTGTTTCGCACGACGAATGAATAGGCCTGCCTCACCCCGCGAAGCTTTGAGCCGGGGGTCTCGAGCCGCACCGGATTTGCGCGGCCAAGCCCGAAGAACACGGCGTCAAAGTCCCGGCGCAACTGGCCGAGCTTCAGGTCGCGGCCGCATATCATCCCGGTTCGGAACGTCACCCCTCGCTGGGTGAGCAGGCGGACCCGCCGCTCGATAAGATCGCGATCAACACGGAACCCCGGCAGCCCGTTCACGAGCCGCCCGCCAGGCTTGCGGCACGCATCGAACACCGTGACGGTGTGGCCCATCCTCGAGAGCCCGTCTGCGGCGACGAGCCCGCACAGGCCGGCCCCGATGATCGCGACATGCTTGCCGGTGGGCGCGCTTGCGGGCGGATCGAAGAGCCCGTGGTTCCAGCCGTAGTCCAGCAGGAAGCGGGCTATTGAGCTGATGGACACCGGTTCGGACTGGTCGGCAAGGATGCACGCGGCCTCGCACTGCCGCTCGGCCGAGCAGACGTGGACGAACAATTCGGGCATGCTTTGGCTCGAATTGAGCAGCCGTGCGGCCTCCTCGAACTGGCCGTCGGCCGTCAGGCGAAGCAAGTCTGGGATCGGCATGGTCAGCGGGCACGCCTCGACGCAAGTCGGGGTCGGACACTGGATGCACCGGCTCGCCTGCTCGCTTGCGGCCGCATCATTGTAGGATTGGTAGGTGGCGCGGAAATCCGCTATGCGATCCCGGGCCGGGCGCTTCGGGGCATCGGCACGCGCGACGTCGCGCCAAGCGTATTTCGGATTCCGTCCAGGGGCGGGTTGCGGATCCATGGTGGGAGCGACTGTATGGTTATCGCCGCCAGACCCTAGCCGGCCGACCCGATTGCAAGAACCGTTTCAAAATCAGCCTCCGCCTGGTGGCGGTTCTACTTTGCCGAAGCACCCTCCTAATTCCGCGTCGCCCGAGTGTCAAAATTATTTGGGCGCGCAGCCGCCTAGCTTCGCTGGCGCGCCAGCGAAGCCAGAAGCGCACCGCTATATTATTTCCTCGTAGTTCATTCGTGCACCCAATATAAAGACGGATGTCGGGGGGTCTGTTCCCCCGACACCATAACCCCGATAGTGCCGTTGGTTGGCAGTGGAGGCTTACCCCGATGATCCAAGTCCCACGGACCGTTAAGTACGAAGCTGAGCGAGTAAAAGGCTTCGGCAGAGAAATAATGAGCGTGCCGGGATGCGAGCAGCTAATGCGCTGTATTCAATGCGGTACTTGCTCCGGAACATGCCCGCTTAGCGTGTATATGGAGCACTCGCCACGCCAGATCATGGCGCTGGTGCGCGCCGACTTCAAGGACGAGGTCCTTCGCAGCCGGAGCATCTGGCTCTGCGCCTCGTGCTATGCCTGCACGGTCGAGTGCCCACGCGAGATCCGGATCACAGACATCATGTACGCGCTCAAGCAGCGGGCGATACTCGAGGGAATATATCCCAAGCGCTTCCCCATTCCGATCCTCGCGAAGGAGTTCTTCAAGATGGTCCACAGCAAGGGCCGAATCACGGAGACGCTGCTGGTGATGCGGCTCTTCCTGCGGGCGAACTGGCGGGCCGTGCTCAGCTCCTGGCGCCAGGGCATTGGGCTCATCCGCACGGGGCGCTTCGTCCTTCGCCACGAGCGCATCGAGAACCGCGCCCAGCTGGCGGGCATGCTCGACTCGGACCTGCACGACGAACGGCGCATCACTCCAAAGGAGGCCGCATGAAATACGCATATTTTCCAGGATGCTCGCTCAAGGGCCTCGGACGGGCCTACGAGGAATCGCTGCTGCCGGTGATGGAGAAGCTCGGTGTCGAGCTCGTCGAGCTCAACGACTGGAATTGCTGCGGCGCGACGGCCTACATGTCGGTCGATGAGACAAAGGCCTGCATTCTCGCCGCCCGGAACCTCGCCATCGCGGAGAAGACCGGCTCGCGCGACCTGGTCACGCCGTGCAGCGCGTGCTACCTCGTGCTCAACAAGACGAAGCACTACCTGAAGGACTCGCCAGAGATCCGGGGGTCCGTGCAGAGGGCGCTCGAGGGCGCCGGGCTTCGGTACAGCGGCGAGATGCCGGTGCGCCATCCTCTCGACATCCTGGTCCACGATGTCGGACTCGACGTAATCCGGGAGAAGGTCGTGAGGCCGCTCACCGGATTGAAGGTCGCGCCCTACTACGGCTGCCAAGTGGTGCGCCCCTACGCGACCTTCGATGACGCATGGAACCCGACCACGATGGACCGGCTGCTCGCGACGCTCGGTGCCGAGGTGGTCCCGTACCCGCTCAAGACGAAGTGCTGTGGGGGCAGCCTGACCGGCACCCTTCCCGATACCGGCCTGCGTCTCACCTACATCCTCCTGAAGGAAGCGGTCAGGCGCGGAGCGGACGTCATCGCGACGATCTGTCCGCTCTGCCAGTTCAACCTAGACGCGTATCACGACCAGCTGACGCGCCAATGGGGGCCCGTGCCGATACCGACCGTCTATTTCACCCAGCTGATGGGCCTCGCCTTCGGCCTGCCCGAGTCACAGCTCGGCTTGAGGCGCAACTTCGTGCGCATGAAGCCTCTGCCCGCCTTGCCTGCCAGGGCCTGAATCCAAACGACGTCCGCCCCATGAAAACGAATCTCACGAACGGCGACATCCGCATCGGATTCTACATTTGCCACTGCGGCCACAACATCGGGGGCGTGGTCGATTGCACGGCCGTGGCCCATGAAATCACGGGGCTCCCGGGCGTGGTCGTCTCGCGCGACTACAAGTACATGTGCTCCGATCCCGGGCAGGAGCTCATACGCAACGACATCCGAGAGCACGCGCTCAACCGCATCGTCGTCGCGTCCTGCTCGCCCCTCCTGCACGAGCACACGTTTCGCAACGCCGTCGAGGCCGGCGGTCTGAACCGGTACTTCTTCCAGATGGTGAACATCCGCGAGCACGACTCGTGGGTGCACACCGACCACGCCAAGGCGACGACGAAGGCCGTCGCGCTGGCGCGCGCCGCGGTCCTTCGCGTGCGGTTCCATCGCGCGCTCGAGACGACGCGGGTGGCGATCCATCCGGATGTCCTCGTCGTCGGGGGCGGCATCTCGGGCATTCACGCCGCGCTCACCCTGGCGAACGCCGGGAAGAAGGTCTACCTCGTCGAGCGCGACCCAAGCATAGGTGGGCACATGGCGAAGTTCGACAAGACGTTTCCGACCCTCGACTGCGCCGCCTGCATTCTGACCCCGAAGATGTCCGCTGTCCGGGCGAACAAGAACATCAAGCTCTGGACCTATTCGGAGGTCGCGAAGGTCGATGGCTACGTCGGCAACTACACCGTGACCGTGAGGCGTAAGCCGCGGTACGTGAACGAGGAGCTTTGCATCGGCTGCCAGGAGTGCATCGAGGCGTGCGTATTCAAGGAGGGAAAGTACCCCGACGAATTCAACGTGGGCCTGAGCAAACGGAAGCCGATCTACATCCCATTTCCGCAGGCCGTGCCGCAGGTCGTCGTCATTGACCCGGAACGATGCCTGCAGCTGAAGTCCGGGCGCTGCAAGAAGACGTGCGTCGAGGCGTGCGCCGACCGGCAAGCGATCGATTTCACGCAGAAGGAGGAGATGGCTGAGATCAAGGTGGGCAACATCATCGTCGCCACGGGATTCAAGCTCTTCGACGCAAAACGCATCCCGCAGTATGGCTACGGTCTCTACCCAAACGTCGTCACCTCGATTGAGCTGGAGAGGCTCGTGACGAGCTCGGGGCCGACGGGTGGCGAGATCATCATGCGCGATGGGCGCACCCCGCAGTCGGTGGCGTTCGTCCTCTGCGTGGGCTCGCGTGACTTCAGGACGAACCGCTGGTGCTCCCGCACCTGCTGCATGCACTCGATGAAGCTCGCCCAGCTCGTGCGCGAGCACACCGGCGCCGACGTGACGGTCTTTTACCTCGATATTCGCGCTCCGGGCAAGGGCTGCGAGGAGTTCTACGATAAGTCGCTGAAGGACGGCATCCAGTTCGTTCGCGGCCGCGTGGCCGAGGTAACGGACTGGGCGCTCACCCCGGAGGAGGAGGGAAAGCTCGTCATCCGCGCCGAGGACACCCTCGCAGGCGTCGTCCGCCGGATACCCGTCGACATGATTGTCCTCGCCGTCGGCATGGAGCCGCAGGCCGACTCGCAGGCGGTACGCCGGCTCTTCAACATGAGCTGCGGAAGCGAAGGTTGGTTTCTGGAGAAGCATCCGAAGCTGGCGCCGGTCAGCACCTTCACCGACGGTGTGTTCATCGCGGGCTGCTGCCAGGGGCCGAAGGACATCCCCGACAGCATCGCACAGGCCGGGGCGGCCGCGGCGGAGGCCATGGCGCTGATCGACCGCGGCTACATCGAGCAGGAGCCAAACACCGCATACGTCGTCGAGGAGGACTGCTCGGGATGCAAGTCCTGCCTGCCACTCTGTCCGTACACGGCGATCACCCTGGATGGCACGACCCAGAAGGCGACCATCAACGCCGCGCTCTGCAAGGGCTGCGGCACCTGCGTGGCGGCGTGCCCGTCGGGCTCCATCCGCCAACATCTGTTCGAGGACGATGAGATCTTCAGCGAAATCGAAGGAGTGCTCACCCATGCATGACGCGAACTGGGAACCACGGATCGTGGCATTCTTCTGCAACTGGTGCACCTACACCGCCGCCGACCTTGCCGGCGTTTCTCGGCTGAAGTACGCGCCGAACGTGAGGATTGTGCGCCTCATGTGCTCGGGGCGCGTCGACCCGCAGTTCATCCTGGCCGCGCTCGCGGGCGGCGCCGACGGCGTGCTCATCGGCGGGTGCCACATAGGCGACTGCCATTACGTCGAGGGCAACCTTAAGACGCTCCGGCGGTTCCAGATGCTCAAGCGGATGCTCGCCGAATTCGGTATAGAGGACCAGCGGGTGCGGCTCGAGTGGATCTCGGCCTCCGAGGGTGATAAGGTCCGCAGCGTCATCAACGAGATGGTCGAGCAGCTCCGCCCGCTCGGGGCGCTCGCGCTGCGCGAGCAGTTCAAGGAATGGGGCAGGGAGGTTGCCGACGGGCAGCCCGTTTCAGTCGCGCTAGGCGAGGCAAAGCAAGAAACGGAGGTCGCCCATGTCTAAGCCCAAGATCGCGTTCTACTGGTGCGCCGCGTGCGGCGGCTGCGAGGAGGCGGTCGTCGACCTCGCCGAGGATATCCTCGGCGTGCTCGATGCGGTCGACATCGTGTTCTGGCCGGTGGCGATGGATTTCAAGAAGAGCGACATAACCGCCCTGCCCGACGGCGCCCTGTTCGCCACCCTGCTGAACGGAGCGATCCGCTCCAGCGAGCAGGAGGAGATGGCGCAGCTCCTGCGCCGGAAGAGCCAGCATCTGATCGCCTACGGCGCGTGCGCGTGCCATGGCGGCGTCCCGGGCCTCGCCAATCAGTTCTCGCGGGAGCAGCTGCTGCGCTTCGTCTACGAGGAGGCTCCGACTCTCGGCGAAGACGGAAGGTCGCGCCCCCAGCTCGAATCTGAGGCCAACGGCCATGAGCTCGAGCTGCCGAGGTTGCACCAGGCCGTGCGCGCCCTCGACCAAGTCGTGCCCGTCGACTACTACGTCCCGGGCTGCCCTCCCACTCCGAAACTGACGCAGGAGGCGCTCGCCATGCTGCTCTCGAGCAATCCGCCCCCGCGCGGCAGCGTTCTCGCCCCGGACACGGCGCTGTGCGACGAGTGCCCGCGAAAGTCCTCAAAGCCGTCGGACCTGAGCTTCGCCGGGTTCAGACGCCCGCACGAGATTCTACTGGATCCTGAAAAATGCCTGCTCGCCCAGGGCGTCGTCTGCTGCGGCCCGGGGACGCGTGGAGGCTGCGGAGCGCTCTGCGTCGGCGGCAACATGCCCTGCTCCGGATGCTTCGGGCCGACCTCGCGCGTCAGGGACCAGGGGGCGAAGCTGCTCTCATCCCTCTGCGCGAACATCGCCGCAAAGGACGAGGCGGGCATCAACCTCGCGCTCGACGGCATCCCGGACCCCCTCGGCACCTTCTACCGCTACGCGCTGCCCCACTCGATCCTGCAGCGAAACGTGAGCCAGGCGGCGCGGGCTGAAACCCTCTCGCTATGAACGCGGTCATCGATCAGGTCACGAACGAATCCGCCGCCCCAGCGGCCGAGGCACATGATCAGCGCCGCCGCGTCACCATCGAGCCGATCACCCGGCTCGAGGGCCACGGCCGGATCGAGATCTTCCTCAACGGCGATGGCGACGTCGAACACGCGTATCTGCAAATCCCGGAACTCCGGGGTTTCGAGGTCTTCAGCCTCGGCCGGCCGGCCGAGGACATGCCCCAGATCACCAGCCGCATCTGCGGTGTCTGCCCGACGGCGCACCACATGGCCGCGACCAAGGCGCTCGACGACCTGTACAAGGTCGAGCCCACCCCGACCGCGCGCAAGATCCGCGAGCTTGTGTACAACGCGTTCATCCTCGAGGACCACGCGCTTCACGTCTATGTGCTCGGCGGCCCGGATTTCATCGTCGGCCCGCAGGCGCCGGCCGCGGAGCGCAACCTCGTAGGCGTGATCGGCAAGGTCGGGGTCGAGGTCGGCAAAAGCGTCATCGCCATGCGCCGGCGCGTGCGCGAGCTGATCACGTATTTTGGCGGCAAGGTGATACACCCCGTGATGGGCCTGCCCGGCGGCGTCGCCAAGGGTCTCGCGCCCGCCGACCTGCCGCGCTTCCAGGAGCTCGCGAAGGACGCGCTCGATTTCGCGATGTTCACAAACCAGGTCTTCCACGACCTTGTGCTTAAGAACGCCGACTACGTGAAGCTGATCACATCCGACACCTATACGCACCGCACGTGCTACATGGGCCTTGTCGATCCGCAGAACCGGGTGAACTTCTACGACGGGCAGATCCGCGTCGTCGACCCGACCGGAAAGGAGTATGCGAGCTTCCCGGCGTCGCGGTACCGCGACTTCATCGCCGAGCGCACCGAGCCATGGAGCTACATGAAGTTCTGCTATCTGCGCCCGCTCGGCTGGAACGGGTTCTCCGATGGGCCGCAGACCAGCGTCTACGCGGTCGCCCCTCTCGCGCGCCTCAACGTCGCGGACGGCATGGCGACTCCGCTCGCCCAGCAGGCCTACGAGGAGTACTTCAACGCCCTGGGCGGCAAGCCCGTGCACCACACCCTCGCGAACCACTGGGCGCGCGTAGTCGAGATGATCCAGGCCGCAGAGACAATGGTCGCGCTCACCGCCGATCCCGGGCTGACCGGCTCGGACATCCGGGTGCTGCCCACGAAGAAGCCCTCGATCGGCGTAGGCGTTGTCGAGGCTCCGCGCGGTACGCTGTTCCATCACTACGAGACGGACGAGCGCGGGCTGGTCACCAAGGCGAACCTGATCGTCGCGACGCAGAACAATGCCGCGAGGATCGCCATGAGCGTCGAGAAGGCCGCGAAGGGACTGATCAGCAAGCACAAGGTCACCGAGGGCCTCCTGAACATGGTCGAGATGGCGTTCCGGGCCTACGACCCATGCTTCGGCTGCGCGACCCACTCGCTGCCCGGGCACCTTCCGCTGCGGGTGCGCATCCGCGACTCCGCAGGCGCCCTTGTCCGCGAGCTCGTTCAGGAGTGAGGAGAACCCGCGGGCGCGGCCTCCCCGACCATGACAGCCGCATGCGCAAGCGTCCTCGTCCTCGGCCTGGGCAATGACCTACTGGGCGACGACGCTGTCGGACTTCATGTCGCGCGGGACGTCCGATCGCGCCTTGCCGGGGCGGCGGGCTGCGCGGTGCGGGAAACAATGGAGATGGGCCTCGCGCTGCTCGACGAGATCGTGGGCTGCGAACACCTGATCCTCGTCGACGCCATCGAGACCGGGAAGGCGCCGCCCGGGCACATCCACGAGTTTGACGCCGACGCGCTGGCGGGACGGCGGATCGCCGCGCCTCATTTCGTCGGCGTCGTCGAGACGCTCGCGCTCGGCCGGACGCTGGGGCTCGCGATGCCGCGGGACGTCCGGATCTTTGCGATCGAGGTGAAGGACGCGCTCACCCTGAGCGTCTCGCTCACCCCCGAAGTGCAGCAGGCAGTCGGCGTTGCCGCCGGCCGCATAACCACGCTCGCTCTCGGCCTTGCCGGTCCCGGCGCGTGAACACGGAAGCCCCAGGGTTTTCGGGAGCTTCGCGGCTTTGCTCACTGCGCCCCGAGGTAGCGCATGATCCCGGAGGCGGCTCGGCGACCGTCCCGGACCGCGTGGACCACGAGGCTCGGGCCGCGCGTTGAATCGCCGCCGGCAAAGACCCCAGCCGTGCGGGTCATCTGGTCCGCGTCGACCACGATGCCGCCCCACTCGTTCGTTTCCACGCAGCAAAAGTCGCTTCCGGGTGGGAACGGAACGGGATCGAAGCCGTAGGCGACAATCACGACGTCGGCCGGCACGGCAAACTCCGAGCCTGCCACGGGGCGCGGTATACGCCGACCCCCGGCGCCGGCCGGCCCAAGTTCCATGCGCACGCAGTGCACCCGGATGACGCCGCCGGTCTGCGTCCCCTCAAGGCGAACGGGCTTCGCCAGTAATTGGAACGCGGCGCCCTCGTCCAGGGCATTGGCGTACTCCTGGCGGGCGCCCGGCATATTGGCCAGGTCGCGGCGGTAAAGGCACAGCGCCTCCCGGGCGCCACAGCGAATCGCCGTACGCAGGCAATCCATCGCCGTGTCGCCCCCGCCCAGCACCACGACACGCTTCCCCTCTAAGTCGACCGAAGGGCCGCCGGGAGAATGCGGCGCATTGGCGCCCACGAGGAAGGGCAGCGCCTGGATCACCCCCTGCAGATCGGCGCCCGAAACATCGAGCACCTTGCCCTGCTGGGCCCCGGTGCCGATGAACACGGCGTCGAACCGTTCCTGCAGCTCGCGCAGCGACAGGTCCCAGCCGACGCGCACGCCGAGGCACAGCTGAACCCCGCGCCTCCTGAGCAGCCCGATGCGGCGGGCCACAACGGCCTTGTCCAGCTTGAACCCGGGGATGCCGTTGGCCAGGAGCCCGCCGGGTGTGGACTGCGACTCGAAGACCGTCACCGCGAAGCCCTGCTTGGCCAACTCATCCGCGCAGGCGAACCCGCCGGGCCCCGAGCCGACCACGCCAACGCTCAAGCCGTTCGGAGGCCCTGTCGCGGCCGTCACCGCGCCACGCCTGAGCGCGTATTCGTTGATGAAGCACTCGACGGCTCCGATGGCCACCGGTTCGGCGCGCCCATTGAGGATGCACGCGCCCTCGCACAGCCGCTCGTGGGGGCAGATGCGCGAGCAGATTTCCGGCATGTTGCTTGTCGAGCCCGAGACGTCCGCCGCACCGAGAAAATCGCCCTCCGACGCGAGGGCGAGCCACTCCGGGATGCGGTTGGCCAAGGGACAACCGACGACGCACCCCGCATTGGGGCACTGGATGCAGCGGCTCGCCTGGTCGCGCACCGCCGACTCGTCATAGCTGAGGTAGATCTCACCAAAGTCGCGGACCCTTTCGTGCGCCGCCCTCTTCGGCGGGCTCGCCCGATCAATGAGCAACCACGCGTACTTGGGATTCCAACAGCTGGTCGGTGCCGCGCTCATCCGCATTGCATCCTATCCGAGGCGCAACACGCAGGCAATGCGAGTTTGCAGAGCGGTTCAGAGCTCGGGCCCGGGCTGCGCGCCACCCTCCGCAAGCGCGCGGATCTCCTCCAAGCCGGGAGGGTCGAGGGCCACCGGAAACCTGCGGCAGACGCACGCTGCCGTCGCCGCCGCAAACCGGACGACGCCCTCGTCGCTCAGCCCGTTATGGAGGGCGTGCACCACCCCGCCCCGAAAGGTGTCGCCGGCCCCGAGGGTGCTCTTCGGAACGATGGTGAACGGCTTCAGGCTGCGCTTCCGCCCGCGTCCCCTGGCGAAGAGGATCTCCTCCGAGCCGCAGGTCATGATCACCAGGCCAGCGGTCTGCGCGGCATAGAGCCGCAGCAGCTCCCTGCGATCCCTGGACGGGAAGCGGCCGCGCAGATACTCGGCGGAAACGACGGTCGCTGCTGCGCACCTATGGAGGGCGCTTTCCGGCTCGCAGTCGATTGTCACATAAGGACGGCCGAGCTCGATGCAGAGCCTTCCAACCTCCGCGGACTGCGCGCCGAAGAAGGGGTCGATACCCACGATGTCGGCGGCCGCGATGTCGGCGCGCTCCGGATCCGCCCACCGCCTCGACCCGCTGAAGTAGTGCCCGAAGCGGCCAAACACGGCCCGCGACTTGCCGCCCACAACGACCAAGTCGCGGACGCCGTCAAAGGAAGGGTCATAGCGCAGGCCCGAGCAATCGATTCCCCGCGGCGCCAGGAACCCGAGTATTTCCTCGCGGGTCTGCCGGCCGAGAAAGGGCCCGGCGACCTTCACGCGGTGCCCCCATCGCGCCAGGACGAGCGCGGAGTTTCCCGTCTCGCCGCCCGGCACCACGTGGGTCTCCTCGATCTCGCCGTAGCCGTCGGCCTCCGGGAAATCCCCCACGATCCGGTGGACCGTCGATAAGACGATCATTCCGTAGAGGTAGACGTTTGCGGTGCTCGGCAATTGAGGGGCGGGCATGGGGAAAGCGGGCTCGGGCGCACCATTATGGCGCATGTGCCCGCACGGGAAACATCATTCCGGGGGTAGCGGCGCACGGGAATCCGCGGGCATTGGGGCGCCATACTGTCAATTTCGTTAAAAACATCATCGATTGTGCCATTTTTTGTCCGTGCTTTGGTCGGTAGGATGTTCCCTGTGAGCTCCCCGCCGCGTTGATGGGCATCACTCCCATCCTCCGCGCCCAAGCCCGACCGCTCATGTTAAACATCTCCCCATTCTTTCGCCCCCCGCTAGACCCCGAGTTTGTCCCCGCCGCCCTGTGGAACCGCGCGTACCGCGCCATTGTGGCCACGGATCCGAAGGCGCGCACGCTGACCCTCACGCTCGAGCGGCCGGACGCCGGCGTTTCGCGGCACCAGAGCCGGGTTCTGGCCGCCGATCACGCCGACGCTCCCCTCAGCCTTCGATATGCGGAGCGCCTGCTCAAGTTCCTCCTCTGGCAGAAGGGCGGATGCACGGTGCGCGTCGCCGGCGCGCCCGAAATCGCGGCGCACCTCGGGGTCGTCTATAGCGCGACAGGCGCAAGGTCCTTTGACCACGGGTTCATGGGCGAGAAGGTTTACCGGAGGACGTTTAATATTGAAGCCGTTGATGTTGAGGTGCTTCCGACGGAACGCACCCCGGGGCTGCCCTTGGGCCGCCACCTCGACGGATGCCGGATCGGATTCGATATCGGCGGAAGCGACCGGAAGGCCGCCGCGGTCGTCGACGGCAAAGTCGTCTACTCCGAGGAGACGCCATGGGACCCGTACTTCCAGAAGGATCCGGCCTACCACATCGAGGGCATCCACGAGTCGCTGCTGAAGGCGGCGGCCCACATGCCTAGGGTGGACACGATCGGGGGCAGCGCGGCGGGCATCTACGTCAACAACGAGGTCAGGGTCGCCTCCATCTTCAGGGGGATCCCCCTGGACCTGTTCGCAAGCCGCGTGCGCAGGCTCTTCTTCACGCTCCAGGAGCGGTGGGGTGGCGTCCCCTTCGTGGTGGCGAACGACGGGGAGGTCGCGGCGCTCGCGGGGTCGATGTCGCTCGGCGACAACGCGGTGCTGGGGATCTCCATGGGCACGAGCCAGGCCGCCGGCTACGTTCGGCCCGGCGGGGACATCACCCCCTGGCTCAATGAACTCGCGTTTGCCCCGATCGACTACCGTACGGACGCCCCGAGCGACGAATGGTCGGGCGACGTCGGTTGCGGCGTTCAATACTTCTCGCAGCAGGCGGTCTCCCGCCTGTCTGACCGGGCGGGCTTCGGATTCGACGCCTCGATGCCCGCGCCCGAGCGCCTTGTCGCCGTCCAGAAGGCGATGGCCGCCGGCGACCCGAGGGCCGAGAGGATCTACGACTCGGTGGGGTCCTACCTTGGATACTCGATCGGGCACTACGCGGACTTCTACGAACTGAAGCACGTGCTCGTCATGGGGCGGGTGACCTCGGGGCACGGCGGGGAGAGGATCCTCCAGCGCGCCAGGGAGGTGCTCGCCACCGAGTTCCCGGCCGTCGCCTCGCGTGTGCGCGTGCGCATGCCCGACGAAAAGGACAAGCGCCACGGGCAGGCGATCGCCGCCGCGAGCCTTCCCTCCATTGGCGCGCCTGCGGGCTCGCATGCGCTGCGGTCGGACCCAAGATAGTCCTATGAAGCTCTCGAACCCGGCAGCGGATATCTTTGTTCCCGACTCGTCCTTCTCCCCGGACGAGGCGCTCGGGCGGGTGACGCACCTTTGCGTTACGGCCCACCAGGACGACATCGAGATCATGGCCCAGTCGGGCATTAGCGACTGCATCGGCGTGCCGGGCAACGCCTTCGGCGGGGTTGTCGTCACGAACGGGGCGGGATCGCCGAGAACCGGCCGATACGCCTCGTACACGGACGAGCAGATGCTCGCCGTCCGGCGCAGCGAGCAGCGTGAGGCAGCCCGACTCGGCCAGTACTCGATCCAGCTACAGCTTGGGTACACGAGCGCCGAGGTGAAGCGCCCGGGCCACCCCGGGGTCGCGGGCGACCTGAGGGCGGTCTTCTCGGGCTGCAGGCCGCAAGTCGTCTTTCTCCACAATCCCGCGGACAAGCACGACACCCACGTCGCCGTGCTCCTGCGCTGCCTCGAGGCGATCCGTTTACTGCCCGCGGCCGACAGGCCCGGCAGGGTGTTCGGATGCGAGGTGTGGCGGAACCTCGACTGGCTTCCGGACGCGGACAAGGTCGCGCTCGACTCAGGGCGGCACCCCGAGCTCTCGCGCAAGCTGCTGGCCGCCTTCGACTCGCAAATCGCCGGGGGCAAGCGCTACGACCTCGCCACCGTCGGCCGGCGGGCGTCCAACGCGACCTTTCACGCCTCCCACGCCACCGACAACCTCGCCGGAATAACCTGGGCGATGGACCTGACCCCGGTCATCCGCGACGGGAGCCCCTCGGTCCAGGACCTCACCGCTTCACTTGTGGCGCGGCTCGCGGAGGACGTGTTGCGGCGGCTGAACGCGTTCGCCTAGGCCAGATCCGATGCCCTGTGCGCCCTGTCACCGTGGCGGTAAGCCATCGGGGACACCCCGTACGCCGTGTGGAACGCCCGGCTGAAGCTGTAGATCGAGGAGAAACTGCAGAGCTCCGCGATCTCGGTGACGCGCCTCTGGCTTAGGCGCAAGAGGCCGCAGGCCTTCTCCAGGCGCAGCCTCCTCAAGTGGCGGCCCAGGCTCACCCCGCAGGAGGCCCGGAAACGCGCCCTGAGATGGCTTGCGCTGATACCGAGCGACCGCGCGATCTCATTGACGCTCAAGGGCTCCTCTTTGTTCTGGGCGAGCTGGTTGACCTGCATGATGAGTCCGGGCGAAACCGGCGGCCTCTGGTGCCTTCTGAGTATCGGCTCGGCCTGCCGGATTCTCTGCAGCAGGACGGAGAGCAGGAGGCTTGCGAGGTCCCCCTCGCCGCGCGTCAGGTAGGCCTCCACCAGCTCCGCGCAGGTCTGGCGCACGACCTGTGTGATCACGAACGGGCGGAACCGGAGCGCCTGGAGCGGCGCGGCGTCGATCATGTCGAACGTGATGAAGAGCCACATCAGGTCCTCGCGCGCCGGCTGGATGTAGTCGTGGAACTGAAAGGGAAGCACAAGCAGACCCTCGCTGGGCTTGAGCCGGATCGCGCGGTCGTCCACGGCGACGGTCACCGCGGTCTCCAGGGCGAGTATCAGCACAAAGCGGTGGTGGAGCGCGCGGCCGCGTTGCGGCCGGTTCAGGTCGGTCGCCGAGCGGCGGCAGAAGCAGACGATGTTGTCGGGAAGCGCGAGAGGAGCCACGCGCTTGCCGTGCAGCGGCCTGAGCGGAGAGGGCAGCAGGTTGGCGAGCTTTTCGAGGGAGAGTATGCGGGCGTTCGGCGTTTCTGACATTTCTGTTAAAAACATCGTCATTTCTGCCATTTTTTAACGGAGCCGCCAAGAATATCATCGGAACCTTCCCTAAAGACCCGCAACCTTTCCGCAATCACCCCCAATGACCGGCCCGCCGACCCCAGCTACCAGCAGGTTCGAGCACGTCCCGCTCGCTGTGTTCGCGAGCAGCGCCGAGGCCTCCCAGTCCGTCGCCCGCGAAATCGCCGCGCTCATCCGCGACAGGCAGAAGGCGAAGCGCACCGCGGTGCTCGGCCTGGCCACCGGCTCCACTCCCCTGGCGCTCTACGCCGAGCTGGTCAGGATCCACCGTGAGGAGGTGCTCAGCTTCTCGAACGTCGTCACGTTCAACCTGGACGAGTACTACCCGATCGCGCCGTCGAGCCCGCGAAGCTACCGCCACTACATGCAGGCGCACCTGTTCGACCACGTCGACATCCCTCCCACCAGCATCAACTTGCCCGACGGTACGGCGCCGTCAGCGTCGCTCGACGCGCATTGCCGCGACTACGAGGAGCGGATCCAGGCCGCGGGCGGGATCGATTTCCAGGTGCTCGGGATCGGGCGCACCGGCCACATCGGCTTCAACGAGCCCGGGAGCCCCCGGCGCTCGCGCACGCGGCTGGTGACTCTCGACTCCCTGACGCGGCGCGACGCCGCGGGGGACTTCGGGGGCGAGGAGCACACGCCGAAATACGCGATCACCATAGGTGTGCGCACGATCCTCGAGGCCCGCAGGATCGTCCTGCTGGCCTGGGGCCAGCACAAGGCCGAGATCGTGCGCGCGGCGGCCGAGGGGCCCGTCACGCCCCAGGTCACCGCGTCCTTCCTCCAGGAGCACGACCAGACCCAGTTCGTCATCGACCGGGCCGCGGCCGGCGCGCTGACCCGCTACCGTACGCCGTGGCTGCTGGGGGCCCTCGGCGACCTCGGCCTCGAGTGGGACGCCGCGATGGTGCGCCGCGCGATCATCTGGCTCTCCCAGCTCAGGAAAAAGGCCGTGTTGAAGCTCACCGACGACGACTACAACGAGGCGGGGCTCCAGGACCTCCTCAGGACCCAGGGCTCGGCCTACGAGGTCAACCTGGCGGGTTTCTACCAACTCCAGCACACGATCACGGGATGGCCGGGGGGGCGGGACCCGAGGCGCACGAAGCCCGGCGACGCCCCGGTTCGCCCGCTGCGCGCCCTTTCGGCCGGCGTGTTCCCGAAGCGGGTCCTCGTGCTCTCCCCCCACCCCGATGACGACGTAATCGGGATGGGCGGCACCCTCTGCCGCCTGGCCGAGCACGGCCACGAGGTCCATGTCGCCTACCAGGTGTCGGGGGCGAATGCCGTCTCCGACGAGGCGCTCGCCCGCGCCCTGCGTTTCGTGGGCGACTCGGGCCTCGCGGGCCCGGCAAACGTCGAAAGGCTGTGCGCGCTGTGCGATGCGCACGAGTCCACGGGCTCCCTCCCCGAGACGCCCGAGGTCCACAACTGGAAGGGCCTTGTCCGCCGACAGGAGGCCATCGCAGCCGCCCGCGTGTGCGGCGTCCCGTCGGGGCGCCTCCACTTCCTCGACATGCCGTTCTACCACGCGAGGCCCGGCAGCAGGCGCCAGCTCGGGGACAGGGACCGATCGGTCATGCGGGAGCTTCTGGGGGCCATCCGCCCGCACCTGATCTTCGCGGCGGGCGACCTCGACGATCCCCACGGCACCCATCGGCTCTGCCTGCACGCCCTTCGCGACGCCCTTGCCAGGCACTCCGGCGAGCCGTGGGTGCGCGAGAGCGAGCTCTGGCTCTACCGGGGCGCGTGGTCCGAGTGGTCCGCGGACGAGATCGACCTGGCCGTCCCGCTCAGCCCCCAGGAAGTGCTGCGCCGCCGGCGGGCGATATTCTGCCACGAGACCCAGAAGGACATAGCGCTCTTCCTCGGGGACGACCGGAGGGAATTCTGGCAGCGTTCGGAGGACCGCAGCAGACGCCTGGCCGAGACGTACAACGCGCTGGGCCTCGCGGAATACGAGGCAATCGAGGCCTTCAAACGATATGCCCCAGAGGAATTCCTTCGCGATCTGCCTCTTTAGCGCCGCCGTGGGGGCGATGGCCCCCGCGGGGGCCGCCCCGCTTCCGGCCGACTTGATGCCCGCGCCGGCGCAGGCGCGCGTGGAGGCGGGCCGCGTTCCCGCGGGCGGAGGACTCGAGGTCTCCGCCCAAAGGCCGGCGGGGCCCCGCCTTAGCTCCGCGATCGCGCGCGCCGTGGGACGGTGGGGCTCGCGAACCGGCGGGCCCGCCAGCGGCGGCAATGCGGCCGGGTTCAGGCTGCTGGTGGACTGCGCCGGCGCCGGGGCGGCGGTCCCCTCGGAATGCGAGGACGAGTCCTACACGCTCGAGGTGGGCGGGTCGCAGGCGGTGCTGAGGGCCCCGAACGACTTCGGGGCCATGCACGGCCTCGAGACCCTCCTCCAGCTCCTTCAGCGGGACAGGGACGGGTGGTTCCTTCCGCCCGTCGAGATCCGGGACCAGCCGAGGTTTCCGTGGCGCGGCCTCATGATCGACGCGGCCCGCCACTGGCAGCCGATCGAGGTGATCGAGCGCAACCTCGACGCGATGGCCGTGGTGAAGTTGAACGTCCTGCACCTGCACCTCACGGACGACCAGGGGTTCCGGATCGAGAGTCTCACCCATCCCGAGCTCACCGCCAAGGGCTCCGACGGGAGGTACTTCACCCAGGCGCAGATGCGCGAGGTCATCCGCTACGCGGCCGAGCGCGGGATCCGGGTGGTCCCGGAATTCGACATCCCGGGCCACGCCACGAGCTGGGTCGTCTCGCACCCGGAGCTCGCGAGCCTGCCCGGGCCGTATGGGATCGAGCGCCAGTGGGGCGTGTTCAACCCGGTGCTCGACCCCACCAACGAGGCGACCTACGCGCTCCTTGGCGACTTCCTCGGGGAGATGGCGGCCCTCTTTCCCGACAGGTTCATCCACATCGGGGGCGACGAGAACAATGGCGTGCAGTGGAACGCCAGCCCCAGGATCCAGGCCTTCAAACGCGAGCACGGCCTGAAGGACAACGAGGCGCTTCATGCGCTCTTCAACAAGAGGATCAACGCGATCCTCGCTCGCGCCGGCAAGCGGCTCGTCGGCTGGGACGAGATCGAGAACCCGGAGCTCCCCAGGGACTGCGTGATCGATTCGTGGCGCGGCACCGAGGCCCTCGCGGACTCGGCCGTGCTCGGATTCGACGGCATCCTTTCAAACGGGTTCTACATCGACCTGTGCTACCCCGCGTCGGACCACTACTCCGTCGAGCCCCTCCCGGACTCGTCCCCGCTCACGGCCCCGCAGCGGGCCCACGTCCTCGGCGGCGAGGCCACCATGTGGTCGGAGTGGGTCTCCCCGGAGACGATCGACTCGCGCATCTGGCCCCGCACGGCCGCCATCGCCGAGCGCCTCTGGTCGCCGGCCGCCGTCAGGGACGTTGCGGAGATGTACCGCAGGCTCGCAATCGTCAGCGCGCGGCTAAGCGAGGCGGGCGCCCTACACGAGCGCAACCGCGACATCATGCTGCGCCACCTGGTCGGCGAGAACCTCGGAGCCCCGGGGGACGATTCCCTGAGGACCGTCATCGGCCTGCTCGAACCCGTGAAGCATTATCAGCGCGGGGCACTCCAGATCTGGGGCAACCAGCTGGTGCCTCTGGTCGGCCTGGCGGACGCGGCGCTTCCGGAAAGCGCCCCCTCCCGGGAATTCGCCGACGCGGTGGACCGCATGCTGTTCGCCCCCGGCGGGATCGACCGCGCCCAAGCCGATGCGATCGAGGGACAACTGAGGGCGTGGAGCGCCGCGGGCAAGGAGGTCGCCGACCGACTCGCCGGAATCTATCCGGCCGTCAGGGAGGCGATTCCTGCCGGGCGGGCGCTCGTGGACGCGGGCGCCGTGGGGGTGGAGGCCCTGGGCTCGATTGCCTCGGGCGTCCCGCTGGCGGACCCTAGGCTTGCCGCGGGCCTCGCGGTGCTCGACCGGGCCGCCGAGCCCAACGAGTCGGCCACGGAGCTTCCGGCCCTCAAGTCCATGCGGCTGCTCGCGGCCGCGGCGGCCCGCCAGGCCGGGCGCAAGGGCCTCTCGGACGACCAGTGGCGCATGCTCGTCATCTCGACCGCGTCCCCCAAGCCGCCGGTTGATCCCTCCAAGTAACCCCCGGCCGCCCACGATGCCCCCAACCGCGATCCCCCTAGGCGATAAGACCGCGTACAACCGCCTGCTGCTCTTCGTCGCCGGCCTCGGCGGCCTCCTCTACGGCATCGACGTGGGGATCATCGCGGGCGCGTTCCCCTACCTGAAGGCGACCTCGGGCCTGGACGCGGGCCAGCTGTCGTTCGTCGTCGCCGCGGTCCTCCTCGGCAGCGCCGTTTCCACACTCGCCGCAGGGATGCTGGCCGACTGGATGGGGCGCAAGTGGCTGATGACGCTGAGCGGCCTCCTCTTCGTCGCGAGCATTCCCATCATCGCGCTGTCGCACGGCTACACCCCCCTTGTCCTCGGGCGCCTGCTCCAGGGAATCAGCGGCGGGCTCGTGGGCGTAGTGATCCCCCTATACCTGGCCGAGTGCCTCGGTTCAACGAACAGGGGCAAGGGCACGGGCGTGTTCCAGTGGATGCTCGTGTTCGGCTTCGTCGTCGCGGCGATCGTCGCCCTCTACTTCAGCTACAAGGTCGACCGCGTTGCCAAGCTGGGCGACCCGGCCAAGCTCTTTGCCGTCAACGACTCGGCGTGGCGCAGCATTTTCTGGGTGTCGCTGCCGCCCGGCATCCTGTTCGTGATCGGCAGCCTGATCGTCGCCGAGTCTCCCCGCTGGCTCTTTCTGCGGGGCAGGAGGGAGGATGCCCGCCGGGCGCTTCTGCGCTCGCGGGACGCGGAGCAGGCCGACCTCGAGGTGAGGGAGATGGAGGCAAACGCGGCGGCGGAGCACGCGAAGGACTCCGCGCGCGCCGGGGGGGCCAAGGAGCCCCTCCTGAGCCGCAGGTACGTGATCCCGTTCGTCCTCGCCTGCGTCATCCTCGCCTGCAACCAGGCGACCGGCGTCAACTCCATCATCGGCTACAACGCCGACATCTTCATCCAGGGCGGCCTCTCCGACGTCCAGGCCCACTACGGGAACCTGCTGTTCACGCTCGTCAACTTCCTGATGACGATGGTCGCGGTCATGCTCGTCGACCGCAAGGGGCGCAAGTTCCTGCTTTCCATTGGGACCGCGGGCATCATCGCCTCGCTGATTGCCGTCGGCGTGCTCTTCCACCGCACCGAAAGGCTCCGTGTCGACGCAAGGGAGGCCGTCCAAGCCGCGGTGGGCCCGGGCCAGGACGCCAGGATTGTCTTTAACGCGGAGTCGGCGCAGCGGCTGCTGGCGACCGCCGGCGAGGCGGACCGGGCGCTGGCGGGAAGGCCGCTCACCCTGAGCGTGATCTACTCCTACGGCGGGTTCCGCTCCGCCACCGCCGTCGTCCGTTCGGACGACCCCGCCGCCCCGCCGCTTGAGATCAGCCGCGAGGCCAGCCTTCCGAGTAACAAGGTGAGCGCGTTCATTTCCAACCCGCTCGCCAGCCTGGGTGAGGCAAGGACCGCCCCCCTGAGGATCGAGAATGCCCTGATCACGCCGGTTCCGAGCCAGGGGAACGGCTGGCTCACGGCCGCGTTCACCTTCTCCTTCATGGCGTTCTTTGCGATCGGCCCCGGGGTTGTCGTCTGGCTCGCGCTCTCCGAGCTGATGCCGACGCGAATCCGGTCGAATGGGATGAGCGTCGCGCTCACCCTCAACCAGGCGGTCTCCACCACCATCGCCGCCGTCTTCCTGCCGACCGTCGGCAAGTACGGCTACTCGACCATGTTCTTCCTGTTTGCGGGCTGCACCGTGGTCTATTTCGTCACCGCCGTCTTCTTCCTGCCGGAGACCAAGGGCAAGACCCTGGAGGAGATCGAGCAGCTCTTCGAGCGGCGTCCGCGGCAATGAGCCAGCGTTTTTGATCGATTGGCCGGGCCGCACGGCCAATGATGGGCTCCATGGGTCCCCTGACCCCCACCCAGTACCCGCGCAGGGCCGTGCTGATCCTCTCGCTAGCCGCCGCGCTTATCACCCCCAATCTTATGGCCGCAAGCATATCCAAGTCCGCATTCGGAACGCTGCCGGATGGCACCGCAGTCGACCTCTACACCCTGACCAACGCCGACGGCCTGGTCTGCAAGATCATCACCTACGGGGCGGTGATCACCGAGCTCCATGTCCCGGACCGGACCGGGCGGATGGGCGACGTCGTCCTCGGGTTTGACAATCTGGCGCAGTACCTCGGCTACAACCCGTGCTTCGGGGCGGTGGTTGGACGGGTCGCCAACCGGATAGCCAGGGGCAAGTTCACGATCGACGGAAGGACCTACACCCTCGCGATCAACAACCCGCCCAACACGCTTCACGGCGGGATCAAGGGTTTCGACAAGGTGGTGTGGACGGCGGAGGCCGTGGACGGGCCCAACGGGCCGTCCGTGGTCCTCAACCACGTGAGCCCGGACGGCAACGAGGGCTTCCCGGGCACACTCAAGGTCAAGTTGACCTACACGCTGACGAACGGCAACGAGGTCCGAATGGACTACGAGGCCACGACCGACAAGACGACGGCCGTCAACCTGACCAACCACAGCTATTTCAACCTCTCATGCAAGGGCGACGTCCTTGGGCAGGTTCTCCAGATCAAGGCCAGCAAGTACACGCCGACGGACGACGGCCTGATCCCGACGGGGGTGATCGCCGACGTGGCCGGCGGCCCGCTCGACTTCACCCAGCCCAAGCCGATCGGCAGGGACATCAAAAAGGTCCCTGGCAAGACGAACGGCTACGACCACAACTTCGTGATCGAAGGCGGCGGACGCGGCCTCGTCCTCGCGGCCCGCGCTCAGGACCCGGCGACGGGCCGCGCGCTGGAGGTGTCGACGGACCAGCCCGGTGTCCAGCTCTACACAGCCAATGGACTCGACGGGACGATCGTCGGGAAGTACGGCCAGGCCTACCCGCGCCACGCGGGATTCTGCCTGGAGACGCAGCACTATCCCGATTCGGTGAACCAGCCCGGGTTTCCCTCCACCCTGCTGCGCCCGGGCGAGACCTTCAGGAGCACCACGATCTACCGCTTCTCGGTCAAGTAGGCGGCCCTCAGGCTCCCGCGAGCCAGAGGCCGCATCCGAGTGCCGGCACCTCGAGCCCGGGCTCGACGCTCCGGGTCGCGGCCCGGCTCGCGGCCGGAATGAACCGTTCATGGTCGGCAATCTGGCGCCAGCTGCCCAGCCCGGCCACGTCCCCGATCGGGATCGTCGCATCCACGGTCGTCGGGTTCACGGCGTAGAGGAGGCGCTCCGACCCCTTCGAGAGGTCCGCATTGAGGAGGACCGCAAGCGGCGCGCCGCCCCCGTTGAAGAAGCGGAAGAACCCCTCCGACGGACGGCTGAAGTGCCTCAGGAGCCTGCCGCGGACTCCTTTGCGGAATGCGATCCAGTCCGAGAAATACGAGTGGGTCGACAGGTTGCGGTACAGCCTCCGGTAATCCAGGGCGTTCACGTCGCCGCGCTGGTACGTGTTTCCAAGGCCCCGCTTTGACCGCAGGAAGTCCTGGCCGGCGGCGAGCATCGGGATGCCCACCGACATGAACACGATCGAGGCCATCAAATGCGTTCGCCTCACGTCGTTCGGCGTCGGGTTCGTGCCGTCAAAGCCCTGGTTCTCGGTGATCGAGTCGAGCCACGTCCTGTCGTCGTGGGATTCGGTGTAGTTGACCGTCTGGGCGGGCCACTTGGCGAAGTACCACGGCGACCCGCGCATGAAATACTCGAGCCGCTCGGCCGGCACGCCGCCACGGACGTAGTCCCTCACGTAGTTGCGGAACCCGTCGTTCCAAGACGCCCAGCCGGTGTCGCGCAGCGCACCGGCGATGTGCCCGCGGAAGCTCCAGGGCTCCGCGATCAGGATCACACCGGGCTTCACCCGCTTCAGCTCGGACTCAATCTGCTTGAGCACCTCGACCCCGATCAGCTCGGCAAGGTCGAACCGGAAGCCGTCGACCCCGTAGGCCTCGATCAGGTGCGAGCAGCTGTCGATGATCAGCCTCTTGGCCATCGCCGCGCTCGCGCGCACGTCATTGCCGCAGCCGCTCCAGTTGGCCAGGTTCCCAGCGGAGTCCTGCTCGAAGTAGTAGAGGCTGTCGATCGCCATGAGGTGGGGCGGCACACCCACGTGGTTGTAGACGACGTCGAGGACGACCGCCATTCCGCGCTCGTGGAAGGCCCGCACAAGCTGCTGGAGCTCGCGCACGCCCGAGGCCTCGGCCGGCGAGCGCGAGTAGCCGCTCGCGGGCGCGAAGTACGCGTTCGTCATGTAGCCCCAGTGGTACTCCTCGGCCGTCTTGCTGTCGGATTCCTGCACCGGCTGGAGCTCCACGCAGTTGACGCCGAGGTGGTGAAGGTAGAAGTCCGGGTCCTCCACCCACTTGAGCAGGCCCGAGAACCCGCGCCGCTCCGCCGCCGTTGCGTTCGTCGGCGCCTTCGCGGCCAGGTCGCGGACATGGGCCTCGGCGATGACAAGATCCTGCCAGGCCGGCGTGCGAAACTCGGTGTCGCCCCCGCCGATCCAGGCCCGGTCGAGAACGATTCCTGGCCCGGAATACCCGACGGACGCCAATGCGTACGGGTCGAGGATGTCGGTCCTCGCGAGGGCCTTTCCCGTCCCCCGGGACACGCTCTCGATCGAGTACCAGTAGAACCAGCCGTGCAGGTTCCGGTCGAGTTCCACCTCCCAGACCCCGGCGGCCCCGTGCGCGTCCCCCCGCCGCGCCAGGGGAAAGGCGTCGGCCGTCTTGCGGGCCGCGAGGTCGTGGCAGGCGTGCAGCGTGACGGACTCGGCCCTGGGCGCAAAGATCCTGAACGTGGTCGACTTTGCGGAGACGATCGCGCCGAGGGGCAGGTCCGTCCCGAGGTCGAAGAAGAAGTCTCCGGGCTCGAGGGGAAGCGGGGTGCCGTTGACGTCCGCCCCCGCGGCCACCGTCCAGGCGCCCGCAAGGTCGAGCGACGCGGAAAGCTCAAAGCGCCACAGGTGGGCCCCCGTCCTTCCCGGATCTACATAGCGGTTCACGACCCCCATGTCGTCGCGGACGCAGTTCGGCGCCTCGTCCCGCGGATGGAGCCACTGGTTCTCTCCCGTGACAAACTTGAACATCATGTCCCCGCCCTTGAGCACCTTCTCCGCGGGCCCCGTCCAGACCAGCATCTTCTCGCCGTCAACCTCGCCGAGCTTCAGGCGCCACTCCTCGTTGCCCACCGCCTGCCAGCCGTTGAACTGACCCGCGATGTAGACGCGGTCGTTCACGGGGTCGATGCCCGGCCCTCGCCTCAGCGGAAGCGCAAAGGTGAAGGTGGACGGCGGCGTTTGGAAATAGCGGTACCGCTTGGCCGCGGCGATGTCCGGCGCCCTCTTGAACGCCACCACCTCGATGGCCCCCGACAGGGCGATGGCCGGGGGCGCCGCCGACACCCAGTCTCGGTCGAATTCGACGATCCCCGAGGACAGCGAATCGAGCCACGCGCGTGCGAGTCGTGGGGCTGAAGTGGGCATAGTGGGCGTGAAGCTGTAATCGTACCAATGCACCCGCACCTTGAGCAAGCGCACGCGTAAAATTACTCCGGAAAAATGCGGACGACACGGGGGCCCGCCTTTGCTAGGATGCGCCCACCCTGCCCGACCTCCCATGAGAATGACCCATGCACAAATGTACTCCCGGTTCCTGGGCAGCGACCCGGCATGGAACGGCCGCTTCTTCACGGGGGTCCTGACGACCGGGATCTACTGCCTGCCGTCGTGCAGGGCAAAGAAGCCCAGGGCCGAGAATGTGCGGTTCTTCCCCTCCTGCGACGCCGCCCGGGCCGCGGGGCTGCGCCCCTGCCTGAAATGCCACCCCGATGACTTCGCCCGGGGCGCCGACCCGGTGCTGGAGTCGGTCGAGACGCTGGTGGCCGAGGTGCGGGCGGACCCGGCGCGCTTCAGCGACGCCCGGTCGATCGTGAGGCGCTCCGGCTTCGGCGCCACCCGCTGCTTCGAGCTCTTCCGCCAGCACTACCATTCCACCCCGGGGGACCTGCTCCTGCGGGCGAGGATGGAGGCCGCCAAGCGCCTGCTCGCAACCCGGCAATCGCCCCTCACCGACATCGCGGCGGACGCCGGATTCGAGTCGATGTCGGCCTTTCACGAGCATTTCCGCGAACTCAACGGGATGACGCCCTCAGCCTACCGCGACCTGGGGTCGGACGGACCGTTCAAGGTCGACCTTCCTCCGGGCTACCCGCTCGCCCACCTCCTCCGGAGCCTGGGCCGCGACCCGGTGAGCATCACGGAGCGCCTCACCGGCGCGCTCTACGAGACCTCGGCGGACCTGGCCGGCGTCCCGGCGATCATGAAGGTCCAGCTTTCGCAGGACTGCGCACGGGTGTCCCTGGACGCGCCTTCCGAGATCGGAGCCGACCAGAGGCTCGCCGCGCACCGCCTCGTCGCCGGCCTGGTCGGGCTGGACCAGGACGCCGCCGGTTTCACCCGACTCGCCCGCCGCCTCGGCCTCGGCCGCCTCGTGTCCGGGCGCCCGGGTCTGCGGCTCATCCGCACCCCAAGCCCCTGGGACGGGCTCCTGTGGTCAATCATCGGTCAGCAGATTAACCTGCCCTTCGCATGCGTGCTCAAGCGGCGCCTGATCGAGAACACGGGCACGGCGCTCCCGGCGGGGCTCTTCTCGCTGCCCACGGCCGCCGCGATCGCCCGGCTCGAGCCCTCCGCGATGCGCCCGTGGCAGTACTCCAGGCAGAAGGCCGAGTACCTCATCGGCGCGGCCCGGCTCGTCGCGGCGGGGACCCTCGACCTCGGCGCGCTTTCGATGACGTCCGCCACGCGCGCCGAGCGCACGCTCCTGGCGGTGCGGGGCCTGGGTCCCTGGTCGGTGAACTACCTGATGATGCGCTCGCTCGGGTTCGCGGACTGCGTGCCCATCGGCGACACCGGCGTCACCAGCGGGCTGCAGGCCCTCTTCAAGCTGGAGGAGCGCCCCGATGCGGATGCCACCCGACGCCTCATGTCCGTCTTTTCCCCGTATCGAAGCCTCGCTACCGCGCATCTCTGGCAGATCAACCGTCCCCCCCCATGACATCCTCCAACCTGTTCCACTATGCCTCCTTCAATACGCCGGAGGGCACGTTCTCCGTCGCGGTCGACGCCGCCGGCTCGGTTGTCGCGACCGCGTTCGGCGGGAAGGCCGCGCTCCAGGGCCGCCTCGGACGCGGCGTCCGGGTCGGGGATGCCTCCGGGACCGACGCGGCGCGCCGTCAGGTCCAGGAGTGGTTCCGTGGGAAGCGGCGGGAGTTCTCCCTGGGCCTGTCCCCCCGGGGAACCCCCTTCCAGCGACGGGTGTGGGCCGCCCTGCGGAGGATACCCTGCGGGCAGACCCGGTCGTATGGGGAGATGGCGCGGGCGCTTGGGAGCTCACCCCGGGCGGTCGGAAGGGCCAACGCCACCAACCCGATATGCCTCATCGTCCCGTGTCACCGCGTGATCGGGTCCGACGGCTCCCTCACCGGATATGCGTTTGGCGTGAGGCGCAAGCAGCGGCTCCTCGACATTGAGAGGGCCTAGCCTATGCGCCGGCGGCCTTGTGGACCGCGGCGGCGAACGCCTTCAGCCGGGCATGGTCCTTGACGCCCGGCGCCGACTCGACGCCGCTGCTCACGTCAACGAACCGAGCTCCGGTTCCCGCCAGGGCCTCGCCGACGTTCTCCGGGCTGAGGCCCCCCGAGAGAATCCACGTCGTCTGGGGGCTGCGCTCGAGGTGCAGCCTGAATTTCGGCCAGTCGCCCGTCCGGCCCGTCCCGCCGAAAAGCGTCGAGTCAAACGTATCCATCAGGATGCACTGAGTTAGCCCGAGCCACGCCTCGGGGACGTCGACGCCGGGCGGCAGCTTCGGGGCAAGCCAGAGGTTCCCCGCCCCGACCGCCTTCGACCAGGCCTCGATCGCTTGGATCGGCAGGTCGTGCCGAAAGTGCACCTGGAACCGGTCGAACCCGGCGTCCCGCATCGCGAGGAGCGCGTCGGCCGCCGGCTCGACGTCCACGGCCACCTTGTGGCGCCCCGAAAGGCGCCCCGCCATCGACCGGAACTGCGCCATGGAGACGTGTCTCGGAGACTTGGCGTGCAGGACAAACCCCAGGCAGTCCGCCCCGCAGCCGCCGGCAACCTCGGCGTCGACAAGCGAGGTCAGGCCGCAGACCTTGATCTGGATTCCGTCGATCATGGCCCCAGGCTAGCCGAAGGCGTTGACGGCCTCCACCACGAAGCCCACCTGCTCGTCGGTGAGTTCCGGAAAGATCGGAAGGCTGATGCAGGTCTCGGCCGCCTTCTCGGCGACGGGGAACGAGCCCTTGGGATAGGAGAGCCCCGCAAAGCACTCCTGAAGGTGCAGCGGCACGGGATATATGAGGTCCGTGCCGACCCCGCGCGCCGCCAGGTGCTCGCGCAGCGCGTCGCGGCGGGGGTGGGTGATCGTGAACTGGTGGTAGACCGACTCCCCGTACGCAGGCGTGAACGGAAGCCTCGCGCCCTCGAGCCGGATTCCCTCGAGGTAGGCCCGCGCGATCGCCCTGCGCCGCGCAGTCCACGACCCGAGATGGGGCAGCTTCACGTTGAGCAGCGCGCCCTGGAACCCGTCCATCCGGAAATTTCCGCCGACGATCTGGTGGTGGTACCGCTGCCCCATCCCGTGGACGCGCACCAGCCTGGCGCTGGACTCAACCTCCGGCCTCCGGGACACGAATGCCCCGCCCTCGCCGCATCCGCCTAGATTCTTCGTGGGATAGAAGCTGAAGGTCCCCGCGTCGCCCAGCAGGCCGACTGGCGTCCCCTTGTACGTCGCCCCCACCGCCTGCGCGCAGTCCTCGATCACAAACAGCCCGTGCCTGCGCGCGACCGCCAGGATCTCGTCCATCCTGGCCGGCAGGCCGAAAAGGTGCACGACGACCACGCCCCTCGTGCGCGGCGTGATCGCGGCCTCAAGCGCGGCCGGATCGAGGTTGAACGTCGCCTCCTCGATGTCCGCGAACACGGGCTTCGCCCCCACGTAGGTGGCGCCCCACGCGGACGCGATGAAGGTGAAGGGCGGCACGATGACCTCGTCGCCGGGCCCGAATCCGGCTACCATGCAGGCGACGTGAAGCGGGGACGTGCCGCTGTTCATCCCGAGGGCCCCCGGGTATCCCAGCGCGGACGCGAAGGCCCGCTCGAAATCCTCGACGTCCTTGCCGAGGCAGAAGCGGGTGGCGTCGTACGTGGCAGCCAGGGCGGCGAGCGCCTCGTCCCGCAGCGCCCGGTGCTGGGGCGCCAGGTCAAGGAACGGGACCTTCACTTTAGGGCCCTCACGAGTTCGGCAATGAGCGGGTCGATCCCGGGCGTCGGCGCCTCGAAGTCCACGCTGAGGCCCACCCGGCGCATGGTCTCGCTCGTCTGGGGCCCTATGCTCCCGTGAATCGGCTTCGTGCCGCCCCCCCCAATCCTGAGCGTATCCCCCTGGTCGACGAAGCACTGGGCGGAGGAGGAGCTTGCAAAGAGGACGGCGTCCGCGCCGCGCCGGCGGAAATCCGCGGCGGCAGGATCCGACGAAAGGTCCACACCCTCGGTCTTGTAGACCTGCAGGCAGTCGACGATCGCCCGCGCCCCTTCAAGCCTCGTGACCAGGACGTCGCGGTTTAGGTTGCCCGTGATGACGAGGACCTTCGCGTTGTCCATGCTTCCCGTGTCGATCATCTCGCCGGCCAGCCCCTCCGCCGTGGCCGTCTTCGGGAGGCATTCGACCTTCAGGTGCAGCGCGCCCACGGCCTTTGCCGTGGTTTCCCCGACGCAGGCGATGCGGATGAGCCCGAGCGCCCGGATGTCGTCCAGGACGCGGAAAAACTCCTCGAAGAAGAAATGGACTCCGCTGCCGCTCGTGAACACAAGCCAGTCGTAGCCGCCGAGCTCCAGCATCACGTCGGCGAGCGCCTGGTTCGAGACCTCCTTGGAAATGCGGATCACCGGCAGCTCGATCACCTTCGCCCCTAGTCCCGAGAGTTTGGCCGCGAGTTCGGAGGCCTTGTCCCGCGTCCGGGTCACCACGATCCGCCTGCCCTCAAGCGCGCCTTTGGTTGTGTCAGCCATGGGGGTGCGCGGCCTATTTCAGCCCCAGTTGCCCGAGGATCCTCGCGGCGGCGGCGACTGGGCAGGCAAAGTCGTCCTCGGAGAGGGCGATCGTCCTCACGCCCACCCCCTCGTGGTAGAAGAAGAGCGTGTCGCGGGTCGCGTGGGCGCCGAGCGCCGTGTGGCATCCGCCCCCGAGCGCGGACTGGAGGGCGCGCTCGATGCCGAGGCTCCGTGCTGTCAGGGCGTTGAACACACCTGCAAAGCGAGCCTCGTCCTCAGAACGGCATTGGATCGCGATCGCCCCCTGGCCGACCGCCGGGACCATGCTCTCGAAGGCGATCGCGCGGAACTCGACGCCGGGCCAGGACCCGATTCCGAGTCGCTTCAGGCCCGCGGCTGCGAGGACGGTCCCGTCGGCCGCGTTCCGGTCGGCGATCTTCTTGAGCCGCGTGTCGACGTTGCCGCGTATCTCCACGAATTCGAGCTTCGGATAGATAAGCGCCGCCTGTTGCCGGCGGCGCGGGCTGCCCGTGGCGAGCGTCCTCGGCGCGGCGACGCCCGAGCGCAGGATGAGCGTGTCCCGCGCGTCCTCGCGGGGAAGGTAGCCCGCGATCCCGAGCCCCGGGGCCAAGTCGCCCGGGAGGTCCTTCGCGCTGTGCACGGCCAGATCCGCATCCTTGCGCAGCAGCGCGGCCTCGAGCTCGCGGGTGAACAGGCCCTTGCCCCCCTTCTCCTGAAGGGACCATTCCGCCTGCTGGTCGCCCGTGGTGACCAGCTTCAGGAGCTCGCAGTCGGCCCCCGTCCGCTCGCTAAGGTACGCCGCGGCGAGCTCAGCCTGGGCGAGCGCGAGCGGGCTCTTGCGGGTCGCGAGGACGAGTCTCTTTCCCATTCTCGGGCGTCCCGCGGACAGCGGGCGGTTAGTAGGCGGCCTGAACGCCCTTCAGGTTCTTCTTCGTCATCCAGGGCATCATGCTGCGCAGCCGCTGGCCGGTCTTCTCGATCTGGTGCGCGGCGCCCTTCTTCAGGAGCCGGTTGTACTTCTTGAGGCCTCCCTTGTATTCCGCGACCCACTGGCGGGTGAACTTCCCGGTCTGGATCTCCTTGAGGATCTTCTTCATCTCGCGCTTCGTCGCCGCGTTGACGACGCGGGGCCCGCGCGTGATGTCGCCGTACTTCGCGGTTTCGGACACCGAGAAGCGCATCCCGGCGATGCCGCTCTCGTACATCAGGTCGCAGATGAGCTTGAGCTCGTGGAGGCACTCAAAGTAGGCCATCTCGGGCTGGTAGCCCGCCTCGACTAGGGTCTCGAAGCCGGCCTGCACGAGCGCGCTCGCGCCGCCGCAGAGGACAGCCTGCTCGCCGAACAGGTCGGTTTCCGTCTCCTCCTTGAAGGTGGTCTGAAGGACGCCGGCCCGCGTTGAGCCGATGCCCTTCGCCCAGGCGAGCGCGGCCTGCTTGGCCTTTCCCGAGCGGTTCTGGAAGACCGCGACCAGCGCCGGCATCCCCTTGCCCTCGACGTAGAGCCGGCGCACCATGTGCCCGGGTCCCTTGGGCGCGACCATGATGACGTCGATGTCCTTGTGCGGCTTGATGAGCCCGAAATGGACGGAGAGGCCGTGGCTGAAAAGGAGCGTCTTGCCCTTCGAGAGGTTCGGGAGGATGTCGGTCTTGTACACGCCCGCCTGCTTCATGTCCGGAAGGCCCACCATGATCACGTCCGCGCGGCGGACCGCCTCGGCGGTGTCGTAGACCTTGAAGCCGTGCTGCCTCGCGACGGCGCGCGACTTTGAGCCGGGATAGAGGCCGATGATGACGCTGCAGCCGCTGTCCTTGAGGTTAAGCGCGTGGGCGTGGCCCTGCGAGCCGTAGCCCAGCACGGCGAGCGTCTTGTTCTTGAAGGCGCCGAGGTCGGCGTCCCTGTCGGTGTACACTTTTGCAGGCATGGTTAAATTCTCTGAAGGGCGCGCCGGGCGTCAGCGGGTGAGGGCGAGCCGCCCGGTCCGGGCGATCTCGATGATACCGAACGGCTCGAGTAGCCCGAGGAAGGCGGCGACCTTGTCCTCGTCGCCCGTCAGCTCGATGATGAGCGAGTCCTGCGCCATGTTGGCGATCCTGGCGCGGAAAACCTCCTTGATCTGCAGGATCTCCGGGCGCGTCTTGCCGTCCGCGCGGACCCGGACGAGGACCAGCTCGCGCGCGATAGTCTGGCCCTCCTTGAAGTCCCTGACCTCCACGACGTTCACGAGCTTGCGCAGCTGCTTGGTGCACAGGTCGAGCGCGGCGTCGTCCCCCTTGAGCACCATCGTGATCCTCGAGAGCGCGGCGTCATGGGTCGGCGCGACGTTGAGCGAGTCGATGTTGAAGCCGCGGCCGGAAATCATTCCGGCCACGCGGGCCAAGACTCCGAACTTGTTCTCAACGAGGACTGAGATGGTGTGCAGCATGATGGGTGCCGTGCGCAGGGCTGAACCCAGGGCGCGGCGAGTCCAAAGGTCAACCAATCCTCGACCCAAAAGGGAAGCATAAACGGCGGCCGCGGCCGCCCCCTTCACGGTCTTCTGCTAAGCAGGGGCTAAGTGATTGGGTGATAGATTTTGCACTTTGTGCTGGACACTTTTGGCATCCCCGGGTTGAAGTACCTTGGGATGAACTCAATACCAAGCGCGATAAAG
>Ga0182030_10000059_pt1 | contig 155428 bp, 110 predicted proteins | sample 812S3MmetaG_FD_121299 | JGI IMG/M metagenome (GOLD analysis project Ga0182030, IMG submission 121299) | Permafrost microbial communities from Stordalen Mire, Sweden - 812S3M metaG (Illumina Assembly) | ecosystem: Environmental > Terrestrial > Soil > Wetlands > Permafrost | place: Sweden... | reverse complement strand
GGGTTGAAAATTCAGGCTAAGTTATTCGTGCTTTAAGCTGATCGTTACTCTAGACATGATCGTTCTTTCGTTAGGCGATTTTCATCGGATTTCATCATAAAATAACCAAGCGATGACGCCCCTCTTCAAGACCTTCCCGATACTTTTTTTTCTAACAATCAACCCTGCTCACCTATTCGCCCAATCCCAAACCGTTGCGCCTTCCCTCCAGGTCTATGACCGCAATGGTCTATCCATGGGCACCCTACTTTCCCCCTCCGAGACCTATTCGGACCCCGTTTCCCTGGAGGCTATTTCTCCCTGGATGCTCCTGGCCACCATCGCCACCGAGGACAAACGTTTCTACCTGCATCCGGGCGTGGACCTGGAAGCGGCCCTGCGGGCTCTCTGGCAGGATGTGAGCCGCCGCAAGGTGGTTTCGGGCGCCTCCACCCTGACCGAGCAACTCGTGAAGGCCCTGGAGCCGGCCCCCAAAAGCCTTTGGGGAAAGATGAAGGAAGCCTGGGGTGCCCTTCTGTTGGAAAGAAAAATGACCAAACGGGAAATATTGGAAAGCTACTTCAACACCATCTCCTACGGCAACCAGTGCCAGGGGGTGGAAGCGGCCTCCCGGCGATATTTTGGGGTCCACGCCCCGAATCTTTCCCTCGCCCAGGCCGCCTATCTGTCCGGCATCCCCAAATCGCCCGTGCGTTACGATCCCTACCGCAATCCCGACCAGGCCGGGAAGCGCCAAAAGGACATCCTCTCCACCCTCCAAGCCAAGGGATGGGTGGACGCGGAAAACATCCGGCTGGCCCTGGAAGAGCCTCTGCGCCTGAAGAAACCGGACACATCCAAGGTCGCTCCCCATTTCCTGATGTTCCTGAACGCCCGCTACCAGGGAAAGAAAGAATCCCTGGTGACGACGCTTGACCTTAACCTGCAAAGGGATCTGCAAAACCTGCTCGCCACCCAGTTGAGGCGCCTCAAGGGCAACCACGTGACCAACGGCGCCATCTTGGTGGTGGATGTGCAAAATTCCCAGGTATTGGCCTGGGTGGGATCGGCGGATTTTTGGAACGCCAACATCCAGGGGCAGGTGGATGGGGTGGAAGCTTCCCGCCAGCCCGGTTCTTCCCTGAAACCCTTTCTTTACGGCCTGGCTTTTTCCAAGGGGTACAAGCCTTCCGACCTTTTGCTCGACGAGCCCACCTACACCGCGGGAAGATTCATCCCCAAGAATTACGACGAGAAATACCACGGCTGGGTGAGGATGCGGACCGCCCTGGCCAATTCTTACAACGTGCCCGCCATCCGGCTTTGTGAGAAGGTGGGCGCCTCCAAGTTTTTGGATTTTCTGCACCAGTGCGGCTTCCAATCCCTGGTCATGCCCGCCGAACATTACGGCCTGGGGCTGGCCCTGGGAGACGGGGAAATCACTATGCTGGAATCGGCCTCGGCCTACGCCGCCCTGGCCCGGGGCGGACTTTGGCGCCCCTTGAAGTGCCTGCAAAATGAAGACGTGGACCCGCTCGATGGGGGCGAGTCGGCTCACCGGATCCTTAACCCGGAGGACGCCTTCCTGGTGACCAGCATCCTTTCGGACAACACGGCCCGGTCCCCCGCCTTCGGCCTCTATTCTCCCCTGCTAACGCCGTTCCCTTTCGCCGCCAAGACCGGCACCACCAAGGATTACCGGGACAACTGGGCGGTGGGCTATACCCCCAACTGGGTGGTCGCAGTCTGGGTGGGAAATTTCGACGGCACCCCCATGCGCCATATATCGGGAATTACGGGAGCCGCACCCCTGTTGCACGATACCGCCATGATGCTTTCCAACCGGTTTCCCCCCCGGCCTTTCGTAAAACCCAAAGGGGTGGTTGAGATGGACATCTGTTCCCTGACCGGGTTAAAACCCTCGCCCTATTGCGAAAGCCAGATGCGGGAAGTCTTCGACACGAGGTACCTTCCCGCTTCGATTTGCGCCCTTCATTCCGCCCCGGTCACCGAGAAAACCGCCTTGTCCAAGGGGGAAAGGGCGGTTCTTTTTCCAAGGGAGGGGGATATTTTCAAGATTGATCCCTCGGCCGCCCTGGGGTCCCAGGCCATCCGGCTTCAGGCCACGCAAAAGATCAGTCCTTACGAGTTTTGGGAAGTGGATGGGAAGAAAATCGATTTGGAAAACGGAGAAGCCTGGTGGAGTCTGATCCCTGGGAAGCATCAGGTCGCTTTGGTGGAAGAAAACGCGAAAGGTAAAAAAATCGTCCAGCGGATCCGCTTCCTGGTGGTGCCCTGATGGATAAGGAACGTTATTTCAGGTAGTCCGGGATGCCCTTCGGATAGGTAATGATGCCGAAACCGGATGTAACCAGTTTGCCCAGATCGTGGGAGGGAACCACCTCGACCTTCATAATATAATTCCCCATGGGATATTTCGTGGTTTGACAAGCATACAGATAGCTTCGACGGGGCCTTTCGTATGTACCATCCACCCGGTAGCCCGTTTGGCAGGCTTTCAACTCGACCGCCACCGGTTTTCCATATTGTTTGTACATATTCTTAAGCACCTTTTCCAGTTCCTCCGAGTTTTTCACCAGGGTTGTAAAGCCTTCATCCATATGGTCGAAAAGATCCGTGGCGTTATCCTGGACCAGGTCGTCGGTTACTTTGTTGGCCAGGACCAGGCCGTCGTTGTAAACAATGGAGTTTCCGTTCGGATGCTCGGTTTTCTGGGCACAGGAACTGAACCCCAATACCCCGAACAGGGCCAGGATCAAAGGCAACCGGGGGAGGGTAAGGCTGTTTAGTTTCATTGGAAGGTTACCGGCATCTCAATTTCCTTTGCCACCCGGTCCCGGGTGGAATAGGTCGCCATCAGTTTCATGTAAAGAGTATAACTCCCCTTCGGTGTGGCCGGTTCGGGAGTCCAATCCAGTTCCTGGGGGCCCATTTCGAGGTCCTGGGATAACGCCAGGGGCTTTACCACCTTGCCCTTCACGTCGCGGATTTCGGCGGTCAAGAGCGAGCGTTCGGTCAGCTTGAAGGGAAACTTGAGGATTCCTCCCGCGCTTTCCTGCCTCAGGTCCAGGGCGTCGGTGCCGTTCCAAAAATACTGCACGCTGTTTTTCTCGGCCACCAGTACCTGGCCAAACTGGTGGTTGAAGGCGATTCCCCGGGGCTCGCTGAACTGGAAATCATCATCCCCCGCCGTTCCAAAGCTGGTGACATATCGCAGGTCGCGATCGAACTTGCGAATGCACCCCTGGGTGTTGTCGGTGGCGATGACGTTTCCGAAATAGTCAAAAGCGCAGCCCCAGAGGCTGACCGGCCCATTGGGCATGTCGGGTGCGGTTATGCGATAGAGGGGCTGGCCATCCAGGGTGAGGGTCCTGAGCCTCTGTCCAGCTTGGTCGATGACCGCCATGCGGTCGGCGTAAGGGCCCTGCTGGTAGAAGGTCCAGGCTTCCTTGGCGTCGATAACCGCCAGTCCCGTGGGGCCCTCCATCGCGGGGGTTTGGATCACGGTGCAATGTCCCTTGCGGCTCATGATCTGGATTCGATTATTGCCCGTATCGGTAATGTATAGATGGCCCTGAGAGTCATAGGCCACACCTTTGGGCGCTGAAAATTCCCCCGGCCCCTTCCCCTTTATTCCCATAGCCTTCACCCAGGTTAGTCTCATCCCGTCATGGTGCAGGAGGCATATTCGGTCGTTGCCCGTATCCGCCACGGCCACGTCGCCGTCCGAATCGATGGCCACACCCGTTGGGTCAAGGAACTGTTTTTCCCCCGATCCCCGGGTTCCAAACCGGCGCAGTTCCTTTAATCCCACGTTGTACACGATCTCTCCCGCGCCCGAGTTGACCCCCACGCAGGTAATGACCACATCGTTCTGGGGCTGCTTGGGGTCGTGATCCGACTTCAAGAGCGCGCAGGCCACCCCGGCGGGGTTGTTGAAGGAACAACCAGGCACCATGAGGGTCAGCATAGTTTGGGTACCCCGATGGATATTGAATGGCAGGAAACCGTCCGTGGGATACATGTAGGTGGAAGGAACGTTCCGGATTATCTCCAGTTTCACAGTTTGAGCCAAGGCGACGCTGGCGATAAAAGCGAGGAGAAAAACCCAAATGTTTGTTTTTAAGCCCACGTTCAATTCCTTTTTAAGGGTTGTCATTGCGAGTAATCCATAACGATCCCCGCATATCCTTTACTCGTTCAAGAGTTTCTTCTCGCTTTTATTTTGCGGTTGGTGTCGCATTCCCCTGTGGCATCCCGGCTTCCACCACTGCTTTCTCCATTAGGGTCGCGATGGCCGAGTGGCCGGCCGAATTGGGGTGCATGTTGTGCGCATCCCGGAAGGCGGGGTTGGAGGCCATGATCGAAAAGCAATCGATGATCTTGGCATTGTTGGCCTTGGCCACCATCGCCAGGATATTGTTGTAGATCCTTATCACCCGCTCGTATTCTTTCCAGTCGGGATATTTGGCGGCGGTGTAGTCCTGGACCCTGTAAAGATTAGTAATGAGAAGTATCCCGCCGGGGGGCATACGTTCCCGGATGGAAGAGATGATGTCTTGGATGTCCTCCCCGTAGATAAACGCTGACGATAAAGCGGACGACATGGAGGAGCCCCCGGTCAAGGCCGTTCCGGGTCCACCGAAATTCTGGAGGTTATTCATCCCGATCCCAAGGACAGCAATGCTCACGTTCGCGTTTTTGAGCCAGAACTCGATGTGGCCGCTCATCATGCTGGAATCATACGCGATGGCACCTTCGGCTTGCCTTTGGACCGGCCCATAATGTTTATTCAACCAGTCCGTGAAAAGTTCCATGTAGTCCTCGCCGCCGCCCGTTTCGTCGGAGCCGCCAAGGATCGAGTCACCGGCCCCGAAAAGAAGGCCCTGGATCGTCTGGGGAGGACATCCCGTCAGGTAAATAGGTAGGCTTGCGGGAAGGCTTCCCGAACGCAAGAAAGCGGGCCCCAGGAACCCGCGTTGGTCATAGAAACAGCTCGCTCCAGAGCCCGCCACAAGGTTTACATTGGGAGCCGTACCGGATTCGGCCAAGTAATACTGACCCGGTTTGACGGTCGCGGGAAAATCGGCCGTTTGCCATCCCTCGTGGGAAGCCTTGATGGTTACACCGTTCACCAGATTCTCCGAACCATCATAAAGACCCACCACCAGGGTCTCCTCCTGTGGGGCATAGACGTGGAGCTGATCCACCTGGCCGGTTAAGCCCATGGACACGGGGGATTCGTAGGCCCACTTGTTCGAAAGTTGGTCCTTCCCCGAGACCGTCACCCCGTAGGCATAGGAACAGGGATAAGGCGTGGCGGTGGGATAGGGGATCGCGGTGGGGGTGGGCTTGTCGGCCCCTAAACCCTGTCCCGCCCAGCCAATGACCGCCAGGATGAAAAGGTATCGTTTCATGGGAACATTATTCCATTCCGGGGTTTCAACCCCTAGAGAGTTGGCCGACTCACAAAAAAATCACCCAACCGATAAGAGCGGTCTCACTTCTTGACCGGGTCTTTCTGCTTGGGCGGAAATGGGATAGCCTCCTCCACCGTCTTCTCCAGCAAGGCCGCGATGGCGGCATGGCCGGCGGCGTCGGGATATAGGCTGCACGGTCCCATGTAGGAGGGATGGTCGGCCATGAGGGTGAAAAGATCCACTAGTTTGGCGCCGTTGACTTCGGCCGCCATCGCCGCGATTTGATTGTATGTCCGCAGGACCTGTGGGTAATCACCCCAATCCTCGAAATGGTCCTTGGTGCATTCGTCATACTCGTAAAGATTGGTCATGAGGATGAGGCCCCCCGGGACCATGTGACTCCTGATGACCGAAAGGATCTTTTGAAGCTCGGCGCCGTAATGGAAGGACGCCAAAAGGCCGGCCCGTGAGGAACAACCACCGCAAATCGACACGTTGGGTCCCCCCTGTCGGAAGTACAGGTTCCTCATCCCGATCTCCAAGACACAGAGGCTCATCGTTACGCCGGCGAGCCTGCTTTCGGCCTGTTCGCTGAGTTCCGATGTATATAGGCTTTCCGTGTAATGCATTTCGGTGACGGGTCCGTAATGCTCGTTCAACCACGAGGTGAAGATGTCAGCGAATTTCTTATCGTCCGGCTTCAGGTCCCGGCCGGCGAGGATCTGATCCCCCAATTCCCAGAAGACGCCCTGAATAGTCGCCAGGGGAGTGGGGGTGGGGGTGGGCGTGTTTTCACCCCTGGCCTGTCCTGTCCAGGCCATGGATAGCAAGAGAAGAATAAGGATGAAAGAGAACGTATATTTATCTTTCACATGTCACCTCAATAAATGGGGAATTTGAGAAGGAGATTTATAACCTTCGGGTATTCGGCAAAACTCACGACCTATTATCCGGGATTTCCAAAATGACTTCTCCCTGAAACAAAAAAATATTGTTTATATGGCCAAACGATTTCTTATTATACCCTAAAGGAAATTTCATCCAGAAAATCCGGGCTCAATATTTCTTTTTGACCACGAGGAACGACGATGCGTTGTGGGCGATCTTCTTGCCCTTGCGGTCTAGGACCGCCACGCGGATCTGGTATTCCCCAGGCCTGGCGTTCTTGGGGATGGCGAATCCCCTGATGTGGGCAAACCTTTGGTTGGTCTCGAAGGGCTTAGCGATACAATCCGCTTCCACGTCACAGGGCTTGGCGTCCCTGTAAATCACCTTTTCCTTCGGGCCGACCACCTTGATCTCCACCTTCAAGCCCTTGAAGCCATGGGGATAATCGTTGATGAGCAGGACACTCTCCAGTAGGGACTGCCCCCAGCCCAGAGTATCTCCCGGATTGAATTGGGTGATGATGGGACGGAAGAGGGGCAAAAGGGGCTGGGACGCGGTTTTCAAAGCCTCGTAGCCCAACTTGGGCACGCGGTTGTGATCCATTACGCTCCAGGTAATGGACGGCCAGCAGTCCGCAAACATGAAATGGAAGTAGCCGTTCATAGGCTTGTACTTTTTCAACCGGATGCTCTGGATATATTCCTTGACCAGCCAGGCCTGGTAGCGCTGGCTGTTTTCGACGAACTCGGTCAGGTTCTTGCCTCTCTCGATGCGGGCCACGTTGAATGTCTGGAAATACTGAAAATCACGGAAAGCCCATTCCTTCCAGTCGGGCGGCCAGAGTTGTTTGGGAGTGAACATATTCTTCAATGCCGCAACCGAGGGCAGGGCCTGGGCGCCGAATTCGGAGAGGAATTTGGTTTCCGGGCCCAGGGTTCCCGGCACGTCACGTACCGCCGAATCGTCCCAGTACCAGCCCGGGTAGGGGTGGAAATGGAAGTCGCTGGCCGTATCGACGAACCGGCTCGAATCTTCCTCTTTCACCGCCCGTTCCAAAACCGGGTCCAGCTCATGCCGGTTGAAGGAAGGTTCGTTGTGGCAGCACCAGACGAAAATGGAGGGATGGTTGTAAAGCTGGCGCACCATGTCCTTGATCTGGCGGCAAGCATTTCGGGTGAAGGCATCGGTGGGGTCATAGCTCCATTGCAGGGCAAAATCCTGCCAGACGAATAGTCCCGCCTCATCGCAGGCGTCGTAAAACTCGGCGCGATTGACATGGGCGTGCACCCGCACGGCGTTGAGGTTGGCTTCCTTCATGAGCCGGATATCGCGCTTCGTTTCTTTTTCCCCATAAGCGGAAAGCCACTGGGTAGGAATGATGTTGGTGCCCCGAGGAAAGAACTTCCGGCCGTTGAGGAAAAATTCCCACTGGGGGGTGACGCGAATATCCCGCACCCCGAATCGGACGCTTCCTTCCTCCACGATCTTATCGGTCTTGGTCCTGCGGACCCCGATATGGGCCTGGTAAAGGGCCGACTCGCCCTGGTCCCAGGTCCACCAGAGGCGGGGTTTTTTGAGGGTGAGGCTCAGGTGGGCCTCGGTCTGGCCCCTTTCCAAATGCAGGTTCTTCTTGATCTCGAAGGAGCCCGGGAAACCCTCACCCGAGACCTTCAATTCGATGTCATAGTCATCGGCCTCTGCGACATTCAAAAGGGTCAGCTTAAACTGGACCACGGCCTGGCCATTGGACAACAAGACCGGGTGCACCTTGATGCCCTTGAGGAATACCCGCTCCACCACCAGAAGCTCCACGCCATTCCAAAGACCTCCCGTATTGTGGTCCTGGCCCCTCTCCTCGTCCCAACTTCCAGGCCGGGCGTCGTGGTGGTTGAAGATGCCCTTGATGAGGTGCTTGCGATGAGGCCACTCCTTGCGGTTTTCCTTGGGGGACTCGACCCAAACCTTCAGGTCGTTCGTGACTTCCAGGGCCTGGGTGGCCGTCAGGTCAAAGGTCTGGAAATATCCCTCGTGGTAGCCCAGGAGCTTTCCGTTGAGTTCCACCCTTGTGAAATAATCCGAGCCGCCGAAGCGCAAAAAGGCGGCCTGGCCCTGCTCAAGATGGGGAACCTCGAAGCCCGTCTCGTAAAGCGCCACTCCGGCAAAATCTTCTCCCTGCAGATACCAGTTCGAGGGAACCTTCATGGAACGGGTGATTGGGCTTTTAACCGGAATTGAGCTCTGGTCCAGAGTGGACACGGAAAGTTTGGTGAATTGCCATGTGCCGTTCAGGGAATAGGATTGGGTCAAGGTACTTTCCTTTCGGCTAAAGTTGGAACAGCACTCAAGGGCCGCCGCGTTGAAGAGAATCCTTTTTCAAAGAGGGTCCGGTAAGCCAGGACTCCCCCACCCAATAGGGCAAGGGCCAAGAGAAAACCCAGTACCTTTTTTTCTTGGGTGGTGAGGTTAATGAAGTGGACCATTCCTTCCCCTGGTTTATTCCGAAACGCCGGTTTCAAGGTTCACCCCCATTTTATCCATTGGAAATATCAAATGGAAAATGGGGACGTCCCCATGCCCTTTGTTCTAATTTTTAAAAGGAATCAGGGGGAAGACAGTCATTATATAGGATGGAGAGGCGGTGGGTTTCTTGACTTTCGCACCTTTCGAGTTGAAACTCATTTCGATTGTAACCGTCATAAGTTAGGACATGGACCTCAGGGAGAATCGAATTAACGACCTAGAACTGATTAAAATCATTCTCAAGGGCGACGTGGAACGGTATGGGGAATTGATGCGCCTATACCATCAAAAGGTATTGGGCTATTGCCTATCCATGCTCCATAACCGGTCCGAGGCGGAGGATGCCGCCCAGGATATTTTCACCAAGGTCTATCACAACCTTAAGAAATTCGAGGGTAATTCCTCCTTTTCCACCTGGCTCTACCGCATTACCACCAACCATTGCCTCGATATCCTCAGGAAAAGGAACCGGCGCCGAACCGTGTCCCTGGAAGCCCTGGTGGAATCGGAAGGAGACCGGATTGAGGCCCTATTTGCCACGTCCCGTACCGCCCTGCCCGCTTTGGAAAGCAAGGATATGACGGATAAAATCCTTTCCGCCCTCCCCGAGGATTACCGGGTGATCCTAACCATGAGGGAGGCCCAGGGGCTGGAATACCAAGAAATTGCCGATTCCCTGGAATGTTCCCTTGACGCGGTCAAGGGTCGGCTTTCCCGGGCCCGAAAGATGCTCGCCGAGCATTTACAACACTTTTTAAAGAATGAGAACGTCAAAACTGAAGAAGGAGACAGGGTATGACACACGACGAGATCCGAACCGCCCTCTATTTGATGGTCGACGGTTCCCTGACAACCCAAGAAAAGAACCAAGTGGAAAGCCACTTGACCGCCTGCGCCTCCTGCCGGGAGGCCCTAGCCCAATGGCGCCAGATTTCTCCCGTGCTTTTTGCCAAGCCCGCCTTTTCCGAAGTCCAGGAAGACCGGATGGTGGCGACTGTCATGGGTCGCATCCGGAACAAGCCTTCCGCGCCCCGGTTATTCAGCCTGGAAAATTCCCTCCGTTGGATCTTTCCCCTGGTGGGTTCGGCTCTGGCCGCCGCATGGGTTTTCTTCTATATAGTCCCCACGACCCCCGAACTCACGGGCTTGCCTGCGGCCGATACGGATTATTACTCTTCCTCGACTGCCGAAGCCGTCTCGAACCAATGGAACGCCATGCCCGCCGCTTACCACGAGGACATGGTCGTTAGCATGATCAAGGAGTAGGCGCTTGAAGAGCTGGATGAAAATCACCTTCGCTTTCGTGATCGGAATATTCTTAGGCGTAGCCGGAACAGGCATCTACATCCATCATTGTTTTCACGTGGCAAAAGCCCGTCAGGGCAATTTCAACCCCTTCCTCGACAGGTTGACGACCCGTCTGGGCCTTTCCAGCGAGCAAAGGGAATCCATCAAGGCCATCTTCAACGACTTCGGGACCCAACTCGAGTCCGCCCGACTTGAAACCAACCTCAAGCTCAAGGGTTTGAGGGATACCTCCAATGAAAAAATCCGAGGCATTCTCAATGACGATCAAAAGCAAAAATTCAACGAGATGATTTCCAAGTGGGAAGCCAACCATAACAATCCAAAGGGATGGAACGTCCCAGGGTCTATGCCTCCGCCGTCACTGGGCGCCCTGGTTCCCCATGCCCACGCGCCACCCACACCCTCGGACGGTAAACCCTGACCCCCCAAATAGGGGTTTAAGCCTAAGGCCATCGGCCTTGGGCTTTTTTGTTTTGTTGCCGGCTGGAATTTATTTCCGGGAACGCCTTAATTTAGAAGCTTTCGTTCTATAATACGGCGCCCAAATTCTTTTTAGATTCAAGGAGAACGATCTTGTTTAAGAATTCTATACCCGTGTGGATTTATCTGCTGGGGACCTTTTTCCTGATTTCGGGATGCGCGGAAGCTCCCATAAAGGTTGGCGAGGGGAAAATAGAACCAACCCTTCAACAGGTAACCGGCCTTTCTGAAAACGCCGCCGACACAGCCGCCACGAAGGCCCAAATGAGCCTCTGGGATGTTTACGCCCTGGCGGCTAAACGCACGGAAATCCTGGCCACTTCCGCCGAAAATGTCCTACAGGCGAAAGCCCAAAGTAATCAGGCCGTTGGGGCCTGGTTACCGCAAATCGGCCTTAACGGAACCCTATCGGGTTATTCCAATTCCACTACTCCCCCGGGTCTTTACCCCAACCTCAACAACGACAGCCTATATTTTTCTGCTGCCGAAACCATTTTGACAGGGTTGAACCAGGTGGCGGCCATCCAAGGGGCGAGTGACAACATCAACGCCCAGCAATTCAGCCTTCAAAACCAGGCCCGCACCCTGCTCTTGAATGTGGCCAGCGCTTTCTATAACGTCCTTTCACTTGAGGAATCCCTTCAGGCCCTGCAAGCGTCTAGGGATCTGAATGCGAAGACGCTTGATATCGAAAAAGAATGGCAGAGGATGGGCAGGGCCCGTACGGCCGATGTCTCCAACACCCAGGCCCAGTTGGCCCAGTTGGACGCGGATATACAAAGCACCCAGAACCAGTTGACCCAAGCCCGGTCCCAGCTATCCACCCTAGCGAATTTGAAACTGGATCAACCCCTGATCTCCGAGGAAACATTCTCCGCTCCCCCCACCTCACTGGATGACGCCGAATCCGGTTTGGAAAACCGTCCCGACGTGAAATCCGCAGCCTCCAGCGTGGCCGTGGCCGACGCCGAGCTTTTGGCGGCCCACGGAGGCCACCTGCCTAATCTGATCGCTACGGGACAATATTTCGTGGATCGGGATGGAGGATCTGCCGCCCCTGACTGGAATGTTCAATTAACCGCTTCCCTTCCTATCTTTGAGGGGGGACAGGTTATCGCCGAAGAGGACCAGGCTGCCTCCAAGATGCGACAAGCCGAGATGGTATTGTCGCTCACGAAAAGGACCGCCCATGACGATATCCAGAACGCCTTAAAAAGCCTCACTGAATCCACGAGCGAGACCGACGCCTACCAGAAGGCCGAACAATCCTACGAACAGGCTTATCAGGATGTGATGCACGATTACAAACTTAACTTGACCACCAATCTAGAGTTGCTACAAACCATGACTTCGTTGGAAAACACGAAGATCAGTTACATCAAGGCCAAGTACCAGACCCTTTACGATCAAGTTTGGTTGGGCGTGGCGACGGGACAGCTTCCAAAAATATCTCAAGAAAATAAATAACACTTGGGCCTTGGCCATCGCTATCGGCCAAAAGCTAAAAACAAAAAAGGGGTTTTGAAATGACTTTATCCGACATCTCCATCCGAAATCCGGTATTCGCCTGGATGCTCATGGCGGCCTTCATCATCTTCGGGTTCATCTGCTTCATACGGATGGGCGTTTCCAACCTGCCCGATGTGAACTTTCCCGTGGTCAACGTGTCCATCACCCTCCCCAACGCCTCCCCCGAGGTTGTGGAATCGGATGTGGCCGACCCCGTCGAGCAGGCGGTTTTGGGCGCACAGGGCGTCATCGACGTGCAGACCACCTGCACCCAGGGCAACGCCAATATCACGGTTTATCTTGACCTGAACCGGGATGTGGACGCGGCCGTGCAGGATGTTCAGACCCTGGTTTTCCAGGCCCAGAAACAACTTCCCACCAACATTTATCCACCGGTCATCCGTAAACAAAACCCCAACAGTTCCCCCATCCTTTGGCTGGCCGTCACCGCCGACCCGCCCCTGACCCTTCGCGACATGATGCTTTACAGCCGCGACCATATTCAGGACAAGTTCACCAGCCTCAACGGTGTCGCCAATGTATTTCTCGGTGGATTCCTGAACCGCGAGATTAACCTCTGGATCGACAACAACAAGCTCAACGCCCGGCAATTGACCGCCGAAGATATTATCAACACCATCCTGCACCAACATCAGGAAACCCCCGCCGGCTCCCTGGAAACCCCCAATGACCAATACAACATCCGGGTCATGGGGGAGGCTTACACCGTGCCTGATTTCGCCAACCTGCCCATCCTTACCCGGGGAGGCTCTCCTAACTACACCCTGACGCGCCTGAAAGATGTCGCTACTATTGAAGATGGGGTCGTCACCCCCGTGACTCGTCTTTCCCGTTTCGACAGCGTACCCGCAGTGGGATTGGGCATCGTCATGCAGGACGGATACAACGCCGTGGATGTGGGAAAAGAAGCCATAGACCGGATGGAAGAGGTCAAAAAGAGCCTGCCCAAGGGCTTCCACATCAGCATCAACTTTGACACCACCAAATTCATCAAAGACAACGTGAACGAGCTGGAACTGACGATCCTGCTGGCCACCTTCCTCACAGCCGGGGTCTGCTTCCTCTTCCTGGGTAGTCTTTCCTCTACCATTAACGTTTTCCTGGCCATCCCCACTTCTCTTTTCGGCACATTCATCGTCATGAGTTTCTTTGGTTTCAACCTGAACACCTTTACCCTGCTGGCCCTTTCCCTTTCCATCGGGGTTGTGGTGGATGACGCCATCATGGTGCTGGAAAACATCGTGCGCCACCAGGAAAGGGGCGAGGACCAAGTAGAGGCCGCCCTGGTGGGAGCCCGGGAAATCACCTTTGCCGCCATGGCCACTTCCCTCGCCATCGTGGCGATTTTCCTTCCGATCGCTTTCATGCAGGGCATCATCGGCAAGTTCTTCTATCAGTTCGGCGTAACCCTGTCCGGCGCGGTCTTGATCTCCCTGTTAGAGGCCATCACGCTCACCCCCATGCGTTGTTCCGAATTCGTGCACGCGGGCGGCAAGGAGACCGGTTTTGTAAAGTTCGTCAACGGCCAGTTCAACGTCCTGCGGGCCGGGTACACCCGAACCCTTATTTGGGCCCTGGACCACCGTTGGACCGTGATCTTTGCCGCTTCCTTCATTTTCTTTGGTTCCTTCTTCATGCTGAAATTTATCAAGGTCAACTTCAGTCCTTCAACTGACCAAAGCGCGTTCATCGTGAACATGAAGCTACCCGTCAATTATTCCTTGACCAACACCGACCAAATCGTCCGAAAATGCGAGGCAGTTATGCTCCAACGGGGGGAAGTCAAGCACATCTACACGGCCCTAGGCGGGTTCGGATCCCCTACCCCCAACCAAGGCATTTTCTTCCTGACCATGAAAGACCCGGGAGAGCGTCCCGGGGTGTCGGCTTCCGACAAGTTCGCTCCCGTGGGCCCATTGGGCTTTTTGGTCAAACTTTGGGAACGGCTCACTCCCCAGCATTACACGGAATTCGAATTCATGGATTGGACCCGCAAGGCCCTTTCCAAGGTCTCGCCCGACCTACAGGTTTTCTGCCTGGACCTTTCCCAGCGCGGAATGTCAACGGGGAAAGGCTATGCGGTTGAAATGATGATCACCGGGCCCGATTGGGACACCCTGGCCGATTGCATCAAAAAAATCCGCAAGGCCCTCCGGGCCAGCCCCAAGCTTGCGAACGTGGACGACAACTTCTTGGACGGTCAGCCCGAGATACGAATCATCCCCGACCGCGTGAAGGCGGCCCTGATGGGCGTCAACATGGACGACCTGGGCAACGTGATCGGCGCTACCATCGGCGGTTACCAGTTCCAGGGGACCTATTTCCACGAGGGTGGGCATGACAACCCCATCGCCATCCGGGTACCCATTGACCAACGTAAGGGTCCCGATTCCATCAAATCAATTTATGTGCGCAACAACCGCGGGGAAGTCTTACCCATTTCATCCGTGGCTACGCTCCAGCTTGTCCCCTCGTACCAACAGATCTTCCGGGACAACCGCCAGAGGGCCGTCTATATCACGGCCGGAGCAGGAACCGGTGCGTCCCAGGAAGAGGCCGTGAAGGAAGCGGTCAATATCTGCAAGAGCATCCTTCCGGATGGCTACAACGTGCAGTTGACGGGTTCCGCCCAAGCCAACGCAAGTTCCATGACGCAACTGCTGTTCGTCATGAGCCTGGGCATCCTGGTGGCCTACATGGTGCTGGCCAGCCAGTTCAACAGCTTCATCCATCCGATCGTCATCCTGCTGGCTCTGCCCTTTTCGGTGACGGGGGCCCTCCTCACCCTCTGGCTGACGGGTCAATCGCTGGGCATGTACAGCTTCATCGGCATCATCCTGTTAATGGGCCTGGTAAAAAAGAATTCCATCATGCTGGTGGACTTTACCAACCAGCGGCGTCATGCGGGCATGGATGTGCATGAGGCCTTGATGGACGCTTGCCCGGTGCGTTTGCGCCCCATCTTGATGACTTCTTCCGCCACCGTCGCCGGGGCCCTTCCCGCCGCCCTGGCTTTCGGGCCGGGTTCGGAACTGCGCCAACCTATGGCGCTGGCCATTATCGGGGGTATCATCTTCTCGACACTGCTAACCCTGATCGTGGTTCCCTGCGCCTACAGCCTCATGTCGAATCTGGAGCGCCGTAAGGCCCACCACGCGAAGGGCATCGGCCAGGGCGACCACGAGCCTATCCAAAAAGTCGTCAAAGCTTCTTCTTCCAAGAAAACGAAAAAGAATTAGGCTTTCTGAAGCTAAAAGGCCCCGGAAACCCGGGGCCTTTTTTGTTTGGGCCCATTCTTGGCTATAATCTTGTCATTCCTTTTCATCCGGAGCAGACCCTGAATTCCCTCATGCCCGCCCTGCGCCGCCGACTCCCCCTCTATTTATTCCTGATTTTTTACCTGTTCTGGGTTTTGTTCACCTTTGCCGATTACGGCATGACCTTCGACGAGTCGGGAGTTTACGCCCGGGGAGCGGGTTTGGGCCGTTACCTCGTTTACGATGATTTCCCCGGGTTCGTGCTTCCCGACCCCAAGGATGACCAGGAATTCTACGGGCATTTTTACGGGATGATGCTCAGTCTCTTAAATCCCTCCCAATCACTACCCGTAAACCATGCTCTCAACATGTTTTTTGCCCTGGGGCTCTTCATCGCCCTCTACGAACTGCTTTTAAACCAGACGGGCAAGCCCTGGGCCAGCCTTTTTGGCCCGGTTTTTCTTTTCCTTTGCCCCCGCTTCATGGGCGATCTGCCCGCCAACCCCAAGGACATGCCCTTCGCCGTATTTTATTTTTTCGGTCTCTGCGGGATCTATTTCTTCCATCGTCGACCCCAAATCCATCTCTTAGCCAAGGCACTGGGGCTGGGGGTTCTATTCGGCCTGGCTCAAACCAGCCGGATGTTGGGTATGACGCTTTATGGAGTCTATGTTCTTTTCGATTTCTATTTTTTCTTTGTTTCCCCCCAGACGACCCAGAAACACTGGAGCACCCATCTCAAGGAAACCTTTGAGCTTTTGCTCATTACCTTCATCACATCCTGTTTTCTCATGGTTTCCACCTGGCCCTACCTGGGTGCCAATTTTTTCAACCATCTGGGCCGCCTGCTCCACATGGCCACCGAATTCACCTGGAAAAACAACGTTCTCTTCATGGGTCAGGAAATTCCCAGCACCGCGCTCCCCCACTCCTACCTTCCGACCTGGTTTGCTCTCACCACGCCACTCTTTATCCTTTTTTTCCTGGGGCTCTCCTTCTGGAAAACGCCCAAATTTCTGAAAAACGAGGCTTGGGCTCTGGCGGCGATCCCCCTGGTCCTCAACTTCGGGCTTTATTGGATCTTTCGGCCGGTTCTTTATGACGGATTACGTCATTTTCTTTTCCTGCTTCCCCTCGCGGCCCTGATGGCTGCCCTGGCCGCCGCGGATTGGATCGGACAACCCCGCAAAATCAAGTGGACATTGGTCTTATTCGCTCTTGTTTTGTTCAACCTGTTGACCGTCGCCGCCCATTTAGTCCGCCTTCACCCTTACGAATACGTTTATTTCAACGAGATCACGGGAGGACTTCCAGGATCGGTGGATCTCTTCGATAACGATTATTGGGGAGCCAGCTACAAGGAAGCGGTAGGAAAAGTGGTCGAGGAAACATCCAAAAACCCAAGCCGGGAATACCTGGTCAACGCCAGCGGAAACCCCTACCAGGTCTTTTGCTACTTCCCGCCCAACTTGAAATGGACCGATGACATGACCCAGGCGGACTATTACCTTTCCACCACCCGAGACGAGCGGGAAAAAATAAAAGTGCCCTATAAATCTTTAGAGCGGGTGGTCCGCGAAGGGGTCACCCTCAACTATGTGTACCATTTGAAATGAAAACACCCGGGAGCGCTTCTGACATGACCCAATTCTTCCACCGCAGGTTTCCTCTGCTTTTATTTATCCTTCTCTACCTTTGTTGGACCTTCGCGACCTTCATGGACTTCGGGGCTACCTTTGATGAATCAAGCGTTTACGTACGCGGTCTGGCCCTCGGTCACCAACTTATTCATGATGACGTTCCCGGCATGCTAGTCAAAAGCGTCCCCGATGACGGTCTGGTGATTTATGACCACCTATATGGACTGATATTGGGGTTTTTGAACCCTTCCGGAAATTTGGACTTTTACCATCTCTTAAACCTCTTGGCGGCCCTACCGCTTTTCATTGTCCTCTTTGAAATTCTTTTGGCTTCCACCGGCAACCCCTGGGCGGCCACCCTGGGGCCCGTCTTTCTGTTTCTCACCCCCCGCTTCTCGGGGGACCTGCCCGGCAACCCCAAGGACATTCCCTTCGCCACCGCCTACTTCCTGGCCCTGGCCGGTATTCATCTTTTCCTTTCCCGCAGACCCGCCACCCCCGTCTTGACCCAGTCGCTCGTTTTGGGGTTCCTTTTCGGCCTGGCTCAATGTGCCCGCACCCTCGGTTTTTCCCTGTACCTGGTCTTTCTCCTCTACGATTTTCATCTTTTCTACCACCGGGGGAAACAGCTTTGGAAACACTGGGCCCGCCACCTGAAGGAAACAGCCCTTCTGCTCGGGTCCGTCCTCATCCTATCCAACTTTATGATGATGGCGACTTGGCCCTATTTAGGCGGCAACTATGTTGCCCACCTTCTGGAAGCGTTCCATAACTCCAAAAACTTTTTCTGGAACAACGCCGTTCTTTTCGAAGGAAAACAGGTTTTGGCTTCCCAATTGCCGCTGACCTATCTGCCGGTCTGGCTGGGAATCACCCTGCCGCTGGGTCTTATCCTTCTTTTAGTCGCTTCCTTCCGGTTTGCCGAGCGCTTCATCCAAAACGAATTGTCCGTTCTCCTGGTTTGCGCCCTGGGAGTAAACGCCGGCCTGGTGATTCTATTCCACCCGGTTTTATATGACGGCATGCGGCATTTTCTCTTTATCTTGCCCATTCTGGCGGCCCTGGCCGCCCTCTCAGCGGCTTCCTGGATTAAGGAACCGACGCTTAGCTATTTCCGCCCGGCCCTATTTGGCCTCACAGCCCTCAACCTGTTAAATGTTGGCGTGGAAATGGTACGCCTCCACCCCTATGAGTACATTTATTTCAATGAAGTTCCGGGTGGTTTGAGAGGTTCTGTCGGGAAATTCGATAACGACTACTGGGGGGCCAGCACAAAAGAAGCGGTGGAATGGATCAAAAAGAATGGTCTATCGGACCCGAAGAAAACCTACCTCATCAACTCCAGCGGGAACAATTACCAGGTTTTTCCCTACTTGAATGAGCGGATGAAATGGACGGACAACCTGAAGGATGCGGATTATTATCTTTCAACAACGAGGGACGGCAAGGACAAGCTGGCGGATTCTTCAAAAGCGATTCACACGATCGAACGGGAAACTGTTCCGCTTTGTTATGTGTTTAAACTGCGCTAACCCGGTTTAACCAACAGGCTTTATTTCGGCTCGTCCAAGCAAAAATTAAAGTGAAGTTTTTCCATTGGAGCCACTTTTGAAATAAATGTTTTTGCTCCTAAATATGATTTTTCTATTTTTTCCTTTCTGGAAAGATTCGCCAAAGAAGACATATCCAAAATCAAATCCATCACCGGCAGGGTCTGCGAAGAATCAATTAAAAACCCTTCAATTCCCAGAATGAAAATCTCATTTCGATAACACGCCTCAATGAAATCCGGCGCTTTCTCATAGCGGAGATAAAAAGATGATGATTTTTGAACACCATAATCCTTGAATTTGGATATTAATTCTTCTATTCCGATTGTTTTTTTGGAGGGATTTTTTCGATGAACGTCTTGATTGATCACGTTCATAGTCGCCGGAGCGCCTTTTTCAAGGAACAATTCCACACCATCGCGAGCTCGATCAATTGCCGCGTCAATCAAGGGCTTTTCTTCGAGCTTGAACCCGGACAAAACATGGTCCGGTCCTTCGTCCGCCGAAGGCGGTTTTCCCACACCGATGCGGATCCTCGGAAAATTCTTTGATCCCAAATGGACGATGACCGAATCCAGCCCGTGATGCCCTCCCGAACCTCCTGAAGGTTTAAAACGGATATTTCCCACGGGAAGGTCCAGGTCATCGGAAACCACCAATACCCTCTCGGAGGGGATCTGATGGTAATGGGCGTAGGGCCCGAGGGCCTCGCCAGAGGCATTCATAAAGGTTTGGGGGAAAAATAGGACGACTTCTTTGTCAAAAAGAGTGATCGACCCGAGGATGGCCTTTCCCTTTTCCTTCAGTCGGGCATGATGCTTGACCGCCAGGGCCTCGACCACGCGGAAACCCACATTATGGCGGGTGTGGCGGTAGTTTTCCCCGGGATTGCCCAGGCCGGCCACGATCCAGGTTTCTTTAGCCATGGTTCCACCCCCATAAACAAAAACGCGGAAGGAGGCTTTCGCCCGCCTTCCGCGTCAAGAACAGCCTCAACTTTAAAAAGGTTATTATTTCTTCTCGGCCTTTTTCTCTCCAGCCTTTTTCTCCCCGGGCTTGGCTTCGGCCTCGCCCTCTTCGGGCTTCTTGGCGGTGAGAACTTCCGGCTCTCCGGCCACGGCGGCGGGAGCGGCGCCCTCGACGGGAGCCACCACGGCCTTGACTTCCTCGGCCATCTGCTCGGCCACGGAAGCGACCACGCTTCCCAGGCTCTGCGTGGGCTTGAGGCCCTCGGGCAGTTTCAGGTCGGACACGTGAAGGGACTGGTTGATTTCCAGGGCAATGACGTCTACGTCGATGTGCTCGGGAATCTGGGCCGGCAAGCACTGCACTTCCAAGGTGCGCATGTTCACCTGAAGGGTTCCCGCAGCCTTGACGCCCGCGCATACTTCGGCGTTCACGATGCGCAGGGGCACCTTGATGCGGATCTTCTCGTTCATATTGACCTTGTGGAAGTCGGCGTGCAGGATCGATCCCGAGGTCTTGTTAAACTGGATTTCCTTGATGACGGCCAAAACCGGATCACCGGCCTTGCCCTCCACGTTCAGGGTAAAAAAGATGTTTTCCCCGCGGGTGGACTGCAGGATCTTGGTCAGATCCTTCTCGTTCACCTCGATGGATTGGTTGGTTTCCTTGTGCCCGTAGATCTCAGCGGGAACGAACCCGGTATTTCGCAAACGGCGGGAACGGCTGCTTCCCCTGACGGTTCTGACTTTAGCGGCCAACGGTATCTGTTTCATTTCGACACGGCTCCTTCTTGGGGCGTATCCGCGCGTACTCAGCGGTTACGTATCGCAAGTTTCTTTGTAAGTGTGGTTTAGTTGGATCCCAAATCATCAAACAAGGAACTGATGGATTCTTCGTTATGGATTCGGAGGATCGCCTCCCCCAAAAGGGGAGCCACCGGAAGAACCTTGATTTTATCGATCCGCTTCTCCGGAGGAAGGGGAATGGTATCCGTAATGACCACTTCTTTCAAGACGGAATTATTGATCTTTTCCACCGCATTTCCCGACAAAATCGCGTGGGTACAGCAGGCGTAGATTTCCTTCGCCCCAAATTTCATCAATGCGTTGACCGCTTCCGCCAAGGAGCCGGCGGTGGCGATCATGTCGTCCGGGATCAAAACCGTGCGGCCCCGAACGTCGCCGATGAGGTTCATCGCTTCCACCTCATTCGGGCCCATGCGGCGCTTGTCCACGATGGCCAGTTCGGCGTCCAGGCCCTTGGCATAGGCCCGGGCCATCTTGATGCCGCCCACGTCGGGGGAAACGATGGTCAAATCCTTCAGTTTCTTCTGCCGGATATAGGAAACCATCACGGGGAAGGCGTACAGGTGATCCACCGGGATGTCGAAGAAGCCCTGGATCTGTTGGGCATGCAGGTCCATGGTCAATACCCGGTCGGCCCCCGCCTCCGTGATGATGTTGGCCATGAGCTTGGCCGTGATGGGAACCCGGGGTTGGTCTTTGCGGTCCTGCCTGGCGTATCCATAGTAAGGGAGAACCGCGGTGATGCGCCGGGCGCTAGCGCGCCTAAAGGCGTCCAGCATGATCAAAAGCTCGACTACGTTGTCGTTCACCGGGGGACAGGTGGGCTGGATGATGAACACATCCCGGCCCCGTACGTCCTCGTTGATTTTGATGCGGATTTCCCCCTCCGAAAATCGGCTGACCATAATGTCCCCCAGGGGGGTCTTGAGGTTCTCGGAAATGCTTTTCGCCAGTTCGGGGTTGGCAGTGCCCGTGAAAATTTTTAAGCCGTTCGATCCGCCCGTTCTGACCATGCGATCTCCTTAATTAAGTAACTTCGAATTCACAGGGCGTTCATGTTAAGTAAAACGCCCTCTCGAGCCAAGAGAAAAACAACAAACACCTGTTTACCGCCAAGACACGAAGACGCCAAGAAAGGCAAAAACAAAATTTTGGATTTTAAATCATTTTCCTTTTAGTTGTTCTTGGCGCCCTAGCGATGAAATCTGTCTTAGATTCTTCCTTTTATGTCTTGGTTTATACCTTCTTCCCTTTTTTCACCAGGGGTTTGGCCGGAACGCCTGCCACAACCGCCTTGGCGGGAACATTCTTCGTCACCACCGCACCCGCCCCCACCACCGCGCCCGCACCGATAACAATGGGCGCCACTAGGGTGGAATTGCTTCCGAGGAATGCCCTGTCCCCGATTTTGCACTGATGTTTGTTTTTTCCGTCGTAGTTGGCGAAAACACAGCCCGCCCCCACGTTCACGTTCTTTCCCAGCGTGGCGTCACCCACATAGGAGAAATGGCCTACCTTCGTTCCCTCCGCGATCTTCGCGCCCTTGAGTTCGGTGTTCGTGCCCACATGCACGTTTTTCGCGAGGATACTTCCGCCCCGTACATGGGCGAAGGGCCCGGCATCGCATCCGTCCCCCATCCGGCTTTCCATAATCCGGGAGGACTTCACCAGCACCCCTTTTCCCAGGGTCGAGGAATGGATCACGCTTCCCCGCTCGATCCGGCTGTTTTCGCCGATGACCGTCGTGCCCGTGAGGGAAACTCCCGCCTCGATGACCGTATCCATGCCGATGACCACCTCCGGGCCGATCTCCACGGCCTGAGGCCCGAGAAAAGTCACTCCTTCTCGTTGGTGGTCTTCCACCCGCCGCAGGTTGAGTGTACGGTGGGCCTGGGACAACTGGGCCCGGTCGTTGATGCCCAGCACCTCGGCCCGGTCGGGCACCATGAGGGCCTCGACTTTTCCCCCAGTAAGCAAAATGCCCTGGATCGTGTCGGTCAGGTAATATTCGCCCTTGGTGTTGTTGGGCTTGAGTCCCTTGAGTACCCTCAGTAGGTCGGGCGCCTTGAATAGATAGACCCCCGCGTTGATCTCGTTGATGCGTCGTTGCTTTTCCGTCGCGTCTTTTTCCTCGACGATACGCTCCACCTGACCCTCGGCCCCCCGCACGATGCGGCCGTACCCATGGGGGTCTTCCACCCTCGCGGTCAAAAGGGTAGCCGCCCCGCCCCTCAAACGGTGAAACTGCCGGAGGGCGAGCAGGGTCTGGGAACGCACCATGCAGTTGTCCCCGCTCAAGACCAGCACGTCCCCCGCGAACTTTTTCAATTTGGGAGCCACGCCCATCACCGCATGCCCCGTGCCCAGACGTTCTTTTTGCAGAACCGGGACAACTTCTTTCCCCAGGTGTTTTACCACCCGATCCGATTGGGCCCCCACCACCGCGAATATTTTCTCAGGCGACACCGCCCGAGCGTTAGCCATGACATAGTCGATCATGGGCCATCCCGCAACCTCGTGGAGAACCTTGGGAGTTTTGGAATTCATGCGGGTGCCTTCGCCCGCCGCCAGGATGATCACGACCAGGGGTGCAGCCATGGACGCCTCCAGGAAAGGGATGGAAACGGCTTATTCTAACAAGAGAGGGGAGACGGGAAGGTATTATCAGGAGCCCGAAATAGGCTTGAAACAAAGAAAAAGATCGGGGATCGGATGTCGCTTCTCCATCCGATCTGGCGAGAAGCGATAGATCGCTCCCAGCGGGGTCGACTCCATCAAACGGGCATGGGCCTGGATGAAATCGTCGATCTTTCCCCATTCCGCGTCCGTCATGGGGTAATGGGAATAGCTTCTCGAGAGGCGGTTTCCCTCTTCCCTCAAGACCACCAAGCCGTCCACTCCCATCTCCCGAAGCCCCAGGGCGATCCCATCTCCATCACTTTGGTTCCTCGCCAACCCCGCCATGACCTGCGGGTCAAAAACACTGTTGGTCATGACGGGCTGGGGGTAATAAAGCCCGCGAGAATCCCCCGCGACCAGGATTTTTTCATTAGGTAGAAAGTACCGTTCACAATCTTGGGCCAAGGGGTAATAGGTCATCGTTTGGGGGCATAGGTTCAAATATTCTTCCCGGCTTTGCTGCCCTCCCCAAATCCTCATATCCCCGTAGTAGAGAAGGCCTAGCCGCAAGGTCACGGCCAGATTGAAAACGACAAAAACCAGCGCCGCCGCCTTCCATCCCTTTCTCCAGGCCCCATCCAGACCCGTACCGACGAAAAGGCTCATTCCCACGAAACAGACCATCAAGGCTCCCAACCCAAGCCTCAATTGATGGGAAACAGCCAGGCTGAGAATAAGGGCCAGCCCCCCCGCAGTCAGAAGTCTCCGGACAGGGCCCCCGACTTTCTTCCCTATTAGGAGAAGCGGCAAAAAGGAGAAGAGTATCGGACAGATGGTTTTATCCAAATCCCGTGTGAAAACCCTTTGGATCCAAAACGTGAAGGTTTCCCCCGGCCCGAAGGCTTGGATGTGATCCCTCATCAGTTCAGCCATTTTTTCCGCCGGCAGACCGTTTCCCCCGAACCAGGATCCCAGGTAGGGATAGAGGGGGTTGGCGGTATAAACCCAGTTTTTTAAAAGCCAGGGAAGAAACAAGACGATGGGCGGAACCAGTAAACCCAGGAGGAGGGATGGTTTTTTCCTGACCGACGGAAGTAGGATTGGGCCCCAAACTAAAAGTCCCACGCCCAGGCTTAAGAGCGCGGTGTATTTCACCGCCAGGACTGTGCCCGCCAAGACACCCGCCACCCAGACGTATTGATTCTGGCTCGCGCTCCACCTACTCATGCAGTAGTAGAACAGGAGGGTGAAAAAAGCCTGCAGGATATCGACCTGGGCGCTCCAGGCACTCACCACCCCCAAAGGAATTCCCAAAACCAGGCCAGCCGCGAGAACAGCCGAGTTTTTTCCGCCTTCCTCCCAAGCCCAGATTCCGGCCGCCAAGGCCAGAAGGATCAGCACACCGACATTCAATCCCTTCACGGCCTCCCCCGAGCCCCAGTGAAAGGCCCCCAGATAATCCATCTCTCCGCCAAAGGGAAAAGACGTGTAGAGGTTGGTGGAAAGGTTCGTGATGCCATGGGCCTGGAACCAGCCGTTCAAGCCGGACAGGTGGTAGCAAAGGCTGTCGAAATAAACTTCAGGAAGGGCGGCCTGGCCGAAGGAGAAGATCACCGTGAATAGGCAAAGCCCTCCCATCCAACGGTCGAAGGGGGAGGAAGGAATCCAGAAATTTAAATTTTTTCTTCGAAGGAATACCCGGGTGGCTTCCCACAGGGCGATCCCTAAGGCCCCCAGGGCCAATGGAAATAACAGTTCCTCCACCCAAAGCCGGTTGAGCCCCCATCCCACCCAGAAAAGTTGGACCCCCGCCATCCCCATGGCTGTTTCCAGGATCGGACCCATGGGGCCTACGGCTTGAAAGCCCAAAAACTTCGCGATCCCGCGGCCCCATACCCAATAGATTAAAAAGAGGGTCAAATCCAAAAGCAGGCTTTTGGCGAGCGAAAAAATGGATATCAGGATCAGGAAGCCGCGTGCATCCCGCCAACCCCCAAAGGCGTTTTCGATGAAACCCCGGTCAATAAAGGGGGAACGGGCGAAATAGTGGTAGGCCAGCCAGGCCGTCCAGGCCATCCAGAGGAAAAAGAAAATCCGCTGAGCATGGGTTTTAAAGCCGGATGCGGGGGATGAATCCATGAACTTATTGTAAGGGAGGAATGAGACTGTCGCTTAAGGGAAACATCTCCAATGGGGGATGAACCCCTTGCGCCCGAACGTAAATTGGCTTGGACAAGACCTTCAAAGGCTGTTATTTTTTTCGATGTCGTCTGGCAACCCACATTTTCCGGCAGGTTTCCTTGTTTCCACGCCTGACATCCCACTTGGCCTTTCTTTTTTCTTTCACGGCATTCGTTTTAGGAGCCCTGGCTCAAGGAATCATTGCCCAATCAACAAACCCGCCTTCCCTGGGGACCTGGGCACTTTATATGGGGGCGGCCCTTTTGTTCGCCCGATCGGTTTATTCCCCCTCCCTTCCCGCTCCTTCTAGCCCCTCCCGGAAAACCGAATGGATTCTATTTCTCTCGATCATGGGCCTGGCGGCGATCTTTAGGATTTACCGCCTGGATTCCATGCCCCCCGGGCTCTTCGCCGACCAGGGTTACGAGGGTTGGACAGCCCTGCGCATTCTCCATGAGGGTTTCCGGCCTGTCTGGGAAGCGGACTATTTCCAGAACCCCGCCCTTTTGCTTTACCAGTTGGCAGGCTGGTTCTTCTTCGTGCCGTCGGGCCGCTTCACCTTCCTCCTTTTCTTCGCGTTTATATCCCTGGCCACCCTGCCGCTGGTGTACTGGACGTTCCGGGAACTGGCCGGGCCCCGGACCGCTCTTTTGGGTTTATTCTTCCTGGCCGTCATGCGGTGGAACGTCAACTTCAGCCGAAACGGATTCCCCACGATCCAGGTTCCCTTCTATATATTCGGTACGCTGGCCTTTCTTCTTTGGGGATTGCGAACCGGCAAACGCTGGGCTTTTATGCTTTCCGCGTTGTTTTTCGGTCTGGGGTTTTACACTTACCAGGCCTATAAGGCCTTTCCCCTCTGGCTGATCCTGTTGGGGATATTCGCCCTCTTCCATACCCGCCAGGCCCTTCGGCCGCACCGGAAATATTTATCGGTCTTTCTGTCCCTTTCTCTGCTCTTGGCGCTCCCCTTCATCCTGCACAACCTGCGTCAACCGGGCCTGGGGAACCGAGAAGATTCGATTTCCATCCTGACCCAGGTGGTTGGCGAGGGAAACCTGTCGCCCCTCCTGGATAACATCAAGAAAACCGCCCTGATGTTTAACTGGCAGGGAGACCCGCTTTCCCGCCACAACCTGCCCGGTCTGCGGATGCTGGACGATGGTATGGGGATACTCTTTATATTCGGCTTCTTCCTGGCCCTGGTCACGTTCTGGAAAAAGATTTCCTATTTCGCCCTGACGGGGTTTTTCGTCTTCTGCCTGCCCGGGGTCCTTTCCATCAACTCCGCCCATGCCAACCGGTTGCTGGCCCTGACGCCCCTGGTGGCGCTCTTGGCCGCCCTTCCCCTCTCAGCGCTGATGGAAAAGGCGGAATCATCGGGCCGTTCAAGCTTGAGAATCCTTACCTTACTTCTATTGGCCCTTGCCCTCCCCTGGATCGCCCGGCAAAATTTCGAGACTTACTTTTTTTCCCAGGCCTCCGACGCGGATGCCTTTGAGCAATATGACTCGGAGGAAACCTTCGTCGGCCAAAAGTCGGCCCAATATGGCGGATCCTACGAACTTTACTTTGCCCCCTATTACACGCCGGTCTACACCCTGCGGTTCCTGGGTTATTCCCATCGGGACCATGTTCATTTGTTGAATGTTCCCGAGGATCTTTCCTGTCCGGCCAACCCCCAGGGCTTGGGCCGGGGCTTCTTTCTCGAATCGGACCGGGACGGCCTTTACGATCTTTTAAAATCCCTTTACCCAGGGGGAAGAACAGAGAATTTTTATAAACCGACAGGGGATATCGCTATGCGTCTTTACCTGGTCCCGCCGAGGGAATTCGCCCAAAAGAAGGGGATTTCCCCTGCCCAATTGGTGCCCCGCGGCCTGAAAGGTTTCTACTACGGCGATCCAAAGAACCCCAAGGTGCCGACCCTGATTCACCGGGATCCTTTGATAAATTTCTCGAACAAGGGAACCTTCCCGCTCAATGCTCCGTTAATCCGCTGGCAGGGAATCCTGGATGTTCCCCGCGCCGGAACCTACGATTTTTCGACCCGGTCCTGGTGCGATGTTTCCCTGGCCCTGGATGGAATCGAGCGCATCCCGGCGGGCGAAACCGAAGGAAATTGTTTTCTCAAGTCAGGGGCGCACAAAATCGATGTGGTTTTTAAAAACCCGGACGAAAAATATTCCTGGGGTTTAAATCTTTGCTGGCGGAAGCCTGGATCGGACAAATCGGAAATTATTCCCAACCAGGCCTTTGGCATCCTCAGGTAACGGGCGGGAATGTGGTAACATCACCCCATATCAAATTGGATTATTCTTCCGGGAGAACTCGTGGATAACCCCCATTGGTTGTTATTTTTCCAGACCATCGGCTTTCTCTATTTCTTCGTGGCCGGGGCCTGCATGGGAAGTTTCCTGAACGTTTGCGCCCTAAGAATCCCCGAAGGTCAATCGGTCGTCCGTCCTCCTTCCCGCTGTCCCCAATGCGGACATTCCCTCCCCTGGTATGAGAATATTCCCATCCTCAGCTTCCTGATACTCAAGGGAAGATGCCGGTCCTGCGCCAAACCCATCTCCTGGCAGTACCCCCTGGTCGAAGCCCTTACGGGTTTTTTCTTCACGGTTTCAGCCTATCGATTCGAGGGGGATTATCTGCGCCTGGGCGCCTTCCTTGTTCTGGGGTGCTTTTGCATCGTGCTCTCCACGATTGATTTCCGTACCATGACCCTTCCCAACGCGATCATCTTTCCCCTGATGGCACTGTCCACCCTCTACGCTCCCTGGAACCCCTGGCTGGGATTCCGGTGGGACATGCGGCTCGTCGACATGATTCTGGGTTTTCTGGCGGGCGCGGGGATCCTTCTTTTATTCGGCTGGTTCGGAAGCCTGATCCTAGGCAAGGACGCCCTGGGCGGGGGCGACATCAAACTTTTAGGTGCCCTGGGGATGGTCCTGGGCTGGCAAGGCGCGCTGGACGGCCTTTTTCTCGGCTCGATTTTTAGCGGGCTCTGGGCAGGCTTCATGATTCTTTCGGGGCGTTTGAAAGCCAAAACACCCATTCCCTACGGGCCCTTCCTTTGTGCCGGGTGCCTGGCGGCGGGCCTTTGGCCCTTTTTGGGCCTGACCTATTGGATGATCCTGCGGTAAATTTTCTAAGCGATTTTCAATCTCTTCAAAGGAGGGACGCGCTATGGACGATCTGGCCAAAAAAACCATTCTTTATAACTTCAAGAAGCTTCCGAACGAGAACATCAAGATCAAGCCCTACTGTTTATCCATCGAAACCTTGAGCCGTTTATGCTGGCTGGATAAATCCAAGATCAAGGAAACTTTGAACTTCATGAAGATCACCCATCTGGTGGATTTCACCTTTCCCGCAGGTTTGGCTTGCCTGACCGCAGAAGGGATCAAGGAGATGAGCCAGTTGAGACCCCAGGATTTCCAACAGGTTGACGCGGAACGGCTCAAACGGTCGGTCGAGCACACCGCCGCAAAGGAAAGATACGCCAAGAGCCATGGGATTGATCCCAAAACGATCAAGTATGAATTTGACGAGAAATTCGTTGAGGATTAAAAGTTCGCTGAGAAAAAGCCTACTTGTTAATTTTCATTTCCAAGCCCCAGATGGAGGGGTCTTCACGGTAGAGCCCATCCAAATCCATTCCGTATCCGTAAACCCACAGATCCTGAAGTCCCTTCGCGTTTAAGGCCTCGGGCGTCAGCCCCAGATCCAAGACACAAAAATCGGACATCGCCTGCTGGGCCGCGTTCTTATTCAGGGCCACCGCGGTCTTGATTTCCCCCGTCCCCAATTGGGTGAGGGCCTCCTTGACCGCTTGAAGGGTCCGGCCCGAATCCACCAGATCATCCACCAGCAACAGGGGAAAATGTTGAAAGCGATCCGGATCCCAGCCCGTCAGGCTCACTTCCCGATCACGAAGAAGCCGGGTCCCGGAAGTTCCCTTGACTCGCACCTCACCCTGAACCAGGGATAGTTTCGGATGGAGAGCCAGAACCTGTCGGGAAAGATTGGACGAAAAGGGGCGCCCCCCTTCCGCCACGGTAATCCACCCGAGGGTTTTGAAGGAGCCCGTTTGAACCCATGCGCAAACCTGGCGCGCGACCTCCATGACGGAAGCCTGAATTTGATGGGGGGAATAAAGAAGCTTGCCGGTGGGTGTGTTCATGGGCGCGTATTGTAGCTTATTAATCCCCACATTCCCCATCGAACGCATAAAAGGCCTCTTCCCGGATTTTTTTACGGAGTTGGATTGATTTCCCTTCCCTTCCCGTGGCAGATTGCCGTGGTTACCACTAGATTGAATAATAAAGGAGCCGACATGCCGAAGTATGAATTACCCCATTTGCCCTATTCCAAGGACGCCCTCGCCCCCTATTTGAGCGTTGAGACCTTCGAGTTCCACTACGGAAAGCACCACCAGACCTACGTGGATAATTTGAACAAACTGATCGCCGGAACCCCGGATGAGGCCCTCCATCTGGAAGACCTGATACGCAAAGCCACCGGCCCCCTCTTCAATAACGCGGCCCAGCACTATAACCATTCCTTCTATTGGAACAGCCTTTCAGCCGATAAGAACCAGTCCCCCTCGGGCCCCTTGGCCCAGGCCCTGGATAAGACTTTCGGGTCCCGCGCCGAGTTCGAGAAGCAGTTCACCGCCGCCGCCCTGGGGCAGTTCGGGTCCGGCTGGGCCTGGCTTTCCCTGAACCCCACCGACAAGAGCCTGAAGATCGAGACTACGGCCAACGCCGCGACGCCCCTGACCACCGGGCACATCCCCCTCTTCACCTGCGACGTCTGGGAACACGCCTACTACATCGATTACCGCAATGCCCGGGCCAAGTACGTGGAGGCCTTCTGGAAGGTTTTGAACTGGCGTTTCGCTGGATCGAATTTCGAAGGGAAGTAGCCGCTTTTCATTAAAAGGGGCGCCGGTTTTCCGGCGCCCCTTTTTTATTTCCCCTAACCTTTAACATCACCCATCCCTGCCTGGAAAATCATGCCAGGATGGAATATCCACAAAGTTGGCGAATAAGGCGAAATTCTTGGATCATTTCCTTTTATGTGTGGGACTTGCCACCTTCTTCCTGGAATTACATGAAGGTTTTTAGAAAGCCTTCCGCCAAACTTTGCTGGCGGATGGAATCATTCTGGGCGGTGTCCTCGGCCCAATCCTGGTTTTTGGGGATTTTCAAAACTTAGCGTTCGGGTTTCCAAGAAATAGCCCTACCCGAAAAGGAAGTTAGAACTATGACCCACCAACCGCATATAAAGTGATTCCTTGACCAATCTGGTCACGCCTGGCAAACCGAGATCAAGATCATCATCCTCTTGATCAGCGTCGGTCTGGCCTTGTTTATTCCTAAAATCCACGGCGGACTTTGGAGCGCCTTCGGATCAACGGCCATCGAATTGCTTCTCTTCCTTTTCGGCCTCATTGCCCTCATTTTGTTCTTGGGTTTGCTGGGGGATTTAAAGGATCGTTTTTATGATTGGGTCACAGGGCCGACGCTCCAAAAAAAGCCTTCTGTCAAAAACAACCCTAAAACGAAAGAACCGCCAACGGATTTAACCTGAGATATGTGTTAGAGTGGCCAATCCATTGCGAAGCAAGGAGGAACCCTATGGCCAAGAAAGCCAAGAAGACTGCCAAGGCGAAGAAGAGACACTAAGAAATCAATTCTTCCTGTTTTCATAAACCTGAACACCTCGTTCAGGTTTTTTTATTTACCTGCCCCCCCGACCTGACGATTAAACCTAATTCCATCCAGGGTAAAATAATTCAGACATAAAAAAGACGGCCATTTATTAATGACCGCCTTTTTTACGACTTGTTTTTATTGCGGATACTCGGGTTGAAACCACAAACAAGCGACCGAGCAGTTTTAATTCTGGCTACTTATTCAAACCCATAAAACGAATAAGGGATCGTCTTTGAATCCTTCACCGTACTGTTGACATAGACTGCCCCCTGGGTACTGTCATAAAGCCAGCCCGTAATTCCACCAGTGGGAACCTTACCCAGAGATGTTACGGTTACAACGTTCCCGACTGGAGAGGGCGAACCAGGCACAAAAGCCCCTGTCACCTTCACGGCTGAGACGTTATCCATGTATTTGCTAAACGAATAAGTGCTGAAGGTATTAAGCGTACTTGGCCAAATACCCTGTTGATCTCCGTAGTAAATGGAAGAAGCCGATTTGAGGCTCCCCAAGGTGCCCTTGGTGGCGCCTTCACGAGACTTTTCCAACATTTGCGCGAATTTGGGAATGGCGATCGCCGCCAAAATTCCGATGATCGCGACAACGATCATCAGTTCAATCAGGGTAAAACCTTTAGTCTTCAAACGCACCATAGGACTACTCCTTTAAAACGTTTTTATTTCTTTTTTGACCCATTTCAAGCAGTTGGAGAAGGACCCATTCCGAAATGCTTGAATATTCTGACTAACTGCGACCCGGAAAAACAAACGGCCCGAAATTACAGTGCCTTTTAAATTCGCAAAACAAGACAATTCCTCGGGGAGGGATTGGGGTTGACCTCCGAGCATTGGAAAGCAACATTCGGTTGGGGGGAAAGACAAACGCGATCTATTCCGGGGGTAAAGGCGGTTGATTCGATGTTTTTCCTGGGTATGATTCGGAGGGTGTGGTGATTCGGAAGTATTGTTTCTACTTTTTCGGAACAAGTTTTCGATTGGTGGAAAAGGTTGGCGTGAAACATGGCAGTATGAACTAACACGATCACGGGCCGAAGTGTGGTAGCGGGAACCAAAATCAGAACTAAAAGTCTGGAAATAGCGTTAAACTTTTTCAACAAGGACTCAACTCCAGAGCTTATTTCTAACTCTATGTTCCGACCACATGCAGAATAGGTTAATGTTTTTTAATGAATAAGTTATCTGATCATTTATTTAAAAAAGCCAAGTTTGGGGTTAATTAAGTGTTTGGTGAAACCGTTTGGAGGCGATCCAGATGGCGAGCGCTCCCATGACCACCAAGGCGCCCGCGTTGAAGGCCACCACCTGAAGGTCCCCGCCCTTAAGCATGATGTTTCGCATCAGGTTGACGAAATACATGATGGGGTCCAGGTAGGCGCAATATTTCAACAGCCAGGGCATGTTTTCCACCGGGTAAAGAACTCCGGAAAGCTGGATGGCCGGGAAAATGAATAGAAACCCCGCCATGGACGACTGCTGTAGGTTCTTCACGAAGGTCGAAAGCAGGATCCCCAAAGCCACGGTATTGCACATGAAGATGAGTGCGCAAAACATCAGGACCCAGAGGGACCCCCGCATCGGCACGCCAAATCCGAACACGGCCACGGCGATAACCAGGGGAAAATCCACCATCCCCAGGGCGACATAGGGGAGCGACTTACCCAGCAAAATCTCGGTGGTGGTGGCGGGCGAGGATAGAAGGGTTTCCAGGGTGCCCATTTCCTTTTCCCGGGCCATGGAGGAGGAGGACAAGATCATGGTGACCATCAGGAGAATCATGCAAAGCACGCTCGGCACCATGAACACTGAGGTCTTCATTTCCGGGTTGTAGAGGTAGCGCACCACGAATCGGATAGGTGGGCCCTGGTTTTTCTCGGGGAAAGCCTCGCCCATGACCTGGTTGAGCGTCGCCTGGGTATAGCTTTCGATGGCCTCGGCCTTGGTGATGTTGCTCGAGTCAACCAGCAGCTGCAGATCAGCGCCCCCCCGGCCCACGGCGTGGGTCAGCCCCTTTTCGGGGGCGATGAGAACAACGTCGGCTTTTCCCGATTGAATCCACGTGAAGGGGTCGTTCCCTTCCACGCTCTTGGCGGGAATAAACCATTGGGAGCTGTAGCACCTTTCCACAACCCGGCGCATGAGAGTGTCGTTGGGCTTGTACTGGGCGGCCAGCTTGATGTTGCGGGTCTCGGTGGAAATGGCCACTCCGAAGATTGTCATTTGGATGATCGGCATGACGAAGAGCATGATGCGCATGCGCTTGTCGCGCAGGGTCTGCACCAGTTCTTTTTTGAAAAAACCCATGACGGTTGGGTTGAGTTTCATTCCACACGCCTCCAACGGAAGTCGGCCGTCGACGGTCGACGGTCGACAGCCAAGCTTTCCCTGCCGATTGTCGACTGGAGACTGTTAGCTGGTTTTCTCACGGTTCCACGTCCTTCTTGAACTTCCTAACCGCCACCGTCACGAAAAGGCAGGCCATGAAAAGCATGGCCAGTAGGGGGACGGCCAGCTGGGAAAGGTCCGACCCCCGCAGGAAACAGCCCCGGATCACCAGTACGAACCATCGCGCTGGGAAGAACATGGTCAGGACCTGAAAAAAGGGCGGCATGTTCTCGATTGGGAAGATGAAGCCGGAAAGCAAAATGTTGGGCAACATGCCAATCATCATCGAAAACTGCATGGCCATAATCTGCTGGCGGGTCGTCACCGAAACCAGAAGCCCCAGGGCCATGTAGGCTGCGACGAACAAGAAGGTGCCGAGGATGAAAAGGATGTGACTCCCCATGAAGGGGATTCCAAAATAAAATCGAGCCAGGAAATAAATGAGCGATTGGGCGGCAAGCCCCAACACCACATAGGGCGCCAGTTTTCCGAGAATGATTTCCACCGGGTGCACAGGAGTGGATAAAAGCATTTCCATGGAGCCGTTTTCCCATTCGCGGGCGACGGTCATGGCCGTCAAAAGGATGGAGATGATGGCCAGCACGACCGCCGCCAGCCCCGGCACGGTGAACCACCGGCTATTGAGCTCGGGGTTGAAGAGGTAGCGGGGTTTGAGGGTTACCAGGGGACTCACCACCGCGTTGGCCAGCCTCAGGTTGGCCGCGGCCTGGATGCCTTCCATATAACCACCGATCACCCCGGCCGTGGAATTATCCGTTCCGTCGATCAATACCTGCACGGGGGAATCCATGCGGGAAACCACGTATCGGCCGAACTGGGGGGGGATCACCAGAACCGCCTTGGCCTGGTTGGCGTTCAGGGGTTCGATCGCGTTGTCCGCCAGGGGTTTCTGACTCAGGCGAAAGTAACCCGAGCTCTCGAAGGTTTCCAGAAGTTGGCGGGAGGATCGGCTGTGGTCGCTGTCGTAGGCTGTCAGGTGGATGTCGTGCACGTTGAAATCCATGGCCAGGCCGAAGAACAGCACCATGAGAAGCGGGAGCCCCAAAGCCAAGCCGAGAGTGAAGGGGTCCCGCCAGATATGGCGTACTTCTTTTTTGGCGATGGAATAGGCGCGCTTGAGGTTGACGGGGTCTTTCATTTCGCGCCCTCCACGACCCGGATAAACACATCCTCCAGCGAAGGCTGGATGAGTTTGGCCTCAAAATCCCCGGCCATACCGGCGCTGGCCTCGCTCCATTTCTTTTCGTCACTTACGATGGCGTGGTATCTCATGCCATAGGGCTTCACGGAGAGGACTGACCCGTTTTGGCGCAAGGCATCCAGCCATTCGGTATGGGCCTTGTTCCGGGGCGTTAGTTCGAACAGCCGTTCGGGAAAAGTGTTTTTCTTCAAGGCCGCCGGGCTATCCAGCGCCACGATCTTTCCGTCGCGCATGAGGGCGATCCGCCCGCAATTTTCGGCCTCGTCCATGTAGTGGGTGGTGACGAAAACGGTCTTTCCCCGTTGGGACAGGTCCCGAATGATGGACCAGAACCGGCTTCGGGAGACCGGGGAAACCCCCGCGGTGGGCTCATCCAGAAAAAGGATCTCGGGGTCGTGTAAGAGTGAAGCCACCAGGGAGACTTCCTGCTTGGTCCCGCCTGACAGTTCCCTCACCAGTTGTTTGCCCTCGGGCCGGAAGCCGATGATTTCCAGGCCCTCCTTTTTGCGTTTCAGGTAGATTTCCTTCGGGGTCTTGTGCAGGGCCGCCGCGAATTCCAGGTTCTCATCCACCGACATGTCGGGATAAAGGGTGAACTTCTGGGACATGTAACCGACCTTGGCCTTCACCGCCTCCAACCCCTGTTTGGGGTCCAGCCCCGCCACCCGGACATCCCCTGAGGAAGGCTGAAGTAACCCGCACAGCACCCGGATGGTGGTGGTTTTTCCAGCGCCGTTCGCGCCGAGGAACCCAAAAATCTCGCCCGGATGAACGAAAAAAGAAATGCCGTCCACGGCCGTGAAGGCACCATACTTTACGGTGAGGTTTTTGACCTCGACCGAGTAACCCTTTCCTTCCTCAAGCGCGCTCATGAAAACGCCTCGAGAGGTTTCGTCAACTTGTGGGTGTCGTACTTGAGAAACAGCTTCTCGAAGCTTTCAACCTGTTCCCGTTGGAGAATATCTTTCGGCTCGCCCGTGGCCAAAAGCTTTCCCTGCTCCATCAAATGAACTCGGTCGCACCTCTCGGCCTCGTCCATGTAGGCAGTCGTGATGACAATCAGAATTCCCTCCGCCCGGAGGCGGTAGAGCATTTCCCAGAATTCCCTCCTGCTGATGGGGTCGACTCCCGTGGTGGGCTCGTCCAACAGCACCAGGTTGGGCGATTGAAGGAGGGCGCACATAAGCCCCAGTTTTTTATACATACCCCCGGAAAGTTGGGCCGCAGGACGGTCCACAAAGGGGCCCAGCCGGGTCACCTGGAGCAGTTCCTTGCGCCGTTCGAGGTAGGTTCGCGCGGGGATCTGGTAGAGATCGCGGAAGAAATCCAGGTGCTCGGAAATGGAAAGGTCTCCATATAGGCTTTGCATCTGGGGCATATAGGCCATGCGGGCTCGAACGTCTTCCAGGGGCACCACCTGCCCGTTTTCCTTGTAGATCACCCGGCCCTTATCGGACTTTAAAAGGCCAATAAGATGTCGCAAAAGAGTGGTTTTGCCCGAACCTTCCGGACCGATCAGGCCGTGCAACAAGCCCGGTTCCAGGGTCAAGCTGACCCCTATGATGGCATGGTTGGGCCCCATGTCTTTATAGAGGTCCTGGACCTCGATGGAAATTTGGGCTGCGGGCACGGAAAACCTCTTTGCTTTTTTTCGATGTCATTGCGAGGAATGCCCGCCGAATAGGCGGGCGTCTATGACGCGGCAATCTCAGTTTAAATATACCTTTAACGGCCAACACGAAAGGCGAACTGGGATCGCCACGTCGCAAAACGTCCCGATTGGGGCTGCTCCTCGCGATGACTACAAAATGGAATCATTTGCCTTTGGGCATTTGCACTTCCAGCGTCATGCCCGGTTTCAACAAGCCTTCCGGATTCGGAAAGGTAACCTTAACAGCGTAAACCAGGTTGGACCGTTCCTTCTCGGTCTGCACATTCTTAGGCGTGAATTCGGCCTGGTCGTTGATATGGGTGACCTTTCCCTCGAATATCTTTCCCGGGTCTTCCGCCAGGGAAGCCTTCAGGGTGAAGCCATAGGAAAGTTTGATCGGATCAGGTTGGGGTACATAGATGAGGCACCAGACCTCCCGCAAATCCGCAAGGGTAAAGACCTTGGTTCCCGGGTTTACCCATTCCCCCGGCTCGTGGTACTTCGTCAAAACCGTTCCGGCCAGGGGGGAGACGATCGAACACCACTGCACCCGCAGGTCCGCCATTTGTTTCTGATTCTGCAGGTGGTTGAAAGTTTCCTTGGGCATGGAGCCGCTGTTGAAAAGTTTGACTCCCCGCTGGTAGTCGTCATCCGCCTGGGCTTGCGAAAGCTTGTAATCCTGCCCGTCGAGGGAAACCAACAGCTGGCCCTGGGTGACGGCCTGACCCTCTTCCGCTGCAAGGGTAGCGATGGTGGAGGAGACCTGGGCGGGTACATCCACCTCGGTGGCTTCCACCGTTCCCGCGAATGTGAATTTGTTCTCCGCCACATGTTTCCAAATGAGGAACCCGGCGATAACCAATACGAGGATGGGGATGATGATTTTCAAGCGTTTCTTCATGTTTTGCTCCTTTTTTAAGTCGACATCCAATAGTCGACGGTAGACAGTTAAGGCTTTACTGCGAACTGCCGACTGTGGACTGTGGACTGCCTCCCGACAGGGAGGATAAAACCGATAACTGCATCAGCATCTGGATATCGTTCGTTACGGCCTGCACCTTGGCGGTCAGGGACTGGAAATTGGCCGTCTGCACTTCCAGGTACTTGGACCCGCCCGCTTTGTAGGATGCATAAGTGAGCTGGGATAGCTGTTGTGTTTCGGAGACCGCCGTCAGGTTCAGCTTTTCCTGATACCGGTTGGATCGGAGCAGGTCCTGGGACTTGTTCCAATCCCGCCAAAGGTCGGCCTTGGCCTGATCCAGGTTTTTCAGGTAGGCCTGGGATTGCTTGCGCTTGGAATCGGAGTCATCCAGGATTTGACCCCAGTCGAAGATCGGCATAGAGGCCGTGACGCTCACGGTGTTCTGCTGGATGGTCTCATCGATGGGTCCGATGGGGTCCTGGAAACCCGCCTGGGCGGAGAGGGTGACCTTGGGAAGCATCTGGACCGCCACCGAATCGGCCGCGAATCGTGCCGAGTCGGCCAGATAAGCGTAGGTTTTCAGTTGGGGCACCGAATCATCCGGAGGGGCCTGAGCCCCGGCCTGGAGGGCTTTCAAGGAAGACTCTTCCGGATCCATGGAAAGCCAAACAGTCGGCGGATCGGATCCGTTGGGTAGGTTCCCTTCCATCCGGCTATCCAGGGGCGCGGCCAAGTCGGCCGGTTCAGCGGCCCCCGCCAGGTCAAAGAGATCACGAAGCGAAGAGGCCAGGGCCGCCTGGGCCTGGCTAAAAGCCCGCTGATAGTTGAGCACCTCCTGGTGGGAAGAAAGTTTGTCCAGTTGGCTGGCCGTGCCGTAGCGGGCCTGGTGGCTGATATCCTCGTACTGGGCCTGGGCGACCATGATCGAATCGCCGAGGAGGCGTACCTGTTCCAGGTTGATCTGCGCCTGGAAATAGTCCATGCGCACCGCCAGGAGCAATTGGCGTTTGGCCGATTGGTAGGCTTGGTCTTGGGATTGAGCCTGGGCTTCCACACTGTTGGCTTGGTTGTGCAGAGACCGGAAATCCCAAAGGTCGAAGGAAAGGTTGGCGTTAGCGCTCCAGTTGTTGTTGAAGCCGAAGGGGATTGAGGAAAGCCCTACTTTCAAATCGGGTATAGTGGTTTGGTAAAAATAATTCCCCGAGACCGAAAGGCGGGGATATTCGGAATCGCCAACCGAATTGGCCTCACTGTAGGCCGAAAGGGCCGAAAGTCGGGCTGCGGCCAGCTTGGGTGAGTTTTTGAGCGCGGTAGCCGTAATTTCAGCGAGGGACAAATTGACCGAAGGTGTTGTCTTACCGGTCTGGCCTATGGGTTCCAAACACCAGCCAGAGGGGGCGAGCCAAAAAAGCGTAAAGGCCAACCATTGAATCCAGACTTCTTTCATTTCTTCATCCCTTCCCCGGCCCCTAACCCTCTCAGGGCCATGTCGATTCTCTTTTGCAGGGCCTTGTCCGAAAGCACCAGCAGGTCGGCTCCCTTCAGAAGCCCCTTCTGGAAAACGGTTTTGGCCACGCTTTCCGCGGCCCCCACGATCAAGGTAGGCCCCATGATCGCAGGCATCATGAAGGCGAAAACCTGGGGGCGGGGCATCTTCTCAATAAACCCTTCCTTCTGGCATTGGCCCACCAGGGCCCAGAGGATCTTGGCGTGCCGAATCCCGTTTTGTCTCACGAAGAGAAGCACTTCCTTGTTGCCGTCCATCACATCCCGGACCAGGCTCAAGACCAGCTTGCGGTGGTCCCTGGCGAAATAGCCTAGTGCCAGCAGGGCCTGCCGGAGTTTCTCAAGGGAGGAACCGGCCTCCTCGATCTTCAGGCTGAAATTCTTGAAGAATTTCTCGTAAACATCCTGCATGACCGCCTTGGCGAACTGGTCCTTCGTCTTGAAATGGTAGTGGAACATACCCAGGTTCACTCCCGCCTCAGCGGCCACTTGGCGGATATTCATCTGGCTCAAACTAGTGTGTTTCAGCATCTTTTGGGCCGCCTCGATGAGGTGTTGGTCGGCGTTTTGGGATGGACGGGACATTTTTCCGCTCCTTTACTATACGGATGTATAGTTATACGATTGTATAGTTAAAAGGCAAGCCTCTATTTTAAAAAATGAAGAAAAAAGAACTGGAACTCCCCATCTCCCTCATAAAATCAGGAAGTCGACAGCCATCGACCTATCAATCCGATCGTTATTCAATCCATTGAATGCTTTTTTACCCAACTTGGGCACAGGGGAACCCCGGAAATAATTCATGACGGTGTTAACTTTCTTTTTCCACTTGTCTCTTGAATCTTGTGGATACATCCATTATGGATATATCCATGACTTCGAACCCCCAGGACAAATTAACCGACCTGCAATTGCTGGAAGAGTTCGGCCGCTGCCGCCGGACGCTAAACCTTCATTTCGGCAACGCCCTCAGACCCCTGGGGTTGGGGGCCAAACAGGGCTCCCTGCTGCGATTCCTTTCTAAAAGAGGCAAGGCCTGCCTGGCCGATCTTTCCCGCGATACCCAGACCGACCCCGCATCCATGACCAAAATCGTCAACCAGCTCCTCAAGGAAGAATTGATAAAGCAGGGGGAACACCCCACGGACAAACGGCGCTGGGTGCTTGCCCTCACCCCGAAAGGGGAAAAACTGGCGGGCCAGGTGGAGAAAATTTACCTGACCCTGTCGGAAGGGGTTTTGAAGGTCTTATCGGCAGGTGAAAAAGCGCAGTTTTTGAAAACGCTGCAAAAGATCACCCAGCATCTTGCGGCCGAAAAACACCTGGCTGTTCCGAAACATTAATAAATAATTTAGGAGAAGACTATGAGTCCCCAGCCCCACAAGAAACATTCTCACCCGGAGTCGCACCCCGCGGCCGCCCATCCGGCCCCCGCCGCGCCCTGGTGGCAATCCAAGTTGGCGAAAAACGTGGGATGGGGTTTCTTGGTGACCGTTGTGGTGGGACTGGTCGTTTGGTTTTTCGCTTTCCGTCCCTACGTTTCCACAGATGACGCACGGGTGGCCGAGGATCTGGTGCGCATCGCGCCCGACGGAGTGACCGGTACCGTCCTGAAGATCAACGTGTCCGAGGGGGACCGGGTCTCCCAGGGCCAGGTTTTGGCTGAACTAGACCACACCGTTTACCAGTCCCAACTTCAGAAGGCCCAGGCCAGGGCCAGCCTGGCGTCGTCCGATTCTTCAAGGGCCGACCGCCTTTTCAAGCAGGGCGGACTCGCGGCCAGGGATTACCAAGCCGCCCAGGCCGGTTCCCAATCGGCCCAGGCCGACTTGCAGTTGGCCCAGAACGCCCTGGACCACACTTTTTTGAAAAGTCCGGTGGACGGCATCGTGGTTGAAAAAATCGGGGTGGTTGGGAACCTGCTGGAATCAGGCCAGGTCGCCCTAGTCGTAGCGGACGTGGACCACGCCTGGATCGCGGCCAATATCCAGGAAACCAACGTGGGCGACGTGAAGCCCGGCCAGCCGGTCAAGATTCACGTGGATGAAGGCGGGGATTTGTCGGGCCATGTGCTGGAAATCACCTCTGCCACGGCCTCCCAGTTCGCCCTGCTTCCCGCCGAGAACGCTTCGGGTAATTTCATCAAGCTGGTTCAGCGCGTTCCGGTCAAGATCGGGCTAGACGCCCATCCGGACCGCCTCTTGAAGGCCGGACAGTCGGTAGAAATAAAAATTAAGGTTAAATAATGCCGAACAACGCCGGTGTTTCCGGCAACGCCTACAAATGGGAAGTCCTGATTGTCGTCATGATCGGCACGCTCATGGCCTCCCTCGACCAGAGCATCGTCAACGTCTCCCTTCCCGATATCATGGCCGACTTCGGCGCGCCGGTGAACGACATCGAATGGGTCATCACCGGCTACATGCTAGCCTTCGCCACCCTCATGCCCCTAACCGCCTGGCTGAGGGAGCACATCGGCTACAAGCGGCTTTTCGTGATAAGCCTGTTCGTCTTTACGCTGGGTTCTCTATTGTGCGCCATGGCCTGGAACCTGCCTTCCCTCGTCGTGGCCCGGGTCATTCAGGCCCTGGGGGGCGGGGCCATCACCCCCACGGGCATGGCCATGATCGCCGATGTCTTCGAACCCTCGGAAAGGGGCAAGGCTATCGGATACTGGGGAGTGGGGGTCATCGTGGGCCCGTCCTTCGGCCCGACCCTGGGCGGCTACCTAACCAACGCGTTCGGATGGCGGTCCATTTTTACCGTGAACCTGCCGGTGGGCATCGTCGCCATCCTCCTGGCGTTGGCCCTTTTGCGGGAGGATAAACCCTCCGAGCACTCCCACAAGCACCCCTTCGACCTGTGGGGTTTCCTTTTTCTTTCCACCTTCCTGGTTTCCTTCTTGCTGGCCTTGAGCCAGGGGGAAGACAAGGGCTGGTCGTCCGCCTACATCTATACCTGTTGGGCCCTCGCTTTCACCGGCTTCGTGGGATTCACGGTAGTGGAAAGCCTGACCCCCCACGGCATCATGGACATCCGGCTTTTGAAGTCGCCGATCTATGCCGCCTGCATGTTGGTGGTTTCCGCCCGTTCCCTCGCCCTCTTCGGGGGTGTTTTTCTTTTGCCCCTCTTTCTTCAGCAAGTCATGGGTTTCAACGAGATCGACAGCGGGTTGATATTGCTTCCGGGCTCCTTGATGATCGCCCTGGTTATGCCCTTCGCGGGCAAGTTGAGCGACAAGATTGGCCCCCTCTGGCCTTCCCTGATCGGGCTCTTAGGGATCGCCTATTTCATGTGGACGTACCGGACGCTGGATATCAACACGAGCATCTGGGATGTGATCGAGCCCACCCTCATCCGGGGTGTGGCAATCGCCCTTCTCATTACCCCCGTCATGGTGACGGCCTTGAACTGCATCCCCAAGGAAAAGGCGGGCATGGCTTCCGCCATGATGAACCTGACACAGCAGGTGGCCGGCTCCGTGGGCATCGGGCTTTTGGGGGCCATCTTGAACCACCGCATGGTTTTTCATCAGGGTCTGGCGGCATCTGCTTGGAACGCCCTCACCCCCGCCTCCCAGGCAGCCATGGGCCAAGTGGCTGGGCGGCTTCATGACCTTGGGCTTTCCCATTTCGATTCCATGCGCGGGTCCGGCGCGGTGGTGGCCGGCCACATCTTCAAGATGATCTCGGTCTCGGCCTTCGAGGACGCCTTTTTGGTGGGTGCCGCCATCGTCCTGTTTGCGCTCATCCCCGCCTTTTTCCTGCCTGCCAAGAACGTGCTTAAGCCTGGCAAACCTGAAAGCATTGCCGTACTGGATTAAAATGAAGAAGACCAACTATCAGTAAAATAGTTTTATCGGGTCAGAAATTTCATTTTGAGGTTTCGACTATAATATTGCGGTAAATGGGGAGAACTTTATATTCGAGGAGTCTTCCCATGCCCACTCAAATGACCATCAAAGCCGTCCACCAGGGCGGCATGAAAATAACCGCCTATACCGGAACCTACGAACTCTTGATGGATTACCCGCTTAAAGGAGAACCTCCCTTGGGGTTCAAGCCCCTGGAAACCCTCCTGGCCAGCCTGGCCGGATGCGCGGGCAACACCCTGGCGCTTCTCATGCGCAAAACCCAACAACCATTCAGCGTACTGGAAGTCGAGGTCAAGGCCGAACGACGCGATGAACATCCGACGATTTTTACGCGCATTCACATGGAATTCCGGGTCCAAGGCGCGGCCCTGGATGAGGGAAAAATTCAGAACATCCTCAAGGATGCCGAGGAAAGAGTTTGCCCCGTTTGGGCCATGCTTAAGGGTTCGGTCCCCATTACCTCATCACTCAAATTAACTTCTAATTTGTAGAATTCAGGCTTTCTTTTACTCAGCAAACCCGAAAGCATAACCGCGTTGGATTAAGGTTTTAAGGGTCCAAGCAGGAGTGCTTGCTTCCAATCACTCGGAAATTAATAATTTAGGACTGATCCCATAAACGAAAGGCGGGAAGATGAAGAGTCAACCCAAGGCATCTGGCAAGTCGGCATCGGAACTCATCTCGGAAAGAATCGGCGAACTCGGAGACTGGCGCGGGGAAACCCTCAGCCGAATGCGAAAGCTCATCCACGAAGCGGACCCGGACGTCGTCGAGGAATGGAAGTGGATGGGCACTCCGGTTTTTGAGCACGACGGCATCCTCTGCACGGGCGAAACCTACAAGCAAGTCGTGAAACTGACCTTCATGAAGGGCGCTTCCTTGAAAGATCCTTCCAGGCTTTTCAACTCGAGTCTCGAAGGAAACGCTCGCCGCGCCATCGACATCCACGAGGGTGAAAAGGTTAACGAGTCTGCCTTCAAGGCGCTCATCCGCCAGGCGGTGGCCCTTAACAGTCCTGGGAAGACGAAACCCAACAAAAAAATGAAATCTAAAGGAAAAAGCAAATGAACATACTGTTATGGATCCTTCGGATTTTACTTGCCTTTTGGAATCTGGTCGGCGGAAGCTACACGGCGTTCCATTATGAACAACTCAAGGCACCCTGGCTGAACGATTCACCCCCTGTCCTCTGGATCGTCATCAGCCTGCTCCAGATCTTGTTCGCGTTAGGTTTGGTCATGCCTGGTACGGACAAACGATGGCCCAAACTGACATTCATCTCTGCGGTCTACCTGGTCCTCAACTCGCTGTTGGGTTTGGCGCTCTTCGCCCAATACGCCGGGTTTCCAGGCATGCTCTGGGGAGTGGTGCCGGCCCTCTTGTCAGCGTTCGTCGCCTATGGGGGGAGAGTTAGGAAGACTTCCTGATTGAATCCAAGGCCAGCTCGAAACGCTGGACCCTTCCACTTAAGGTTTAGAAAAAACGAGACAGCCGTTGGTGCCGCCGAACCCAAAACTATTGGAAAGGGCGTATCTCAAGGAAGCCTTCTGAGCCTTTTTGGGAACAAAGTTCAAACCCAGGCCCTCGCAGGCCGGGTCGAGCTTTTCCAAATGGGCCGTGGGCGGGACCACCTGGTCCCTGAGGCTCAAAAGTGTGAAGAGGGCTTCGGTTGCCCCCGCCGCGCCCAACATATGGCCGGTCATGGATTTGGTGGACGACACGGCCAAGGGGATTTTCCTATTTCCACCCAGGACACGGGCGATGGCCCCCGCCTCCTCCTGGTCGCCTGCGGGGGTGGAGGTGGCGTGAGCGTTGACGTAATCGATTTGGCCTGGCTGGATGCCCGCGTCTTGAAGCGCCAGGCTCATCGCGCGACCGGCGCCCTCGCCACCCGGCGAAGGTGAGGTGAGGTGATGGGCGTCCGAAGTGGCCCCGTAACCGGCCAATTCTCCGTAGATCTTGGCTCCCCGTTCTTTCGCCTTCCCGTATTCCTCCAATACCAAAACCGTGGCTCCCTCCCCCATGACAAACCCGTCCCGACCCTGGTCAAAGGGGCGAGAGGCGGTAGCCGGGTCGTCGTTGCGTTGGGACAGGGCCCTCATGGCGGCGAAACCCCCGATGGCCAGTTCGCAAACCACACCCTCGGCCCCGCCCGCCAGCATCACCTCGGCCTCGCCTCGTTCAATGAGCCGGAAGGATTCGCCGATGGAATGGGTGCTGGAAGCGCAGGCCGAAACGTTGCAATGGTTGGGCCCCTTCAGGTTGAGCAGAATGCTCAATTCGCCGGAGGGAATATTGCAGATGACCTGAAGCGCCAGGAAGGGGGTAATCCGGCGGTATCCATTGGCCTTGAACTCGTCATAGACCGATTGGATCTCGGGCAATCCCCCCAGGCCCACGCCGATATTCACGCCCATGCGTTCGGCAGGATAGGTGCTCCGAGAAGCGTCCAGGCCGGAATCCACGTAAGCCTGAATACCGGCGTAAATGCCAAATTGGCCATAGCGGCCAAAACGTCGAACATCTTTTGGAACGATCGCCTGGGTAAAGGCATCCTGGTCGGTAAAGGGTTTCAGGGGTTGGGCCAGGGCGCGGGTCACGTCAAAATCTTTCACTTCGGCCGCGATCCTAACCGGACATGTGGCCGCGTCAAAGAGGGTGATGGGCCCCACACCCGAGATCCCCTCCAATATTCTTTTCCAGCTTCCCTCCACCGTGTTCCCCAGGGGGTTGACGGTCCCTACGCCCGTGACCACGACCCTTCGCCTCGCCATATTCCGCCTTTCTTGGGCCTAGTTCTTTTCGCGAATTGTAATGAATGAAGGAGTATCTTGGGGAATGCTATTTTCAAAATCCATCCCAGCCAAGCGTCTTTCCCTAGGGTAAACCTGAAGCGTATCAAATTGATAGTCGATTAAACCTAAACCATGATCATGTCATTTTTTTCTGCGGCCTTTTTCTATCAATGGGACACGCAAGTTCTTGAACCGGACCTTTCGCAAAAAAACTTCGCCTAAAAAAACCGTACCATTTCCGCACTCTATATAATAACTCATGGCCGGATATTCCCGTCGCCCGGATGAAACGAGGATCGCGCAATGAACTCTTTGTCCCAAAAACAAACCATATTCTTTTGGCAAAAAAAGATCTTTAAAGCCAGGGATATGGACGAGTTGAACAAAATAGAAACCGGCATTGATCTGCAAATAAAGCTGAGAATTCCAAACGCGTTCAATGTCGTCTTGTCCGAACAGAACATCATCTCCCTCTGGCACGCCTTTAAGGAAAAAAGAAGAACCCTTTTGGGAAATAGCATGTTCCAAAGGTATGACAGCCTGATGGGGTTCTGAGACTATCCCAAAGCTAACCCCTACTCGCGCCCGACAATCGCCGCCACCCCAGATCCTCTCTCCCTATATGCCTCATGAAGAATGCTTTTAACTCTTTATTGAATATTGAAACTTAAATCCCAGCCCTCCCGTCTCAACCACGAAAGAAGGTCCAGGCCTATAGATTCTGTGCCCTTTCCATGTCGATTATTTAAAGTGGATCTCCTTTTTCCCTTCGATGCCGGTTCCCGGCTTTTATACTGTCCCCCTATGAAAAAACTCCCTTGGCTCATCCCTCTTTTCTTCGCGATCGTTCCCTGCGTCTTGTTCGCCCAAACCGACCCGAGCCCCTCCGCTTCGGAATTGAACCTCCCCTCCATGCCCCATCCCCTCACCCCCGTGCCCGAGATAGGCCGAACCTGGGCATCTTCTCCCACCCCCTCCCCTAGCCCGATACCACAAGTTGAGGGCAATGTTTTGGGTGCATCCATCCCAACAAAAGTGATGGATGTCCCTAGCCCACCCCCCCAAGTTGAAAGCTCTGGTATGGGTACCCCCATCCCTACCGTTACAACAACCGCCGTTGAAGGAACCCTGCCGATCGGAAAGACTCCACCCCACTCGAAGGTGGAGTTGGACGTCGCTCTGGGGGGCCTGGCAAGTTTTGACGCCGGGCAAGGCCTGGGCTGGGGCGGCTCTATCGCTTATTACGGTTCTGTTTTACCTGACTTAGGGCTGGGGGGGTCCCTGGGCTTCTACGTCCTGAACTCCCAGGTCGTTTCGGACAACACCTATACCACAGTGCCGCCCAGCGCCCCCTCGACCTCCCCGGGCCAGGAGGTCTTGGCCCAGACCAAAAATCGTTTCCAACTATTGGGTTCGGCGAAATTCACGGTGAACGGGTCGAACCTGCGACCCTATCTTTTGGCGGGTTTGGGGGTCGCCTTCATCTCCGATACCGGGATGGACAGCGAGGTCGTCTCGGGCAATACCGTCGCGTCCCACACCCTCACCGACACCACCCAAACCTGCGCGGTGGGGGAAGCCGGGGTGGGGTTGAAAATCTCCCTCGCCCAGGCGCTGGACCTCTTCGTGGAGGGGAAAGTCGATTTGCTCTACGACTTGAACGGCGGAACGATCACTACTTATCTCCCCTTTCAGGCCGGGCTTGGTTTCGACTTATAAGGGACATCGGGCCATCCGGGTCGTTCTGAAATTGGAAGTGGATAATGTTGGCCAGGCACCTGTTTTTTTCCCGATCCATGCTGGGGAAGGTCGAGGTTCAGCGCCCGGCCCATCTAATTTTGGTCGGGCGCCTGAGACTTCTGGAATTGGATCGAACGGCTAATTTCGATGCCGATTTTCCAGTTTGAGCTCGCTGTAATTCTTCAAGGCGACCATCGCCTCTTTTTCGTCACGGCCCTCGATATTGATCGCGATCTCTTGGCCAGCCGCGCGGGAAAGGGCGATCACGCCCAACAGTTTCTTCGCGTCGACCACCAGTTCCCCTTTCTGGATGCGGATGTCGCAGTCGTATTGGCGGGCCAGCTTCAGCAAGTCAATTAGAGCCCAAGGGGGCAGGTCGGATTGTTTCAGGAGAGACATTTTTAAGCTCATGATGAATACCTCATATTAGGTTCGGTGTAGTGCTAATAAATTATGAAAAGTCGGGGATTTGAGACGGGAACGACTGGGTCCAAAAAGGGGGATCAGATCCTTAAGACGAGGAATTTCCCCGCTGAGATAAAGCGACATACTCGGATCCTTCGAAAGGGCGAACCCAGTGCGGACAACCAGGCCGTGGCCCCCCTATAGGAATAAGGATGATGCCCTTGAGGCTCCGCCGACGGATGGTTTTCCCGTGAGGCCCGGGTGGGGGCGCAGGCCTGAGGCCGAACCGGAAGGGCCATACATGACTTCGAAGCATGGGCGCAATGTTTCACCACGGGTTGTAGCGAATGGCAGGTATCCATAACCCCGAGGGTCAGGGCGGTAACCAGCAGGGCCGCGAGCCCTAAACCAAAGATTTTGTGAGCTTTGAATGACATTACAAACCTTTATCCCGGTTCCCTCTTTATGGGAGCCAGTAATCGTTAGACGCTCGAGATCACCCGTTCGGCCCGCGTTATTCCTGGCTAAATGCCTTATTTGTTGACGATTTCAATGAAGAACTTTCAAATCGAGTGCTGTTGGGGAGCTGGGCAAGCTTGGAAGCATCGCTGAGATGGATTGAAAGAGTACTACTCCCGTTCGTTCCAAGTAGCGCTGATTCCCTAGGCCCTCACCGTCAGCAACTCGTCCCACCGCGTCGTATACCGTGGCGATCGGTATTCAAACCTTGTTTTCCAAGCTTTCTCTAGGCCCTCCGCTAAATACCTTAGCCGCCCCATGCCGAAATTCCGGTTGACTTGGTCCAGAGCGGCCATCAACTGCACCTGTTTTTGGCGGTCTTTTTGAATGAAAAGGCTCTGTTGAATCTGGTTGTTGGGCACCAAGCCGTCAAAATCCACATGCACCCTCTTATAAACAATGCCCGGCTTGTAGATTTGCTCCACGGCTTTGGTGGCCCAGCGGATCAGTTCTCCCGTTTCGTCGGTAGCTAATGGCAATTCAACCCCAATGCCCTTGTTGTATTGGGGCCCGTTGCTGTAGGGGTTGGTTTGCAGATAAATCTTCATGCCTGTGGCGGCCTGGCCATCGCGCCTAAGGCGCACCGCCGCGTCAGCGATATGGGAAGCCAGGCATTCTTTGATCTCGAAGAGTGATTCCACCTTTCTGCCGAAACTTCTTCCGCAACCTATGCGCTTTTTCTTAGGCGCCATCAATTCCAGCGGAATGCAGGGTTCGCCCCGTAATTCTTTCACCATCCTCGTGCCCTCGACTCCCATTTTTTTGTCGACCCAGGCAAGCGAAACATTTCGCAGGTCCCAAGCAGTGTTGATGCTGTGACTTTTCAAAAGCCTTGAGCGGGCGGGCCCGCATTTCCAGATGTCGGCCACGTCGTAGCGTTTGAGGGCGATTTCCTGGAAGCGGGGGTTGGTGAGGTCGAGCACGCCCTTGGACTTGGGCGATTTCTTGGCGATCTTGCTGGCGATCTTGGCCATGGTTTTGGTGGGAGCGATGCCGACAGAAACCGGAATGCCCGTCCACTGGTATATCGTGGCCTTCATTTCCCTGCCGTATTCGGTGAGATTGCGGTGGGCGAAGCCTTGAAGCCCCACGAAAGCCTCGTCGATGGAATATTCTTCCACCTTCGGGCTGAACTGGCGGATGGTTTGCATGACCCGCCGTGAGAAATCGCCGTAGAGGGTGTAGTTGGAACTGAAAACCTGAACGTCATATTTGGCAATGATGTCTTTAAGCTCAAAGATGGGCCGGGCCATGTCGATGCCGACGGCCTTGGCTTCTTCAGATCGGGAAATGGGCATTCCGTCGTTGTTCGAGAGGACGATGAGCGGCTTGCCTGTGAGCTTGGGGTTGAACACCCGCTCGCAACTGCAGTAGAAATTGTTGCAGTCCACCAAAGCCACGGGCTCAACCCGTGGCTGACGGTTTGGTTGCTCCGATTCCATAGGGGAATCGGGGGATAAAGCGATAGGGGTTTGGCGATCCATTATTTTTTGACCGTGTGCGAATGGATGTTGTGCAACAGCACCCCGCAGATTTCAAAACCTTCCATATCGGATGTCACTTCGATGGTTTGGTAGGCTGGGTTTTCGGGCACTAAAAAGACCTTTCCCTTCACCAGCTTCAAGCGCTTGCACACCAGGTCGCCCCCCAGCTTGGCCACCACCACCGACCCGCTGACCGGCTTCACGGCCCGATCCACGATCAAGAGGTCGCCAGGAAAGATGCCCGCCCCCACCATGGAATCGCCGGACACATGAAAGGCAAAGGTAGCGGCCGGGTGCTTGATAAGGTGGTCGTTCATATCCAGCCCCTTTTCCACGTAATCATCCGCGGGCGAAAAAGAACCTGCTGAGACCCGGGTGAGGTAAAGGGGAATGCGGAGTTTGCGGGTGGGAGTGATGCGGTAGATGGTTCGCCCTGAGCAGCCGAAGGGAGTCGAATGGGTTTGTACGGCTTTGGGTTTGCTGGTAACGGGCATAAACGGCCTCCTGATGGTATACAAGAGTATACCATCAGGTTTGGAGTTAGAAAGCCCCGTCCATTAACGTCATTGAAAGGGGCTAAAGCCCAAAGTTGATACCGGCCTCAATGGGGAAATAGAAAGCGGTTTGGCCGTCTTGGAAGATCATCCGAGCCTGGACCTGCAGGAAAAGGTCCGTGTATTTCATCATCTCGACTTCCCATCCCGCCCCCGTCATGCCATAGGGGTAAGACAGGTACATCCGGGCTATTCCCAACACGGTTTCATTGATATAGGACTTGTAGCTGTAGGTCTCGGACAATATGCCCGTACCACACATCAGATAGGGCCCGGACCCGTTGCGTTTCATCCGATAACGAAGCGCCACCATAACGTCGGTAAAAACGAAGTCGTTCCCATTCACGTAGTTGTCGAAATAACTCCAGCCGCAACCCACCATCCAATGACGGTCTAGAAGGTAATAACCTTCCATACCAAACCCCGGGCCCGAGACTATTTCTGTCGAATAGGGGATGGTCATGGACCCGTAGCCCGCCTTCAAGACAAGCAACGACCTTTTCGGGGGGCAGTATTCCCAGGGATCGGATTGGGCGGCGCAATAGGAGGCACCCAGGCACAGGAGGATGAGCGCGAAATGGTGAAAAGATTTATTCATGGCGGACTTCATATTATTGGTGTTTACATGTTTTTGGAATCAGATTTGATGTTTTCCGGGGGTTCCGGGGTGTCCTTCCCCCTTTTGCCACTGCTCATAGTTCAACCGGGTGATCTGAATAAAGGCATCCCGCGTACGCACATAGTTGCTCAGCCCATTCATACGGCCGATCGCGTGAAGGTCTTGAGCGAGAACATAGGGTCCCTTGGGATCGATGAACCGGTCTTCAACAAAGATAGCAACAACCGACCCCAATATGATCCGCGCCGGGCCGGGGCCAGGCTTCAGGATGTCATAGAGCCGGCATTCCAACGCGGCATGAGCCTCTTTGATCCGAGGCGTCTTCACGATGAGGGAAGGCTCGGGGGTAAACTCCGCTATCTCCGTTTCGCTCACATCCGATGGAAAGTCCACACCGCAGATATTCATTTGGGGGCCGATATCCTCGGTCACGACATTGACGACGAATTCGCGCGAACGCTCGATGTTTTTGGCCGTATCCTTGAGATCTTCACCCCCACCCGGTTTGCCCGCCACCCCAAAACCCAGGATGGGCGGGTCCAGGCATAGGTAGTTATAAGAGCTAAAGGGGGCGGCGTTTAAGAGGCCGTCTGGGCCCAGGCTGGTGACCAAGGCGATCGGCCGGGGTGCGACCAAGCCGTTGATGAGGTTGTAAGTTTCTTTGAGCGGCCTTTTTTGCACTTCAATATGCATAGGTATTTCTCCTTCATGTTCTTACCGTCCCATTTGTTCTAACCATAGGATATTAATCTGCTAAGGGATCTGCTAACTGCTAATTCACCCAATTAGCAGCTTTAGCAAATAAGCCGGAGTAGGCCTGTTTATTGGGTTTTTCCATCGGGATCTGCTAACTAATAAAAGAGCACGAAATCTCACTTCCAATTTAATTGGAAGTGAGAATCCCGGTATTTACTTAGTTTTGGATGGGTTTAGCCGATTCTCTCAATTCGTCTAATCGTCTAATAGGCGCTATTGGACGATTAGACGATTAAGGAAAAAAGCTGAATTTATTGGGCTTTTCGAGATCTATTCGTCTAACGATTCGACTAATCGTCTAATGGATTCGTCTAATCGTCTAATAGCCGTCATTAGACGATTAGACAATAACTTGGTAGCAGAACAACCCCTATCCTCTGCGGGTTCGGATCGAACCGGCCCATAGGTTTCGGCCATAAATGGAGTCGAATACAAACAGAGGCACAAAAAAAGCCCGCCGGGATATCCCGGCGGGCCTTCTGAAACTAGAGATTGATTCGGCGGTTAAAGGCTAGAACCCGATATTCACTCCCGCCGAGAAGTTCTGCTCGGTATAGTTGGTCATTCCCAGCTTGCCTTGGTACTGGGCGTAGGCGCCGAAGCTCTTTTCGAATTGGGCGTTCAAGCCAGCCGCCAAAACCGCCGCGTCGGTGCCGGTGGCCGGGCCGTCCACGGTGAAATTCCCGCCGCTTCCAAAGCTAGCGCTAAGGGCCTCCACGTTGCCCTGGAAGAGATGCTCCCAGCCAGCGGAAACGCTTGGCAAGAGGACGGCTCCTCCTCCGATATCCCAGAGGCTGTTGGCCGCCACCCCTAAATCGCTGTTCAAGAAGCCCTGGCCTTGGGCCGCGTAATCCAATGCGGCTGAGGAACCCGATTCGTTGAAGGCATTGACGTTCACGCTGGTGTATTGCCCCGTCAGGTAGGGGCCCACCTTGATCTGGTCGGCCTTGAAGTCGTAACCCAGACTCAACTCACCCGAGAACATCGTACCCTGGGTGCTCCCCGAGGCCGTGCCGCCCAGGGTGGAACGCTGGGTGGCGTAGCTGTTGAGTCCTCCCTCGGCCAAGGCGCTCACGTGGAACGAGGACTGTTCGAACCCGCCATAGAGGCCCAACTGCCCGCCCGACCCGTTGACGGCGGCGTTGGAATGGCTGGAACCCGATTGGCTGTAGCCCAGCAGCAAGCCGCCCGCCCAATTCTTGGAGAAGCGGTAGTCCATTCCCGCCAACATGCCGCCGGTGGAAAACTGGTAACCCGGGCCGTTACCGTCGGAATTGACGGTCCCAAAATCCCCCAAGCCTTCGGCGAAGACGCCCCAACGGTTCGGCTCAAGTTCTTTCGATATCCTGGCCTCATCCGTAGCGGGAAGGTTGCCCGCAAAACGGGGCCCTTCCCCATTCCAGACCACATCATCCGAAGTGAACTCCCCAAACAACCCGCCCAACCTTTGGCCGATGATTCCCGCTTCGGCCTGCGCCGTGCTGAAATCCATCAGGTAAAGAGGCGTCAAGTCGGCCGGCGAGAGCATGCCTTCCATTCCGGGAATGGAACCATTGCCCTGGCTGTTCAAGTAGGTGATCAGAGCTGGTTCACCCCCATTGCCCGCCAAATGATCCAAGGCACCGCCGACATTAACTTCATTCGAAGTCGTTCCTAAAGCCGCGAAGGATGGCGCATTGGGCAGTTCGTCCACAATCACATCGGTGGGGTTGTAAACCAAAGACACCGAGCCCCCGCCCACCAGGTTCGTCACCGGGCTGAAGGTACCGGTCACGCTGGCCGCCGTGAGGATCGTGAAGGCCTCCGTGTCGTGGATCAGGTAGCCGGCGTAAGGCACCAGCCTCAAGGTTCCCGCCAGGGTGGCCGCGCCCGAGATGTTGAGCAGATCCCCTTGGACCGTCGTGGGACCCAGGCCCATTTGCAGGGTGCCCGATGAGCTTTGCGTGTAATTGCCGGCGATATTCACCGTCATGGGCCCGTTGAAGGCCAATTTACCGCCGTTCACGAACACGTTCCCCGCGCCCAGGGCGCCGCTATTGGCCGCGACCAAAATGCCGGCGTTGATATTCGTATCGCCCGTGAAGCTGTTGACGCCCGAAAGGGTCAAGGCTCCGGCTCCCGTCATGTCCAGGTTGACGTTACCGGCGATCCCTCCGCTGAAGTTACCTGAAGCCACCTGCAGGGTGGCCGAGCTTCCATCCACGGTGATCGAACCGGCTCCCCAAAGGCTTCCCAGGGAAACCGAGGCGCTTCCCGTGACCGAGCCAGAACCATCCACACCCGCAAACACGTTGAGAGAAGATGCGGAATCCATCAGGTTCAAGGACGTAATGGATACGGAAGCGTTACCCGCCCCGCCGTTCGATGTGCCATAGGCGCCGTTACCGCCCTGGACGATCAGGGTCGAAAGGTTGTTGAAAACCACCGTCTCCAACGTTAAGGAAGCGTTACCGCCCGCGCCTCCCTGGTTGTTGTTGCTGTAACCCGCCGCGCCGCCGCCCACGCTCACAAAAGCGGCGTCCATGGAGACCGCGCCATTGATGATCAGGGAAGCCCAGCCTCCGTCTCCCCCGGCAGCGTGGCTAGACCCCGCATCGTAACTTCCAGAACCGCCCGCCACGACCAGGTTCGAATATCCACCCGAATTGGAAGTCAGGGTGAGGCCGTTGGCATTAATCCAGGCGTTTCCACCCGTACCCTCGGTCAAACCAAGGGCGCCCCAACCGATGGTTCCACTGCCGCCCATGACGTTCAGGTTGCTGGAATCCATAACAATAGAACCCCCGACCGTCAATGAGGCCGAACCGCCCGAACCCGCGACACCCGCGTCCTCACAGCATTGATCGCCCACACCCGCGCCGCCGCCGATCACGTTCATATTGGAAGCGGCATGGACCGCGGTCAGGGTCAAGTTGGAACCTATGGAAACCGAGGCGTTGCCGCCGTTCCCGCCATTGTTAAAATCGGCGTTCCCCCCCGATCCCCCGTCAACGTTGAGATCGCTGGAATCGATGGCAACCCCGCCCGTGACGGCCAGTGATGCCGCCCCGCCGTTCCCAGCATTGCCGTCGCTATTATCTGGCCCGCCGGCCCCGCCAGCCAAATTGAAGCCAGCCGTCACGCCAATTGAATTTTGATTTACGTTATTGGAAGTTACCGTCAGGGCACCCAAGGAAGCCGAGGCGTTGCCACCCGTGCTTTCCGTGACACTCGAATCGGGGCCATTGCCCGAACCCGCGTCGCCGCCGGCAACTGAAATGGTACTGGAATCCACCGACACCGCGCCCGAAACCGTCAGGCCCGCGTTGCCCCCGTTGCCGCCCACGCCAGTGCTATTGTCGTCATCATTGATGCCGCCCGTGCCGCCCAGAACATTCAAGGATGCATTGTAGTTGTTGGCAGTCAATGTCAGGCCGCCGCCCAGGGACAAATTGGCATTGCCCCCGTTGCCGCCGTTGCCGGAGTCGGAATAGCCCCCCACGCCGCCCGTGACCAACAGGGCGCTGGAATCCACCGAGACCGAACCGGATGAGACAAAGTCCGCGTCCCCGCCCGTACCGCCCATGTCAAAGCCATCGCCGGTCTGGTTCGGGTCATCCGCCCCGCCCGCGCCGCCTAGTACGTTGAAATTGGCTTGGACCCCGGTCGTTCCACCGCTTAAGGCATAGCTGTTGGAATTAAGTGCCAGGCTTCCCACCGATACCCAGGCCGTTCCGCCCGTGCTTTCCGTAATCCCTGAGTTGCTGATGCCGTAACCCGCGTCGCCGCCTAACACGGTGACCACGCTTGAATCCACATAAACAGCGCCAGCGGAAAGGGTCGCCGCGCCGCCGGCGCCGCCCACACCCTGTTCTATGTCATCCCCGTTAACCCCGCCCTTGCCGCCGTGGACGCCAAGAAAGGCGTCTTGATAGTTGGAAGTCACCGTGAGGCCGCCGCTGATGGAGATTTCGGCGTTACCGCCGTTGCCGCCGTTGCCCGAATCGGCATAACCTCCGTCCCCGGCGCCCGCGCCCAGGAAGCTTGAATCGATCGAGACCGCGCCGGAGGAAATAAAGGCCGCGTCACCGCCGTTACCGCCGTTGGCGAATCCGTTTCCAACGCCGTTAGGGTCGTCCGCCGCGCCGTCTCCGCCCCGCACCAAGAAAGTGGACGGCGCGCCGTTTCCGGAATTGTTATAGCCGTTGGAAGTGAGCCGTAGGCTCCCCACCGAGACCCAGGCTGCTCCGCCCGATGCTTCCGTGAGACCGCCCGAACCCAAACCAAAGGAAGCGCTGCCCCCATTGACGTTAACCAAACTGGAATCAACAAAGACCGCCCCTGCGGTGAGGTTTGCCGCCCCGCCGTTTCCGCCCAGGCCGTTGCCGTATCCGCTTCCATCCAACCCGATACCACCCGTACCGCCGTTGACGCTAATCTGGCCTAAGCCACTGTAGGAAGTTAGGTTCAAACCCCCATTCACATTTAGGTTCGCATTGCCGCCCAATCCGCCGTTGGCCGCATTAGAGGTACCACCCATCCCGGCGTTCAAACTGAGCGAGCTGGAGTCTATCGACACCGCGCCGGAAGTGAGATCCGCGTCGCCGCCCGTTCCGCCGTTGCCGAATCCTGTACCCTGCGTTGCCGGGTCATCGGCCGCGCCCGCGCCGCCGTTAAGGGTGAAATTTGTTTGAACCCCCGTGACGCTTCCGCTCCCAAAATAGGTGTTCGAGGTAAGGGTGAGGCTTCCCGCCGAAACCCAGGCGCTTCCACCCGAGCCTTCCGTGAGGCCTGCCGACCCGTAACCGGAGAGGGCCGATCCCCCCGTCACCGAAACGGAGCTGGAATCAGCCGACAGGGCTCCGCCCACGATCAGGGTCGCCGACCCGCCATTGCCGCCCAGGCTGACGGCCGAGCCCCCGTTGGCTCCGCCTTTACCGCCTGTAATATTCAAGGTCGTGGCGTAGGAGGTGCTGGTCAAAATTAAATTGGAACCGATCGTGACCGACGCAGCCCCGCCGTTGCCGCCCTGGTTGTAACCGCTATAACCGCCCGCACCGCCGCCGACGCTGACGTTGGACGAATCCACCGACACGCCCTGATTGATGAAAAGGGAGGAAGAGCCGCCCGACCCGCCCAGGCCATAATCGTATTCAAAAAATGCCGAACCGCCCTGCACGACCAAGTTGGACATGTTTCCATTATTGGAAGTCACCATCAGGCTGTCCGCTGAGACCCAGGCGTTTCCGCCCGAGCCCGCAAAGGTGCCGATGGCGCCCCATCCGTATTGGGTTCTCCCGCCGATGACATTGACGTTGCTGGAATCCATTGAAAAACCGTCACCGACCGTCAGGGTGGCCGTGCCGCCCGAACCCGAGACGCCCAGGAAAGAACAGCAGATGTTTCCCTCGCCGCCCTGGCCGCCCGTGACATTCAATTGGGAAGAGGTGTAGGTTGAAGTGAGGTTGAGATTGGACCCCACGGACAGCGAGGCATCCCCGCCGTTACCGCCGTTTTCATGGTTGGCCGAACCTCCGGCCCCGCCCGCCACATTGAAGAAGCTCGAATCGAACAAGACTCCCTGGCCGGTTTGCAAGCCCGCGGACCCGCCGTTACCCGCATTTCCCGAACCTCCGTCATTCCCGCCCGCGCCGCCGTTGACCTTGACGTTGGAATAGGTGGTCCCGGTCAAACTGCCGAGGCTGACGGAAGCGTTGCCTCCGGTCCCTTGGGTGACACCGTCGGACCCGAAGTCCGAAACGGCCGTCCCGCCGGAAATGGTTAAATTGCTTGAATCGACTGACACCGCGCCGGAAACGATCAAGGTGGCCGAACCACCGTTGCCGCCAATGCCCTGAATATTACCGCCGCCATTCCCGCCATTTTGCGTTGAGGTTCCCAAGTTACTGGAACCAGTCAGAATCATCGCCCCGCCCATGCCGGCCGCCCCGCCCATGCCGGCAACTCCGCCAGCCAGGTTCAAATTGGAACCACTGGTCATGGTCAAGGAGGCCATGGTGACGCTGGCGTTGCCGCCGTTGCCGCCCGCGCCGCCAGTATTGTTATTACCTCCGGTGCCGCCTGTAGCCGTGGAACCATCATTTGTGGAATTCGTATAGTCGATGTTGCCGCCCACACCCGCCGAACCGCCCGCACCCCCCGCACCGCCTGAGAAATCCAGGGTGGAGTTGTTATTCAGGGCCACATCCCCCATGGACACGCCCACATCACCGCCGTTGCCGCCCACTCCGCCGACGTTGTCATCACCCCCAATGCCGCCCGTGGCGGTGCTGTTCACAGCGAAGGCACCAGAGTAATCGACCTCACCGCCATTTCCCGCCGCGCCGCCCGCGCCGCCCGTTCCGCCGGTAAGGCTGGCCGTACTTCCATTGATTGAAACATCCCCCAGGGAAGCGCTCACGGCTCCGCCGTTGCCGCCCGCCTCTCCCATGTCATCACTGCCCCCGTTGCCGCCCGTCGCGGTGGAATTGGGAACAAATCCTCCGGAAAAGTTGGCCATGCCGCCGTTACCCGCCACCCCACCCGCCGCGCCCGCGCCGCCCAATCCCTCGAATGAGCTACTCACGTTACGGTTGGTCAGGATCAAGGAAGTCATCGTGATTCCCAGCCCGCCGCCATCGCCGCCGGGGCCGTTGGTAACCGCGTCACTCCCGTTTCCACCCGTGGCGCTTCCGCCGGGATTAAAACCGCCGGATTGATCATCATTACTGCCCAGGCCCTGGTCCGGGTTCTGGCCTCCCAAACCTCCGGCCAGGCTGACGTAGCTTGAATCCACCGAGACCGCGCCCGCGGAAAGCCCCACCGACCCACCCATTCCATTGGGGCCGCCGGTGTAATTAATCCCGCCCGTTCCACCCACCGCGACGAGTCCAGCTTGGGTTCCAAAGGTATTCCCGCTTCCATAATAGGTATTGGAGGTCATGGTCAGGTTTCCCAAAGAGAGGGATGCGTTCCCGCCGTTGCCGGCCGTTACTCCGAAGCTTTCAACCTGCCCGCCCAGTCCTCCGGCAAGTCTGACAAAGCTGGAATCAACCGAAACCCCGTTACTGACCGTTAAAGAAGCCGTTCCACCCGCCGCACCGAAGGCCGAACCGCCGCCGCCATCCGGGCCTCCGTTACCACCTACCAGGATGAGGGAGGCTGGGGCCAATTGGTGTGTGGAGTCGGAAGTAATTGTCAAGCTGCTGGCGTTAACGGACGCGTTTCCGCCCAAACCTTCGGTCAGCCCCGCCGCGCCCCAGCCCACCGTTCCGTTTCCGCCCATGATCGTGACTTGGGCTGCGTCCACCGAAAGCGCCCCGCCGACCCCTAAGGAAGCCGAGCCGCCCGAACCCCCGACGCCCTCACCGCTGCAGCACCAATCACCCTCGCCGCCCTGCCCGCCGGTCACATTAAAGGTGGCAGAACGGTAGACGGAGGAAATAGTCAAATCGGAACCGAAGGTAACGGAAGCGTTCCCGCCGTTGCCCCCGTTCCAAAGATTCGCCAATACGCCGTTGCCGCCCGTAACGTTAACGTTGTTGGAATCCACCCAGCCCGTGCCAATGACCGACAGGGAGGCCAAACCGCCGTTGCCGCCATTGCCGTTCGCGTTGTCCTGGCCGCCCGCCCCGCCGGTTATATTAAAGTTGTAATTCGTCCCGCCGAAGCCCGTAAAGGTCATGCTTCCCGCGTTCACCACCGCATTGCCGCCCGCCCCCTCGGTCTGACCCAGGTTGCCGAATCCACTGCCCGCCGCGCCGCCCGTCACATTGACGGTGCTTCCATCCACCAAAAGGGTATTGGCCACCGTCAGGGTTGCCGATCCGCCACTGCCGCCCACCAAGCCGTTACCCACATAGCCTGCATAGTAGCCGCCTGCCTGGCCGGTGATATTGAGATTGGACGTTCCGTTGTTATCGTAGAGCGCGAGGGATCCGGCCGAAACGGAAGCGTTGCCGCCGTTACCGCCGTTGGAGGAGTCGGTAAAAGAGCCCGAGCCGCCGGTCACGTTGATGGTGCTGTTATCCACCGACACCGCGTTGGAAACCGAAAGGATGGCATCGTCGCCGCTGCCCGAGATGTCCGTGGAGTTGTTGCTGTACTGGCCGCCACCGCCGGATAGGGTGAGGGTGGACCCGTTGATGACATTTAAGCTGTCCGCCGTATAGGAAGCCTGACCGCCGTTGCCGCCGAAGCCTGCCGTGGTTTGGTTCGCCGCTCCACCCGACCCACCATTGAGGGTCATGGTGCTTGCGTCGATGGAAACCGCGCCCGTGGAATTAAACACCGCGTCGCCGCCCAAGCCACCGTTACCCGAGGCGCCCGTGGCATAGCCGCCGTTGCCGCCCGTGAGGGTGTAGGTGGAACCGCCGGTAACGTCCAAAGAACCCACGGTGGCCGTGGCCGCCCCGCCCGCCCCGCCGTCACCGCTGGCGTTATCGGTTCCGTTTCCGCCCGTGATATTGATATTGCTGGGATCAACCGACATGGCGCCGCTAACGTTCAGGTTCGCGCTACCGCCCGCGCCGCCGTTCGGTGTTCCCGTCCCGCCAGACACACCCATGGATGAATTATTCACCGCTAGGGTGTTCGAGGACAAAGAGGCCGAATTACCTGTTCCCGCCGAATTGCTGAGGGAGCCGTTGGTCACCTGCACGCCGGAGATATTGGCTGAATTTCCGTTCAAATTAAAAATCTGGTAGCTGTTCCCGCCGTCGATGATGACGTTTCCGTTTCCACCGTTGTTTAATAAAGTCACCCCTTGGGTCAGGCCAGGAAGATCGGAGGTAAGGGAAATGGTTTGGCCCGAAATGGGTGAAAGGTCGATCACGCCGCCATAGGGTGAGTTGGAGTTGATGCTGTTGATCGCGTTGACCAAAGTGGAGGTGTTGGTATCCCCGACGGTAACAGTGATGGGGCCGCCAATAACATGGGCCATGGCTTTGGAAGGACAAATGGACGCAATCAGGCCTAGAACCAGGAGAAGGGCGGGAATGGATCTAAAGCTTCGCGCTATATAAGAAGGACTCTTCACCTCCCCATTGGATATCTGACTCGGGGTAAAAAATGAAAAGGTCATTATTCCTCCTAAATTCATGCGATCGCGACGTTTAAGCGAACCGGTTATGTGGGTTGATGCGAAAAGCCAAATATTATCCCGCAACATTAAACATTTAAGTTTTAAGGATTCATACTACCTTGATATAAAAAAGCAGGCAAAGTGGCGGAAATTTCACTGATAGCCACGGGCTAGGCGGATTTTCTTCAAGTCAGGGCATGCGTGGCCCTGCCCTAGACACCCGCCTTCTGATATCCGCCGGGATTAACCCATCATCAAAGGCCAAACCCCTGGTCTAGGCCCACCACGGGGGACCCAACAACGTCACTCGAACCTTCACTGTTCGTCATAATACTTGGACCGGCCGTTTTCCTCACCGTCCATGTAAATGATCTCCGCCTGGATTCGGCCGTTTGGGCAGTACCTTTTTCCACAATATCAGACGGTGGAAGGGTGAGAAAAATTCTTTGGAGCTGCGGAACATTTTTCGAACCCCCTGTCCCTTTTGGCGGGAAGTATTCGCCTGGAATCAGGTTCCTTTACGCCCCTTGGAAAATTCGTTTTATTCCTTCCCCAAGCCGGGATATGCTTGGGTTTGAACGTGACGAGGGAAATAAGAAACGGAAAGACAAGCCTTGGTGAAACAGATTTCCTCTTCCTCCCAAAAGCGCAAACGAATCGTCGGTTATCTGGACATTTCGATACTTGTTTTGATTTTTTTGAATGTGCTCGCGGTCGTTTACGGGACGGTCGAATCCCTTTACAACGCCTACAAGCCCTGGTTTGACGGGTTTGAGCTGTTTTCCATCGCGGTCTTTTCGATCGAATATGTTTTTCGATTGATCTACTGCGTGAGCGAGAAGGAATACAAGCGGCCTTTCATGGGCCGGTTGAAGTACGCGCTGACGCCCTTGGCCCTGATCGACCTGTTCTCGGTCCTTCCCTTCTATCTCCCGTTCATTCTCCCGATCGACTTGAGGTTCATTCGAATCATCCGCCTGCTGAGGATCTTCCGGATCTTGAAGGTCGCCCATTATTCCAAAAAACTTGGCCTCATCAAAAAGGTCGTGCATTCCAAACGACACGAGTTGGCGGTGACCCTCCTTTTGGCCGTTATCACCCTGGTAATCACCTCCTGCCTGATGTTTTTCGCCGAACACGACGCCCAGCCCGCAGAGTTTCCGGACATCCCCACGACTGTTTGGTGGTGCCTCATGACCCTCTCGACCATCGGTTACCACGACGTCACACCTATCACGGCCTTCGGAAAATTCATACACGCCATCAACGCGTTTGTGGGAATCGCCCTCTTTGCCCTTCCGGCGGGAATTTTGGGGGAGGGTTTTGTCACCGAGATCGAGCAGAGCAAGAAGAAAGGAATTAGCCGAATTATCCGTAAGTTTGAATAAATCCTGGAGGCTGTCTGATGGTTCAAAAACATTCAATTCAAAGTTTGATTTGTGGTTTTTTTCTTCTCTTGTCCGTTTTTTCATCCGCTCCAGCGCTGGGTCAAGTTTCAAGCACCCTCGTCAGCGCCCTCTTCGGGACGGCCTATGTCGCTTCTTTCGATTCCAAAGAGGTAGATTTTTATTACGGCCAGATCTTCTACAACAATGGGCCTGGAAGCTACAACTCTTTCGATACCTACAGCTCCACTTTCGGGTCGGACATCACCCTTTACAACCAGGATTTTTTCAACTGGTTCGTGGGAACGGAGAGGCTGGGGCGCACGGGTTCGGGTTCGATCAGCCAATCGGGCAAGCAATACAACCTTCAGTGGAACGTTCCCGTATGCGCCCTTTATTCGGGAACCCGGTTTGATTGGGATGAAAAGAACTTGTTAAACCCCTACGTCTTTTGCATCGGTGCCCTTTATTCCATTTCGGACTTGCTGGGGAACGATTCTCTCATTTCGAATGGGAGCACCTACAACATCACTGGAACCACGCTGGGCCTGGAACTCGGGTTTGGGTTCACCCCCCTCACGTTCAAGAACCTGCAAATCAGCATTGAAGGAAACTACCGATTCGCCAATTTCCCCAACGTTTCCTATAGTCCCACCTCTTCCTCCCTTCCCCCTCTCCCCACCGGATTGCCTACAGGATTGGATTACAGCGGTTGGTCGGTCCAGATCGCCCTTTCCTTCGAGCCCTCCAAATCAGGCCCCGGGAAAGGCGAAGCTGGGAAAGCTGTCAACGAGGCGGACACGGCCAGGGAAAAGCTCCTGGCGGGTAACATTCCGTACAACAAAGCCGCATTCATGACCGCTGTTGAAAACTGCGACACCTATGTGGTCAAGGCGTTCCTGGACTCTGGCTATACCCCAGATAATACCCCGGCCATCCTGAACAACCCCAAAATCTGTGATCGGATCAAGGCGTTGTTCCAACCGCAAGCCGAAAAGCCGGATGCGGCCAATCCACGCAAACCGCGCTCCAACCAATAATCTCTCCAATAATCAGCAACCCCGCCCCTTATATCATGGGCTGGGTTTGCTTATTTCGGAAGTGACCCGTTAACTAATTGGTGAATCCTAACACCCCGCGCAATTCCTTTTTGGCATTCTCAAACTCTTTTTGGAAACCTTTTTTCCGCCAAAGTTCCGCCGCGATGAGGGTTCCCGCGATGCGTCCCGCCTCCAAATCGCCCTGGTAATGCACCCCGCCGACCATCCGGTTATGGGAGTACACCTGGGCACGGGTGAAAAGTTCGGCCTTTTTCTCGGGAACCATCCGGGCGAGAAAAATAGCAAAGAGGGTGCCGGTCGTGGCATGTCCGCTGGGGTAGGAACCGCTTTTGGAAAGCTTTACGCAGGGCTTTACCCGACTGTCCTGCAAAAAGGGACGGGGACGGGCCCAGATATCCTTGGCCGGGTCCACATTGTTTCCCTCCGCTTCGTGAATCTTGGCGTAAAAAACCGCGGTGAGCGGCAATTTGTCAGCCGAAAAGTTAGGCCCCAACACATCAGCAAAACGAAAAACCACTTCTTCCGCGTCGGCCTGGGCCGCCGCTTCCATGTCAGGGGTTCGGTTCTTTTGGATCTTGAGAATTTCCTCGATTTCCGCCTTGGTCTGGTCCGAATCATTCGCGGGGGGCGGGGCCAGATAGAGAGTCAGGTCGATATCCGGCGGGGCGGTTTTTTTCGCGTCTTTCGCTTCTGCCCCCGGAAAACTCGCCGAGAGGATAAGAAGCAGGCATAAACCTGCGATTCTATTTTTCATGGATATCGTCCTTTCAAACGGATTTATTTATAACAACTCATATAGGACGCCGGGTCCAGATGCAGGTGGGAGCAACTGAAAAATCTCCAATTTTCCATGTTGGCCGGGGGGTTGTCATGGCTTTCCTGGCAGACGAAACCGATGAATTTTCCCCGCACCTTCGGGTCGTTCTCGATGGCGTTCGCCAGGGACACCAGGCTCTGCGCGTCATAGGCCTGATAACCGTAGGCCTCGTCGAAGGTATATTCCAGTTTCCATTCGGGCGAGCTTTCGTCGAGGGGCAAATAATAGGTGGCCATATCGTCGAAAGTCCCGGTTTTCCTATCGTAGAGCATGACCTGGAACCCCGGGTTGTTGTACCGAACCGGAGTCACCGCCGGGGCGATGTGGGTGAAAAACACGTTTTTTCCTCCCCGGTCCTGAACCACCCGGAAATCATCGATGTGGGTATGCCCTGAAAACTGGGCGTCGATCAGGTCCCGATAGGGCGCCAGGATATTCAGGAACCCCCAGAGGTAGTTCTCTTTATAAAAAGTATGCTGGGGTTTGGTCCGGTCCTCGTGCTCGGAGGCGTTGCGACTGTGGATGCCGGGAGGCATGTGGGTCACGAGAGTGACCCTTTCATGGTTCTGATGGGCCTTTTGAAGCACCCGGTTCAGCCAATCCAACTGGTCCTTACCCAGCTCGCCCGGCGCATGGCATGACGGCGCGTATTTGGCGGACCAGGACACGTCATTGAACACCACGAACCTTCGGCCCTTCAAGGTGGGATGGGGCAGGGTGTAATAACCGCCCGCGATGAAGGTTTTCACCGCCTGCGGGTCGGCCGAGACGGTTTTCCATTCCTGGGCAAGAGTAGGCAGAAAAGACGAATCGGAGGCGATTCCCCCGTAGTCGTCGCAATCCGAGTCGTTGTTCCCCAGGCAAAAATAGACCGGCTTGTTAGGAAAGGCCTGCTGGATTTGCCGGGACACGAAGACCACCGTCTTTAGGACAAAGTCCTGATAGGCCTTTTCATTGTCCGGGAGGCTCTTCTTGAAAGCCGCGCGGAAACCATGAGAAAGGTAGTCCCCGTTGACCAAGATGTAATCACCGTTTTTCTCCAACCCAGCGGCTTCCGACAGGGAGGACTTGAAAAGAGGGTAATTAGTGTCCTTCCCGTAATCGGAGTATTTTTTCAGGTTGGAAGAATCAAAGAGGGATTCCCACTGATCCACGGGCGACTTGGCCAGCTGGGAAACGAGGGAAGGGTCGGCATAGGGGTCAAAGTGGATGTCGGAAAGGATAAGGAAGGTTCCATTGCTTTTTGTGATTTTCCACGGCAAGCCTTCCGATGAATGAACTAGGCCAGAGAGGAAATAAAGACTCGTAAACAACACCCAGGCTATTTTCTTGCTGTTGGATTTCATTAAGAACCCTCATTTTTTAATGACGAAATAAAAAAGCCCGGAGTTCACCCCGGGCTTCACTAACACAAAACTTAATATTAATTTCCACCTGTTGAAAGTGTCCCGTCGCCGAAAGTCACCGTCATTTGGCCGCTCCCCGGAACCGTGTTGTTATCGGTGTTCAACGGCCCCACGATGGTGTAGGGATCGCCATTCTGGATACAGGGGGCCAAATTGCCGCAGGGAGAAGTATTGGTCATAGCATTTCCCGAATCCGCGAATATTTGAACATAAAGGGGTGTTCCCAAAGCCTCGTCCTCATGGGTGGCGATATTCACATTGGTGGAATTGCTCGGATTGTAACCCCAGTCATTGGCGGGAGTGCGATTGGTATAGGCGATAGTATTGCTGGTGTAGGCGACCGCATAGATTCCGGCAGGTGAAGTCCCCAGGGTGACTAGGCTTCCCGTGTAATTAGGTTGTCCGTTCAAGCCAGGGACCACATAGGTATCATTAAAGGTTATGGTCACGGTCGAATTTCCGCTGACCACGATGGGGGTCGCGGTGTTCCCGCTTGCGTAGGGCCAGGAGAACGAAACCCCGCTGGTATAGACCCCGTTATTCACTAGATTGCTAAAGGTGTTGTAGGGGCAGCCGTCGATCGGATAAGCATAGGTCGTTTTGTCGAAGTAAGAACCCGTTCCATTCACGTTATCAATCGCCGAGACATAATATGTCCCATTATTCACGAAGAAGGTAACCGCCTTATTCCAGGGCGGCGCGGTGGAAAACGCGCTTGTTTTGGCCGTGGCAAGCAAAGCGGATTGAGAGAACGTGCTGCTGTTGAAAAGGCCCACCCCTAACACGGATTTGCCGCTCGTCCATTTCGATCCGTTATAAATGAGGGAAACGGCCAGTTGGTTGGTCCCCGTCGGGGTAGGGCTTGGTGTAAAGGTTTTCGTGCTGGTGGCTGTCGAACTTGGCGTCGCGGTTGAGGTATTGGTTCGGGTATTCGTCGCCGTGCTGGTTGGCGTGTTGGTGGTGGTTTGGGTCAGGGTAAGGGTGTTCGTGGATGTCCAGGTGGGCGTGACGGTGGGAGTATCGCTTGGATCAGTTGTCGCCGTGAAGGTAGCGGTCACGGTCGGTGTTTCGGTCGCGGTAATCGTGGGGGTGTTGGTATCGGTCTCGGTTGAGGTAGAGGTGTCCGTTGGATCTGGGGTAATGGTTGGGGTAAAAGATGAGGTGGGAGTATCCGTTATGGTGGATGTGAAAACCGATGTTTGTGTGACCGTGTCGGTCACCGTGGGGGTGTCCGTCCAAGTGCTGGTAAATGTCTCGGTAACTGTCAAAGTCATGGTGGGGGTATCAGTGATGGTCGGGGTGGAGGTCGAACTGGCCGTGGCCGTATCCGACACCGTGAAGGTTTCGGTAGAGGTGACGGTAGGCGTGTTCGTGGTGGTGAAGGTGCTGGTCACGGTGGGGGTGTCACTAGGGTCCGAGGTAGCCGTAAAGGTGGGCGTATCGGAAGGGTCAGGGGTTGCCGTGAAGGTCGAGGTGTTACCAGGCGTGTTGGTGGGGGTGAGGTTTGGAATTTCCGTACCCGTGACCGTCGGTAGCAAGCTTACGTTGTAACCGCCATTCCCCGCCCCGCAGGCCGCTACGCTCACCATGGGTGACAAATCGAACGCGTTCTTTGAAATGCCCCCGTTACCCGTCCAATTATAGGGATTTACAATGCCCGACAAGATGCTTTGGCAATTGGCCACCGCGTTCTGGTTCTGCCCCGTCGAAGTGTTCCACTGGCTGAAATTACCCACCGTCCACAGGGTCGAAAGGTCCGTGGAATTAGCCGTACTCAGGCTTGAGGGCAGATAGGAATCCCAGAAGGCCGTCACGGCCCCACTTGTCTGCCATGTATCGGGCCCAAACAGAAGGGCCGCGATGTATTGCGTCACCGGTCCCGAGACTGTGTAGGCCAGCACCTTGTGCCCCGCCCCGTTGTGGTTCAAGACCAGGTAGTTCTTGCCTGAGGTTCCTGCTACGTTGGCGATCGAGCCGCCGAAAAGCTGGTTCGTGCCGCTATTACCCATGATGACCTGATTGAAAGCCCCCAGACCCGTCGCCGGGGCGGTGTACGAGGTGATCCCTTCCAGCACGGTCGTGGCAGTAGCTGCGACTGTCACGCTTTCATCCACCAATCCAATCCCGTTGTAGGAATAGGTCGTGAAATAGATCACTTGGCTCGCGGGCAGGCTACCACCCACAGGCACGAAGCTGATCTGGGTGTTGCCGTTTTGCACGAACCCGGTGAAGGCGATGGCTCCCGGCGTCAGGTTGGGCATCGGCGTGTTGGTGACCGTAATGGTGGAGGTGACGGTGGCGGTGAATGTCCCGGTAACCGTATTCGTTGTGGTGAGAGTCGCCGTCTGGGTAAAGGTGGAAGTGGCGGTACTGGTATTGGTCGGGGTGGAAGTAGAGGTCACGGTGGGCGTGTCACTCGGGTCGGACGTTACGGTAGGGGTCATCGTGATCGTGGGCGTATCAGTAATAGTTGAGGTATAGAGGGACGTCTGGGTGGGGGTACCGGACCAGGTGCTGGTGGAGGTAACCGTTGGCGTGTTCGTGGTAGTTAAAGTGGAAGTCACGGTCGGACTATCGGTGGGATCGGGCGTTACGGTAGGGCTATCCGTGTCCGTGACCGTGGGTGTATCCGACGGATCGGGGGTGGCCGTAAAGGTCGACGTGATGTTCGGGGTAGCATTGGGGATCTCGGTGCCCGTGACCGTCGGCAATAGGCTCACGTTGTAGCCGCCGTTGCCCGCCCCGCAAGAAGACACGCTCACCATGGGTGACAAGTTGAACGCGTTCTTGGAAATGGCGCCGTTTCCGCTCCAATTGTAGGGGTTCACGATGCCATTCAGGCTGTTCTGGCAAGAACACACCGCGCACTGGTTCTGTCCCGAGGAAGTATTCCATTGGCTGAAATTACCCACCGTCCACAGGCCAGAGAGGTCCGTGGAATTGGCCGAACTCAGGCTCGAGGGCAGATAGGAATCCCAAAAGGCCGTCACGGCCCCGCTGTTTTGCCAGGTATCGGGCCCAAATAAAAGGGCCGCAATGTATTGCGTGGTGGGTCCCGAGACCGTGTAAGCCAGCACCTTGTGCCCCGCTCCGTTGTGGTTCAAGACCAGGTAGTTCTTGCCCGAGGTCCCCGCCACGTTGGCGATCGAGCCCCCGAACAACTGATTCGTCCCGCTGTTGCCGATGATGACTTGGTTGAAGGCTCCCAAGCCTGTCGCCGGGGCGGTGTAAGAGGTGATGCCTTCCAACACGGTTGTGGCGGTCGAAGAAACCGTCACACTTTCATCCACAAGAGAACTCCCGTTGTAGGAATAGGTGGTGAAATAGATCACCTGGCTCGCTGGCAGACTCCCGCCCACGGGCACGAAGCTGATCTGGGTGTTGCCGTTTTGCACGAACCCGGTGAAGGCGATGGCTCCCGGCGTCAGGTTGGGCATCGGGGTACTTGTCACCGTGAAGGTAGGGCTGAGGGTGGCGGTCGAGGTGACGGTCGAAGTGAGTGAAGAGGTGACCGTGGATGTGTTGGTGGGTGTGGAGGTAACCGTTGGGCTCAAGGTGATTGTGGGTGTATTGGTGAAGGTAAAGCTCAAGGCCGGGGTATTGGTGGTGGTCGGAGTATCGGTAATCGTCGACGTCACCGTGGTCGTGTCGGTGACAGTGGGCGAGAAACTGTTGGTCGCCGTGAAAGTCTGGGTGGGAGCCGACCCCATGGTAAAGGTACAAGAGCTGGGGGTTTGGTTCCAGTTGGCGGGCGTGGCAATGGCCTCTCTCAATCCAACCTCACTGTCCGTTTGGTCGGCACAATCGTAATACCAGACTTGATAGGCCGCGTTGGTCGTGGAGGGCGAGGGATTCGGCAACCAGACGGTGTTGGTCGCGTCCAAATTTGGGGGCAGGTAGGAGTCGTAGGGTGAGGCGGAGGGTACGGTGCCCCCTATTGTCCAACCCGTCGATACCGGCGCGCTTCCAACCCCACCCACAGCCGCCAGATAGGTGGTCACCCCATTATTCAATTGATAGGCGATGCAAAAGTCTCCCTTCCCTGCCAGGGCGCAATTAACGCTGGTGCCGCCAATGGTTGTGCCCGCTGACAGGTCGCTCGAGGCCTGCCAGGTAAAGCTGTGCCGTCCAGCTGTGCTCAATCCCGTGCCGGGGCTGTAGGACTGGTCGGTGAACTGGATGGTGGTCCCGTTCAGGATGGGCTGGAATGTCACAAAACCTTCGTATTGGGCCGAGCCGCTTCCACCACTGTTGATGTAAATAAAGGCGATATCCCCGGTGTTCAACACGGAGGGCTGGATGATGGGTGTTCCGGTGGCCGTGGGCGTTCCAGTCCAAGTGGGGGTGCCACTGCTGGTGGGAGTGAGAGTGACCGTAGGGCTGAGCGTGTGGGTGGAAGTCACGGTGCTTGTGGAAGTGGGCGTGGAGGTGTTGGTGAAAACTTGGGTCGGGGTAAAGGTCCCCGGCAGGAAAGTGTTCGTGGGTGTCGGAGTTTGGGTCGGCGTGGAGGACGGGATCGGGGTGAACGAGCTCTGGCCCGTGGGGACAGGGGTGATCGTGGAACTCGAATTCCCCGCCAAGCACCAGGGTGAAAAGTGGTTGGTGACCACCACAAAGAGGTGGTTCACCGGGTCCAGGTACTGGTTCGGGGCCGCCACCCAGGCGGAACCGTTGTAATAGAGCACCTCCACCTGACTAATCGTGAGCCCCGTCGGGATCTGGGAAGGCTGGTAGGGGAAGGTCAGGGTCACGCTCCCGGCAAGGGGCCCCGGGATAACTTGGAAATAAATAGCATCCCCCACGACTTGGAAACCGGGGGGTAAAGGAGGAGCGTCCGAGAAGGGTTCGTCCGACACGAGGACGGTTGAGGGTTGGCTTAAGGACCCGGCCGGGAGAACCACGCCGGTTCCGGAGGGCAAGATGACGCTGACGAGGGTTGTATTGTCATCCCAAACCGCCTTGAGGAGGAAGGGCGTGGGGGTCGCGGTGGCCGACTGGGGCGCAGTTGGGGCGGTGGGAATGTTTTTGGACGTGCAGGCCAGGCCGAAAAGGACCAAGCCGCCCAAAACCAAAAACACTTTGGCTTGTTTTTTCAATGTCATTTAAAAGCCTCCCTCAGATCCAAACAAACTTCCAAACCGGACCGCCTAGGGCAGTCCCCCACCATAACCCCCGCCGGACGTACAGATGCTGGTGGGGTGCAAGGCCCCTTCCGCGCCGATGGGATACAAGCACACCCCGCTCTTGCTCTGGTTCCCATCCGCTACCCAGTTGGCGGGATTGATCATGTTAGGCATATCGGTGAAGCAGTTATTGAGGATGGCGTTGTCGTTCTGGCTGGTGGTCGAATACTGATTCAGGTTGTCCGTGATCCAGAGGCCCGACAGGTCGGTGGCGAGGGTAACCCCCAGGCCCGGGGGCAGATAGGTTTGCCAGCAGGCGGTCACCGAACCGCTCGTGACCCAGGAACTGGGCCCGAAGACGATGGCGCCAAGCCAGGTGGTGGTTCCCGCCGAGGGGACCATGTAGGCCAGGACCTTGTGTCCGTAGCCGTTGTGGTTCTGGACGAGATAAGTGTTGCCGCCCGCCCCCTGCACGTTGGCGATCGTCCCGCCCTGGATTTGATTACTGCCCGTATCGGAGGTGTTGCCGATGACGACCTGGCTGAAAGAGCTCAGGCCCGAACCGGATGGCGTGTAGGAGATGATGCCTTCCACCACGGTTGTGGCCGTGGAGCTGTTGGTAAAGCTCTCGTCGACTAGTCCCCCAGTGCCGCTGTTGGCGGTCGCGTCGTAGGAATAGTTTGTGAAGTAAACCACCTGGCTTGTGGACAGATTGGCAGTCGACACGAAACTGATTTCAGTGTTGCCGTTGTAGGTGAGCCCCGTGAAGGCGATACAACCGGGCCCTACCGTTCCGGCCACGGTGGCGGTGGGGGTGCAAGTGGTAGCCGGGTATCCGCAAGGGTAAGGTGTGGGAGTGGGGGAGGGCCCGGTCCAGGGGGTGGATACGGCTGTGGGAACAGGCAATAGGACCGCGGTGAAATCGCATTCGTTGATGTTCGTTCCGGGAAGAGCCACGCTTCCCCCTGAGGCCGCGATCCAATTAAAAGGCTGGCACATCAAGGCCAGGAGTTGGGTTGAGGTTAGTTGGGCCGGGAATTGAAGTGCCCCGCAATTGGCGAAGGCCTCGCTTTCCCCCTGCAATCGGTAAAGGTCGACCGCGTTCACCCCGACCGTGAGCCCAGGGGGAAGATAGCTATTCCCCTTGCTTCCCGAACCGCTGTTCAGGAAGGGATGGCTAGTGTTCTCATTCAAGGCGGTGAGGAAGACCGTTGAGCCTGCGGAAGGAATGGTATAGGCGATCAAGTCCATCACGTTCTTGGTCAATCCCATGCTTTCCCCCGGGACGCCGTCTGTACTCAGGGTGCCAGCGACCCCCGTGATCTGGGAGCGGACGACGAGGGAGGCCGCCGCCTGGCCCTCGGCGATGATCACCTGGGTGCCGGGGGGCAGGGTCTGGGAGGGTGTAAAAGCAAGGGTGTGGCCGCCCACGAGTGAACCGGAAGGCCCGTCCCATCCGGCGTCGGTGAAATAAATCGTCGCGGCCGAGGTGAGGGCCTGGAGCGTCATGAAGGTGAAGGCATTGTCCCCGTTGGTGGCGATGCCGGTGAAGGCCACGCTTGTGGAAAGGGCCGATTCGGGCAGCTGAGGGATGAGGCCGTTGACGGTCGGATCACTGGCCGGGGTCGGGGCGATCGAGTTTTTGCAGGCGGTAAAACAAAGAGGGCCCATGAGCGCCAGCAACAGGAAAATATTTCTCTTTTTAAAGCTCATGCCGCCCTTTCACGTTTTTCATTCGTCTTTAGAGGATCAAAGCCGCCCGGGAGAACAAGACCTGCTCCGAGGGGATAGTGCTTTTGCCCGAAGCGTCCACGGCGTTCCCGCCGGAGAAATCGGTGCGCTCAAAATCGAGCATGAGTTTAAAGTTGTTGTTGAACCACCAGTTCACTCCCAGGCCGTAGGCGCTGGCCTGCTGGGCCCCGGTGGAGAGGCTGGTTCCGGCCGGGTCGTAAGGGAACCCCACCGCGAAAGCCTTCACGTCGGCGTCCAGCTGTTGGAAGCGGGCGACGATCTCCAGGTCCCCCCAGTCACCCTTGGACAAATCGAAAGGATGTTCGATGGTCGGTTGTTCGAAACCAGCCTTGCCGCCCAGGTCGTAATAAGCTTCCAACAGCCAGGACGAGTTGGTCAGCTGGACGGGTTGGAGGCCAACCCCGGCCACGACGGTTTCGATGGATTGCACGTACTCGCCCTGCAAGCCGAAGGGACCCACGAACCAGTAAAACTGGGGGTCCCAGTGGTAGAAGTCCCCATCCGCGAGGGCGACCCCGCCATCGAACGCGAACTCGTTTCCGCCCATGGAGGTGGCGAAACCACTGGGCCAGGGAACGCTCTGGGGAGGGCTGAGGTCCGAGCCGCTGATCGTATGGGCGTTGGTCTCATTGTCATAGGAGGCGGCGATGCCGAAACCCAAACCCTCCAGATAGTCATCCCCCGATTTTTCAAAGGGAGTAAGGAAGACCCGGGCGGTCATGGACTTCCCGTTCTGCTCGGCCTTCTGCGGGCTGACGGAGGAGGATTCGTTGTCCTGGTTCCCGTTTGCGATCTCGAAGCCATAGTCCAGGGTATGGTCGATATTTCCGGAGAAAAGAATTCCCACATCCTTATTGGGGACCAGATTCAGTACCATGGAGCCTTCCATGAAGGGTAAACCCGAGGAGGGTTGCAGGGCCTCCAGGCTGAGGATGTTGGAGAATTTCCCCGCGGTGATCTCGAGCCACTTCGCGGCTTTCACGTAGACGTAGAGATGGGAGAAACCCAGGCTGACCGCTTCCGATTTGTCGCTTTCCAGCGCGATATCAATACCCCAGGTCTTGTCGAAGCGGGCGCCGAAGGAGAGATGGGCCTTGCGCGCTGAGAAACCGTTGAAATCTTTTTGTATGGGAACGGTGGCGAACTGGGGATCCTGCTTGACGTAATCGTTCAAAAGATAATTGGACATGGGTTGGAAGTAGCCGTGGAAATCCGCGAACATATAACCGCCAACACGAAAAATGAATCTTCCGTTGGATCCGCTGAAACTTAAATGACGTCCTTCATCCGAGAGCAGGCTCTCCGTGTCATCACCCATTTCATTCAGCTGGAAACCCTTTGCATTGCTTGTGTCTATCCCGACGGGGCCCACCATATCCTCTTGAGCAACAGGAGTCGAAGCGGACTTGAGGGCGTTCGATTGGCTTTCAAGGGCTTGTAGCCTTGATTCGAGGTCCTTGTTTTTTTCTTCCAGTGCTTTCAATTCATCCCGAGTGCTGAGTGACTTTTTGGCGGTCAAGCTGTTTGAATTGGCGTCTGGATTCACAACTGGATTTGTTTTGATCGGGGACTGCCCGTAAACGAAATTGAATGAAGAAACAAAACTTCCGGCCGCAACAATCAAAAACATGAAATTTTTGGAAGGTTTCACTTTTTCCCCTTTGAAATTATTGCGTTGAAAGAAAGGTTTTTGCGTTGGTTTATCAACACAAATAAAAGTGCGGGATTATTGACCGAGTGTTTTTTTATAGCAACGAAGAGGTTGTTAAATATGAGTTAATCATCCATTGAATGGCTGATTTCAAAAAAGAAATACCAAAAGGAAAGACATTTACAATTTTGATGGAGGGTTGAATAACGAAAGTTATTATTTCTTCATATAAATAGGGGTTTGAATTCATTCGAATTGGCAGTTAATGCCAAACCAACTCCATTCATTGTTAAAAAGCTCTTTGCGCAAACTCTTTTAACGGTATGGGACCAACTGTTCCCCATACCCCTCTCGGTTCAAATTCCGACTACAGCAAACAATAAAGCCCATCCCCCAAATAAGGGGATGGGCTTTATTGGCTGGGGCGGTAGGATTCGAACCTACGAATGCCAGATCCAAAATCTGGTGACTTACCGCTTGTCGACGCCCCAATCAGTCTGAAAATGGAGGAAAAACCCCCAAAAGGCAGGGGGTTAATGTAATTCGGGGAGTGGCCTTAATCAAGCTACAAATGGGGCCAGACCTTGAGATGGGTTCAAAAAGCGTGTTAATCTCCGCCCATGGGACAAAACCCCGACAGCCAACCCGTGATAACGCCCCTGCCTTCACTTTTTGATCTGGGACACCGGTCTAAAATCCCAACCGATTCGGAAGAGGCCCTTTTCTACACTTGCCCCCAATGCGGACATCCCATGGTCACGAAGAAATGCAAGATTGTCTGCTATACCTGCCATTATTTCATTGGATGTGTGGAGTAAACAGACCTTAAGCCATACGGTTCAATGGGCGGGAACTAAAGTTTTATTCTTTTTCTCTGCAGGTTGGACCCAGGGAGAATCCTCGTCTTCCGGAAACCCTTCCTTCACATTCTTCAAAAAATCCAAAACCGCTTTTTCATAAATCACCGGATACTGGCTGTAGGTTTGCTCATGGCCCGCTTCAGGAATATAGACCAGAAGCCGGTGGGGCGCGGGACACAGGTCGAAGAGTCTTTGAACCTCGGGGCTTCGGGCCAGGTCGTCCATTTCACCCGAAAAAAGCAGGATCGGAACCGAGGTGATTCGGGTCATGACCGGCCCCAGGTCCAGGTCCTTCATTTCCAGGTTAAGGTTCGCGGCCCGGTCATAGGCCTGGAGGCATTTCGCCAGGAAGCCTGGCATTTGCGAGAAAGGCGCCCCGATGGTCCTCCGGGAAACATAGGATTTTATGTTGGGAAGGGGGCTATCCGCGATGACCGCATCCACCGGATGGATCGCCCCGGCCCGGAGGGCGCAAATGGCCCCGAGGGAAAATCCATAAAAAATCAGGGGTTTGCGGACCCATTGTTTTTTCGCGAGAAAATCAGCGGCGGCCCCGAAATCCTCCGACTCCTTGAGCCCACCCGTCAAGGGACTTGGCCCGCTTTCACCCTGCCCCCTCAAATCAATGGCCAGAACCTGGTAACCCGCTTCCTGCAAAAAAACAGCCCGGGTCAGGATTTGATCACGGTTATGAAAAACCCCGTGGGTCAGGATGATCGTACCCAGCGGTTTCTTGAGGGCGGAGGAGATCCACCAGCCTTTGATGGAAATTCCATCTGCGGTTTTGAATTCCACATTTTCGTACTTGAGGCCGGACTGTCCCGGGTTTTTCAAGGGAGCATGCCGGTTTTGGCCCGCCTGGACGATACCCTCGGCCACCTTGCCCGGAATGATCTCGTAGATCAGAAAAAGCGCGATCACCACGAGGACAACCACGGCCAGGAAAAATCCGCCCAACCATCCCGGAAAAAGGGAGGATTTGGATTTTTCTTTTCTTTTATTCAAAGCGCTCATAAGAACTCCACTCCATGGGAGCACGTCTCCACGGCCAAAGCCGTCCAGCCCGGGCGATTAAATATTCGCGCGAGGGCCTGGGCCGATGTGGCGTTTTCCGCCACCCCGAATACGGTCGGTCCACTTCCCGAAACCATGGCGCCCAGACAGCCGTTCTTCGTCAATTCTTCCTTGATTTCAGAAATCAGGGGCAGCAAATGGATGGCCGCGGGTTCCAACCCATTAAAAAGAGCACCTGCGATTTCCCTTGGAGTTCCTTTTTTCGCCGCATCCTGAAAAGCCAGAGCTCTTTTCCCGTCCGAAAAAACAGCCTTTCCCGATCGATAAACCGAGGGTGTGGATAATCCCTCCGGCGGTTTGACGAGAACCAGGTCCCAGACGGGCCCGGGAGGCCAGGGTTGGATGATTTCGCCCCGTCCCGATCCCAGGGCGGTGCCGCCCTTTAGGAAAAAAGCTACATCCGAGCCCAGTTTCGCAGCCAGACCCTTGAGTTTTTCCAGGCCACACCCGGTCTGATAGAGGGCTTCCATGCCAAGGAGGACCGCCGCGGCATCACTGGAGCCTCCCCCCAGACCCGCGGCCAGTGGAATTTTTTTCTCCAACCCAACCCAGACCCCGCCCCGGTTATCAAGAATCTCGTTTAAAAAAAGTTTGGCAGCCTTCACAACCAGGTTGGATTCATCCGGTCCCAGGCCGGAAATGGGTTGTTCCATCCAAAATTCAACGCCAGCGGAAGACTTTTCAAGAATCAGTTCGTCGTAAAGGGTCACGGCCTGGAATACCAGGGATAGTTCGTGGAAACCATCCTCCCTTTGTCGAAGCACTTCCAGAACCGGGTTGATCTTGGCAGGGGTCCGCAGGCGCAGTTTCGCGCTCGTCACGGGGTTGTTTTAGCCTTGGATATTTTGGAGGGATAGTCCTTGTTATCCGGATCCAGCTCAGCGGCCTTTTGCCATTGAAGGACCGCCGATTCTTTGTCCCCCATTTTCAGGAAGACCTCGCCCAAGTGGTCATAAACCACCGCGTTGTCCTTCTGGCCGTCCTTGATGTACCCTTCAGCCTTTTCCAACTGGGCTTTGGCGCCCACCAGGTCCGCCCGCCGGTAGTAAACCCAGCCCAGGCTGTCGAGATAGTAGGCGTTTTGGGGCTCGATCTGGACAGCCTTTTCCACCAGTTCCTTGGCCTCGTCAAGGCGAATGTTCCTATCCGCGTAGGAGTAACCCACATAGTTGTAGGCCTCGGCGTTCTGGGGGTCCAATTTCATGACTTTTCGCATGGCCTCCATGGCCTCGTCAACCTTACCCTTTTTATCCAGCAATACACCCAGGTTGAAAAAGGCCTGGGTGTTCTGAGGGTCGAGCTGGATCACTTTCCGGTAATGTTCCTCCGCCGACGCCAGGTCCCCTTTTTCGTGTTCGCTCATGGCCTCGAGCAGGATGAGATCCGCGTTGTTGGAATTGATTTTCAGGGCGTCCTTCAGGGTCTGGGCCGCCTCGTCGGTTTTGCTCTCCTTCTCCATGAGGAGAATCAGCCGGACCCAGGCGTCAGCGGATTTGTCATCGTTGGCCAGAATGGAACGCAGCTGTTCTTCCGCTTCCTTCCACATGCCCTTTTCCTCGCAGGTGGCGGCCAGGTGGAAACGCACCAGGGCGTTGCGGGGTTCTTTCTCGAGAAAGGCCTGGAAGGAAGCCATGGCGTCGTCGTATTTCTTGAGCCGGTACTGGCAGATGCCGATGCTATCAAGGGCGGAGGCGTCCGTGGGCTTCAGCTTGGAGTATTTTTGAAACGCATCCAGGGCTTCCGCGTCCCTTTTCTGGCCGGCGTAGAGTTCCCCCAGGGCCTGGTAAGCCTGGGCGCTCTCGGGATTGACCTTGACCAGGGCCTGGTAGGTGGCGATGGCCTGGGTTTCGTTCTTTTCCCATTCATAAATAAGCCCGAGGGAGGTGTAAGGCGCCTCCAGCGTCGGATCAGTTTCGATTGCTTTGCGGAAATACTGTTCCGCCTTCACCGCCTGGTTGTCCCTCGTGTAAAGGAGCCCCATGTTGTAATAGGCGTCCGCCTGCTTCGGGTCCAGGGTGAGAAGATTCTGGTAAGCGCCCAGGGCGTCATCGAACTTGTTCTGGCTGGCCAAAATGCCGGCCAACTCATAACGGGCCTTGATGTTGCCCGGGTTCTTCTGAATGATGAATTCCAACTGGTGCTGGGCTTTCGAATATTCCCCCTGGGAGGCCATCAACTCGGCCATTTGCTGGCGGGTCTCGAAATCCTCGGGGTTCAGATCGATGGATTTTTGCAGTTCTTCAACGCTCTTGTTTTCCAGACCCTCCATGTAATAGTTGTAGGCCAGGCGCTTGTGAATGGAGGTGGATTCGGGGTCGTAGCGGGCCGCCTGCTCGAATTCAACCAGCGACTGCTCCGGATGGTTCATGCGCAGGGAATAAAGAGCGATGGCGTAGTGCCAGTAGGCCCGGGCCTGGGTTCCAATGGATCCTTCCGTCATTAGCTCGGCGAAGCTGGTAACCGGGCATAGAGTAATCATCAGGCTTACGGACATCCAAATATTTTTCGGTTTCATGGTTTTTCCGGGGACTTAGACTTGCTTGATGGATTCGTTGGCTTTACGCAAACGCTCATTAGCTATTTTCAGGAAACACAGAAGGACTTTCAAGGCGATTTCCGGATGCTTTTCCATCATGGTGTTGAACGCCTTCTTGGTCATCACCAGCAGGATGGATTCCTCCCCCACCCGGGCTGTGGCAGTCCGGGGCCGGTTGTCAATCAGGGACATCTCGCCCAAAAATTCACCGTCTTTGAGCGTGGCGAGGACCGCTTCCTGGTTGGAGCTCACCTTTTTAAGGATCTGGACCGATCCCTTCTTGATCACATAAAGGATCTCGCCCGTCATGCCCTCAACGAACAAAGTCGAACTTTTCGAATAGGGTTTCTCGAAAAAGAGGGTGACGACCGTATTCAGTTCCTGGGTGGTAAAAGGCTGAAAAAGCGGGATGCTTTTCAACGACTCAATATCGATGGGAGTGGGCATGGAACCTCATTGATTTGGAATATAACCGTCGATCCGTCCCCTGAGGCATAGAACCGCAGGCATTATACCATTCCCAAGAATGCCTATCGGCCCTGGGATGAATTATCGGGCGGCGGCGAGCCCCTGTTGGAGGGCGCTTTCCATGCTGCCGTATTCCCATAACCCGTAACGGCCCACTGATTGAACCCCCTTCTTCCGGTAGTAGGCCAAAAGTTCAGCGACCCTGGACTCCCTTTTTTCATCATAAACCACATAGGCTCCGGGCAGATCCAGGTCCACGCGGGTCCGAATGTCCCTTTCCGACCTGATCCAGCCAAGCTTTCCCAGTTTTTGAAGTGCATGGCGGTAGAGTTTCGCCGGTTCCGGTTTTCGGCCCCGGTAGGAAAATTCCACATAAAGGGAATAGCATCCCGACGGCGCCACCGAAGGAACACAGGCGCTGACCGAGCCCGCCCGGTGGAAAAGAAACTCCTTCTCGGGAAAATAAACCCAGCTGTAAGGCATGGGTTGACGACCCCTCACCCCCAAGTTGATGTTGTAGATAGAGACGGCTTCAAGCGAGGCCGCGGCCCGTTTCAAGGAGGCTGGGAGGTCCTGTGTCAGGGCGGCCAGGGATTTTAATGGAAGGCTCGAAACCAACCGATCGAATTGGATCTCAATCCCCGCGGAAAGACGGGCTTTTTTAGACCCCAGGGAAAGCGACTTCAAGCCTACCCCCCGCCAAACATGGGGCAACCCGTTGCTTAAGGCCCGGGGTAAAACCGAAATCCCCCCGTGATCTGGATAAAGGAATGACGCGTTATAACCCAAATCGGAATGGCGGAGTCGGCGGGCGCCTTCCAACACCTGACGTATTTTCGGGGAGGGGACGAATCGGCCCATCCAATGGGTCGTCAATTTTCGGAGGGGTGTTTTCCAAAGCTTGGAATTGTAGGGAAACATGAAATGCTTCGAGATGCCGGGCCCAAAATTCCTCAGGCACCATTCCTGAAAATCGCTAGGGGGCCGAAGGGCTGAATGGAACCGGCCTTGAAGAACCGCCTCCAGGTAACCCAAAACGTTTTCTTTGACGATGGCGGAAGGCAGACCAGCGTTATTTTCCTGGTAGGGATATTCGGTGAAAACGCCCCGGCTATGGATGGCCGAGTGGCGACGCCGGGGTTTGAGGAGCTTCCCGGTCAGCGACCGAACCCAGCTTTCCATTTGAGGGTCCTGGAAATGGAGAAAGTGGCCCGTGTAATCGAAGGTAAACCCGTTCTTCTCGATGGAACGGCACAATCCTCCCGTTTCCGTTTCCTTTTCCACCAGCAGATAGGGTCTTCGCGCGTCCGCCAGGGTTCGGGCGCAGGCAAGGCCCGCCAACCCTCCCCCCGCCACCAGGGTTTCTGTTTTCATTTTTTCCGGGCCCTGGGTTTTATTTTTTTCCGGACCGACTGGGTTTCAAAGGTTTTTATTTTCGGCGTGGGCGACCCTTTCGGGTCGTCCGGGTCTCCCCTTCGGGGAGGGATTCCTGCGGGAAGCACGGCCTCCAGTTTCGGATCATCCATGGGCACACTGGCGACGATCAGTGTGAAGATCATGCCCATCGCGGATAAGGCAAGAAGCAGGGCTAAAGCCCTTTTCTCGGAGAGCCGGACCAGAAAGCCTGATCCCACGACCAGCGAAGCCGAAAGAATCCAAAGGCCGACGACCGTCTGTTTGACCGTCAGCCCCATCTTCCGCAGACGCAAGGCCAGATGGTCGTTCGAGCCGCGAAACATGGAACGGCCTTTGAGGGTCCGCAAAACCATGACCAGCACAGTGTCATAAAGTGGAATGCCCAGGATCAAGACCGGGGCGCAAAGGGCCAGAACATTTTCCTGGCTGTAGCCGTGTCCCATGGCGAGACCCGCCAGGACATACCCTAGGAACAGGGCTCCCGAATCACCCATATAGATCCGGGCGGGTTGGAAGTTGTAGGGCAGAAACCCAACCAGGCTTCCTCCCAGCGCGGCGGCCGTCAGGGGCACATAGCTCTGACTGCCCAGGAATGGCACCAAGACGAACCCCAGGCAGGCGATTGCCGCCACCCCGCCCGCAAGGCCATCCATGATATCGATTAAATTGACCGCGTTGGTGACGCCCACCACCCACAGGAGAGTAAACACCACGGCGATAAAAGGGTGGGCCGGTAAAAACTCAAGTTGAACCCCGAACACCACCAGAAGTCCGGCAGCCAGAAACTGAAAAAGAAACTTCACTAAGGGTGAAAGGGAAAAAAGATCATCCACCAGCCCCAATAGCGCCATAACCGTGGCGCCGGACAGGATGGCCAAAACCCGGGCCCCTTCCACGGGGGCCTCCAGGACGAGAACCCCCAGAATAGTCAGGAGAAAGGAAAAATAAATGGCCAGCCCGCCCAAATAGGGAACGGGGGCGGTATGTTTTTTCAATTGGCCCGCGGGGCTGTCCAAAAATTGAGATTTAAGGGCGATTTTTCGGAAAAGGGGAGTCAAACCCAGGGAAAGAACAAAGGAAATGAGGGCAATTACAACAGGAGCGTTCAGGGACATCCTCCAGGGTCAATCGTGGGAAGGCACTATAACAAGAGGAAAACCCTTGTTCCCAAACAAAAAAAGAGCCCCAGATGGGTCGATCCGGGGCTCTAGTAGGAGGTGAGTTTTTTTGTTCGTTTGATGACTAACTGTTTCCAGCCAGTCGTATTACTAATAAGCAAGCGATGTGCCAAGTTCAAAGACAGATAAAACATTGAAATATAAGGCTTTTATTGGGACTTCCTAAAAAGCACATTATATATAGTGTAATTTTTTTTTACACTTTATATAATGTGTTGTGTTTATTTACATCTTCCCTTTGTCCGTACCGATTTTTAAGCCATATCTTTTCAACTTCTGGTAAAGGGTTGGCCGGCTGATCCCCAAGCGGTCGGCCGCCCAGCGTTTGTTAAAACGGGTTTCCCGCAAAACCCTTTCGATCATGTCTTTTTCCATGCTTTCCAGTACGCCGGATTCGGGTAGCCCGATGGTCGGATTCACGATCATGGGATTGCTTCCCGTGATTTCAGCCGGGAGATGTTCCGGGCGGATCAGAACGTCGTCATTCAAGGTGACGACCCGCTCGATGAGGTTCTCCAGCTCCCGAACGTTTCCCGGCCAGCGGTAACGCTTGAGGATTTCCAGGGCAGGCTGGGAGATGCCTTCGAACCGGTGGTTTCTTTTCTGGCGCTGTTTATCAAGGAAATGACGGATGAGGAGAGGCAAGTCTCCTTCCCTTTCCCTTAAGGGCGGCATCTGTACCGCGATCACGTTGAGCCGGTAAAATAAATCCTCCCGGAAACGGCCGTCCTGAATGGCCTTCTTCAAATCGCGGTTCGTGGCGGCGATGACCCGGATATCGACCCGGACACTTTCGATCCCCCCCACCCGCTCAAATTCTCGTTCTTGCAAAACCCTCAAAAGCTTGACCTGGGTGGAAGGGTTCAGTTCCCCGATCTCATCCAGAAACACGGTCCCACCCTGGGCCACTTCGAATTTTCCAAGCTTCCTATCCAGCGCCCCAGTGAAGGAACCCTTCTCATGGCCAAAAAGTTCGCTTTCTAGCAACGACTCACTCAAGACCGAGCAAGCGATCGGAACAAACGGCTTGTCGTGCCGAGAGGATTGTTGGTGGATGGCCCGGGCCGCCACTTCCTTGCCCGTCCCGTTTTCCCCCAGGATCAAAACCGTGGCATCCGCGGCCGAGGCTCTTTTAATCAAGTCCTGTACTTTCCTTAACGAAAGACTGTTACCGACGAGGGCTTGATCTTCCTGCACCGGATTCTTGGAGGCCGTGGCCGCGGTGGAAACCATGGAGAGGGTGAGGTCAAAGAGAATGGAGGCGCCATGCGCTGGGTTTTGGACGAATTCCTTGAAATCTTTTCGCATCCGCTCGGATTGCCCCTCCTGCCGATAGAGCTGGCCCAGGTTGTAGACCGCGTTCGTGTTTCCCGGGTCGAGTTGAAGGACAGCCTTAAATTCCTCCACGGCCTTCTCCATTTCACCTCTTCGAAAATAAGCGACCCCCAAATCGTTCCTCAGGTTCAACCGGTCCGGCCCGTCCGGAACCAGTTTCAGTGTGCGTTTATAAACTGCCATTGCCTCGTCAAATCTTTCCAGGGCCATCAAACAGTCCCCCAGATTTCCTTGCGCCAGAATATTCTTAGGCCAGTCTTCCGCCACCAAGCGGTATTGTTCCAGGGCCTTTTCCAATTCTCCCCTTTCCTTGAAAAGCCCCCCCAGGTTCAACCGACATTGGAGGGTGAGGGTAGAATCACTATGAAAAAGTCCCAGGTAATAGGTGCCAGGAGTGAGGGGATGGATTAGATCCAGGGTTTCCAGGAAGGCGTGCATGGCGTCGTGGACCTGGCCCCTTTGAAGGTGGATCAAACCCAGATTGAATTGGGTGTCAAGGAGATTGGGCTGGAGTTGAAGGGCTTTCCGATACATTTCCAGGGCTTGGGTATGGTCTTGAAGATGAAAAGCCGCGTGTCCAACATCCCTCAGCGCGAATGGGTCCCGGGGTCGCCTTTTTGCCTCGGCCTTGAAAAGTTTGAGGGCTCTCTCATATTCCCCCTGCTCAAAAGCCTCCATACCTTCCAGAGTGGCCTTACCCGCAGACTCGGGAGGAATTCCGCAAACCGGGCAAAACCGGTGACCTTCCTCTTGGGGGTGTCCGCATTCACGGCAAGGAGCGCTCATTCTTTGACGTCCTTGGAAGAGTCCCTGGCCTTGCTCTTCTTGCGAGTACGCTCGGACTGAACCTTCGCGCTCACACGAGGATGCTCACCTATTGAGATCTCCGGCTTATTTTTTCCACCAGATTCAAGATTTTGTATTTGCAGTTCAGCTAGTTTCGAAGCTTGAGGAATATCCGAATATTCCTTTGCCAATTTTCTATACCAAACCAGAGCGCCCTGGATATCCCCGGCTTTCTCCCGTTTGTATCCTTTACGAAATTCTTTTTCAAACTCGATAAAACGCAGCTGATCGGTTTCGGATAAATGGGTGGTCCAAAGAAACCCAGATGCAGTTAAAGCCGCCAATGTCATCAAATAAACAAAGTAAGGAGGAAAAACAAAGACCCCTAAAAGATTCACAATCGTTAGGCCACCCCAATCTACGTTTTTCAGCATGGTTTTCTTCAAGGGTTTCCCTCGGTCCTCAATAAGACAAAGCGTAAAGTAATTTTACACCTTTACCCCGGGGCATCCCACCCTATTTCCCAACCACTCGGGGACAAAAAAAAAGCCCCGCCTCCTTTTAGGAGACGGGGCCGATAAAGGCACCCTATTTTTTCTTGTAATCCTCTATTTTGAGGTCCAGGGCATCCTTGCGGGAAAGCTTGATCTTTTTGGTCTTGGGGTCGATACCGATGCACTTGACCAGCAGTTCGTCCCCTTCTTTCAAGATGTCTTCCACCTTCTCCACCCGGCTCTTGGCCAGTTGGGAGATGTGGACCAATCCATCGGTTCCAGGCAGGATCTCGACAAAAGCACCGAAATCCATGATTTTCTTGACCGTGCCGAAGTAGATCTTTCCTTCCTCCGCTTCCGCCATCAGCCCGTCGATGAAAGCCTTGGCCTTCTCGATGGCCGCGCCGTTGGGGGACGCGATATGAACCGAGCCGTCATCCTCCACGTTGACTTCCACCTGGAAATCTTCCTGGATCTTTTTGATGGTCGCGCCACCCTTGCCAATGATATCCCGAATCTTGTCCGTCGGTACCTTGATGGTGACAATACGCGGTGCGTAGGGGGAAAGGTTCTTGTTGGGGGAAGCCAGGGTTTTGTCCATGATGTCCAGAATGGTCAAACGTCCCTGTTTGGCCTGCGCCAACCCCTTCTCGATCACCTCAAAAGGAAGGCCCGTAATCTTGATGTCCATTTGAATGGCCGTAATGCCCTTGCGGGTACCGGCGACCTTGAAGTCCATGTCGCCGAAATGATCTTCCAGGCCCTGGATGTCGGTCAAAATAGCATACTTGGACATGTCGGCGCTGGAGACCAACCCGAGGGCGACCCCCGCGCAGGCGCTCTTCAAGGGCACGCCTGCGTCCATCAGGGACAGCGAACCGCCGCAGACCGAGGCCATGGAAGAGGAGCCGTTCGATTCCAGGATGTCCGAGGAAACCTGGATGGTGTAGGGAAAATCATCGAGCGAGGGCAGCAGGGGCTGCAGCGCGCGTTCGGCAAGATTGCCGTGGCCGATCTCACGACGTCCGGGACCTGAAAGTCGCTTGATCTCTCCAACCGAGTAGGGCGGGAAATTATAGTGGAGCATGAAGCGCTTCTTCTGCTCGCCTTCCAGCTCTTCCAGTATCTGCTGGTCTTCCTTCGTTCCCAGGGTCGAGACGACCAGAGCCTGGGTCTGCCCGCGGGTGAAGAGAGCCGAGCCGTGCGTACGGGGCAGGACTTTCACTTCAGCCGTAATCGGTCGGAACTCGTCAAATTTTCGCCCGTCCTGCCGTTCCTGGCGGTCCAGAATGGCTTCGCGAACCAGGTCCGACTCGATGCCGTGAATTAATCCCTGAATGTCCTTCTCTTTCTCGAGAAATTTTTCCTTGAGGGCCTCGACCGTTTCCTTGCCAACGTGATGGATGCCTTCCTGGCGTTTGAGCTTGTCCTTCTCGGCCATGGCAGTCTTCATTTTGGAGAGGGCGAACGCCTTGACCGCTACGGCCAAGTCTTCGGCAGGCTTCACCAGCGTGAGCGTGCGCTTTGGTTTGCCGGCCTTCTTCACCAATTCTTCCTGGATGTCGATGATCTTCTGGCAGGCCTGGTGGGCCAGCTTGATGGCCTCGAACAGTACGGATTCGGATTCCTCGTCCGCCCCGCCTTCGACCATGACCACGGCCTTGCGGCTTGCGGCCACGACTAGATCCAGGGTGCTTTCTTCCATCTGCTTGAAGGTAGGGTTAACCACCAAGTCGCCCTTGATGCGGCCGATGCGCACACAGCCGAACATATCGGAGGTAGGGATGTCGGACACGGCCAGGGCTGCGGAGGCGGCGGAGACGGCCAGCACGTCCGAGTCGTTTTCCTGGTCGGAAGAAATGACGGTAGCGTGCAATTGCACTTCATTGAAAAAACCGTCGGGGAAAAGGGGGCGGATGGGGCGGTCAATCAAACGGGAAGTGAGGGTTTCCTTGGTGCGCGGACGGCCCTCGCGCTTGAACCAGCCTCCCGGGATGCGGCCCGCGGAAGAGGACTTCTCGCGGTATTCGACCGTCAGTGGGAAAAAATCCTTGCCCGGCATGGGCTCCTTCGCCCCGACCACGGCCACCAGCACTACTGTTTCTCCATATTGAGCCAAAATCGATCCATCGGCCTGCTTGGCCATGCGGCCAGTTTCAAAAGACAGGGTCGTTTGACCCAAGGCGCAGCTAACGCGTTCCATTAAAATTCCTCCTGGATTAGTTTAGGTTAAAAAGTGTGGTTATTTGCGGAGACCCAAACGATCGAGGAGCGCGGCATAACGCTTCACATCGTGCTTTTTCAGGTAGTCCAGAAGGCGGCGCCGGTGCCCGACCAGCTTGAGCAATCCACGACGGGACGCATGGTCCTTGGGATGGGATTTGAAGTGTTCCGTAAGGTACTTAATCCGCTCGGTAACGAGGGCGATTTGAACTTCGGGGGAACCGGTGTCACCCTCCTTCTGTTTAAAGTCCTGAACCAGCTGGGTCTTCTTCTCTTTCGTCATCATGGTAATACTCCTCAAAGTAAAAATTTTCAGGTCGGCTCCCCATCTCCAAGCGTTCGTCAGAGAGGACGAATGCCGAGGGAAGGATCGAAGCCTTGCCGTGCCGCCCCCCGAAAGGGGGAACGACAGGGGTGTCATTCTAGGGACTTTGAATGGGGGTGTAAAGAAGCATCCGGCGATGCGAAGCTCTAAAAACAAGCCAAAATCGGTGAAATCTCAAAGTTTCAGCGCTGAGCCCTTCCCCTTGTTTGGCTACCTGCGGTTAAGTTTTTACTGAAATTAAAGGAATCGTCGGCCGGAGTAAAGATTAGAAAGCCAGGTCAAACTGAAGGTAATGGTTGTAGCTTTGAGTCAAATTGTCCACCGCAAAGGCATATTGAATCCCCAGAGGAAGTCCCAGCCCACCGCACAAATTGCCGTTGGTGATTCCGCCCCGCAACTGCAAGATCCCCAAAAAATTATAGTTAAAGCCAAAATCCAGATGGGACAGGTAGCCCAAGCCCTCGTAATAAGACGTATCGTTAAAGAGATCGTCGACATCTCCATTCACGGTTAAATCCCTCATGACCTTCCAGGATGCCCCTGCCCGGACCACCGTCGGCGCAGGATCAATCACAACCGTACCGCCTGCGGGATTTAATGGATCACCCGGATGAGTCTGAATGGTCCCCGAGGAATGGAGGAAATCGGTCGCCGCAATCCCCAAGGACAGTTTGGGGTCGTCGAAATCGTACAGCACCCCCAGGTCTACTCCCCACCGCATAGAATACTGTTCAAGGTCGTTTTGGATGTCATTGCTGATGTCGGACGAACCGTTCGTATTCTGGTTGATCAGATAACTAGAGGTGATGAACGCAATCCTACGGCTGACCAGTTTAAAGTTCATCCCCGCCGAAAAGGCCGGATCATCCGCCAGGGGCCTCACGCAGTAGGTGCCCATCGCCACCAAATCCAGGAAGGACAGGACGTTTACCGGCGCGACTTTATTGAAAAGGGCGTTATCCGCGCTGCTTGGATCCACGCTGTTCATGATATTACTTACGGATGTGCCGAAATTCGCGATATCGGTCGGGGTGCCGCCGGAAGCCTGGAGGGTAGCGATGGCGCTTTGCAAATTCGCTTGTTGGGACGAATTCAAGTATGCGTTAAAAAGCGGCTTAGCCGCGTTGTAAGTGGCCACGATGTTGTCCCGAGTGGAGGGTCCCGAAGATGATGCCAATTGTGGCAGGGTGGTGACGGCCAACAGGTCGTCCACCAGCTTCCCGCGGCCCACCTGGAGCGCCATTTGGACATTGTCGTAAATTTGAAAACCCCAGTGGTCGTCGAATTTAAAGGCGCAATTCATGGCCCCAAGCCCCAGCTGAATCGACTTGTTCGTCAGGTTGGAGACGGCCGTCTGCGTATCGGCGATGGCGTTATTGAGCCCGTTGATGCCGCTGTTATATTGCGAGACATTCACTCCCCCGGCAGCGTTCAATCCGTTGTTGATGTCCTGGAACGATTGGTTCATGTTTTGCAGCGAGTTTTGGAGGTTGTTGATGTTATCCGAGTTGGTCGCGTAGTTCCCAATGCCAACGATGTCATTCCCGATGTTGAGGTTCAAGATGTGGACCTCGACAAAATCGGGGTTATTGGCTAAAAGCGCGGGATTGAAAGCGGTGGCGTTAAAAAAAGTTCCGTCCGCCACGACCGCGTTTCCCATTCCCTTGGCCTCCACGAGCAGGGGTGAGGAGGGAAAATTGACGATCTGGGCGGGGGAGGACGACGCGGAAAGAACGCCCTGGGCCAGGGAAAGGCCAGGGCAAGTGAAAAAGGACAGGAATAAAACGCATGGAACCCAGGTCCCCTGGCGGTTTTTCATGAACCGCCTCAGCGTACGGTCATATTGGTATTAGACCCGCGGGCGGAACTCAGGGATTCCAGAAAAGCGTATCCTTCCTTGGCGTTTACCAGAAAGGCCGGAACCGCACTGGGATTTTTTTCATCCCGAAGCTGTTCCTGAGCCAAGACGACCCATTGATAATTATCCTGCCCGTTCAACAATTCAAAAAACTGGTCCGAAATATCGTTTCCTTTTTGCACTTCGCCCAGTTTGGTTCCCTCGTAATCCACCTTCACGTCCCGGAAATCCACAGCCACTTCGATCGCATCCCCGGATTTGCAATCGCTTCCAGACTGGTCATACACCATACCTGTCAAAACCAGCCAGGGATTTCTCGCGCCCCCCAATTCAATACCATTGAGAGCGAGGCGGATATAGGCCGCTTGGCGGTTTTCTCCGTTCACAGCTTTACCCAGCCATAGAAAAACAGACCGGTCATGTTTTGAAAGGGAGGAACCCAGGGTCGTCGAGGCGAGAGCCACAGCCTGCCTCAAATCCCCAGAGGCTCCAACGCGGTCATAGAGCATCGTATTGGAAGAAAACAAGGAAGGCGCAGGAACCGCCGTGGGGGTAGCAGTGGGTTTCATGACGACCGCCGAGGGAGTTGGGCTTGTCTTGGCGGTGACCGCCGGGGTGGATTCCACGGTCACTTGGGGAGTCGGGGTGACGACCGCTTTTTTGGTCTTGGTGTGCTTGGTGGTGGTATCCGCCTGGACCTGGATCGACACGGCAATGCAAAGAACAACGAACGAAGTGAGAATCTTTTTCATACTTCCTCCTGGAATAGAACCCCTTCAACCAAAGCACGGGAATTATATTCAAGACAACTTCCACCGGGAAAGGTAATTCGAGGGGATTCGGAAAAGGTTACGAAATGTGAGCGTTCAGAGGAGGATCTTCGAATAAGAAAGACTCTGGATGGCCTGCAGATCCTTGGCGATTTGGGATTGCAAGGTCGTGAGATTGGGGAATTTTTTCTCCGGCCGGAGGTAGCGCATCAGGTAGACCCGCAAGGTCTTCCCATAAAGACGGCCATGGTAATGGAGAAGATGGACCTCCGCTTTCCGATGATGGTCTGCGTCCTTGAAAGTGGGTCGTCGGCCCAGGTTCATTCCGCCCCGATAGATCTGGTTTCCCACCCGCACCCAGCAGGCGTAAACACCGTCCTTCGGGGGCAGGCGGGTGATGCCCCCCAGATTGGCCGTGGGGAACCCAATCTTTCTTCCCACCTGTCGACCCTTGACGACCTTGGCCTCGATAAAGTAAGGCCTTCCTAGGAAACGGTTGGCCTTTTCCGTCTCACCCCGGGAAAGCAGCTCCCGGATGAAGCTGGAGGAAACGGTAGAGCCTTCCTTTTGCACCCGTGGAACGCCCTTGACGATGAACCCGTACTGTTTCCCCATCCGTTTCAAGAGGGGTACATCGCCCTGGGCCCCCCGCCCGAACCTGAAATTTTGCCCCACCACCACGCACTTCAGGGGACCCCGGGCCGTCAACCAGCGGACGAATTCCTGGGGGCTCTTGAGGGAAAATTCGCGGTTGAAAGGAAGCACCCGGACGTTCTGGAGGCCGTCCGCCTTGAGCATGGCGAAGGTCGTTTTCCGGTCAAGAAGAAAGGGGACCTTCACCCCGTCGGTCAGCACGTGCCGGGGATGGTCGTGGAAGGTCAGCGCCTCGGGCACGGCCTTCAGGCGTTTCGCCAGGCGGATGGTTTCCTTCACCAGGGCCTGATGTCCCAGATGGACGCCATCGAAAACCCCGATCGTGAAGACCAGACCTTTTTTCTTGGAGTCGGCGCGTTTCAAGCGATGCCTTCCGGTCCGAAGACCTTTTGGGGCTGAAGGGTGTCACCCGTATGCTCAGCCACCGCACAAAGTCTACCGTCCCCATTGAGGACCCGCAACCATCCTGTCGGGCCGACAACCCCGGACTGGGCCTGGCCCTGGCAAAGCTTTTTGAGGAATTCTTCCGGCAGGGTGACCGCACTTAGGTGCTCGACCAGCCGAGAGGAAGCTTGCAGCAGCGATTCCCCCCTTCCCGCCGCCCCTTCCCGCTTCAGGTCATCCATCGTCACCGACTGAGAGAGTTCGAAAGGCCCGGAACGGGTGCGCCTCAGGGCCGCCAGACACCCGCCCACGCCCAGGGCGCTTCCCAGGGTCTCGCAAAGGGTGCGCACATAGGTGCCCGCCGAACAGGTCACGCGGAAGGTCACCCGGGGCCCTGCGAGTGAGAGGAGTTCAACCCCGGTAATCTGAACCGGCCGAGGGGCCCGTTCCACGACCTTTCCCTCGCGCGCCAGTTCGTAGAGTTTTTTCCCGCCCTGTTTAACGGCGGACACCATGGGAGGAATCTGTTCGGTGACGGCCGAAAGAGTTCTTAGCGCTTCCCTCACCTTCTCGGGATCCAGTTCGGGACAGGTCATTTCGTGGAGGACCTTCCCTGAAATATCCGCGCTGTCGGTGGTTTTTCCCAGCAGGCAAACCGCTTCATATCGCTTGTCAAAGCGGGTGAACTCGATCAGGCGGGTAGCGGCTCCCACGGCCAGGGGTAGCACGCCGGTGGCGAGGGGGTCCAGGGTGCCCAGATGGCCGACCTGCCTCGTCCCCAGCAATCGCCGGGACAGGGCCACGGCGTCATGGGAGGTCCAGCCAGGGAGTTTATCGAGAACCAGCAGGCCGTCCAAGGAAAAATCCGCCGGTTATTTCAAAACAGCCCGACAGGACTTGAGCACGGCTTTGAGGACAGAAGCCATGGTTCCTGGAATTACGGCTCCGGCGGCGTAGCTATGGCCGCCCCCGCCGAAACTCTTGGCGACCAAAGCCACGTTGGCGTCGGTCTTGGAACGGAGCGAGATCTTGATCTGGCCATCGGGTCTTTCCTTGAGAAACACCGCGATCTGCACGCCTTCCATTTTTCGCACAAAGTTGACGAGATTTTCCGAATCCTCGTCCGTGGCGCCCGAAGCGACCAGTTCCCGGTGGGAAAGTTGGATGGCGCCGATCCGGCCGTTCTCGTGGGTTTCCACGCTGGCCAGAGCGACCCGGACCATTTCCAAAGCTTCCGGACTGACTCCCGAGAAGATCTTTTCCGATATCTTGGCCCCGTCGGCTCCCGCTTCCATGAGCTCGGCAGCCGCGCGCAATACCTGGGGCGTGGTGTTGGAGTACCGGAAACCTCCCGTGTCGGTCGCCAGGGAGGTGTAGACGCTCTCCGCGATTCCCTTATCCAGGGGTACACCCAATGCCTTGATGAGATGGAAGACGATCTCGCCGGTGGAACAGGCGCCCGGGTCCACCAGGTTCACGTCCCCGTAATGGTCGTTGGAGTAGTGGTGGTCAATGTTGATCAGGGTCTTGAACTCCTCCCGGCGGACGCCATCGCGAATGCGGGAAAAAACACCCGCGTCCATGACGAAACAGACGTCGTGAGGGGGCATGCTGTCAGAGGTCCGATAAACAGAAGCAAAGGGAAGGTAGGAGAAGCGGGGCGGGAGGGGATCGTGATTCACCACCAAGACTTTTTTCCCAAGGTTCTTCAAGGCGCAGTAGAGGGCGGACTCGGCGCCAAGGCCGTCTCCATCTGGATTCACATGGGTTGTCAGCAGGAACACCCGGTTTTTCTCAACCAGATCCAAAACCGTCCCCCAGGCGCTTTTTAATGCCGGACGGGTTTTCTTCTCAGTCTTCTTTGTTTTCGCCTTCATCTTTTTTCGCTTCCTGGGTCTTGATCGTGTCCAAAAGCCCCTTGATCTTAAAGGCGTGGTCCAGTGAGGTATCCAGGTGGAACTGGATCTCCGGGGTATAACGCAATTGAACCCTTCTCCCCAACTCGCTCCTGAGGAAACCCTTGGCCCGATTTAGGGCCTCCAAGGTTTCTTTCCGTGTCGCCTCGTCTCCCAACACGGAGACGAAAATTTTAGCATGCCGAAGGTCATCGGCGGTTTCTACCCCGGTGACCGTGACGAAATGGATTCCCGGGTCCTTGGCTTCTTGGGTCAACAAAACGCTGATTTCCCGCTTGATGGCCTCTGAAACCTTATCCGCGCGCTTAAAACTCATGCTCAACCCCAAATATATTATTTTCTCGACAATGGTTCACCTCCCTTTTCAGGAAGGTCCAGTCTCAAAGGTTCATTTTACAAAAACTCGGTTTGGACTCCCGTGATCTGGATGTCCCCTTCTCTTTCCAACTAGTCCAATGTTTTGGAAAGAGTCGAGTCCGCGTGGGAGCGGTCGGTGTTGACCGTCGCCACCGCCAGCACGGAACGCTGCCACAGGTCTTGATATTCCACTTCGGCCACGGAGACGTTAAATTGGCACCGTAAACGGTCGGTCAAGCTTCGCAAGGTGTGCCGTTTGGTTTTGAGGGACCCACTCTCCGGATAGTGGATTTCCACCCTTAAGAGGCCGATCACCATAGGGATTGGGATGGGGGGAGAGAAGAGTTCATGATTGAAATCCGGCTCGAAGCCGGGCCGCCCGGAAGTTAATCCAGCTTGCCCGCCACCGCCTCAAGGATATAAGCTTCCAGCTGGTCGCCCACCTGCACGCCCTCGAAACCGTCGATCCCGATGCCGCACTCAAAGCTGTTGTTCACTTCCTTGACGTCGTCCTTGAAACGCTTGAGAGAGCTTACCGCCCCCTCGAAAATCATTTCGTCCGCACGAAGAACTTTGATTTTGGCCTTGTTGGTGATCTTGCCCGAAGTGACCATGCAACCCGCGATTGCCCCCTTGGGCGTGTTGAACACCTGGCGCACCTCGGCTTTGCCCAAGGCCACTTGGCGATAAGTGGGTTCCAGTAAGCCTTCCATGGCCTTGCGAACATCTTCCACCGCGTCGTAGATGATCTTGTAGCTTCGAACGTCCACATCTTCCTTCTCGGCTGTTTCCTTCGCGCTGGAGTCGGCCTTCACGTTGAAGCCCACGATAATCGCGTTGGAAGCGGAGGCCAAGAGAACGTCCGAGTTGACCACGTTGCCGGTCCCGCTGCGGATGACCCGGAGGGCCACCTTTTCAGTTGAAAGCTTCTCAAGGGAGGAAGTCAAGGCTTCCACCGATCCTTGCACGTCGCCCTTCACGATGACCTTGAGTTCCTTGATCTGCCCTTCCTTGATTTGCTCAAAGAGATTGTCGAGCGTGATGTGTTTCATGGCGCCCACCAGGCGGTTATCCTTCTGGGCTTCGGTGCGGCGGGAGGAAATTTCCCTCGCCATCTTGGGATCGGTCACCACATAAAATACGTCGCCCGCGCGGGGCACGTCGGAAAGTCCTAAAATTTCAACCGGCATGGTGGGTCCGGCCGCCTTGGAGGGTTTTCCCAGGTCGTCATGCATGGCCTTGACACGGCCGTAGGTATTGCCCGCCAAAAGATTGTCGCCGACTTTGAGAGTTCCCTTTTCTACAAGCAGGGTGGCCACCGGCCCCCGGCCCTTGTCGAGTCGGGCTTCCAGCACCACGCCCTTGGCGGCGCGGTTCGGGTTGGCTTTGAGTTCGAGCACTTCCGCTTGGAGAAGGATCATTTCGAGGAGTTTTTCCAGGTTCAGCCGTTTTTTAGCCGAGACCTCGACGAAAATGGTGGTTCCGCCCCATTCCTCGGGTTGTAAACCCCGCTCTGCCAGTTGGGTCTTTACGCGGTCCGGGTTAGCTTCCGGCTTATCGATCTTGTTCAGGGCCACCAGGATAGGAACCTTGGCTTCCTTGGCGTGGTCGATAGCTTCCAGGGTCTGGGGCATGACGCCGTCATCCGCCGCCACCACGAGTACGACGATATCGGTGGCCTTGGCGCCGCGGGCGCGCATAAGCGTGAAAGCCTCGTGTCCGGGCGTGTCCAGGAAAGTGATGGTTCCCTTCTCCTGCTTGACCTGGTAGGCGCCGATATGCTGGGTGATGCCGCCTGCCTCCCCCTCCGCCACTTTGGTCTTGCGAATGGCATCCAGCAGCAGGGTTTTTCCATGGTCCACATGGCCCATGATGGTCACGACGGGAGAACGGGGTAATAGATCCTTCGGGTCGTCGGGCGCTTCCTCGAACATCTCCGCGCCATAGAGGGGTACCACTTCCACCACGCAGTCATGGGCGGAAGCCAGGGTCTCGGCTACGGTCATGTCCAGGCGCTGGTTGATGGTGGCGAGAATTTTGAGGTCGAGCAATTCCTTGATGAGAACGCCGGCCTTGACGTTCATCTTCTGGGCCAACTCGGAAACCGAGATGCCCTCGCTGACCTTGATATGGGTGAGAACCTTGGGTTCGGCACCATCCTCGGTCTTGGGTTTTTCTTCGGTCGTTTCGGGCTTGGAAGCCAGAGCCGCAGCCGTTTTGGGACGTCCTGCCGCCAATCCATGCCCTCCCTTGGTGTGGGGACGGGGCATCTTTTTTGCCGCGGGTTGGGAAGGCCGGTAAGTCGTGGTGCCCGGCTTGGTGCCGGGTTTGGAAGGCGCCAATGTGGGATAGGTGGCAGTAGCCCCCAGGGAGGCTAAGCCGGGAGAAGCGGTTTTCACGGTGGTGCGTACCGCTCCGGTCGGGGTTCCGGCGATGGTTTTGGACGTTGTTTTGGGGGCCGGAGCGGGAGCCGAAGGCGCAGCGGCATTCAAGTCCGCCAGCCCTAGGTCGCGTCGGATTTCGGATTGAGTCTTATCATCCACAACTGTGAGCTGGCTGGGCACGTTAAAGCCCAGTTTTTTGCAACGATCGAGAACTTCCTTGGAGGGAAGGCCGAGTTCCTTGGCGAATTCAAATATGCGTTTGGCCATGGCGAGTTAATTCCCCTCCGTTTCTGTATCGGGTTCCAGGGTTACCGGAACCTCGGGAGAAGGGGGAATCACCGGCATTCCGTCCGAATCTTTTGTCAATTCAAGCGCCACCGGCGGGGCCGAAGCCTTCACCGAACCCTCGTCTATCTCGTCGGGAGGCGCGGATGATTTTTCTTCAACCGTCAGGAACACGGCTTCCGCAGAGGGTGCCTCAACCTTGGCGTCGGCGATCTCATTGGCCGTTTCCTGGGAAACTTCCTGGAAGTGGGCGTCCATCCGGGCCCGCTCTTCCGTGGCGTGCTGCTCCTCGTTCTTGATGTCGATCTTGATGCCGGTCAGGCGGGCCGCCAAGCGGGCGTTTTGACCCTTCTTACCGATAGCCAATGAAAGCTGGTCGTTGGGAACGATCACTTCGGCCGATGGAATTTCCGCGTCCGCGTGAAGGACAATACGAGCGATCCGGGCGGGCGATAACGCCTTCGCCAGATAAGTGCTGGGCTCTTCGTCCCAGGGCACGATGTCGACTTTCTCTCCCCGAATCTCGTCCACGATATTCTGGACCCGGATTCCCTTCACGCCCACGCAAGCGCCGACGGGATCAATGCGGTCATCTCCCACCACGCGCACCGAGATCTTGGTCCGGGCGCCGGCCTCCCGGGCCACGCTTTCGATTTTTACCGAGCCGTCGTAAATTTCAGGGACTTCCAGTTCGAAAAGCTTGCGCACCAGGTTGGGATGGGCGCGCGACACGATGATGGCCGGGCCCTTGAGGGTCTTTCGGACTTCCAGCACGTAAAACTTCATGCGTTCGCCCGTGGAATAACGCTCACGGGGCACCTGTTCCTTGGCGGGCATGAGGGCTTCCGTGTCACCGAGGGAAATAATGACGTTGCGGCCCTCGTAGCGGAGCACGCTGCCGGTGATGAGGTCCCCTTCTTTTTCTTTGAACTGGTCGTACACGCTCTGGCGCTCAGCGTCTTGAACCCGCTGGACGATGACCTGTTTGGCGGTCTGGGCGGCAATGCGGCCGAACTGCTCGGGTGGAATGCGGATTTTCAAAACGCCTTCCAGTTCTATTTCCTTGTCGTGCTTGCGGGCTTCTTCCAGGCTGATCTGGGTTCCCGGATCCTCGACCTTTTGGACCACTTCCTTCAGGTAGAAGGCGCGGAATTCGTAATTGGCCTCGTCAAACTCGACTTCCACTTCCTGCCCTACGCCGAAAATTTTCTTTGCGGCCGAGGACAAAGCGGCCTGAATCGCCTCGACAAGGTGTTTCTTGTCAATGCGCTTGGTATGTTCGATTTGACTCATCACCAAGGCCAGCTCGTTGCCCATTTCGAAAACCCCTCAAAGAATAGTTTTAAGTTCTGAGTTTTGGGTTCTAAGTTGTTAAAACTGCTCGCTTAGAACTAAAAACTAAAAACTCGCTTAAAGCTCCACCACCAACCGGGCGGACTTGATGACAGCCAGGGGAACCCGGAGGGTTCTTTCCCTGCCAATCCGAATCAGGACTCGGTCCTCTTCCAAACCGCCCAACCGGCCCTCGAAGCTCACCAGCCCCTCCTGGGGCTCGGTCAACGTCATACGGGCCAAACGGCCCTCGAACCGAACATAATCCGCACCATGGCGTAAAGGCCGATCCATACCGGGCGAAGACACTTCCAGCAGATAGGACCCTTCCATGACATCCAGCTCATCCAGGCGCTTTTCCAGCTCCCCGCTCACCGCCACGCATTCTTCCAGGCTTACCTTGCCCGAAGTCTTGTCCAGAACCACCGAAAGCAGGGTTTTCCCCCCCTGGGGCCGGGCAACCAGATCGAAAAGCTCGAGAAAATTGTCTTTTACCACCGCCTCGGCGACCTGCCGAAGTTGGCTCATTTTGACCGAATCGGGCAACCCCATGGATCACCTCGTCCATAAACAACGAACGGCCTTTCGGCCGTTTGGGATTTCAATTTCGGGGCTTTTCCCTAGAAAATAAGAAAAAAAAAGCGGGCCGTTAAAGGGCCCACTTTTTGGGGGTCAGCCTTAAAATTGCGTAGTTGTTTTATCAAAATCAAGTGGTTTTCGCAAGGACAAAGGGGCGTCCTCACCCTCTGATTCGGTTATTTTCAAGGGAAGAATCAAAAGTAAGGCCCATGAGCAGGATGTTGAATCTCCAACCCAGCCTCAAGACAGCTGGAGGCCTTGCTCCCCCATATCTGGGGGCTAAGGGTTCGCCTTAAAAAAGGGAAACCTGTTTCGAATCCGGCAGGTCCTTCAAACAACCATGGCCCTTGAGGATTTCCACCACGTTTTTATTCACTCCGCAGCGCTCCTGTATTTCCTCAATGGAGGTAAAGGGCCCTTTCGCCCTTTCCAGGACGATCCAATCAGCGGCGGTATCGCCTAGGCCTGGAAGCCCAATCAAGGGAGGACGGAGCCTGTTTTCCTTTTCGCTTTCCTCGATCAAAAACTGGCGGGCGTCGGACTTGTAGAGATCAACCGGCAAAAACCGGAAACCCCGGGCATAGGTTTCTTCCACGACCTCTAGCACCGAGGATTCGTCCAGTTCTTTATTGGTGGGTTTCTCCATGGAACGGATAAGCTTGATCCGGTCCCTCACCCGTCCCAATCCGTCACAGGCCACCGTGGCGTCAAAGCCAAAGCATTTGTTGGTGAAATAATCGGCATAAAAGGCCAGTGGATGATGGGCCTTGAACCAGGCGATGCGGAAACTCATGATGCAGTAAGCCACCGCATGGGCTTTAGGGAAGATGTATTTGATCTTCTTGCAACTGTCGATATACCACCCCGGGGTCTTAATCCCCGCCATGATCCGCTCATAGTCGGGCTTCAATCCCCGGCCCTTGCGTACGTCCTCCATTACCTTGAATGCCAGGGCGGATTCCATGCCTCGGCCCATCAGGTCGTTCAACATGTCATCCCGGGTGGAGATCACGGTGGATAGGGTGGCCGTACCCTTTTTAATCAGATCCTGGGCGTTGCCCAGCCAGACATCGGTTCCGTGGGCCAGGCCGCAAAGCCGGACCAAATGCTCAAAACGGGTCGGTCGCGTATCCCGAAGCATGTCCATGGCAAAGCTCGTGCCGAATTCGGGGACTCCCAGGGTGCCAAGATCTTTCTCTATTTTTTCCTTGAGCCCCAGGGACTTTACGCCGGAAAAAAGGCTCATGGTTTTTTCGTCGTTGAGGGGAATGCCCATCGCCGGAACGCCCGTCATTTTTTCTAGTCTTTTCAAGCTCGTCGGGTTGTCATGCCCCAGGATATCCAACTTCACCAGGCAATCGTGCATGCTGCTGAAGTCGAAATGGGTCGTGATGACATCCCGTTCTTTGTTGTCCGCCGGGTACTGGACCGGGCAGACATCCGTGATTTCCATATCCTTGGGCAGGATGATGATGCCCCCAGGATGCTGGCCCGTGGTTTTGGAAACTCCCGAACAGCCTTTCGCCATGCGGTTCAGTTCGGCCTTACGGGCGGTCTTGCCCGATTCCTCGAAGTATTTTTTCACGAACCCGTAGGCGATCTTGTCCTGGACGGCCGAGATGGTTCCGGCTCGGAAGCAATAATCCTTTCCGAAAAGCTCCTCGACGTACTTATGGGCCTCATGTTGGTATTCGCCGGAAAAATTCAGGTCGATATCAGGCATCTTGTCGCCCTCGAAACCCATGAAGACTTCGAAGGCGATGGAAAAGCCGTCCCGAGTCATGGGCTTGGCGCACTGGGGACAATCCTTGGGTGGAAGATCCACCCCTGCCGAGGAAGCGGCGTTGGGGGGGAACTCGTGCACCCGGCAGGCGTCGCACCGGTAATGGGGCGGAAGCGGATTGACCTCGGTGATTCCGCTCAAGAAAGCCACGAAGGAACTTCCCACGCTTCCCCGGCTTCCCACGATGTATCCGTCAGCGAGGGATTTTTTGACCAGCTTCATGGCGATCACATAGAGGGTTGAAAACTTATTGTTGATGATGGCGTTAAGCTCTTTTTGCAAGCGCTGCTCGATGAACGGGGGCAGAGTTTCGCCATAGAGGCGATGAGCTTCCTGGGTGGAGGTTTCCCTCAAAAGCTCGTCCGCCCCTTCCCAGTGGGGGGAAAGGGTCTGGGTCGGGAGGGGCTCCACCTCTTCGATTTGGTCGGCGATTTTCCCCGGGTTGGTCACGACCAGTTCGTGGGCGATCTCATCCCCGAAAAACTCGAAGTCTTTCTTCAATTCATCGGTGGTCTTGAAATAGAGCGGCGCCTGCCGTTCGAGTCCGTATCCCTGGCCAGCCTGCAGGATCTTTCGGTAAATATCGTCGCGGGGTTCGATGAAATGGGAATCCCCGGTAGCGACCACGGGCTTGCCAAGCTTTTTTCCAAGGTCAAAGAGGGTGCGGGTGTGAACCTGCAATTCTTCCATGCTCTTCACGATGCCGTCCTGGATCATGAACTCGTTGTTAGCGCAGGGCTGGATCTCGATGTAATCGTAAAATTGGGCCACTTCCTCCATCGGTTTTCCCCCGTGAAGAAGGGTCTGCCAGACCTCTCCCTGCTCGCAAGCCGAACCCAAAATCAGGCCCTCCCGGTGCTGTTCCAGGAGCGCCCGGGGAATCAGGGGTCTTTTGTAAAAGTTTCTCAGATGGCTTTCCGAAACCAGCTTATAGAGGTTTTTCAAACCGGTTTTGTTCTTAACCAAAAGGATGATGTGGTAAATGGGCATGCCCTTCTCGCGTTTGTACTCCTCGACCAGGTAGCCCTCCATGCCCAGGATGAGCTTGATCTTGTTTTTCTTCGCGGCGGCCCGGGCCTCCGGGTAGGCCTGCACAACCCCGTGGTCCGTGATGGCGATGGCCTTGTGGCCCCACTTGGCAGCGGTCTCGATCAGCTTGTCGATCTTGGACATACCGTCCATGCGGCTCATCTGCGTATGGCAATGCAGTTCTACCCTTTTTTCCGTCGCCCGGTCCATTCGGGATTCGGGACGGGGGATCTTCATGATGTCACGAGCGTTCAAAATCAGTTCGTTCGCGTCCCGGCTGTCGAACCGCAGGTCGCCCCGGATCTTGACCCAGTCGTTTTCTTTGATCTCGCCCTTGAACTTGCCGTCGTTTTCATGAAAAAACAAGACGTCCAGTGAATCGGTATAGTCGGTCAGGGTCATCTTGACCATGTGGCGTCCGGTTCGTGTCTGCCTCTGTTCGTATTGGATCACCTCGCCCTGGGCCACAAAACCTTTTTGCTCGTCGTTCACCGCAAAGGATTGATGGGGTTCGGAAACCTTTCGGCCGTAAAGAAGAATGTTTTGGGGTTCCAGAACCCGGAATTCCTCAGGTTTCTCCTCCACGACCATCGCCGCCTTTGGGATGATGTCCGGGTTGATGGAAAGCTCGACCGAACCCTGGAAACCGCATCTCTGGCGCAGGAGATCCGAGAGCACTTTCATACATTGCTTCCGGTCCATCTGTTGCCTGGCCAATTCGTGGGGCACCTGAAAGGAAAGGCCGTTATCGCCGGGCTCCATTTTATAGTGGGAAAACCAGCCTTCAGCCACGTCCGCTTCCTCGGTCAGGCAAAACATCAAGTCTTTTTCATGCGCGACCAGGTAGTCGGCGAGGGAAATGTCCAGAGAGCCGTAATGAACATCCAAAACCACCCTCTGGACCCCGGGAATGCTTTCTTTGAGATATTGGCTCACCAGCTCGTAGGTGGGTCCGGGAATGCCCGCGGACATTTTGATGCGCAAAACGATCAGGAATTTTTCGGGATAAACCTGGACCCCGATGAGTTCGGATTCCAGGAGCCGTTCTTTTTCAAAACACTGGAGCGGAATCTGCTGGAGGAGTTCATAAAAGAGGGAGGAGTCGGTTTGGGTTTCAGTATCGGCGGACGATGGACTACTGACGGGGGTCATCCTGCCTCCAGCTAACGTTAAATTAATGGGGGTTATTCAGGGTACTTTAAAAATGCTTTTACCCTGAAGCAGCCATGGGGTAGGAGCGAATCGTTACATCCCGGAGGGATGATTCGCGACCAAGATAGGAAAAAGTTCGTTTTTTAACTTTTTCCCCATCCTGCTTAAGGCTTGGGGCCTGCTCAATCGGAATATACAACCTGCGGGATGGAAGTCAAGAATTTTGAAAAAATGTCGGCACAAAAAAATATTTTCAATTAAAACTCAAGACGACTTGAAAATTTCCACAAACTTCGTTTCGAAAAACAGGGCAAAGAGACTTTGGAACAGTTTATGCTTTCTTTTTTACTAATATCTTTTCGAATTATTTTGTTGCGATTTAAGGACCGGAAGAACATTTTTCTGACGCTATTTGCCGTTTCTTCAGTTTAGGGATCGAAAAAGATCCCCAGAGACCAGTGGCTTTCGGGAAAAAGATAAAATTGGCCGTACTCGCTGTTCCCGTTGAAATAAATCAAGGCCAATCGAACCGCGGAATTCGATTCCGGCGTCCCCTTCCACTGCAGACCCCATTCGAATTGCTGGTTGGCCACTCCGCCAGCTTCCCCCTTGACCTTCAAGTCGTAGCTGAAATACCCCTGACCAATTGTGCCAAAAAGGAAAGCACCGGGCTGAGTGTAAATCTCCGCCCCCAGGTGAGCAAATAAACGGTTGTCGTCGGGAGCCATATGCGGGTAATAACCTAGACCCCCATATACTCGGATTTGATCGGCTAGGGGGTAGTAGGAAAGGGTGTAACGAAAGCTTTCGCGCGTATAGATAAAACGCTCGTATTGATCAAACAACTCGTCGCCCAGGTGAGAGCTGACATGAAGGTATTCAAGCCGATGGGAAAGGTTGCCGGTCTTCTCGCTGAAATAGGTTCCCAAATACCAGTCACTGACCCGTTCCGGGAAAACCCCGCCACCCAGGGAATCCAGTTCGATGAAAGAGTCACCCTCGATTCCCCAACCCCAGCGGGAACCGTCTCCCGGAATCCATTGAAGCAATTCAATGAATTTACCGATAGATCCCTCAAACCTGCCCTGGTCTACCTGTGCGATTAGACTGTTCTGGGGTTCCCGCGGATCGCCGACGAGGTTGTGAAAGATCGTTTCGTTCGGGAGAAAGTTTAATTGACCCTCGTTCACGTCTCCCGCCCTCAAAGGGTTAGTTGTATTCATCGTGATCAAAAGGGTTAATCCCAAAATGACTTTCTTGGCGGTTTTCACCTGGGTTGAAGCCACAAGCTGAAACCCCTGACTTGGTTGGGCCAGTTCCAAATGGGAACTGGCTGCGCGACTTCGCGGTGGACTTTCCATTGTTTTAGAAATCAAAGAACACCCCCACGGCCCAGTGGGAATCCGGTTGCTGATAGAATTGGCCGAATTCGGAATTACCGTCGTAATAAATCAGGGCCAATCGGACGGCACGACCGCCCTGGGGTTCCATTCCCGCCCTCAAACCTAATTGCCAGGTCTTGTTGAACGTGTTGGGGGTTTCACCCTTGTAGGTCAAATCGAGGCTGGTATAAAACCGAAGGTCCGTCTTGTCCGAGCCAAAAGAGGGTGAATAGAGTTCCCCGCCAATCGAATAGAAAAAAGGGTCACCTGTTGGAGCCATATTCACCCAGGAACCGATCCGGGCATAAAGCCGGAACAATCTGGGATCTGAATAGGAAAGAGCAAGGTTAAAGTTTTCCCGACTTACAAAAAGTGGCAGCACAATCCCCTGCAGGGAGTCCCCCAAATGTGAGCTTTCATGTTCAAACTCGACCCGTTCGGAAAAATTTCCTGACTTTTCGCTTAAATACATTCCCGCGTACCAGTCCCCATCGCGCATGGGAAAGGTGGCACCATCTTCATCTAGAAGGATGAACCCCGATCCAAAAATTCCCCATCCCCATTGGCTTCCATCGGCGGGGGTATAGCGCAAAAATTCTACAAAAGACCCTACCTCCCCCTCATAGCGGCTTTGATTGGTATACCCCATGACTCCGATCAACGGTTCGCGGGGATCAGCCAAAAGGGGTGAGAATAATGGTTTTATGGGCAAAAACGTCCAGAGGTTAGAACCCGCTCGAGCCGTTGAAAAAATACCTAAAAACAGGCATAAGGCCAGGAATGGGGTAAGAAGGCGCTGAGGATGTTTCATATTTAAAGCATGGTAATGGGATGCGGTAAAGGTTCCAAGTCTATAAAGGCCTTTGTCATCCGACTGTTGGCCCCTCCTCCTGAAACGGTTCACGCTCGGGAGAACCGAGGTCGGAAACGCGTTATTTGGGAACCGCGGTCTTCTCAGTGTCTTCTTGTTTTAGTAGATCAATGGCCTTGGTTGCTTCCGTGTTCCCATGCGCGGCGGATTTTAAAAACCATTTAATGGCTTCCAAGTGATCCTCGGGTACGCCGTATCCCTTGGCATAGAGAGCGGCAATATTGTATTCCGCCTCCGCATGGCCCTGCGCCGCGGCTTTCACGAACCAATCCATGGCTTCCTTAAAATCCAACGGCATGCTCTTACCGTAGACATAGAGGATGCCGATATTGTATTGCGCGTCCGCGTAACCCTGCCCGGCGGCTTTTTGATACCACTCAAGGGCCTCTTGAGAATCCTCCGGAACGCCCAACCCCTTGTCATACAGGACGCCAATATTAAATTGTGCCTTGGCCATCCCCTGGTCGGCGGCTTTGCGCCACCACTTCATGGCTTTTAAATAATCCTGGGCCGCGCCCTGGCCAGTGCAATAGAGAAGTCCCACGCTGAATTCCGCTTCTTGGTTTCCTTCCGCCGCGGACCTTTTGTAAAACTTCAGGGCTTGGGTATACTTGCCAACCTTAAAAGCGTCCTGACCTCTTTTAAGCCAATCGGCAACCTGGGATGATTGCGCATTCAGGATCATTGGAATCAAGATCGCTCCCACGAACGAAACAACAGACAATCCGCGAATAAATCTAAATATCATTTGTCATCCTTGGGGCGCCTGTTTAGCGCAAAGCAACTTCATTCGCCGTACCTATTCTAACAACGATGCGGTTATTTGGAGTGATTGGAAAGGTCTTGAAATGAGAGGTGAAAAAAAGCGGAAAAGCTAGGTACGCAAGATCCGTTCATAGGCGGCGAGCATTTTTTGGGCCATGGTCATCGAGGACCAATTTTCCGCTTCCGGCCGGGCTTCGGCCTTTTTTTCGGCATAAAAGACCTCGTCGGTCAGCATGCGCCAAACCGCTTCCGAAAATTCTTTTTTATCCAGGCGGGTCATGATTCCTCCCTTGCCCGAGGCCATTACATCCTTGACGCCCATTTCGCCCACCGCCACTACGGGGGTGCCAGCGGCCATGGCCTCGCTGATTACCAGACCCTGAGTCTCCGTTACCGAGGCAAAAATGAAAAGGTCGGCTCCCGCGTAGCAGTCACGCCAATCTTCCCGGGTCAGGTATCCGGTGAATAAAACATATTTGGAAAGATGCCGTTCATTCACCATGCGTTCCAGCTTTCGTTTGGCCGCGCCTTCCCCGGCGATCAGAAACTTCAAATCTTGTTTCTTGATCAACAAATCCTCAAACACTTCCAATAAAAAGCCGATGTTTTTTTCCTCGGCCACCCGGCCCATGAACAAAAGCAGCTTATCTTTTTTCGAAACGCCCATAAGGTCGCGGAATCGGTAGGGGTCAACCCCCACGAACCTTTCCAGACGGATTCCGGTCGGGATAACCTCGATGGGCCGGGTCACTTGGTAACTCAAGAGCACCTCCCGCATTTCGGTGGAAGGGGTGATGACCAGATCGCAGGAATCGCAGTAGGTACGGCTGGCGTGCTTGGCGTACCAGATGCCGAAGGCCTTAGGAAGAAACCAGAGGTAATGCTCGGTGTAAGCCGCGAATAGGGTGTGGTAAGTGTGGACCACCTTGGCTCCCGATTTCCGGGCCCACCGGACAGCCGGTTTCCCGAGGGTAAAGGGGGTCTGGGTATGGACAATGTCAAATTTTTGGTCATGGAAATGCTGGATCAACTTCTTGTCGGCGTCGGGCCGGGGGAGCCGGTCTTCAGGATCGAAAAAAAGATACCAGGAAGGGAAACGGTGTACATGGTAGGGGTGGAGGGGATCGATATGGTTCGGGAAGGCCGGTCCGTAGATATGAACCTCATGCCCTGCTTTGGCAAATTCCTCGGCGAAAATCTGGGTGGAGGTGGACACCCCATTGATACGGGGAAAGTAGGTATCGGTAACCAAAGCGATTTTCAAGGGAACCCTTCACGGCGGCGGAAATAAGTGACCCGCAATGATAGGTAAAAGCTCTGTCAGCCAGTTTAAATCCACGTAAATTCAATTAACAAAGCGTTCAGTGGGATGGTTTTGAATTGAATTGGGCCGAAATGACGGATTTACGGTTGGAGGGTCCGCTCATAGGCCGAGATCATCTTCTTCGCCATGGAAGTCGAGGACCAATTTTCCGCCTCGGGCCGGGCCTCGGCTTTCTTAGCCTTGTAGAAAGCTTTATCAGTCATCAGGCGGTAAACCGCGTTAGAAAATTCTTTCTTGTCCAGGCGGGTCATGATCCCACCCCTGCCGGAGGCCATCACATCTTTCACTCCCATTTCGCCCACCCCCACGACCGGAGTGCCCGCGGCCATGGCCTCGCTGATGACCAGACCCTGGGTTTCGGTCACTGAGGCGAACACGAAAAGGTCAACCCCCGCGTAACAATCGCGCCATTCCTCCCCCACCAGGTAACCCGGAAAAAGGACCGAATCACTCAGGTGCTGATCGGTCACCCACTTTTCAAGCCGGGCCTTCGCGGGTCCCGCCCCGGCGATGACGAATTTCAATCGGGGCACTTTGGGAAGTAGCTCCTGGAAAACCTCGAGCAAAAAGTCGATATTTTTCTCTTCAGCCACCCGGCCCATGAACATGAGGATTTTATCCTCAGGCTTGTAACCATGGGTTTCTCGGAACCGTTTCGGATCACTGCCATCGAATCGGGAAAGAAGAATCCCGGTGGGAATGACCTCGACGGGTTTGGTGATGTCATAGCTCAAGAGGACTTTCCGCATTTCGCTGGAAGGAGTCACGATTAAGTCGCAGGAATCACAGTATTTTTTGCTCAAGTGTTTGGCGTACCGGATCATGGGTTTCGTGGGGATGAACCACAGGTAATGTTCTATATAAGCGGCAAAATGGGTGTGGTAGGTATGGGCCACCTTGGCCCCGCTTTTCCTGGCCCAGGGGATAGCGGCCTGACCCAGACTAAAGGGAGTCTGGGTGTGGACGATATCGAATTTCTGATCGAGGAAATGCTGGATAAGTTTCTTGTCGGCGTTGGGCCTGGGAAGCCGGTCTTCGGGATCGAAAAAGAGGTACCAAGAAGGAAAGCGGTGAATCTGGTAAGGCAGGGGTTCGTCCACATGGCCCGGGAAAGCTGGGGCGTAGATGTGAACTTCGTGGCCGAGCTGGGCGAATTCCCGGGCGAAAGTCTGGGTGGAAGCCCCCACCCCGTTGATCCGGGGAAAGTAGGTGTCGGTGACCAGAGCGATTTTCAAACAGGGTCCTTCAAATGAATTCGTGAATTAGGATCAAACCTATTAATGACTTAAGGTGTACAAAGTTTCCATTCTTCCGATGCGAATTCTTTTACCTTGTCCATCACCTGGCTCAGGGGAACCTTAGCAACGTCTTTTTCGCGGCGGCGCTTAACTTCCACCGAGCCTTCCTTTAAACCTCGGGCGCCCACCCGAACGGACAAAGGCATCCCCAGCAAATCGGCGTCCTTGAATTTGAACCCTGCGGTGGCTTCCGTGCGGTCATCATAGAGGACTTCGTAACCCTGCTTGGTGAGATCTTCATATAGCTGATCCGACACCTTGACCACCTCGTCCTCGGCGGGGTTAAGACAAAGGAGGTGCACCTGGTAGGGCGCGATGGAGATGGGCCAGAGGATGCCTTCCGCGTCGTTGTGCTGTTCGATGGCGGCCCCGACCGTTCGGGTAACCCCGATGCCATAACAGCCCATGACCGCTTCTTTTTCCTTCATCTTCTCATCCAGATATACGCAATGCATAGACTTGGAATACTTGGTTCCCAGCTTGAAGGTCTGACCCACTTCAATGCCCCGCACGATCTTCAAGGGTTTTCCGCATTTTGGGCACCCATCCCCCTCCGCGATCGATCGAAAATCGTTATACCAGGGAGCCGCGCAATCCCGAGCGATCTCAACATGAATGAGATGCTGATCCTTCACCAGGGCACCGGTCACGTAATCGTGGCCGTCCTTAAGGGCGTTGTCCGCCAATATTTTGACTCCCTTCAACCCCACCGGCCCCGCGAAACCGACGGGCGCACCGGTCACTTCCAACACCTTCTCAGCCGGGGCCAGTACCAGTTCGGTAGCGCCCAGTGCGTTCTTGACCTTGATCTCGTTCACATCATGGTCCCCCCGCACCAGGACCGCCACGGGCTTGCCGTCCGCTAGGAAGATGAGGGTTTTAATGAATTGGGCGGGGGGCAGTTTTAACAAGATTCCCACCTCTTCCACGGTGTATTTACCGGGAGTATCAACCGCGACGGCGGCTTCGGATGTGGCATTGGAAACTGGAGAGAGCGAGGGAACCCCGGTCGCTTTTTCCATGTTGGCGGAGTAGGAACAGGCCGGGCACCAGGCAATGGCCGCTTCCCCGCTATCCGCGAGTACCATAAATTCATGGGTGAAACTTCCACCGATCAAACCTGAATCGGCCTCAACGGGGGTAAATTCCAGCCCACATCGCTTGAAGATACGCTTGTAGGCCTCGTACATCTTCCAATAGGTGACATCGGAAGCGGCATCATCCACGTCAAAGGAATAGCCGTCTTTCATCAGGAATTCGCGGCTTCGCATCACCCCGAATCGGGGGCGGACCTCGTCACGAAACTTCGTAGCGATTTGGAAAAGGTTCTGAGGCAGTTGTTTGTAGCTTTTCAATTCTCGGCGGACCAGATCAGTGATGACCTCTTCATGGGTAGGTCCCAGGGCAAAATCCCTCTCGTGGCGGTCCTTAACCCTCATCAATTCCTTGCCGTATTTCTGCCAACGGCCCGTTTCCTGCCACAACTCGGCGGGGGTCATGATGGGCATCAAAACTTCCTGCGCCCCGGCCCGGGCCATTTCCTCGCGGATAATGTTGGAAACCTTGAAAATGGAACGAAAACCCAACGGAAGGTACTCATAAACACCGGATGCGACCTTACGCATTAACCCGGCCCGCAGCATCAACTTGTGAGAAGGAATTTCCGCCTCGCCGGGCGTTTCCTTGACGGTGGGTATCAGGGCCTGGGAAACTCGCATGGGAAAACCTCGTTTAAATGAAAGGGTCGGATAATGAAAGAGGCGAGCCTCATGGCCCGCCCCTTTAGAGAAAACAATATACCTTCGGAAAGTCTTTTTAGGAAGTCTTGGCTTTTTCGATCTCGGCGGCCCTTTTCTTGATCTCGCCGATAAGGTGGGGGACCAGTTCCTCTTCCTTCAGGCGGGTTTTGATCTCGCCCTTCTCGATGATGACTCCATGGCCCTTTTCCGAGCAGATCCCCAGATCCGCTTCCGCGCCCTCGCCCAGGCCGTTGACCACGCATCCCATGATCGCGACCCGCATGGGAGTCTTCATGGTCAAGGTGGCGGTTTCCACCGCGTCCACCATGGACTCCAGGTCCACATGGCAGCGTCCGCAAGTGGGGCAGGCCACGATATCCACACCTTCATTGCGGTAACCCATGGAACGAAGCAGGTGGGTGGCTACTTTCACCTCTTCGACCGGATCAGCCGTTAGGGAAACCCGAATCGTATCGCCGATGCCGTCGGCCAACACCGCCCCGATGCCCGCGGCACTCTTGGTGATGCCCTGCATCTTGGTGCCCGCCTCGGTCACACCCACATGGAAGGGATAATCGCATTCCTTCGCCAGGAGGCGATAGGACTGGATCATGGTTGGCACGTGGGAGCTTTTAACGGAAATGATCATGTCGTGGTAGCCAAGGGATTCGATGAAGTGGATATGCCGCATGGCTGATTCCACGATGGCCTCGGGCGTTGGATGCCCGTGCTTTTCCAACAGGTCCTTTTCAAGGGAACCTGAATTAACCCCCACCCGCATGGCCACATGGTGCTTCTTACACTTCTCCACCACCTGGGCCAGGCGGTCCATTCCACCGATGTTGCCCGGGTTGATGCGAATCTTGTCCGCCCCCGCGTCCACCGCGCCTAAGGCGATGGAATAGGCAAAATGAATGTCAGCCACCAGGGGCACCGTCATCTTGGCCTTGATCTTGTCCAGAACCTTCAGGGACTGCTGGCTCTCGACCGTGACGCGGATAATCTCGCAGCCCGCGTCCTCGAGCCGCTTGATTTGGTCCAGGGTCTCCTGGACGTCGTAGGTGTGGGTGTTGGTCATGGATTGGATGGAAACCGGGGCGTCGCCCCCCACCTGAACCTTCCCCACCATGACGGGACGGGTCTTGCGGCGCTTGATTTCGTAAAACTGGTCGGACATGGGAACTTCCCTTTCAGTCGTTTCTTCCCATTGGGAAGATTGAACCGGAAAACGGCTTGTCCATCTCACATCCGGAAAACTCCGAATGCGTTCAGATGGGCAGGAAGGCATCTTAGTCAGGTTGAGCGCCTGTTTTCAAGAATGGCGGAAGGAAGGGTCAGCGAAGAATCAGCACCTTCATGATCTTGCGGGTAACCTGTTTGCCGTTTTTCCATTCCACCACCAGGTAATAAAGCCCATTGGAAAGGTTGATACCTGCACCTTTCAGGTCCAGGGTCGTCATATGATCGCCCTGAGAAGGATCCAACCCGTCTGTTTCAAAAATCTTTCGGTAGGCCAGGGTGAACAATTTAGCACGGACCTGGTCGGTCGGCTGTGTGGTGGCATAGGCCACATTCAAGGGGGTCTGCCCGTCGCTCGGGTTGGGGAAAACCGAGTTAAAGTCGGTGATGGTGGCCGTTGGAGTGGGATCTGGCGTGGGTGAAAAGACCGGGGTGGATGTCAGGGTTGGTGTCGGCGTGACAGTGAAAGTGGGCGATAGGGTCACGGTGGGAGTGGGGCTGGGCGTGAGGGTTGAAGTGAAGGAGGGAGTGGAGGTCGGCGTATAGCTTATGGTGTTTGTGTAGGTCGGCGTGGATGTGGAGGTGGGACTCAAGGTAGCCATGGAAGTGAGTGTGGAGGTCGAAGTAGCCGTAAAGTTTGAGGTGTCAGTGGGGGTGTTGGTGGAGGTAAACCAAGTTCCCGTGGGTGTGACGGTTGGGGACGGCGTATCTGTTGAAGTGTTGCTAATCGTGGGAGTATTCGTGTCGGTCAGTGTGGGGGTGGTGGTAGGGGAAGAAGTCTGGGTTGGGGTTTGGGTAAAAGTGGGGGTCGAAGTGAAGGTGGAAGTGGCGGTAGATGTGGTCGTGGGTGTCGTGGTGTTGGTGGCCGTCCGCGTGAAGGTAGGTGTCGAGGTAACGGTAGGAGTCATTCCGGTCGCTGTGTAAAAGCCGATCTGATCCAATTCGATGTTGTAGTTAAACCCGTAACCCTGTATTGAAAATTGAATTCCCTTGATATCCGTTCCCGTTTCGGTGGTCGGCAATCCCGTTTGGGTCCCCCATCCCTGCCGGGTCATGCTGGTGAAGGGGATCTGGTAAAAGGACCACTGCCCCGCAGGCGGGGTGATCTGGACCCCGTAATTGTCGCCGTCGGTCACCGATTGGCTGGGGGTCATCATGCGGTAGGTATGCCCGTCCCCATAGATCCAAAATTCCAGGCCGATCACACCCGCCCCGCTCAAGTTAAAGGGAGACCAGGATGGGCTGAGGCCGCATTCGTAACCCGCGTAAGGGTTGTTGGAGGCCGTCTTGGCCACCATGGTGCCGCTGACTTGGACCGCGTGATTGGTTCCCGCGGCCCCGGGCGAAACCCCATATTGGATGGTGATGGCACTTCCATTGTTGTCCACATAGGTGCTCCAGGTCCCGCCCCAGAGGTTAGCGCGCGTGGCCCCCGAACCATCCCGGCTCAGGTCTTCGAAGTCGTCCACCAGGCTGACCGGGCCGTAGTTGGGCGTGGAGGTAATGGTGGGTGTGGCCGTGATGGTCGGGGTGACCGAGGGAGTGTTGGTGGGCTGGCCCGAATTGGTGAATTGCAGGACGTTGATCGAATAGGGTTGGAAGGTAACCGGAAAAGAGCTGGCCACACCGGTGTAGGTGAGGGTTGTAGGGGCGGAATCCGTCGAGGCGTGGTAAGGGGTGGACGTGGTTTCCCAGACGTAATTGGCGCTGGTATAGGTCCATCCGCTGGCGGTGACATTGGGGGTAAAGGGCAGCCCGGTGATCCAGGTGGCGTAGGAATCGTTCGGGTTCTTGTTGACGACCACCAGGGAAAAGACTCCGTCCGGCCGGTAGTCCGAATAGGCTGCGAAAAGAGATGGCGGGGCGGCGGCGCCGCTGATGGTGGTTTGGATGAGGTGATGGGGATTAACGTCCCCGGGAATGGCCCAATCGTTCGTCATCATCTGCATGGCCCAATAGGTTGCGTGAGCCTGGTACTGGTAGCCGTCATTGTTGACGTTCAGGTATCCCAGGTCGCCCCCGGTCGTGCTGGTATCCCCGCTTCCCCCGTTCAAGGTCGCCCAAAGGTTGCAATAACCCCGGCTTCCGAAATCGGTAATGAAATGGCCCAATGCGTCGGCCACCCAGAGCCCATTACCCAGCTGCACCTGAAAATTCTCGTCGCTCGGGTCCACGTTGAATTCGCTCATCAGGACGGGGACGGTCGTGGGGTTGGCCACGCCCGCCGTAGTGAGCCAGCCGTTCAATTGCGCCGGAAAGGCGTCCAGGGTGGAGGTGCTGCTCAGCGCCGCCGCCGCCGTATAGTTCCCGTAATTGGGATACCAGTGGTAGTCGATGGCGTTCAAGTCGGCGATCGCGCCCTTTGAATTCAGGATGCTGATGAAATCCTGCACATAGCTCTTGCCGTCGTACATGTTGGAGGTGTCCCCAAAGCTCCCCGCGACAGGGCCGGTGATGATGATGGTCGGGTCCACGGCCTTCATGGCGGTGTAATACTCGATATACCGGCGCACATAATCCTGGGCGGGGAGGGGTCCGCCTGTTTCCCAGGCCCCCTCGGTCTCATTTCCAATTTGCCAGTACTTGATGTTGTACCCCATTTGTTTGTTGGCGTAATAAACCCAGCTGGCCGCTTCCTGGGCCGTTCCTGTACCGACATTGACCGTGATCAAGGGGATGGCATGTTGGGTGGCCGGGCCGTTGGGGTCCGAGAAGGAATTCACATAGGTCATGTAGGACCCGAAATCCGTGAATCCGGGCGGACTGGCCGTGTAGTAGAGGGAGCTGGCCGGGTCGGTGCTTGAAACCTGAACCTGGGTCTGGCTGGTGGCGCTGCTGGTGTTGTTGGAAACCACCGAGGCGCCGTTTAAGACATAGGCCTCGTCAATGGAATAGGCCCCGCCTGCCCCCGCCGAACTGGAGGTCAAAAGAATCTGCACATACTCGGCGGAAACTGCCGTGAAATTGACGGTCTGCGTTCCGCCCGTGCCCGTCACGGTTCCTACGGAAGTGGTGATCCACTTGTTGGAAGAATTGTCGTTTAAGGGAGGAGGCCAGCCGGTCGTCGGCCAATACTGGACCTGAAAGGTGGCGGCGTAGGTTGTGCCCCAGACGATGGAGACCGCGTTGAAGGCAGTCGCTCCCCCCAGATCCAGGATCACCCATTGATTGTTTGGAAAATCCGTATCCACGTTGGATAGCCAGGCCGTGGACGTGTTTCCATCGGTGATGTGGGAAGCGGTCCCGTAGCTGGAAGTAGTTCCCCGGTAGGTTTCGTTGTCTTGAAAACCCGCGGAATAGTTGGTGCCGCTGGGAACCCAATAATTGTTAGCATCAAAGCTGCCCGTCCCGTTCCAGTGGAAATCGTCCGAGGAGGAACCACCGGGATAGCGGATGAAATAATTTCCCGCCGTCTGGACCTTGGGCTGCACCGCTTGGTTGTTCGAGTTGCTGATCCAATAGGCCGCGTTGTTGCCGAAAATACTGATCGGGTAAAAGGAAGTGAGGGTCGTGGCTGAATTGACAGTGATAGTGGCCGGCTGAGTTTGGGCCCCAAGAGAGGACGCAAGGAAACACATTCCCAAGAGAAGCCCCAGGAATACGCCCCTAGATGATTTTTGATTTGTTGCTGGAATAAGCATGAAACCCTTTTATTGCCGCTGATTCAAACGACCTCCATCTCATGGAGTCTACCATTTAACGGCACAATCGGCCTTTTGTCGCACCCCAGCGGAATAAAAAAGCTCGGCAAAGTTCGTATTAGACGAAGAATCGGGAAAGAGTGTCGTTTTTTATACTACGAGGAGGAAATTTTTATCTTTTTACCCGGTTTACTTCACGACCAGCATCTTCATCACCTGATAGGTGACCTGACCGCCATAATTAAAGTAAATCACCACGTAATAAACCCCGTTGGCGGTATTTCCCAACCGGCTCCCATCCAGGGTATAAACCTGTCCTCCGGCGGCCGTAGAAAGGTTGTCATCCTCATAAATTTTTCGGAGGGCCAGGGTGAAGATCTTCAGTTTCACTTGGCGAGCGCCTAGATTCAGAAGGTAGCCGACATGGATGGGTGAACCATCCTGAACCGGGTTGGGGTAAATCCCTGTCACCCCTGGCGTAGAGGTAATAAGCACCGTCTGGGTCGGGGTGGGGCTAAGGGTATTCGTAGGGGAGGATGTTGAGGTATCCGTGATCGTGGCTGTCCAAGTGGGCGAATTCACGGTCGTATTCGTAGAGGTAACAGTCGGGGTGGAGGTCCAGGTTGAGGTATAGCTGGGTGTGACCGTCCAAGTCCATGTGTTCGTAAAGGTGGCCGTGAGGGTGTCGGTGTAAATTATCGTGGGCGTATAGGTGCAGGTATTTCCAAATCCATCCATGCAAGAGGTGTTGGTAGGAGATAACGTCGGCGTATCTGAAGGCGTAAGGGTAAATGTGAGGGAGGAGGTCTCGGTAGCCGAAGTTGTTGGGGTTAAGGTCGAAGTCACCGTTGGGGTATCGGTGGGAGTTCCGGTGAAGGTAAAGGTTGGGGATAAAGTGGGAGTGGCCGTGATGGTGGGGGTCAGGGAATCCGTGGGGGTAAAGGTGGATGTTTTCGTGGAACTGGCCGTTGGGGAATTCGTCGGGGTCTTGGTGGCGGTAGAGGTGAGCGTGAATGTGGGAGTCATCGTCGGGGTGACCGTATGGGTTGGGACACCCGAATCGGTGAATTGGAAGACGTTGATGGAATAAGGCGTGAAGGTCACGGGAAATGAGGAAGAAACTCCCGATAATAGGGTCGTGGTGGGAGCCGTATCTGGGCTGGCGTGATAGGGGGAAGAAGTGGTTTCCCAGGCATAATTGGTAGCGTCAAAGGACCAGGTATTGGCCGTGGAGTTGGGGATAAAAGGGCCGATATTAAGGTTGGTCGCATAACTGTTGGTCGGATCCTTGTTGACCACAATGAGGGAGAGAACTCCATCGGGCCGGTAATCCGCGTAAGAAACCAGGGTAGCCGCGCTGCTGGTAGCGGAAACCAATTGGTGGGTGCTGGAATCCCCGGGGATCGCCCAATCCGTGGCCATCATCTGCATGGCCCAATAGTTCACCCGGGGCTGGTACTGGTAGGCGCCGGCTTCCACCTGCAGGTATCCCTGGTCCCCCGTGGTGTTGTTGGTGGTGTCCGTGGAGCCGTTCATCGTATCCCAAAGGTTGGTATGCCCCCCCGGACCGAAGTAATGGATGAATTCCCCCAGCCAATTGACCAGCCAGAGACCGGTGGGAAGCTGGTTCATCAAAAGCGGTGTCCCCGCGTTGACGTTGTATTCGCTCATCAGGACCGGGAGTGTGGGGCTTACCCCGGCCGAGGCCATCCAGTTGGACAGGTTCGTGGCGAAGGTGGAAATCTGGGCAGGCGTCCCCAGGGCCGCCGCCGCGGTGGTGCTTCCCGCGTACCAATGGTAATCCAAGGCACCGAGGTCGGCGGTCGCCCCAAGCGTCTGCAGGGTATTGAGGAACGTTTGGATATAAGTGAGCCCGTCATAGGCGTCGGAATTGTTGTTGGGTCCGCCCACCACCGGGCCGGTGAGGATGATGGTCGGGTCCACCGCCGTCATGGCGTTGTAATATTCGGTGAACCGGTAGGCGTAGTCATCGGCGCGGAAAGGCCCGGCCGTTTCCCAAATTCCGTCCATCTCATTGCCCACCTGCCAATACTTGATGCCGTAACCCTTTATCGTGTTGGCGTAATAGACCCAGCTGGCCGCCTCTGAGGGCGTTCCCGTGCCCACATTGACCGTGATCAGGGGAACAGCCGCCGGCGTGAAGGAATGCAAGTAGGTCATAAATGACGCGAATTCGAAAGAAGGAAAGTTGTGATTGGTGCAAGCCGGGTCGGTACTTGAAACCACGGCCAGGGATTGAGTTTGGTAATTGGCTGTGTTGGTGCTTACCTGCGTTGCCCCGTTGAAAACGTAAATCTCGGCGATGGCATAGGCTCCCCCTGCCCCAGCTGAACTAGCGGTCATCAACACGCGGACAAAACGGGTGGCTTCGGGAGTGGTAAAGGTGATCACCGTCGTCCCTCCGGAAGCTCCGGTTAAATTCCCTCCCGCAAAATCCACCCAGCTTGTCTCGTTGGCGGCCTTGTAGGGATTGGCGTTGCTGGCGCCCGTCCAATACTGCACCTCGTAGGAGGTGGCATAGGGGGTTCCCCAGATAATACTTACAGCCGTGACATTCACGGTCGAATTGGCCCGGGTCAGGTCCAGATAAGCGAACTGATGGTTGGGGAAATTGGTATCCACGTTTGAAAGCCAGGTCGTGGCGGTACTTCCATCCACTAAGTGCGAGTAGGGATGGGTGGTGGCGTTGTTGGAACCGGTCGTTCCGCAGTAAGTCTCGTATCCCTCGAAACCAGTCGAGTATGTGGTTCCGCTCGGAACCCAATGATGATTCGCGTCAAAGGAACCGCTTCCATTCCAATGGTAATCATCCGAGGAGGAGCCCCCCGGATAGCGCAGGAAATAGTCTCCCGATTGTTCCACCAGGGTGCTGACCGCGTAGTTATTCGCCTGGCTGATCCAATAGGCCGTGTTGTTGCCGAAGATGCTCAAGGGGGCGAAAGACGTGATGGTCGAGGCGGCGTTGACCGTAATGGTTGCCGGAAGGGTCTGGGCGTTCACCTGTCTTGCCACACCCAAAGCGAGCACAAAGAAGGCGCCCAGAAAAATAAACGGCCGATTAAATTTCAGCATTCTTGCAATTCCCTTTAAAAAAGAAAAAAGCCGAAATTTCTTCGGCTTTAAATGAACATTCTTAAAGCGTGCAGAAAGCATGCCATAAAAATTGCTAGAAACGCTCGGAAAAGGGCCTGACCCATTGGATCAAGTTCCGGGTGAAAGCGCTTCGTTCAAAAATATTTACACTCAGCGGTTAAATTCGAACTTAACGGCAAATTATCAATTTCGTCCCAAAATTACGTTTTGTAATGCTCGTTGTTTTTCAACGCCGAATCAGCACCTTCATGATCTTACGGTCGAGGTTTGACCCCTGTTTGGTTTCAATTACGAAGTAATAAAGTCCATTGGCCAAAGTTCCATTCACCTTGCTCCAATCCATGACGTAAGGAGGTTGGTAGCCTGGTACAGTTGAAAGTCCGTCATCTTCGAAAACTTTCCGGAAAGCCACGGTATAAATTTTTAAAGATACCTGGTCTTCCTGCTGGCTGTTGGTGTAGTTGAACTGGAGAGGCGCATTGGGGTTATCCTTGTCGGGCCAGGGATTGGGATAGGGAACACTCACGGAACTGGGAACCACCGTAGGCGTGGGAGTGCAGGTATTGCCTGGATAACCGCAAGGAACTGGCGTGGATGTTGGGGTGGAGGTAATGGTAGGGGTAAGCGAGGGCGTAGTCGTCGGGGTTCCACAGGAAGCGCCGTTGACGGAAGCCTGGAAACCGGTGCTAGTGAAAGGGACTCCTCCCGTTCTCATCTCAATTCCGGCTTCTATTGCCCCCAGATACCAGGACGGCTGGATAAAACCTTGGGTTTCACAATATTGAATGAAAGCCAGGATATCAACGTCATTAAATGATGTGACGTTTTTGTCCGCCAGGAAGCTGATGCAGTTCCAAGTGACCGATCCTCCCCCGGCAATTCCCTCGTAGATTTCCCAATTGGTTCCCGTGTAGGCACCGATTTGGACATTACCGGCTGTCCAGGATCCCGTCGGCTGGGTCCCCGGCATGTAATTCATCCAGATCATCAATTCAGCGGTATGGGAAGTGTTGGCGCTCGTCGAGCTGAACCAAATATCATAAGCGGCGTCCCAAAGATCGTTCCCGGTTAAGTTGGTGACTCCGATATTCCAACTGCTGGTCACGCAGGTCAACAGACTTACCGCCATGGGAAGGTTCGTTCCAGGGCTGCAGGAAGCGCCATATTGGCATCCATAAACAATGGACGGATAGTTGGCAACCGTGTCCCCGCATTGGAAATTACCCGCCGTTACGGCGAAATTTCCCGTGGCCAAGTCGATGTTCATGCATTGGGTAGTTGAGGCCGGACTGCAGTTTGAGTTCCCCTTGTTCCAATAATTAGTTTGTACGTAATAACCGGGTGAGCCAGTGGTGTTGACTGTCTGGTATTGGGCGCAAGTATTGATGGTTTGGGCAGGGGCTGTTGAAGCCAAGAAACTCATCGCGACGAACGAGAAGAACAAGGGTATCGGGAGGAATCTATTAATAAAAAAATTCCACACTCGGCCGAGAGGTTTGACCATCTTGAATGATTCGGTGAAGCCTTTTTTTTTCAACATCACAGGAATCCTTAGAAGGAAAAAAGCCGAATTTGCTTCGACTTTTTGAGGTTTTATTAAAACGGGCAGAAAGTATGCCATAAATAAATCCAAAAAGGCTTTGAAATAGACCGCGGAGGGGGGAATTTGAACCGGTTGAAAGCGCTTCGTTAATAATATCTTACACATTCCGATTAATTTTAAACAATTGGAAGGGAGCCCCGGGTATCACCTGTTGCTATTTAGCCGTTCGCTTGCGAGTTCCTACCTCTGAATTAGCACCTTCATAATCTTCCGGTCCAGCTGTGATCCATTCTTCGATTCGATCACGAAATAATAAAGACCATTGGACAAAACGTCCTGGACCTTGCTCCAATCCATCACATAGGTGTAAGTAACACCCGGGGCGGTGTTAAGACTCGCATCTTCGAATACTTTTCGGAAGGCCAGGGTATAGACCTTTAACGCGACCTGCCCCTCCTTTCGGCTGTTGGTGTAATTGAACTGAAGGGGAGCCGATGGAACGTTCTTATCGGGCCAAGGGTTTGGAAAAGGAACATTCACAATGCCGGGAGTCATGGTGGGAGTGAAGGTGCTTGAAGGGGTAGACGTCTCCGTGGGGGTGCAGGAGGGTCCGGGGTAGTTACAGGGAAGGGGTGTCAAGGTAGGGGTGTATGTGATCGTGGGAGTGCTGGTGTAATAAATGCCCTGGGTGGTGTAAAACATGATCTCATCCACTTGGTAACTGAAGGCCCCCGTGCTTTCCGCGTCAAATTGGATTCCCTTGACGTTCGACAGGTTAAAGGTAACGGGCGTTCCCCCCTGTGTCATCAGCGCGAAGGGGATTTGGTGGAAGGACCAAACCCCGGCCGGCGGGGTAAAGGTGTATCCCCACCAGTTATAATTGGTGACATCGGTCGTGTTGATATCCACGCGGTAGCTTTTCCCGTCACCGTAGAACCAGAACCCGATCCCCACGAAACCCGAAGCGTCGAAAAGCGACAGCGGATTGAACAAATTGGCCTGTTCCTGGGCCCAGCCCCCCGAAGCAAGGGTTCCCGAAACGGTCATGGCATGATTCGTTCCATTGGCTCCCGGGGAATTGTTATAGAGCACGGACTCGGTGGAACCTGCGTCAGTATAACTGTTCCATACGCCCGTATAGGGCGGGTTTAGTTGGTTGCCGGTGATTTCGAAGTTATCAATCATCAAGGTCACGACAGTGGGCGTGACCGTAGGGCTATGGGTGGGGGTAAAACTCGAGGTGGGGGTAAAGGTGATGGTGGGGGTACAACTAGGGCCCGGATAATTGCAGGGAAGAGGAGTCAAGGTGGGGGTATAGGTGGGGAGGTTGCAAACCGGGACGGGTGTGGAAAGCCAATTTTTCACCGGAACCCCGAACCAACTAGTGGGCGTGAAACTCCAATTCGAGATCAGAATCGGGCTAGCGCTGATATGCATGCACCAAGCGGTGCCCGAGTAACCGAGGGAATCCATCCAGTTGAGCACGCTTTGGGTCCAGGTTCCGTTGGTATCGGGACTGGGTGAATAACCGGCGATCGTGGCGCTCGCGCTGGTCGTGCCCCCTTCCCCGAACTCTCCGATGAGAATGGGATATTGGCCCGCCACCGCGATGGAATTATTCCCATCCGCCGGGGTCCAGGGATTGCTCCCTTTCCAGGGGTAGATGTGGGATGCATAGATAATGCCGAAGCCGCTGGATGTGTCCGTCAGGGCGCAGGGTGAGTTCCCGCAGGAAGCGCTCGTGATGCCGGTCAAGTTGTAAGCCCAGTCCAAACCGCCGGCCACGATAATGTTGTTGGCGCCCACGCCGCGCACCGTGTTTAAAAGGTTTTGAAGGCCCGGGGTAGGAAACCCGGACCCACTTATTCCACCGTCTCGCCAGACGGTCCAGGGATCATCATGCGGTTCGTTGTATAGGTCGAAAAGAACGGCCGGATTGTTGGCATACCGAGCGGCCACGGACGACCAGAAGGTCACGCTGTTATCATCCGGCATGTTTTGCTGGCCGGTCGCGCTTCCCCACCCGGCGCCCGAACAAGGGTTGGTGGCGCTCGAAGCCGTGCCGGACCAGTGGAGATCCAAAAGCGCATAAACATTGTTGGCGTTGCAGAAATTGACGATGTTGTCCACGAGGCCTTGATAAGAGGCCGTGGAGGCCCCATCGCATCCGAACCAGCGGTCCTGGTTCAAGGGAATGCGGACGATATTCGCGTTCCATGCCGTCACGGCCTCCGCCACCGTAGCCGTAATGCCGCCCCCGGGGGGGCCATCTCCCAAATTGGACCAATCCAAGCTGGGCACGCAAACACCCTTCAGGCGAATGGTACAACCGCTATTGGCCGACACTATTTTATTACCCACTGTTTGCAGCTGGTCCGAGGCCGCTTGGAGGGTCGCCGTTCCTAAAAAGGCGGCAATTAAGACCGCGAAACTGATGCAAGCACAACGAAGCGTCAATCGGTTTCGCAAAACAAATCCCTTCCGAACGCCAAATTTTGATTCGGGAAACGGAGTTAGGCAGGCCAAGTCTCGATCAAACGTCTTAAACAGATACCACAATAAAGAAGATACCACCAACTTGAAAATCGCTTCCAACATTCCGTCTTGGAAAGCGCTTTTCAAGTTCATTTCGCCCGAAACCCAACCTCCAGAACAAGAAAATTTCTCACCAAAGACTTTATAATGTCGGACATGACCTCTCAAACTCGTCAATTGGTGTTAACCGCCGGAAGCCTGGGCGACAGTCTCTTGACCCTTCCCGGCCTTCGCGCCCTTCAAAAACAGGGATCGGTCACGGTTGCAGGTACGTCGCCTTACCTGGCGCTGGGGTCCGACCTGTTCGGGGTTAGCCAAGTAACTCCCTTGGACCCATTGCTTCAAACGCTTCTAAATCCCGAAGCTCCTCCTAAAAACATTTCCGATTATCTTTCTTCTTTTGACAAGGTTTATCTTTTTTTCAAGGAGAAGGACGAAAAGTTGATTCAAAGACTTTTGAGTTTATGTACAGGCACGGTTCTTTTTCCTTCCATTACTTTCGAAGATTTTTTAAGGTCCGCCCGTTGGGCCGGAGAATATTGGTTGGAAACCGCACTCCAAAAAGCCGTTTCTGTGGATGATCCCCTTCTCCAGTCAAAATTATTGCTTCAGGACTCTTACCGGAGCAGGGGAAAGGAACTATTAAAAGACTTAGGGCTATCTTCTCCGCTCATTATCCACCCTGGAAGTGGAAGCCCTGCAAAGAACGCTCCCCTTTCCTTCTTTCAAAAAGCTGCCCACCGGGCTGTGGAAGAATCAGGTAAACAGGTTTTGGTAATCTGGGGGGAAGCGGAAATGGAAAGATTAGGCGAAATTCGGGAGACTTTCCACGGAATGAAAGACGTAACCGTTTTGGAAAATTCCCTGCCCCTCAAAGACCTGGCCTGCCTTTTCACCCAGGCCTCCGCCTACTTGGGTAACGACAGCGGAGTCACCCATCTGGCCAATGCCTGCGGAGTCCGCACCTTCGCGGTTTTCAATTCAACGGACAGTCGAATCTGGGGTCCCCAAACCGATATTTTTATTTTGCATTGGCTAAAGGGGAATTTGGCTTGATTGAATCTTTCCTGGGATGAATTTTAAATTCATCCCAGGAAGACAGCGTTTATTTGCGGGTTTTCTTCACGGAAGATTTCTTTTTCCGCCCTTTTCCCTCAAGCGCATCTACCAGGGCCTGGCCGATCTCGCCGGGGCTGGGAGCGACGACGATCCCGGCAGATTCCAGGGCCGCGATCTTCTCCTTCGCCGTTCCCTTCCCGCCGGAAACGATGGCGCCCGCGTGGCCCATGCGCTTGCCCGGGGGGGCGGTAGTGCCCGCGATGAAGGCGGCAACCGGCTTTTTCATTTCCTTCTTAACGTAGAGGGCAGCTTCTTCCTCGGCGGTTCCGCCGATTTCACCAATCATGATGACAGCCTGGGTGGCCTTATCTTTATTGAAGGCCTCCAGGGCATCCAGGTGGGTGGTGCCCACGATGGGGTCGCCCCCGATGCCGATGCAGGTGGATTGACCCAATTTTAATGAGGTGACTTGCCAGACCGCCTCATAAGTCAGGGTTCCGGAACGGGAAACAATGCCGATCTTGCCCGGCTTGTGGATATAGCCCGGCATGATTCCCACCTTGACGCCCGCGCCGGGAGTGATGATGCCCGGGCAGTTGGGCCCGATGAGCCTAGATTGGGGATACTGCTTGAGAAGCAAGTTAACCTTGGCCATGTCATTGGCCGGGATCCCTTCGGTGATGCAGACGATCAGTTCAATCCCGGCGGCGGCGGCTTCCAAGATTGCGTCAGCGGCCATCAGGGCCGGCACGAAAATCATGGAGGTGTTGGCCCCGGTTTTTGAGACGGCTTCCTTCACCGTGTCGAATACCTTGAATCCATCGACTTCGGTTCCTCCCTTGCCCGGGGTGACGCCCCCGACCATCTTAGTGCCGTATTCCCGGCAGTTTTTGGAGTGGAAAAGACCCGCTGAGCCCGTGATGCCCTGACAAATGACCTTGGCGTTTTTATCGAGATAGACGCTCATGGGCGGCCCTCCTTGGCGGCTTCCACCGCGGCTTTTGCGGCCTCATCCATGCTCGAGGCGAACCGGTAGGTGAGATCGGATTTGGCAAGCAGTTCCTTGCCCAGTTCCACGTTGGTCCCCTCCAGACGGATGACCAGAGGAAGCTTTAACCCCACTTCCTTGGCGGCTTCGAGGATTCCCTGGGCGATGATGTCGCATTTCATGATTCCCCCGAATATGTTGACCAGAATGGCTTTCACCCGAGAGTCGGAAAGGATGATCTTGAAAGCTGCGGTCACGGCTTTGGCGGTAGCCCCACCCCCCACGTCCAGAAAGTTCGCCGGCGCACCGCCGAAATGTTGGATGGCGTCCGCAGTGGCCATGGCCAGCCCGGCCCCATTAACCAGGCACCCGATGTTGCCGTCGAGGGAAATATAAGACAGGCCGTGACCCGCCGCTTCCAGTTCACGGGAATCTTCCTCTTCCGGATCGCGCCATTCGGCGTATTCCTTGTGCCGGGCCAGGCCGTTGTCCTCGAAGGAGACCTTGGCGTCCAGGCAGTGAAGATCACCCGTCTTGAGCACCACCAGGGGGTTCACTTCCACGAGGGACAGATCCAGCTCCAAAAACATGCGCGAGAGCTTCATGAAAAGGGCGGCTCCCTGGTTGATCTTCTCTTTAGGAAGACCCAAAGCCAGGTGCAGTTCGCGGGCCTGGTAGGCCCGCAACCCCTCCACAGGGTCAATCAGAACCTTTTGGATGGCCTTCGGGTTGGTGACGGCCAGTTCCTCGATCTCGGTTCCCCCTTCGGCGGAAGCCAGAAGCACCGGGGTGCGGGTGGAACGGTCCAGCACGACGCTGACATAAAGCTCTTTCTCGTAATCGAGCGCGGGCGTCAGGAAAACCTTCTTGACCAGCCTTCCCTGCGGGCCCGTCTGGGGAGAAATGAGGGTCATTCCCAGGATATCGCTGGTTTTTTGTTGGAGTTCACTTTCGGTCTTGGCCAACTTCACACCGCCGGCCTTGCCCCGGCCTCCCGCGTGGATCTGGGCCTTCACCACCCAGGGGCCCTGGGGAAATTTTTTCAGGAAATCATCCACTTCCGAAATATGCTTAACCAGCGATCCCGCCGTCACCGGCAGGCCGTATTTGGCGAAAAGTTCCTTGGCCTGGTATTCGTGAAGTTTCAAGAAAGAGCCTCCCGCTTTTGGTAAGTAGGGTCCGAAAAAGCGCGGACCCTTTTATGGAACCTGGCTGTGAACCCTCTCCAAAATCCATCCCCACAAGTCGTTTCCCACGGCGAAAAGAATCAAGGTAAAGACAAGGGCGAACCCGATCTTCTGGTAAATGTCCTGAAATTTGACGGAAACGGGTTTCCGCATGAGCCCCTCCACCAGGCAAAGAACCACCTGGCCCCCGTCCACCACTCCCAGAAAAGGCAGGAGATTCATGAGGCAAAGGATGAGGGAAATAGTTGCCACCATGCTGATGAACTCATCCCATCCCTCTGAGGCTTTCTGGTACATGACCCTCATGATGGAAATGGGGCCTCCAATGTTGTCCTTGAGGGAAATATGCCCGGTGACCATCTTGCCCAGCAGGTCCATGTACATGACGGAAAAACCAAAGGCGCGTTGCCAGGCTCCGATAAAGGCCTCGCCCACGCCCACCTTCTTGATCTCAAACCGGGTGGAATCAAGGGGGGATATGCCGATTGCCTTGCTTTTGCTCATCCCGCTGTCGATGCGCTCAATGCTGAACTGGAGGGTTTTGTTGCCCCGCATGACATCCAATTTCACCGGATCTGTCGTGGCGGTGTGGATGTAATAGGCCAGTTCGTTCCACTCGGTGATTTTTTGCCCATTCACGCTCAGGATCGTGTCATTGGCCTGCAGTCCCGCTTTGCGGGCGGGAGTCATCAAGGCGACAGAGCCGATGATGGGGGGGCTGAAATTAAAGAACCCAAAGGCCGCGTTCGGGTCCCTGGGGGTATTTTTCAAATTGAGATCGAGGGTTTTGCCGCCCCGCTCGACCGTAAAAGGGGCCGTGGCGCTCGGGTCTTTGGAAAACTTCTCGTAAACCGGGTCCAGGTCAGTGTAGAGATTCAGCACATCCTTCCCATCGGCCTTGAGAAGGCGGTCTCCCTTCTGAAATCCGCAGTCATAGGCCAAGCTGTGGGGCTGAACAAAACCCAGAACCGGCTCCTCAATGGGAGTCTTGATGCCCATCAGGAGAAGGATGAATAAAAAGACCACGGCGGAAAAAAAGTTCATGGCCGGTCCAGCCAGAAAAATGACCACTCTCTTCCACCAGGAAGCGTGCAAAAACTCACCCGGTTCAGGGACTTTTTCGTACATTTTCTCGGCGGTTTCCCCGCTCAAATCTCCCCCCTTGGGCTTGCAAAACCCCCCTAGCGGGATGGCCCGGATGGAATAAAGGGTGGCGCCCCATTGGCGCTTGAAAAGGGTAGGCCCAAAACCCAGGGCAAACTCGTCCACATCCACCTTGAAAAAGCGGCAGGCCAAGTAATGCCCGCCCTCGTGGATGAAAATCATGAACCCCAGTGCGGCAATCGCCTCAATCCAGTACACAATCGGCATATCAGCTCCTTATTCGCGGCGCGTTGGTGGAAACAGTCAAGGTCAGGTCGGAAATTTCAAGAATTGGACTCAAGTCGACTGGGCCAGCTCACGGGCCCATCGGTCGGATTTCAATATAGCATCGAGGGTGCTGTTTGTCAGGGGACGGAATTTTTTTAGGGTTTTTTCAATGATTTTGGGGATATCGACAAAACTGATGTCTTCCCTCAAGAAACGGGCCACCGCCACCTCATTGGCGGCATTTAGGACTGCCGGAAACCCTCCCCCTTTCTTCCCCGCTTCATAGGCGAGGTCAAGACAAGGAAATTTATGATGGTTCGGACGCTCGAAGCGAAGCCGTTGGATGGCCGTCAGGTCCAAACGATCCACGGGGGAAAAAGCCCTTTTGGGGTAAGTGAGGGCGTACTGGATAGGAATCTGCATATCGGTCGTGCCCAGTTGAGCCAACACCGAGCCGTCGATGTATTCAACCATGGAATGGATGATCGATTCGGGATGCACCACAATGTCGATTTTTTCGTAAGGCATGTTGAAAAGGTAATGGGCCTCGATGACCTCCAGCCCCTTGTTCATCAAGGTGGCGGAATCGATGGTAATCTTCGGGCCCATGCGCCAAGTCGGGTGTTTCAGCGCCTGACGAAGTGTAATTTTATGGAACTGATTTTGATCCAGTTGACGGAAAGGACCGCCGGAGGCCGTCAAGATCACCTTATGGACTTCTTGGGGGTTGGGGCAGCCCTGCAGGCATTGGAATACCGCGCAATGCTCACTATCGACCGGTAATATCCTAGAACCGGACTGACGGGCGGCTTTCGTGACCACCTCTCCTGCCATGACCATGGTTTCTTTGTTGGCCAGGGCGATGTCTTTACCCTTATGGATGGCCTCCAGGGTCGGTTTCAATCCTGCCGCCCCCACGATAGCGGAAAGAACCAGGTCGGCCCCTGATTCGGCGGCCACCGCCACCAGTCCTTCTTCCCCCGCCAGGATCCGCGTTCGGTTCCCCTTGGTCAGGGTCTTCAAATCTTCATAACATTTCACATCCGATATGGCGGCCAGTTTAGGCTTGTAGATTTTGATCTGCCGGGCCAGTTCCTTGACGTTGCGGTAGGCGGTCAATCCCACGACCTGGAAGGCGGTTTTTTGTTTTTGAACTACCTGTAAGGCGGATTGGCCGATGGAGCCGGTAGAACCCAGGATGGCGATTTTTTTGGGCATTAAATTAAAATCCTTGAGATGGAAGACAAGCGACCGGGATTATAACATTCCCCTTATGCAAAGAATCAAATTCACTCGGAGGGGTCCCTAAACATAAAAAAAGACGGCCTTTCGACCGTCTTTTTACCCACATTTAAAGTTGAGCTTATTTTTTGTCTTTATCAACTGGTTCGTATTCGGCGTCCACCGCTCCCGACTCCTTGGGCTTTTCTTCAGGGCCCTCGGCTTTTTCTCCCGCGGGTGCGCCTTCTTTGGCGCTCTTTTCCTGGGCGGCCTTGTACATGGCCTCTCCCAGTTTCATGGAAGCCTGGGCCAACTCCTCGGAAGTCTTCTTGATGGCTTCCGTATCGTCTCCCGGAAGGACTTTTTTCAGGGCCTCTAGTTTTTCCTCGATGTCCTTCTTGATTGCGGCATCCACCTTGTCGCCGTGTTCCTTCAGGTCTTTCTCGATCTGGTAGGCCAGGGAATCGGCGTGGTTCTTGGTCTCGATTTTTTCTTTCTTTTTCTTGTCTTCCTCGGCGTGCAATTCGGCGTCCTTCTGCATCTTCTTGATCTCGTCATCCGATAATCCGGAAGAAGGCGTGATGCGGATGGATTGTTCCTTGCCCGTGCCCAGGTCTTTGGCGGCGACGTGCAGGATACCGTTGGCGTCGATGTTGAAGGTCACCTCAATCTGAGGAATCCCGCGGGGCGCGGGGGGAATCCCCACCAGGTCGAAGCGTCCCAGGGTGCGGTTGTCCCCGGCCATTTCCCTCTCGCCCTGGAGCACGTGGATGGAAACCGTGCTCTGGCTGTCGGAAGCGGTGGAGAAAACCTGGCTCTTCTTGGCCGGGATGGTGGTATTTCGTTCGATCACCTTGGTCATGATGGACCCTAATGTTTCCACACCCAGGGACAAAGGCGTCACATCTAATAGGAGAACATCCTTCACTTCTCCCTTTAGCACTCCTCCCTGGATGGCGGCACCCACGGCCACCACCTCGTCGGGATTCACGCCCTTGTGGGGCTCTTTTTTGAAGAAATCCTTCACCGTCTTGACGACCAGTGGCATGCGGGTCATTCCGCCCACGAGAACAACCTCGTGGATTTCTTCCACGGTCATTCCGGCATCCTTCAGGGCTTTGCGGCAGGGTTCCAGGGTCTTGTCGACCATATCCCCAACCAGTTGTTCCAGCTTGGACCGGGAAAGTTTGACGTTGAGATGCTTGGGGCCCGAGGCGTCCGCCGTGATGAACGGCAGGTTGATGTCGGTCTCCTGGGTGGTGGAAAGGTCGATCTTGGCCTTTTCCGCCGCTTCCTTAAGCCGCTGGAGAGCCATTCGGTCGTTCTTCAGATCCACGCCCGTCTCTTTTTTGAACTCCTCGATAAGCCACTGAATGATGCGTTGGTCGAAATCGTCTCCCCCTAAGTGGGTATCTCCGTTGGTCGACTTTACCTCGAAAACCCCGTCACCCAGTTCCAGGATGGAGACATCGAAGGTTCCCCCGCCCAGGTCATAGACGGCGATCTTCTCGTTTTTCTTGTCCTTATCCAGGCCGTAGGCCAGGGCCGCGGCGGTGGGTTCGTTGATAATGCGCAGCACTTCCAAACCCGCGATCTTGCCGGCGTCCTTGGTGGCCTGCCGCTGGGCGTCATTGAAGTAGGCGGGCACGGTGATGACCGCTTCGTTGATTTCAGTGCCCAGGTAGGCCTCGGCGTCCGCCTTGAGTTTTTGCAGGATCATGGCGGAAATTTCAGGGGGCGAGAATTCCTTGTCGTCGATCTGCACCCGCACGTCGCCATTGGACGATTCCTTGAGACCATAGGGGACCAATTTGCGGTCCATTTCCACTTCCTGGTCGTGAAGCTTGCGGCCCATGAAACGCTTGATGGAAAACACGGTGTTCGTAGGGTTGGTGATGGCCTGGTTCTTGGCTACCCGGCCCACCAGCCGCTCGCCGGATTTTGAAAAACCGACCACCGAGGGAGTCGTGCGGGCGCCATCGGCATTGGCGATCACTTTTGGCTCGCCACTTTCCATGATGGCCATGCAGGAATTGGTCGTTCCTAAATCGATTCCCAATACTTTATTCGTTGCCATTTCTTTGCTCCTCTTAATTCAATGCCAATTTATTTAGCGTTCTTCGCTATTTTCACCATCGCGGCTCGGATCACCCGGTCGTGGATCATGTAACCGCTTTGCAATTCTTCCAGGACCGTCTCGTCCGGGGCTTGATCGGTCACTTCCTGGAACAAAACTTGATGGTAGCGGGGATCAAACTTTTCCCCTAGCGCCTTTATTTTTTTGACCCCGTATTTCTCCAGGAGGTTTTGGAACTGTTTCAACGTCAGTTCCACCCCCTGCTTGAGGCTCAAAAGACCCTTATCCTGGTCATCGGCAGGAAGGGCCGACAGGGCCCTTTCCAGATTGTCCACCACCACTAGAAACTCTTTCAACAGCTCGGCTGCGATGAATTTACGATTGTCTTCCTGTTCCTTCAAGGTGCGTTTCTTGTAATTGTCAAAATCCGCCGCCAGCCAGACATAGCTTTCCTTCACTTCGTCGTGTTTTTGCTTCCATTCCTCGGCCTGTGGATTGTCCGAGATGTCTCCCGCCAAGCGGGAAGAGGGTTTTTCCTTCGGAGTTGGGGAATCCTCGTCGGGTTCGGCGGAACTGGAGAGTATCTCTACATCCGGATTTTCAGCGTCAGGGTTTAAAGGGATCATGGTTTAGGACTCCAATCGGCCGAGATTTTCTTGAAGGGCCTGGGCCAGATGGCTGACCAGGGACACGACCCGCTCGTAATCCATCCGGGTGGGGCCCAGGACGCCCAGGGATCCGACGACCCGTCCTTCCCAGGCGAAGGGAATACGGACCAGGGAAAAATCCTTCAGGGCGATTTCGGGAATTTCGGATCCGATTTGGACCCCTAATCGACCCGGGTCGGGAAAACGGTTCATAACACGGGCCAAGAGGGCCTTTTGATCTACGATTTTCAGGAGCCGCTCCATTTTATCCGCGTCCTGGAACTCAGGCTGTTCGCTCAGGTGGGACGCCCCCTCCAACTGAACCTGGGTACTCTCGTAATCGAGAGCTTGCTCAATGAGGCGCAGGGTGGATTCGACAATGGAGAGGCGGGTGTTTTTCATCGTTTCGGCCTCCCGCAACAGGGTCGACCTTAAATCCGTCAGATTTTTACCCCCAAATCGGGAATTCAAAAGCTGGGTGATTTGCGAGATTTCCTTAAAACTTACCGTGGCGTCCAACCGGACCAGTTCTTCCTTCACCAACCCGTGGTCCAGTACCAGGATAACCATCACTTTTTTCGCGTCGATGGGAACCAGCTTGAAATGGTCGAGGGAAATATCCTCCGGCACGTGGAACGACGCCAATCCACCAAGACGCGTCATGGCCGAAAGAATCTTCGCCGTATGACGGATGACCGCTTCAACTTCGGCCCGGGTCACCTGATATTGCCGCTCAATCTGGCGTTTTTCCTCCAGGTTTAAGCGCTTAGCCTGCATGAGTTTGTCGACATAAAGGCGGTAAGCCGGGTTTAGGGGGACCCGGCCGGCAGAGGTATGGGGATGGGTCAAGTACCCCTTTTTTTCCAGTTCCATCAGGACGTTTCGCACTGTGGCGGGTGAAAGGCCCATCTGGCCCGCGATGGCCTGGGAGGAAACCGGTTTGGCCGAATTCACATAATAATGAATCACCGAGGAAAGAACGTTTTCTTCCCGGTCTTCGAGATGCGGCGAGGTCAAGGGGGTCATCTCCGGTCAAAATGGATAAGGGCTAGATAATAATAGGGAGGGGGTCTTGAAAGTCAACTTTTCGAGGAGTTTATTCGCTCAAAATATCAGCTTTTCAAGCATTCCATTCAGCACAAAAAAACCACGGGGAGTTGCTTGGTAGCGTCCCAAACTGTGGACGAGCAGGCCACTTGCGACCATCGCGTCCCAACGGCTTCGGATTTTGATTTTCTTAATTATCTCGTATTTATCCACCAGGTCATCTTCCACGCCGTCCTTGGTGCGAAGCCCAAGCATGATCCTTTCGAAAAGTAGGGTTTCCGGCCTCAGGTCTTCCTTTTCCATCGGTAAATCTCCGCCCGCTTTTTCGATGTAATCAAGCAGATTTTCCCCATGGGTAAATCTGGTTCCATTGATGGTTCCCACGGCGGAAATTCCAAAAGAGGCGTAATCTTCTCCCCTCCAGATATTCCAGTTGTGCCGGCAAAGAAAACCCGCCTTGGCGAAATTGGAGACCTCGTATTGCTCATAACCCGTAATTTTGAGAATCCATTGAGCGGTCTCATATTGGTCGGCGACCAATCCCTCCGCGGGAAGCGCCAGGCCTTCCCGCACCCACTTCGACAGCGGGGTGCCTTCCTCCACTTGAAGGGCGTAAAGGGAAAGATGCTCGGGAGCGAGTTCCATAGCTTGATCCAGGGATTCCCGGAACATCGGCAAACTCTGTCCCGACAGTCCAAACATGAGGTCCAGATTGATATTGGAAAATCCAGCTTGACGCGCTTCGGTCACGGCCTGTACGACCCTTGGCCATTCGTGTCCCCGGCCTAGTTTTTTGAGGAGCTCTTTCTGGACCGCCTGGGCCCCAAGGGAAAGACGATTAACACCCGCATCCCGATAACCTTGGAGTTTCTCCAGGTCCACCGTCTCTGGATTGGCTTCCAGGGAAATCTCGATTTCGGGTGAAAATCCGGCCTTTTCACGGAGAGCTATTAATATTTTTTCTAACTCAATGGCGGACAAGGTAGAGGGAGTCCCGCCACCGAAATAAACAGTGGTTAAGGGACCTTCAAGATTCGAGGAATTGATTTCCCGTATCAAAGCCGAGACATAGGAGCCGATCCGGGATTCCTGGCCGGCCAGGGAGGTGAAATCACAATAACTGCAAATGGAAGCGCAAAAAGGGATGTGGAGATAAGCGTTCATGAAAGACTCCAAAATCGAGTCGACGGTCGACAGTCCGCAGTCGACAGTAAAGCCAACAATTCCAAGGTGTTAAGCCATTGCTACCGACTGTCGACTGTCATCTTCGGACTGCCTTTACTGGATAACCATGAACACGCGGTCCTTCAGAACCTGAATATTTTCTTTAAAAGCCGAAATCCCGATGGAGGACAAAATAAAACCCGCTATGGCGCAGGAAATAACGATCGTCAGAACATATCCCCTTAAAGCCGGACCCGTACCATGGGAGGAAACTGTAGCGGAACCAAGGGTCGAGGTATCAATTGGCTTTTGCCGCCGGAACTTCATCATCCCCAGGGTCCATAAAAGAAGGATTGCCGAAAGGGATGCCGCGCCCAGTCCCACCAATATCAGCAGATCCGGAAAGGGCATGCTGTGCCAATAGATGACCCAGGCCCGGCCCTTTACCAGCTTTTGATCCAACTGGCCCCACACCCTCGAATCGGCGCTATTGTCCCGGTTGTCCCCCATCATGAAGTAATGGCCCGAATCCACCGTTACAGGCCCGTAGTTGTCCCGGTCATAGGTCAAGAGTCCCCGGGGATAGATGTTGGGATCGATGTGCTTGACGTAGGGTTCGACCTGCTTGAGCCCGTTGACGTAGAGGTCCTTGTTTTTCACCTCAATTACATCCCCCGGCAAGCCGATGCAACGCTTGATGTAGTCCTTGGTATGGTCGCCCGGAAAAACGAAGACCACCACATCGTGGCGATTCGGTTTCTTGAACTCCAGGAACCGGTTGGTGCTGTTCCAGATGGAATAGCCGTACTCGTATTTTTTCACGAGAATGTAATCCCCCACCAGGAGCGTGTCTTCCATGGAGCCCGAGGGTATGGTGAATGGTTGAACTAGGACCGCTTTGAGGGAAAGGGCCACCACCAGCGCCACCCAGAGGGAATCCACGGTTTCGACCGTGCCGGCCATTTGGGGGTTTTTGCGGATGGAAGGAACCACCCATTTGAAGATCGCTTCCACCAGCGTCAGTACTAGGACCGCGCCGTAGAGGTAATAGTTCAGGTTTTCCATCTCAAGTCCTTTTTCCGGATAAATTCAAAAGCAAAAATGATCTTTCTCTAATCATCGACTTTCAAAACGGCCATGAAGGCTTCCTGAGGAATTTCCACGCTTCCTATGTTTTTCATCCGCTTCTTGCCTTCCTTCTGTTTTTCCAGAAGTTTGCGCTTTCGAGTGATGTCGCCCCCATAGCATTTGGCCAGAACGTCCTTACGGCGGGCGCGGACCGTTTCCCGAGCGATGATTTTGCCCCCGATGGCCGCTTGAATCGGCACTTCGAACAACTGCTGGGGAATGATTTCTTTCAGCTTCTCGGCAATACCCCTTCCCCGGATCTGCGACTTGTCCTGGTGCACCATGAAGGAGAGAGCGTCCACCACTTCCCCGTTTAATAAAATATCGACCTTGACGATATCACCCTGCCGATAGCCGATGGGCTCATAATCTAAAGACGCGTAACCCTTGGTGCAACTCTTGAGTTTGTCGAAAAAATCCATGACGATTTCAGCCAGGGGCAGTTCATAGGTGATCATGGCTCGGGAGGTATCGAGAAAATGCGTGTTTTTGTGGATTCCCCGGCGTTCCTGGCAGAGGGTCATGACCGCTCCGATATAATCCGCGGGGACGATGATTTTGCCGTCAATGAAAGGTTCAAGGATTTCATCCACCTGGGAAAGGTCGGGAAGCTTTGTAGGATTGTCGATGAATATTTCCTCGCCGTCGGTTTTTCGGACCTTGTACACCACGCTGGGGGCGGTACAAATGAGGTTCAGGTCATATTCCCGCTCCAACCGCTCCTGGACGATTTCCATGTGCAAGAGCCCTAAAAAGCCGCATCGAAAACCAAAGGAAAGAGCCACGGAAGTTTCAGGTTCGTAGGAAAGGGCCGCGTCGGAAAGTTTCAGCTTGGAGAGGGCTTCCTTCAGATGGTCGTAATCATCGGAAGCGACTGGAAAAAGCCCGCAAAAGACCATGGGCAAAACATCCTTGAAACCAGGCATGGCCTCGGCCGTGGGTCGTGCCTCTTCCGTCACCGTGTCACCCACTTTGGCGTCTCGGACTTCCTTGATGTTAGCGGCAATATATCCCACCTCACCCGCCGAGAGGATGCCGATTTTTTCCATTTTGGGCTTAAAGACGCCGACTTCTTCCACCTCGAATATTTTTCCGGTGGCCATGAACTTCATCTTGGTGTTCTTTTCGATCTTTCCTTCCAGGATACGGACGAAAATCATCACCCCGCGATAGATGTCGTACATGGAATCAAATATGAGTCCTTTCAATGGCTCGTCGGCGTTTCCCTTTGGGGCGGGAACCCTTTTCACCACCGCCTCCAAGATTTCCTCGATGCCGATTCCCTCCTTGGCTGAGGCCAGAATGGCTTCTGATCCCTCGATGGCCAGGGATTCTTCCATTTGTTTTCTGCACCGGTCCGGGTCGGCGGCTGGCAAATCGATCTTGTTGATGACGGGAATGATGGTCAGGTGCTGGTCCGACGCCAAAAAAGCGTTGGCCAGGGTTTGGGCCTCCACCCCCTGGGAAGCGTCAATGAGAAGCAGTGCCCCCTCGCAAGCCTTAAGACTGCGGGAAACTTCGTAGGTGAAATCCACGTGGCCGGGCGTGTCGATGAGGTTCATCTCGTAGGTCTTGCCGTCGCGAGCCTTGTAAAAAAAACGCACCGCCTTGGCCTTGATCGTGATTCCCCGCTCCCGCTCCAGGTCCATCTGGTCCATGAGTTGTTCGCGCATTTCCCGGGGGGGGATGGCTCCGGTGAATTCCAAAAGCCGGTCGGCCAGCGTGCTTTTGCCGTGGTCAATATGGGCAATGATGCAAAAATTTCTTATATGTTCCAGCGACACGAGGATCCTCTTGATGAATTAAAGGCGATTGAAAGGGGCATAGTATAGGCCAGCGTTTGGGTAAAAAGAAGGAAGGATTGCCCAGCTAAGAACGGATTCAAACAAAAAAAGGCGGTTTCCGGTTGGAAACCGCCTTTAGAAAAGACTTCCTTAATAAAACTGAATGTTGTCGATCCAAAAATCAGTGTAAGTGGTTTTACCATTACCATTGTCCCCAAACTTCCAGAGCAGAAACAATACTTCTTTGGCATAAGCAGGATTGGCGTTGAATTTAACCGCCGCAGGTATTAAAGGATTTGTGCCATAACCTGCGTCCATGGTCAGATTATTCAACAGGCTACTGTAAGTCACCCAACCGTTGTTGACCGCGGGGGTCCCTTTGGGCAGTTTCGTTGGTGCCCAAAAATAATTGTAACAATTGGCGCTGAATGGGGCAGGACATGTGCCTCCGGGCGCTGTGGCTGCCGGTGTTTGGGGAGCGATGGCGATGGCAAAACGTCTTTGGCCGGTCGTGGTTGTCGGCGTTTCATTGGTATCATCCGGCTCAACATTAACCAGAAATTGTATCCCGGTAAATCCGGAAAGATCGGTGTAAGGATTGTTCGTGTCATTTTTCAAGTAACAAAACACCTGAAAAGCCGGGTATTGGGTCGGAATTGTATTCGGGGGGTTGCCGGTATAATCGTACTCAGTCCCCCAAACATGTATGGCGTAGGCACTTCCCGAAGGGGATTCGGGGTTAGCTTCCAGAATATTGGGATTAAGGTTCCCGTCGATCATGTTGGTCAATCCCGGGGCCCCCCCCGTGGCTTGAGGAGAAAAATACCCACTCGTGGAAAAACTGGGATTGGTGTTCAAAGTTCCTTGCGAGAAATCACTGACCATGGTGTTAGGAAGCGGGGTCGGAACAATGGAAGAAACAGCCGGTAGGGAGCTATTGCAACCTTGGGAAAGCAATACTGGAATAGCGGCAACAACTACAGACCCCAAACCAAACCAAAACCAGTGTTTTTTCATTGAAAAGCCTCCCGCTGTCCGGCCAATGCCCCTATGAGGCATAAATTCATGTTTTAATTTTACCACTATTTAAAAAAAGAGATGTCATCTACGGACATATCCACCACGGATTGGCCCGCCTTGTTGTTACGGCTCCCGCTCCATTGAAGCCACATAACTTGCTGAAGATTCGCGCCGCTAAAAGAAGGGGGATTGGGTATCGCCCCGCCTACCAATTGTTTTAGGTCGGTAAAGCTATACCTGAAAAACTGCCATTGCCCGTTAGTGCCCCCGGAGATATCTGCCGCAAAATGGTCATAACAAAGCCGGGGCCCGGAAGTACACCCACCCCCACCCGCCGTGGCGATTGTTTGATAGACGGGGATGGCGAAGTGCCGCTGGATCGCCGTGTCGTCGTTGGCGATTTTTAGGTAAAACTGAACTCCCGTGAAATTACTGACGTCATAAAAGGCTCCGCCTTCCGGGTAAGCGCAAAGGTCCAATTCAGCGAAGGTAGCGTCTCCCAAATCGTTAACAATCCCGTACATTCGGTACCCGTAAGCTGCCCCGTTCGCACCTGGACCAAATAGTCCCGAGATAAGCCGGGAGTTTGGAATATAGGCAGGAAAGTTGTTAAGAACTGTAACCGAACCGGGGGTGTGGAGCGTATAAACGGGAGGATTGCTCATTTCAAACAGGTTGGGATTGATGGGGTAGCCCTTCACCACCGATCCCGTGTTGTTGGTCACCGGACCTTGAACAGGCTGGTTCAATGGAACAGCGACTCCCAAGTTACCCAGACTAAAATCCGCAACTAGATCCCGATCGATTTGGGAAACAGGCGACCCATAAACTCCCAAGGCCGGTACCGCGTTCTGGCAACCCACGAGGACGGAAAGGCCAGTCCCCGCAACGAGGAATAACCCCACCACCAGGGCGACCGATTGTACAGGTCGTAGGCCGAAGATATTTTTTCGCCGTTTAGAACTGAATTTCATAGGTTAACTCCGCGTACTGGTTATTCAGGTTGCCCCCGGTCGGGGTTGCCCCGAAGTAGGGAAATGCGTTGCCCCAGGTGTAATCGTAATCGATGTAAAACTTGGAGTTCCGGTTCAAGGTGAATGAGGTCGAGAACCGAAGACTGTCGTTGGTGCCATTGATGTTGAAAACCTGGTATTTTCCAAGATCCGTGTTGTCGTACATGTAGGGATAACGGGCCATCGTGGTTCCAAGATAGCCAGCTTCCGACCCGTTTACGCTGTCCGCCCCGAAAGAAAGGGCCATATTCCACCAGGAGAACAGACCGGCTTCAACTCCGCCCAAGACCCAGGCGCTCGTCAGGGTTCCGATGGAACTACTGGTTTGCTCAAATCGAACGTTAGTTCCAATCACCAAATCTTCCGGGTCGTCAATCGAGGGACCCAGGTTAAAGGAAGGACCCAGGTTGACATAAGTAAAATTGCGCACGGGCAAAACCGAAGACAAGGAAGCATCCACCCCTTGTACACTCGTTCCCGTTGCGTCCACTACAAGATTACCACCAATTTCCTGGACGAAATAAACTGCTCCTTTGATTTTAAGTGAGTCTTTTTCAAGGGTTTTAATATCAATATCCAGTCCCCCACCCTCTCGATTGGGAGTGGCGAGGCCATAGGGGAAGGTGTTGTCCACCGTGCGGTCATAAAAGGAGAAGATCCCGCCCGCCCGGGGAACCCCGGCGAGGAAAAATTGGCTGCGAAGAGGGGCGGAAAAGAGTTCCGGGGTGGGCAAGCCGCTCCCGGGGTTAAAGTTCGTGGTGGTGGTGATCAGGTCTTGGCGGGTCTGCGCCATGGGAGCAAAATAATCAGGGCCCACATTGAGGTAGTTAAACGAGATTTGCGAATGTTGGAATTTCAAGTAGGGGCCGACGATTACAGCCCAATCGCTGACGTTCGTGGCACTATTTTGGGAATCGTCCTGGTAAAGCGAAAATGCGGCTTCCCAAGATGCCCCAAGAACCACGCCGTCACCCAGGGAAACATCCACGGAAGGCTTCAGGCTGAGGTTTTGGTATTGGTGCGCCCATGTAGAGGATCCGACCGGCAGATAAATGCTTCCGGGCTGCTCGGTGTTCATGGGTTCCCACAAAAGAAGGGCATAGGCGTCAAACGACAATACCAGGTTTGATCCGCCTCCCAAAAAGAGACGTTTGGTCGCCAATTGGCTTTTACCAGCGAACAACCAATCGGTAAAAAAGCCGGAACCAAAATAATTACCCCCGCTCGCCAAGTCGCTGTAGCCATTACGAATCATGTCTGCCATGAGGGAGATGTTGAAATAGTCAAACCAAGTGGAGTCGGGCCAAGCCAACTCAGTTCCCAGGCGCATGCCCCGGAAAGGCCATTGGGGCTCGTGGTTCAGGAAGCTCTCATATTTCAAGGTATCGTCTTCACGGGCGATCATTTCCGGCATCCATAGTAAATCAAGATTGTTCCGGTTCCAGAGAGTTAAGGGGGTGTAGGCTTCGTCAAAATCGCCGAGTGTGGCCGTAAACCAGGGAGCTTTGAGTTCCATGGTTCCCCGGCGGGGAATAATACTGTCGATGGCCTGGGAATTGTTTTCCACCATCGGTGTTCCGTACCGGACCAGAAGTTCCCATCGAATTTGTTTGCTAATGACGCCTTCCGGCTCAAAGTCGATGTAACCCCTTCCCTGGACATTATCATGGGCTGGAATGGACAAGCCCGGATCCGAATTCGTATATCTCTGGGCGGCCCCAAACATTCGACCCAACCCGTGCCAAGCAATGGTGGGATATTCGTCAATACCTTTCAGCCGTTTTAAAAGATCGTATTGAGCGTTTTCAAGCGTTGTGGTTTTGTCATCCAAAGCCTTGACCGGCGTCTGGATTTCTTGCAATTCATACTGGTAAGCCTCTTGAAGGCTGTTCAGGGTCTCGGCCAGCTTGGCCCACTTTAGGGGATCCTCCGGAGTGGCCACTGGAACCGGAGAAGACGCTGACGTAACGGGAGCGACCGTTCCAGTTGCGACCGCAGGGGCTATGGCGGCTGGGGGAGCGGGAGTTGCTGGGGAAACCGCAGTATTGTCCGGTGGAGGAGGAGGTGAAAAAGCGTCATTCGGTGAGGCAACAGCCGCAGGGGCCGGTGCCGCTGGTGCGACCGATGCGGGTGGGGGAAACGGTGTAGAATTCGAACTAACAGATGGTGCCACAGGCACTGAGGAAGTGGGGGGCGCGGGAGATCCTGAATCTGGGGGAGGAGGTATCTCGTCCAATTGTGCCACTTCAATCCCGTACAAATTCCTTTGGGCGGTCATGACCCGTTGGGCCACTTCAAAACGCGTCAAGGGTCCTTGGGAGTCGCCTGGGGTGAGCAACCCGGCCTGTTCCAATTGTCCCAGCTTCATATAGGTAGTATCCCCGGCCGGAACCACCGCGAACAATCCTTCCGAAGCCCGGGCAGTCGCCAACCCTATTATTAAAAGGGCGGCTAAGACCAGGACAAACCGGCTAGGATTAATAATGGGCTTCATAAGTGAATCTCCAAACCTCATCATTACGGTTGTAAGAAGGGACATCAGTCCAGTTATAACTGGTAAAGAAACAATCGGCGCGAATGTTTACCAAGCTGCTCAAGGGATATTTCAAACCGAATGCCCAGGTTTGCCGTGTCATGTTCAAAGCCTGGTACGTGAATTGCGGATTGGGATTCCCTGACGGCGTGTAGGGAATAACGTAAAAGAGATATTCACCCAGATTCGGAGGATTACCCCCGCTGAGGACATATTCGCTGCCGCTGCTCTGGGTCTGCTCGAATGCCGCTGACCAGATCACCGGCGAGAACATCTTGTAGGGAATATTAAAGTCCGCCGCTCCAATTAGGGTATTCGAGGAGAAGGCGGGTGCCCCAATTCCCAAGTTAGTGGTTTGGGTTTTGTAGTCAAACTGGATATCGTAGGTTTTACCCGGCAGGTTGGCCATCTTGGCGAAATCCAGCGTCAGGGCCCCTTCTCCTCCCCCGAAAGTCCGCCCCACGGAAGTATTGTTTTGACTATCCACCGGGATGGATCCGGTTCCAAGAGAACTGAGAACATAATTGGGTTGGATTTCCTGGGCCCGGATCACGATCGAGGCCTTGGGTTGGAACCAACCCCTCTCCCCGGCCGCGCCGGAAAGTCCCAATAACAGAACCGAACGGTCGGGAGTCGCGTCCCCATAGGGAAGTATATTTTCAGCCGTGCGGTCATAAGGCGCGTAAGAGGGGCGGTTGATGCCCTGGAATGGGCTTTGGTTGAGCAGGCCAGGTGCAGCGTCATCCAGACCCGTTAGGTTGTTCGTCATGTAACCCGAAGCCGAAGGATCAGGTGAGAAACGGTTGGTCTGGGCGCCAGGCGAATAGAAATAGGGACCCACGTTCAAATATTTCGTTGAAAGCTTGATGCCGTAAATCTCGATGCCGCCTTCGACCGAGAGGGCCCAATCCTGGAAGGCCTTGTTCGGGTCCGAGGCATCGTCATTGTATTGACTGAAGGCGCTTTCGAAGCCCGCGGTCAACTTGACGTTATCCTCAAAGGGAACTGCGGCTTTCGACCAAAGACTTCCCACCTTGTATTCCTTGGCGTAATTGTCCGAGTAACCAGGAATATAGGGGGAGTTGGCACTTGCCGCGTCCTGCCAGAGTAACAATCCGGAAGCGCCCAAAATCAGGTTTTGCTGAAGGAACCCGACGGAGGCCTGGCCCCCGGCGAAATAATTGCCGAACGTGATGGCGTTGATACTGTCGCCCGGGGCCTGCATGGCCCCGATCATCGATTCAAAATGATAACTGCTTAAATCCCAACTAGTGGCCCAGTTCTGACCGACCGCGCCCTGGAAACCCCGGAGCTTCCAGTCGTTGCCGTGGTCAAGGTAAAGCAGATCCTCCGCGTCTTCGCGGTTACGTCGGAAAGAGGTTGGATCCACAAGGGTGTAAACGGGAGCGTTGAAATTCCAAAGGGTGAAAGGCGTATAGCTCTTGTAAAAATCTCCGCCAAGAATCGTGGCGGAATCGCTATACCCCGAAAGGCTGATCCAGCGCAATTGATAGGAAGGTTGAATCGGATCCTGATAGTACATGCCGATAGAGCGCCAAAAACGGAAACTCGCGTTGAAAAGCACATCGGGAACCGGCACGCTTCGCAGGTCCATTTGCATGTAGATAGCCGCGTTGTAGTCCATAGAAGGATAGGCCGAGTTATTCCCGAAGCCCCGGTACATGTACATAAAACCCCGGGATTCACCCCCGACTTCCGCCCCGCTTTGAGTCAGCGCTTTTTTCTGGAGAGCCGAGTAAATTTCGTTTCGAACCCTGGCGTCATCCAGGCGTTGTTCCACTTTGTCCACCTGTATTCCCATGGCCGCCAATTCGTCCGCGAATTCCTCGACCAACTGCTGGAGGCTCCTGGCGGGAACCGTTTGGGCGGGCGAAGCGGCGGTGCTCAAAATTGGCGCGGGTGGCGCATTGGAAACAACCGGCTCGGGCAGGGTCGGATCGCCGGATAGTGAGGGCGGAAGAAGAGTGGGATCAACCTGGGCCATAATCATGCGAGAGGCCTGGGCCGTTAATTGGGCCATTTCCAGGTTGGACATTTGATCCATGTTTTTATCAGGATCGGAGACAATGCCTGAAATCACCAGATCGTTGGCCGCCTGATCAATCCAGGGGTCACGATCGGTTGACGCCAAGCGGCTGTGCATCGCCAAGGCGGGCAAGGCCACGCTGAAAAGCAGGGCCATGGTGGCAAAAAGGTTTTTCTTCATCACTTTAAGTTTCAATTTTTCCAAATCCATTAAAACATAAATTTAATTTTGCTGAAAAACTGGTCGCCCGAGTAGTTATTTGCGGGCACAAAGGCGTCGACGAAATCGATATGTTTATATCGCCACTCCATCTTTCCCCCGCCCCAAGGGATGTCCCAGCCAAAACCAAGGCCGTACTCGTTGGTTTGGTAATTGACCAAGGGATAGGTGTAATTGGATTCCCAAGTCTCAACACCGATATCACCCATTAAATCCAGGTCCTTGATGAGATTCACCATGATGGCTCCGCTAAATACCTGCTGGGTAAATACATCGGAAATGGCGGCCGAAACGACCGAAGGCTGACTGGAGGAGGGCGACCCCGGAGAAGGAATCGTGGTGGAGCCGCCGGCCGTGGCCGCGTTGAGGAAAGTCGCAGGAACACTTGCGGTCGTTGAAACCTGGTTGATGGTCATGAAGAAGGAAAGATCCAACGGGCCCGGGGTATTCATTAACTGCCCCGCTTTGATCTTCGTGGTGAGGGTGATGTAGTTGTAACTCTTCAGATCCTGGATATCGGCGTACTCGTTGAACCCCTTGGAGATGCCATCCGGGTAGGTGGCCTGGGTGAACCCGGCAGGTATGGCTTGTCCCGGGGAAACAACCGTAAGGGCACCGCCGTTTCTATAAACCGGAAGTATCAAAGGAAGTCTTTCACTCGTCATGCGGAATTGGTATCTCACATCGTCATTCAGCACGTCCCCGTCGTTGCGGAGTGTTTCAATGTTGCTGATATAAGACTGCCGCGCCGGATTCACATTGGGAGAATAGTTGCCCCACATGTCCAAGCCCCACAGGCCCTCGTCATCGGGATAATAAAAACTTAGGAACTGTACCGGTTCGACGGTGCTAAAACCGGATGAATTTTGTTCGGATACGTATTCCGATTTTTGGGCAACGTCAAGATTGACTACAATGGCGTCTAGGAAGGACGGCCATTTTTTCATGAAATCCTGTTTTCGTCCGTTCCATCCCAAATTAGCCCGCCAGCCGTAACGATCGCTTTGAAGGTTGTCCGCTTCCCCGATTGATCCGTACACATCCTGGTAATCGCTTGGGTTGAAAGCGAGTCCGTAATGGAAAAAGTTGAGTCCACTCATGGTGACCTTGCTTTGGAAGTCGGCGTAAGTATCGCCAATGGCGAACCCATAAACCGTGAAGGGATAAAACGCGACGGAAGCCTGGCCCGCGCCCGATTCAATGGGGCTAAGGTCCGCGATCACGTTTCCAGTATTCATATAAACCGGACCCGCCACTTCGGCACCCGTATAGAAATGTGAGAAGGCCCCATCCAGGTCCACCTGCACCGCGTTCAGGTTCAAGTGAATATCGGCTTCGTAATCTTTCAAATCCAGCTGGGGTTGGAGGGGTTGCGCCAGGCCGAAATTATCATTGACCCATTCAGCCGAAAGAGAAGTGCGAATCAGGCTGTTGGCCCAGGGTTCGTCAATTTTCAATCCTTCTTCCCAACGCTGGGTTTGGCTGGGTGTTTCCCCCATGCGGCCCACGAGGAACCACATGCGTCCGTCCGGTCCAAGCCAGGGCAATTGCCGACCCACCGTATACATCCCATCGAAAACACGATCGCTGGCCGACTGCACGTTCCCCGCCGTGGCCGAATAAGCGGGGATATAGCTAACCGAGGACATGTAATCGTCCCAATTCTTGGCGTTTTTGTCGTCGTTGAAATTCTTGATGTCGAAGGGATCTTCAAATCGTTTAATCGAGTTGTTGGCGTAACCTCGGCTCAAAGGCCCAAAGGTGGTGTCGGACTGATAGCATTCCACCGCGAAGGTCGTGTCCCATTTTCCAAGGTCACCGTAAAGATGGAAGGTGGCGCTGGGATTTCCCAGGTAGATGTATGCCGGGACTGTCCCCACCCCCGGAACCTGATCCTTCGCGGAATAGTTATCAAAAGGAAGAACCATCCCGAAGCCAGTAGAAAGCGTGCCCACCCCTCCCAAATCGGTATACATGCCCACCCAAGCTTCCTGCAAAATTTTGGAAGCGCTCTGTCTCGACAAAGCGGTCGTAACGGGTTGGTTGTTGAAGGTTTGTGGCGCAGTACTCACTAAGTTGATATTCTCGAAACGAGTGTTGATGTTGGTGTTGAAATTAGGGATGCCCACCGACTTATTGGCTTTTTTCCAAACCGAGTCGACGTCATCCTGAACCTTCTTGAGGTTCTCCAATTCGGCTTCCCGCTCTTTCAGCCGCTCGTCATCCAAAGCCAAATGGGTTTTCAAAATTTGGGTGGAATCGCTGAGTTGTTTCAACAGTTGTTCAATCTCGGCCTTAGCGGCGGGAGGATAGGAAGGCGCCAGAGTCGGGGCGGCGACGGGAGTTATGAGAATCGGAGCGACAGGAGTAACCGGGGTGTTCTCTGGAATGACAGGAGGAGCAATAAGCGGAACCGGGGTGGCGGTAGGCGCGCTAGGCACCACCGGGGGAGGGATCTCCAGTCCCGAGGGAATGGAAATCACGGGAGTGGGAACCTGAACAGACCCAACGGGAGCCGGAATGGGTGTCGGACCCAGGGAGGGAGCCTCAATTCGGGCCTTGGCTTTTTCCGTATAAAACGCTAGTTCCATCCGGGTCACAATTTTGCCTTGGTCCAGCACCTGCTGATCAGTAGGATCGAGCAGGCCATAAACCTCAAGATGTTTCACCCCTTGATAAACAGGGTTATCAGAAGTGACTTCCTCGTAAGGGTTGGCCCAAAGCAGACCGGAGGCCAAAAACCCGAAGGCACCCGCCATAACAGCCAATAAAATGGAAAACTTTATTTTCAAAACCAGTCCCTTGGACTCAAGTTAATTGCAAAAACTCCGCACCCGATCCTAGAAAAACTCGATTTCATCCACCCAGTAATCGATCTTATAAGTTCCCGCGTTATTATCCCCGCTGTGGTCCCACTTGATATATACGAATTCCTTGAGGTGATCCACCAAGTCGGGCGGCGTCACGGGAGAGCCCCACCCCTGTTCCCGGGGCAAATCGCCAAACTTGTAGGAGCAAAGGATCCAATCGTTAGTGGGTTTCATGTAGGCCCCAAAGTGGTTGTAGCAGTCGGTCACGCAAACCCCGCCATCTTGGGCGGGCAGGGTGGGCGAAGTGCCGATGGCGAACCGGCGCTTGATGGCCTGGTCATCCGCAGGGCATTTGTAATAAAACTGGATTCCCGTAAAGGCGCTGGCGTCAAAAAAACCGCTGTCCTTGAATTTTCCCTGGAGGGTGAAGGCGGGATAGGTCCGGTCTCCCTTGTCCGTCAGGTTACCGGAAACATGGGCGCACCAGGCAGACCCATTGGCTCCGCCCTTTTCGATGAAAACCGGATTCGGGACGTTTCCCGCGAATGAGAAGACCATCCAGGTGCCGGAGGCCCCGCCGTAAAGTTTGGAGTTCATGCTTTTGGACCCGTCGTTAAAATTACAGATGACTCTTTGCTCGGGAGGAACGCTGATTTTGGGTTTGTTCAGATCGGGATTGGCCAAGCCATCGCGAAGGGAAGATTGGGCCGAGCCTTGGTTAATAAAAACCGCGCCGCATCCGGCCAGGATAAGAATAAAAAAGAGCCCCAGGCATAAGGCAAAAAATTTCGGGGAAGACATAGCGACCTCGTCCGGGGGATAAAAGCGCCAAAGCCTGAGCATTTTACTAAAACAAGGGTTGGGACGTTAGTTTTTTTTCAAGGAACAAGCAGGTAACTTTTTTAACCCCCGCAGATTTCCCTTGCGATAAATCCCTTTCATGGGGGTTTATACCGTTAAACGGCAAGTTTCCAAAACCAACTTTTGTTGAATGAATTATGGGTTCGGGATAGGTTCCGCAAACGCTTTTTCAGGGTTTAACCTTCCGGGTGGTGGAGCTGCCCGATTGACCCTTAACGTAGGCAAAATCAAACGCATGGATCGAATCGTCAGGAGTTTCCACCAGGATGGCCGCCATGGTCTGGCTATCCCGTTCCGGTTGCATTTCCTTGGGCAGGTTCACGAACAAGCTTTTCACCCGAACCACCATCCCGGCTGGCACATCCAGCGGCCCCACCGTGGCCAAGGTGTTGTAATAGTCTTTGGTGGCGTCCACCTGGCGAAGAATCAGGCCCTTGATTTCATGCGCCGTGTGGTTGTGGATATCCACCAGGATCGGCACTGAAACCCCCAGTGGCGATTCCTTGGGAGCGGACAAGGTCACCTCAATCGGAAGCAGGCCCTCGGCTTGCCTCATGGCCGTGAAGGCCTTTCCCCCCGAGATCGCCCACTCCATTTTGGAATAGGGCCCCCGGACGCCCCAAACCAGGCGGTAAAGGTCGTGCCAGAACATCCCCAAATTGGCGTTCAACCCGAACCAAAGGTTGAAGGTTTCCGCTTCCCGGTTGTAAAGCTCCTCGGGCGCGGGGGGGTCCAGGCTTTTCTGCACCATGTTGAAATCAACTTCCTCGCCCGGCACATACATGCCGCCTTGTCTGGAGAGATACTCGGGCCAGTGGTGTTTCATGTCCTCGATGGTGCTGCGGTCCCCCTCGTAAAGCATGATGTGGTTGAAGTTAATGCCTGCATCCACCAGCATGGCCGGGTCCTGTCCGTGCTGGTGGCCCATTTCCCATCCCAGGGTGAAGGTGAAGACGGGCTTGGTCATCTTGGCCTCGTCCAGGATGCTTTTAAGGACCGTCGCCACCTTGTGGGCCCGCCACCACTCGAAGAGTGCCACAACCTGCTTGTCCTCCCTTTTTTCCACGGTGCGGGCCAACCAGTGGATGCGGTCGGGCTCGGCCATCTTGTCGAAACCCTCGGGGAGGTTCATGTTCATGTCGTTCACAAACTCGTCCACCAGTTCAAAACCCGCGAAACCGGTGCGCACGTAATCCATGCCCACGAAGTCCACGTTGGAATCCTTGTTCATGGCCTCCAGAAAATTCAGGATGTCCTGACGGCGCTTCGGGTCCTCCAGCGAAATGAAACGGGTTTGGATCACCTGATCCGTGCTCGAATCATATCCCAGGGAAAACTGATAGGGTGCCTGGTGCCAGCCATCCCCCCCCACCTTGAAAGTGGTCATGTAAGCGGCATACTTTAAGCCCGAAGCGTGCGCGGCCTGGGCGTATTTCCTCCCGTTTTCCATCTCCTCCCGGTTGAATGGAAAGTCCTTCGGATAAAACCGGTCCCAAATGGCCGTCTCTGCCACCAGGTCGCAGAAAACGTTCGCCCCCATGAACTTGGCCCAATCAATGGCGTGAGCTGCGCTCATGGTCCCGCTTCCGTCCAGTGCGGGAATTTGTCCCTTGATCAGTTGTTTCCCGCCCTCCATTGTCAGGACCGCATAGCCCGGCTCCAAGCCCGAGGGCTGCAGGGGGGGAATGGTGAAGGCCGATTGGAAAACACGGGGGCTGGATCTATCGGAATCCACTAGAAACATTTGGGCCAGGTAGGTGCCGGGCCGGGGATTATAGGGAATGGGCCAATTGCCGGAAAATTTCCGCCCCTCAAGTTCCTTCCGCAATTCCAGCCGGGATTGGCCGGTCACCAGGGTCACGGGTTTGCCTTCCCTCAGGACTTCCACATAGGCATGGCTTGCCTCGAAACGTTTGTAATTCATGGAACTAACTTTCATCTCAAAGGGAACCATCTCATACCTTAAAAAACTTCCCTTGGGCATGAGGGCCACCACATCGGGAATCTCGAGGGACAGGGTCTTGAGAGGAATGGCCGGCTGGGAAACCAGGGGCGTCAGGGTGGCCTTGGCAAGAAAAACCAGGGCGAACACCCCGGCCAGGACCCCGATTCCTCTCCAGACTTGGCGGGAGGAAAAGGCGGGTGGGTTCCAAATTTCCACTCGCCGGGCCATCCAGGACGAGGCGCGCGCATACCGGGGTTTTAACGAAGGGAAAGCAAACCAATTTCTTCGCCGCACCCGGGCCATTTTGGGTTTTCCTGCGGGGGCTTCGACCTGCGCGGGAACCGGTTCCTCAATCCGGTGTATGGGAACCTTCCCTTCCAATAGCATTCTCTGAAGCGCTTCTTCGGATGCCGTCGAATCGAATACAACCGTCTCAGGAATAGTTGCTTCCTCTATGTTCTCCAGGGCCGCTGATTCGGCCCGGGCGGGAAGGGGTTCTTTCGCCGGGGATAAATCCGCCGGCGGCTCCCATATTTTTTCAGGAAGTTGCGCTTCTGATAGGGCCGGTTCCGATTCAGCCAGGGCGGGTGTTTCGGTTATCGCGGAAGTCGGAACTGGAGGCTCCTCTACTTGCGCCTCGTCCCCGACCGCGTTTTCCAGGGCTTCCCGCACGGTCGAATACTTGATCAAGACGGTTTCGGAAATTTCTTCGATCAAAGGTTCAGATTCCAACTGCGGGCTGGACCCAGGATCAAGCTGGGTTAAATCTTCTTCCTTGAGAGTACCCAATAAAAAACGCCGAATGGTTTCTTCCCTTTCGATTAATGGTTTAGGTTCTCGGATCAACGGGGGAAGAGCCGTGGGGCTTGCGGGAGACTTCTGGGTTTGGATTCGGGCCCGGTATTTCCCTATCATTTGACAAGCCCAAGCCTTCCCCTGGTTTAAGCTTTTGCCAGCCTTGGCCCAACCCGTTCCCATAGCCAGACTGAATACCGAAACCCCTTCCGCCAAAAGCTGCACGGCGTTCTGACGGAATGAGGATGAAAGCCCGGGATCCTGCTCCCGGGGCAATCGAAAGGGCTCGAGGGATTCTTTCGTTGTCAAATCATCGAGGGAGGACGCGGGAACGGCCCGCGTCAAACGAACGACCGTTTCCACGTGGTAAGTCTGGGGAAACATGTCCAGGGGCTGGGCCCAATCCACCGAGTAGCCGTGTTTAGATAGGAGAGCCAGGTCCCTCGCCAAAGTCGAGGGATCACAGGAAATATAAACCATCCGTTCAGGCCGCAGGGCTCCCACCCGGGCCAGGACCTCGGGCAGCACGCCCTTGCGGGGAGGATCCAGCAAAACGGCGTTTACCTGGGTCAGGCCCTTCTCTTTTAAACCCAGGAGAACATGGGAAACATCGCCTTCCAAGAAATCAATGTTCTCCCGGTTGTTGAGTTTCAGGTTAACCTTCGCGTCCTCTACGGCGGGGCCCACTTCTTCGATTCCCACCACGTACTCGCACTCGTTGGAAACCGCCAGAGCCAGGGTGCCGATCCCGCTGTATAGGTCGAGGACCGTTTGCCACTTCCCCCCGTTTTCGGGACGGCCCAGAGCCTCCCGGACCACCTCGTGCAAAAGATCGGCCTGGGCGGTATTGACCTGGAGGAAAGACGAAAGGGAAACCTTGAGACGCAGATGATCGATTTCCTCGAAATAATGGTCCCGCCCCGCCAGGGTTTTGGTAACCGGGCCAAACACGATGTTCGTCCGGGATGAATTAATGTTTTGCAAAACCCCCACCAAGGTGGGCACCTCGGCCATCAGTTCCTGCGCCAAGCGGGGAAGAATTTCCGAAAGAGGCTCGGTGGACAAATCCTGGGTCTGGAGCCTTTCCTCGGGGTTTTCCGCGCGGGTCACCAGGGCCAGCAAAATCTCCCCGGTTTTCTCGCTGGAACGAACCGCAAGATGGCGGAGAAAACCCGTGTGTTTTTTTTCCTGGTAGGGGGTCAATCCCGAGCGGTCGATCTTTCGCAAAACCTTCTGGATCAGTTCGTTGATGCTGTCGGCCTGGATCGGACAGTTCTGGTAAGGAACAAGCTTGTGGGACCGGGGCTCGTAGATGCCCGCCACGAAGCGGCCTTCCCTCATGGAGGTGACCGGCATGGCCTTGTTGCGGTAATGGTAGGGTGTTGGTGATGGAAGACAGGGCTGGATCGTGACATTCGTCAGCTTGCCGATGCGCTCCAGCGCGTCAACGACGAATTGTCGCTTGGCCTGTAACTGACGGGGATACTGGAAATGCTGCCAGTGGCAGCCCCCGCACTCCTCGAAGATCGGGCAGGGCGGTTCCACCCGGTCCGGGGAACGCTTGGCAAAGCCGATGATTTTTCCGACGGCGAATTGGTCCTTGACCTGGGTGATCTGGACGGTCGCCCGTTCGCCCGGCAGTCCGCCCGGGACGAAAACGGCGAAATCCTGGAACCGGCCCACCGCGTCTCCCCCGAACGCCAGGGTGGTAATTTCCAGTTCAATCCGGTCGCCGAACCGGACAGGTTTAACGGACTTGGTTTTCATTCTCGCCTTTGATGATTGAACCCTTACGGGAATCAAATGGGTTAGCCGCGTGTGACAAAATGGCGGGGATGGTCTGGCCCCTGCTCGGAAATTTCCCCGGCCCTTCCCTTTCAAACAACCGCTTGAAAGGGTCGTCACTTTAAAAGCTTGGCCCTAAATTCGGGAGCATTTTAGTGTATTTTCTGGCCAAAACGTATCCCAACCTGTCTCAAGCCAGGGATATACTGAACGACCGAAGGGCAAAAATCCCAACCTCATGGGAATCCAGGATGAAAAGTCGGAGGATCAGATGAACAGCGCGAAAAGGCTTTCATGGGTGGTCTTGTGGGTTCTCCTGGCCATGGCGGCACCGGGATGGCCTTCTGAAACCCGGTTGGATTCGACGGGCGGCCTGACCACGATCATGACCGACGAAACCACCGATTTAAGCTTTTTCATGGAAGGTAACCCGGCCGGACTCCTCTTATTAAACACCCATAGCCGCCTGGATGAGGCTTTTCAGTGGGGTCAAGAGAACTCCCTGCCGGTCGCGCCGGGTTCCTACCAGCAAACCCTAAGTACCGAGCCGCGCCTGGCCCCCAGCGACGATATTCATTATTCGGGGTGGATGGCGTTCCCCTCTACTGGTTGGGCTTTCCAAGCCGCCGGTGATTTTCTCTCGCAAACGGGCCTTCCCCAAGGGGCTGCCGACAGTAACAGCCTGGCCCAGTACCGGGGACTGATCCGGGCCGCGACCAACCTGGGCCCAGTCGTTTTCGGATTGGAAATACGAAACATGGAAGCGGATCGAACTTATGACAAAGGTCTTTTTTCGAATATCACCCTACCCTACAGCCTCCAAAGCGGGACCAGTGCCCTCAACCAAACTTTTCTTCGGGTCGGTTTGGCCAAGTCCTTTCCCGAAAACCGGGGGCTTAACGATTCCTACTGGCAAGCGGGCGGAACTTTTGAAACCCAGTTGGCAGGAGGAAAGAACGCCCTCAACCTCAACCTGACCTACCCCGGCGGGGGTCCCTTCACGCTCGGTCAAAATACCGCCTATACCGATTATTATTTCTTTGGTCCCGAGTTGAGGTACGAAGTGCCCCACAAGGCCATTCTACTTTTCACCTATTACTTCATATATGACGACACCCAATTCGACCAGACTGTCTCCCAAAACTCAGCCGATTACCCGAATATGGTCTCGTCGGCCTATCATTCCTCGCGATTTCAATCGATGGATGCTACCGGGTCCTTCCGCCTGAGTTTCTCCCTGTCAGGCGAGGAAAACCTGAAATTGGGCGGGTTCCTTTCGGGAATATTCAACAACACCGATCTGTTGGACTCTAGCCAGAATGTCACCGGCAAAATCAGCCCCCAGAAGATAGTCGGTTCCATTGGGGTTGGTCTGGAAGCCATCCACAATTACACCCTTGGGTTCCAATTCCAGGGCCAGAGTTGCAATCAGGCCGATCCGGCATTCTCCCTGGCCCCCGCTATATCGGACGCCTCGAACGCTCCTTCCGATGCCACCTACTACGAGTTCACCCTGGGGGGTGAGCGCTGGCTGGATGACAACCTGGCCTTCCGGCTGGGGCTTACCGCCGAGGATCTCCAATATCCCACCCAATCGAACCAAAACCTGTTAGCTGTTTTGAACATGGGCATGGGCTGGGAAGATACGAACTGGGCTTGCGACGGGAGAATCTGGGTGGGAGAACAAACAAACCTGCAAGATTCAACCAACCAGGCGATCCTTGATGGGTTTGAAATATCCGGAACGCTATTCCTGTAACCTCATTCAGGCTTGAAAAATAAAGATGACTATACCTTTATGACACGTAAAGAAGACTTTCTCTGAAACAAGGAAAGATTTTTTAACCGCCGATTACGACCGATAAACGCCGATAACGACTTACAACTTAAAGCTTTCTCAATCTTATCGGCGTCCATCGGATTTGATCGGCGGTACCATGTCTTTTTTGCGTTAACTTGTTGTAAGGGGATATTTACCAAAAGAAAAAGGGTTCAGGCTTACGCCTGAACCCTTTTTTTGTTTGCTAAAAGATTCTTCTTATTTCTTTTTGATCGGGGCCAGTTCGCCTTCCAGGCGCAGATAGTCGAGGTACACCACCGGGGACTGGGTCAAGCCAGTCGTATCCACCCAGAATTGGATGGATCTCATGTTGGTCAAGTCGAGCCTCTCGGTGATCAGGTCGGTGAAGGTCACGGCAAGGTTGGAAACCTTTTTCGGGGTCAAGATTCCCCACGACTCGTGCATGAAGGACTTGGAATCGGCCACTCGCATGTGCCAGGTGACTGGTTGGTCCTGCGGGTTAAAGGCGTCCAGGTTCAAGGTGCTGTATTCAGACCAATCATAAACCCGTAGTTGGGTGGGGGAGTTGGTGTCCAACGTCAGGGTCGGCTGCCAGCTTGAAACCGGGGGCGGGGTCATCTGGGTGGTTTCAACCACGGGCGTGGGGCTGACCTTGCCCTTCGGCATAACCGTGGGCACAACCTTGACCTTCGGGTTGGGGGTCGGGGTCGGCGGCGCGGGAGTGGCCGTGGGAGGGGCGTTGGGCCCCAGGGTGGGGGTTGGATAAAACTGGCCTTGAATCAGGAAGGTGGCCATGGCGGAATGTTTGCCGTGGGTCAGGTTATCCGTGGAGGTTTCCATCTTCACATAACCGCCAGTGGCCCAATCCAGGTCCATGCTGGGGTCCTCAAAATCGTTGATCACCTGGATGCGTTTGGATTCTTTTTTCTTGTTGAACCCCTTCGTCAGACCCAAACCCGAAGCGACCAGGTAAATCAAGGCCAGGACCAGGACAAATATCAGGGATTGCAGAAAAAGTCTCATATCGTTTCCTCAGGTGAATTTGCCGCAAGGGGCTCGCAGCCATGGCATTGTAACAGCGACTCTAGAGGCCCGCAATCTTCGTTCTTGCGGGGCTTTTTTGGTAAAAAGCTATTTTTTCGACCCGCAGGAAGTCCGAATCACCAGCTGAGTCGGCACCAGGATTTGTTTGGGATGCCAATGTTCCGGGCTCTGGATTTTCTGTAAAAGAATTCGGGCGGCCTCCACGCTGATCGTGCGGTAATCCTGCCTCACAGTGGTGAGGGAAACGGGATGGGTAGAAGCCTCGACAATATCGTCAAACCCCACCAGGGCCATGTCCTTCCCCACTTTCAGTTTGGCCTTTTCCAGGGCCTTCAACGCGCCCAAAGCCATCAAGTCGTTGCTGGCAAATACGGCCGTGGGACGGTCCGGCAGGCTAATGAGCCGCTTCATGGCCACCTCGCCCGAATCGGTCATGAAATCACCTTCAATAATATAATCGTCAGGCACGGTCAATCCGTGTCGGTGCATGGAAAGTTTGAACCCACTCAACCGGTCCGAGGCATTACGGGAAGTTTTTTGCTGGCCCGTGATAATCGCGATTTTCTTGTGGCCCAGCTTCACCAAATGATCCACCACCAATCCCGCGGCATGGATGTTGTCGCTGTCCACGAAATCCAAATGGGGGTTTAAGGTCCGGTACCCGATCAAAACCACGGGAACCCGATTTTCCATCATTTGGGCTACTTCTTTCTCTTCCAGATAGGGAGAAACCATCAGGACCCCGTCCACAGCGTTGTGGAACACTCGGCGGTAAACTTCCTGGGGATCGAAAACCCCGGCGATGGTATTGATCAAAATACCGTACTGGTTTTCCTGAACGACCTGGTTGATGCCATTCAGAATCCCGGCGTACCAGGGGCTGTTGAAACCAAATTCGTATCCCGTCCAAGAAAAGAAAACCTCGATTAGATTGGTTTGTTTGATTACCAAACCCCGGGCGATGGGATTAGGTTTGAACTGAAGCTCAGCAATGACTTTCAAAACTTTTTGACGGGTCTCGTCCAGAACATTGGGATTGTTATTCAACACGCGGGAAACGGTTGAAATGGAAACGCCCGCCTTCTGGGCTACGTCATAAATCGTATTGGTGACCATGAGGATCCCATCTTTCTGTCAAAGCGCTTTTCCCTCGAACATCAAAAAAGTTTCAACGAGGTTTAAGGCTTTCACACGCTTTCACGTAATTCGAATTACCTTCTCCCGGTGAAAAAACGCTTTCAATTGGTCAGGGGGAGGAAAGGTTGGTTAGAAACGTTTTTATTATAAAAGGGACAAGAAAAGAAAAACACCTGCTTTTTCACCACAGTCAAAATAAAAAAGCCAGTAATTATCCCCTTACAACACGTAAAAGCAAAAAGACATGGAACCGCCGATCAAATCCGACGTGCTCCGCACGCGCCGATAAGTTTGAGAAAGCTTTAAACTAAAGTCGTTATCGGCGTTTATCGGTCGTAATCGGCGGTTAAACAATTTCTTTCTTTGCTTCAGAGAATGCCATCTTTACTTGTCATGAAGGTATAGTCGCCAAAAAGCCCGGTGGCGTTTGCAGTGTTTTCTTCCCACACAATAACTGCATTTTAACCAGTAGATGATTGATAGAATCCCACCTTTACATAACCCGAAAGGATCCTAATGAGCACCCTCCTGAAAGCCGCCGTTGAGGCCGCCCAAGCCGCCGGGGAAATCCAGCGTCGTTTCTACGGCAAGACCTTAAAAGTCGAGATGAAGAAAGATAACAACCTGAACTTAGTCACCCAGGTGGACAAGGCCTGCGAAAAAAAGATCCAATCCATCCTATATAAACGCTTCCCTGCTTTTAATTTTTGGGGAGAAGAAAGCGGCCAGGGCGCCGGGGATTCAGAATTCACTTGGCTGGTCGATCCCTTGGATGGCACGACCAACTTCGCCCATTCCTACCCCTTCTTTTGCGTCTCCATCGCTTTGGTCAAGGACCGCCAACCGGTATTGGGGGTGGTCTATGACGCCATGAACCGAGAATGCTTCACAGCCGAAAAGGGCCAGGGTGCCCACTTAAACGGCAGGCGCATCCGGGTCTCCTCCGAACCCAAATTATCTAAAAGCCTCCTCGCCACTGGGTTCGCCTACGGGGTCAAGGAAACGCTCTATAACTTTGAAAACTTCAAGAATTTCGTATTGAACAGTCAGGGGGTTCGGCGTGATGGCTCAGCGGCGATGAACTTGGCCTATGTGGCGGCGGGACGATTCGAAGGTTTCTGGGAAAGAGGCATTCAGGCATGGGACATGGCCGCTGCGGTTTGTCTCATCCGTGAGGCCGGGGGAAAGGTCACCGACATATCCGGAAAAGCCTTTGACCTGATGGCCCAAAACGCCCTGGCCAGCAACGGGAATATCCATCAGCAAATGCACAAACTTCTTTGGGCTGGGCCAGATGAGAAAAAATGGGTTAAGAGATATTTGAAGAAGCCTTAGTGGTTGCCCATCGCGGTCAAGTCTTAAACGCGAGTGGCTACCACAAGCCGCGAAAGTCATTAATTTTTGGCCAGTAAATGTGCGGCGTTTCATTCATTTATATACGGAGGCCCATTGGCATTTTTCCCTTGTATGGGTATGAGATGTGTTTCCCCTGTTTCGGCATTTACTTTAAAAGTCCTTTCAGAGGCCAAAACAGCAGGATCCGAGTGAAATAGAACAAAAAAATAATTGTCCTTTTCTGTGCAAACACCTGAAGTTTCATCCAGCATAAAAGCACTTTCGCCTCGGCCACTCTTCTTCTCTAGCTCGCGAAGTTTTTGCTGGGCTAAATACACTGCTTGCATTTTTGTCAGCCTAAGGCCGAATGGGTTCAAGGTTAATAGTTTTTTCAATTCGTTAAAATTGCTAAACTTCATTGGCGTTTCAACTTTTCCTCGTAACAAACCGTCAATTGTGCTGTATTCATTCAAATAAAAATGCGAATTGCCAGGCGACCCAGGCAGTTCGTAATAAATAAAAGTTCTTTCTTTTGATGTTCCGCCTAATATTAATTTCACATTTGGCGAGATTTTCTGGTTTCGACTTGCTGAATCAGTACTTTCATAATCATAAAAATATGGTGATTCCTTATTATCGAAAAATGCTTGAGTAACGATTGAAGGTAATTCGGAAAAATTATGCACTAATTTGTAATCAAAATTTAAAAAGGCTATATCGCCAGAAACGCACGTTTCAACATCTTCCGTCCCCCATCCGGGGGCATTTAAAAATTCATCGGGATTTACTTTCGGGGGTTCACAAAGTTCGATACCCCACATTTGTTGAACGAAAGCCGGATAGGCTTTTTTTAAAGATTGGATTTCTTCTTTATCCACATCGGTCTCTGAGCCAAGATCAAAGTTGAGTTTAATCGGATTCCACAGCAACGATCTTTTTTGTGCTGTAAAACATTTGAAATCACCATTTCCGCTTGGTTGCCCATACATCTCATATAAAGTTAATCCATCGCCTCTATCATCAAGAAACGTCTCATAAAAACAGCCGCAATGAACAACACAGTGAAATTGTCCCGTTCGTAGTTGAAAAGAAGGTGGTGGCTCCTCTGCCCAGACTGTAAAGTCTGGGTGACCATTTTTTTTAAAAAAAGAGAGGAAACCACCATGAAAAAGTTACACCGTAGCG